>Ga0126314_10001862_pt1 | contig 10338 bp, 6 predicted proteins | sample Plot105B_FD_92535 | JGI IMG/M metagenome (GOLD analysis project Ga0126314, IMG submission 92535) | Serpentine soil microbial communities from UC McLaughlin Reserve, CA, USA - Plot105B | ecosystem: Environmental > Terrestrial > Soil > Grasslands | place: USA: UC McLaughlin Reserve, Lake County... | reverse complement strand
CAGCTACGCCGTTCTGTGCAGGTACTTCCGCTAAATTAACGGCTAGCAGTACCACAGTTACGAACCCGGTATTTACCTGGTATACAGATGCAGCATTAACAAATGCAGTATTTACAGGCCCGGTATTCGATACCCCTTTGCTTACTGCTACAAGAACTTATTATGTAACAGTTAGCGGTTCCAACAAATGCGAAAACACTGCTGCGACAGCAAAAAGTGTAATCGTAACTGTTAATCCTCCGGCATTGTCTTCAGATATAGCCCTAGCCGGGGCAGGTGCACCATTCTGTGCCGGAACTAAAGCTACCTTAACTGCCTCAAGTACTACGGTAACCAACCCGGTATTCACCTGGTATACTGATGCTGCATTAACCAATGCAGTATTCACAGGTCCTGTATTTGAAACCCCGGTTCTTACTGTAACCACTACATATTATGTATCTGTTAAAGGAAGTAATAAATGTGAGAATACAGCCGCTACTGCAAAAGCCGTAACCCTGACAGTTAACCCATTACCGGAAGCCCCGGTAGTAGCTGCCGCAGGTACTGCAATCTGTAGTGGAGAAGGTACAATCCTTAATGTTCAAAATGCTCAGGCAGGAATCGTTTATAGATGGTATGATGCAGCTGCCGGCGGAACATTGTTGTTCAGCGGAGCACAGTATACTACTGCTGTACTAAACGCAACAACTGATTTCTATGTATTGGCAGTTAGTGCTTCAGGATGTGGAAATGCTACAGGAAGAGTTAAAGTGACGGTTACCGTATCTCCTAAGCCTAATACACCGACTGTTGTATCTGCTGCCGTCACCGCGTGTATCGGAAGCCCTGCAGTACTTAGTGTTTCAAATCCTCAGGCTGGAGTTACCTACAGTTGGTATGCAACGGCAACTGGAGGTACAGCACTTGGTACAGGAACGAACTTTACTACGCCAGCTATCAGCGCAACAACTATTTACTATGTAGGCGCGTCTACTGCGAGCTGTACAAGTGTTGTACGTACTGCAGTTACAGTAACAGCTTCACCACTGCCGGTACCTCCGGTATCAGTTTCCGGAGCTTCTGCACCACTTTGTACTTCAAATACGACTCAACTGTCAGTTGACAATCCAAATGCGCAATACACCTACCGTTGGTATGATGTGGCCACAGGCGGAGCAGCACTGGCGACTGGAACTGCTTTCACTACACCAGTACTTACTTCCACAACCACATATTATGTAGAGGCAGTAAATACAGCTACAGGATGTCCAAGTGCAACACGTAAAGCAGTTGTAGTTACAGCCCTGGCGAAACTGGATGCTCCGGTTGTTTCAGTACAATCCAGAACAGCAACAAGTGTTACGTTCCAATGGAATCCTGTTACAGGTGCCACTGCTTATGAAGTTTCACTGGATAACGGCTTGACCTGGATTGATCCGACGAGCGGCCCTTCTGGAACTACCTATTTTGTAACCGGACTTCAGCCTAATCAGAATGTTACCATAAGAGTGAGGGCCAAAGGCCAGCTTGATTGTCAGTTAAGTGATGCAACAACATTCACTGGTACTACTGATAATCCGTTAGGTAACACAATTTTTGTTCCTAACACCTTCACACCGAATAATGATGGTAAAAATGATGTATTGTATGTATATGGAAATACGATTGCTAAGATCAAATTTAGAGTGTACAATCAATGGGGACAGTTCCTTTATGAATCGCTGAACATTCAAAATGGTTGGGATGGAACCTACAAAGGTGATCTGCAGCCAAACGGAGTATACGTTTACTACCTGGATGCAGAGTTTAATGACGGAACGAAAACAACTAAAAAAGGTACTATAACGCTATTAAGATAGAAGATGTCTCCAGTTAATTTTAATCATTTACCTAAAAACTCGAAAAACAAATTTGTTATGAAGAAACTAATAAAAATAATAGCAGTAGGAGCGTTTCTATGTTTGGGGACAGTAAAGGTGGTTGCACAAATTGATCCTCACTTTTCTCAATACTATGCGCATCCGCTATGGCTAAACCCTGCTCTTACTGGTGTCACAGATGGAGAATACAGGGTTTCCCTGAATGCTAAGCAACAGTGGGGTTCCATATCTAATTCATTTTTAACGGGTGGAGCATCTTTTGATATGGCTCCGGTTAAAAACCTTGCTTTTGGCGCTATGGTTTTAAATCAAAATGCCGGTGATGTGAGTTATAACCACCTTAGTGCATTAGTTTCCGGTGCCTACCGAATCCACTTCGGTAAGGCGGGTCTTAACATGATTAACTTCGGCTTGCAGGCAGGTATCTTAAACAAAAGTTTTGATCCTTCAAAAATAACTTTAGGTGCACAGTTTAATCCCGTAACCGGTTATGATCCTAATTTTGGAATCAATGAGTCATTCGCGTCATCCAACACCTTAGTGCCGGACGTCAATGCAGGTATTATGTATTTTGATGGAAACCCGGGACAGAGAGTGAATGTATTTGGCGGTGCTATGGCCGGACACCTAACCAGACCAGTAGATAAGTTTCTGGGCAGCAGTGTACGTATGCCTATCAGGTTCGCAGCACATGGAGGAGCAAGAATCAAGGTTTCAGAAGTTCTGGATATTACACCAAACGGACTTTATATGAAACAAGGGAATGCAAGGGAGATAGCAGCTGGTGCTTATGCGCAGTTTATGCTAAACCAGGAGTCAGATTTGCTTTTCGGTTCTAATTACAGAGTCGATGATTCTGCAATTGCTTTCTTTGGACTTCATTTGAAGAACATGGTATTTGGAGTAAGTTACGACTTCAATACTTCCAGCTTAAATCGTGCAACGAGAAGCCAGGGAGGTTTAGAACTGTCAGTTTCATTTACTAGCAGAAAAGGTCTGTCAGGCCCTAATTTCTTTTGCCCTCGATTATAACTAACGCTATAAATTAACAAATCATTTACAGATGAAACTGCTTAAAACAATACTGATCCTGTGTCTATTTACAACTGTAGCAAATGCACAGTTTGTAACCAATAGTAAAAGAGCAGCTGATGTTTACTTTCAGAATAAAGAGTACTATGCCGCTGCTGAATATTATAAAAAAGCATTACAAATAACTGCTGATAGTGCAGGATTTGTAGTGCCCTATGGTTTTGAGAACCGGATAAAACAAGAGAGTCCAAAGAAAGACGATTATGAATACAGTGTATTTCAATTGGCTGAATCGTTAAGGTTGTATAAAAACTTTAAGGATGCAGAGAGCTGGTACGCCATAGCAAAAGGATTCAGTAACCCGAAGTATATTTTAAGCGGCTTTTGGTATGGGGAAACCTTGCGTGCCAATCAGAAATATTCTGAAGCAATTTCTGCCTTCGAGGAATTCCTGTCTAAATATAAAACGAACGATGGATATCTGGCTAAGGGTAAATCTGAGATCGCTTCCTGCCAGTTTGCACTTTACGAACTCCGTTACCCAAGATTGTTTGATGTTGACAAGTTGAAAAACGGCATTAACGATAAGGGTTCTAACTATGCCGGTACAATTCAAAAGGACGTCTTTTACTTCACATCTTCAAGACCGGTATCAGCTTCAAGTAAAAGAGAAGTACTTACAGATAATGAAAATGCGAAGGTTTCTAAACCAGAAACACCCTATCTGAATGCGATTTATGAAGCGTCAGGAGACCCGCTGACTCAAAGTGTAACCATCAAAAAACTGGTAACCAGTGATGGAAAGAACAAAGAATCGGCTGCCGCAGCATTTCATCCTAACGGAAAGGCCGTTTATATTACAGGCTGGACTGCAAACGGTGACAAGAAGATCTATCAATTGGTTGCTACACCAGGTACCGGCAAAACATGGTCTGAACCCATTGAATTAGCTGGCCAGGTAAATGTTAAAGGCTTTAATTCCATTCAGCCTTTTGTCACCAAAGACGGTAAATTTTTAATTTTCTCTTCTAATAAACCGGGAGGATCCGGCAAGTACGATCTTTGGTATGCTCCTTTAAGAGCCGACGGATCCTTAGGTCAGGCAGTTAATTTTGGGCCTGGAATAAATACCACAGAAGATGAGCAGGCTCCATATTACAATACTGACTCCAAGAAGCTGTTGTTTAGTGCTAACGGAAGAGTTGGTATGGGTGGATATGATTTCTTCGAAAGTACCGGTGATTTATCAAGCCTTTCTGAACCTAGAAACCTTGGATTTCCATTTAATTCATCGAAAGATGATCTTTATTTCACACCTTCTGCGGACGGAGATGCCGAAGGATATATTAGTTCAGACCGCGAATCACTATGCTGTTTAGAAGTTTTCCATGTTAAACGTAGTTACCTTACAGTAAAAGGAATCGTACTTGATTGCAAAACTTCAAAACCATTAGCAGACGCTACAATTACATTGGTTGATTCTTCCGAGACGCTGACCACTACTACAGATGCTTCGGGTGCTTATATTTTCAAAGTCAACTCGAACAGGAAGCTCAAAATCACCGCTGAAAAGGCAAGCTACTTTAGTAAGGTGCTTAATTTCACTTACGAGGACATTGCAGGTAAAGACACTTTGTTCAGTCCTGAAATCTGCCTGCTTCCTTACGACGACAAACCTATTGTTTTAAAAGACGTTCTATACGAATTCAACAAAGCCACACTAACTGAGGATTCAAAAGGAAAGCTGGATTATCTGTATACCATTTTGGTTGATAACCCTACCATTAACATAGAGCTCAGTGCACACACCGATAGTAAGGGTACAGATGCATATAATCTGGATCTTTCTGACAGAAGAGCGAAATCTTGCGTCGACTATCTGATTTCAAAAGGCATTTCTACTTCAAGAATGAGAGCTCGTGGATACGGCGAGTCGCAACCTGTTGCGCCAAATCAACTGGCAAACGGTAAAGACAACCCTGATGGAAGGGCGTTGAACAGAAGGACAGAATTTAAAGTGATTAAAAAGTAATTCATTCTAAATTGATACGCTAATAGAAACCCTCAGGACGAAAGTCCTGAGGGTTTTGTTTTATAAAAAAAGTTTATAGTTATTTATATTGTTTCGCTCCAGAATATATACATTTTCACAAAATGTACGTATGGAAACGGAAAGAATGTGTGTTTACTGCCACAAAAGGTTAAGGGGGAGGCCCGACAAAAGATATTGTGATGATCAATGCCGGAGCCGAAATAATTATATGTTGAAGACAGCCCATGAAATAAAAACCATAGACATTATAAGTCAAAAGCTGCGAAACAATCGTGATATGCTGAGCAGATTTTATAGTATGGGTAAAAGGAAAGTCGGGAGGAAACTGCTGGACTCCAAAGGATTTGACTTCGGATTTTATACGACCATCCGCAGCAGCGGCCAAAGCCACCTCATTTTCTATTGTTATGATTTTGGCTATGTAAAAATCAACGAGTCCGAACTTGAGATAGTTAAACTTAATGTTTGATCATCTTAAACGCAGCAATAGCTCCGGATGTATTTAGTTCATAAATGCTGATAAAATAAAGTCCCTTCGGAAGATTTTGGCAGTCGACTGAAGCAGGCACCTGACTAATGATTGCCCGTCTGTTGAATACCTGTCTGCCCAGGATATCAGTGAAAACAATTCTGATATCCCTGATTTCCTTACGCCCTGAACGCAGAAAGAGCAGATCTGTTACAGGATTCGGATATATCACGATATCATCTTTATCATCCATGGAACCATTCCTGCTTTCAGCCGGACTTATTTTAACAGAAAATCTACTGCTGACCTCTTCTTGAGGTGTTTTAGCGGACAGGTTAAAACTATAAATATTAGAAGTGTCCGACAGCTTTATTTCCTTGTTCAAAAGATGATCAATAAGCGTTACATTTGCCCATTCCAGCAGGTCTTTACTTGGTGCCATATCCATTTTGTAGGGCCCATTTTCCCATACAGCTACACTTAGAAATATCTCCTGATTTTCCTTGCTTAAAGATCTTCTCTCTGCAGAAAGCTTAGTGTTATTGATCAAAGCGGAAATATTTACAAATCCATCACCCATTTTCAGTGCGTCATCATTGTCAAGTCCGTCATTTCCGTTAGGATCGAAACAGACTTTATATCGCTGAATAAATTGATTTCTATGTAATGTAACCCTCAGGTGGCGGTCGGCTAAAGTAGATTCCTTCTGGTCATGACTAAAATTATCTAAACTCATTCGTATAGCTGTCCGCGATGCTGTTGGCGTGGAGCCTGGCACCACGAATTTCGATTGCTCTGTGAATGTGAGCCGCCCATTTGCTTTACCCGATATGACCTTTACAAAAAAAGCATGACCAACAGGAATTATGGTATTTATATCATCGCTTACATAATAGGCCTTGTTTAGGGGATCATAAAGCCAGACATAAGGTGATAAATCTGACTTGAGCAAATTTCCCCAGGCAATAGGTGCGGGGTAGGGGTTTCCAAGCAGATTGAATCCATCGCCCTGACTTCCCGAGTTCCTGTTGTTCAGCTCAACACTCAGATCACCGGTTAATACCCCGCCCACATGTGTGAGGTAATAATGGGACGGGTTAGAAAAAGGTTTTTGTGCTATTTGGGTATTGTATGCATTTGATGCCGATCTGGATCCTCTTGAAAAAATATAGATCCCTCGTCCGAGAGGCACTTTTTGATGAATGTTACCTATTGGCAAATATTTCTGTGAAAGATTCCCTTCCAGAGACTGATCGTGTGTATAAACCGTACTACTATTTAATGGTGAAGGATCAAATCCAGCCGAGGCCCCTCCTGGTCCGGTTATAAACATGCTATTTTTATAAGCGTCAATGCCGTATGCTTTCAGACTGCTGTTTGTAGTGGTATAAACAGGCGATGAAACCAATCTCCAATCCCTTGCAGTAGCCGGATAAGGGAAATCTCCTTCGATGTATTGTTTAACCTTTACATCTCCTGTGATGGATGCTTCATTCACTGGTATGGCTAAGATAGCAGCAGTACCATCTGGATCTGCGGTCGTAAGTAATGAAAGATTGCCATTCGTACTCAGTGTTCCCTTTTTAAGTCTCAGGTATTTTATTATCTGCACATCAGCATTCAGAATCAAATCATTCGTTCTTAAAAGCTGATCATTCTCCAGCTGATCGACTTTAATCTTTCCAGTACCTGTGAGCAGCTGAGTAGGTTGTGTTCCTGCAAAAATGAGCCGTCCTGAAGTTACCCCCGATTCAATACTGCCATCGTTAATTAAGTTGCCTATAACGCTTAATCCCGCATTATTATTTAGCGTCATGGAGCCCGACTGTTCCACTTCAGCTTCGCAACCAACTACCATGTCTGCATTTAAACTGAGCAATGCGCCTGCCTTTATCAGTAACCTGTTAACATTTACACTGTTTCCGCTGACATTCGCAGACCGGCCGCCGGTAATAACTACATTGGCACCAGAAATGGGTAAGGATCCGCTGGCCCAGTTGGCGGCTACATTCCATGAATTATTTAACGCGCCCATAAAACTTGCGAACTCAGCAGGACTATACTCTTCCTCCGAGACGGTATAAAATTGCAGGGGACTATCCTGGTTGATGTACTGCGTTCTGAACCACTCAATCTTCTTAACAGCCCTCTGAATTCTTATTTCATCAATAATGCCTGAATAATGCCCCGTATTCTGTTTACTACTACCTACCCTGATACTACCGCCGCTACCCATTTTTAAGGAATTGATGCTATGCTTCTGGATACCATTGATCAGCACAGAAAGCTGCGTCCCCGAAACCGTGATATGGAGCAGGTGCCAGAGGGCGGGATCGTGTATCAATGGAATATCGATCTGAGAAAATGTCTGATTCCTGTAGAACTCAAGTTTTAAATTACCCAAGCCGTCTATTTTGAAGGCATATCCATTCCTTAACGAACCATTAGTGCTGTCGTTGGCCATAATGACCTGATCTATGCCTGTCGCCTGCGCTTTGATCCAGACCGAAATGCTAAATGCAGCAGAAGTATCCTTTTGCGCCTGAAAATAAGAATTCATACCCGGACTGATCCCGTGTCCGATTTTAGCACTGACGAAGGCCGTGCCGCCGGTTTCCGGACTACCCGTCAAAGTTTGGGCAGAGCTGCCAGACTGAGCGTCCCTGCATACAGCAGGCGCTACATCATTTTTAAGGTGCCAGACCCTGCTGAATTCTGCTGACCATATATTTATACCATTCTGACTAAAAGGATCGTGCAGAAGTCCCGACCCATAGTACAGATAGAATGCCGTAGCTGCAGTAGCGGTTCCGCTGGCGGATAGCAGCCCGGCCTTAACCCAGCAGGTCAGTTTCCCTGTCTCCGGTTCATAATCCTCCAGCTGAAAATTTATAGGTACAGCAGGGTTTGTACTCAGCGCAAAGGAAATGTCCAAACCCCCAATATTGGTTACCTTATTACCGCAGGAACCCGGAACATGAATCAGATCATCATCCTGCAGCACTACAAGAACAGGAAAATTTACCAGATCCTGCTTAATAGTGACCAATCCGGAATTGACGGTTGTTGGCACTACCTTAGATTTATCTATTGTTATTTTCTTTCGATAACTATATCCGCTCATCCAGTCCTGAGCACAGACATTTAAAGGTGCTAGAAACCACAAAATTATCAACCTGAATGCGAACACTTTCATAACACTTATCTCTAAATGCCGCAAAGATGTGTATTACAGATACGAATAGCCGGTGATTATCCGGTTAATTTCACAAGTTTCTTTTTTATGTTTAAATATTTATATACCATTGGCCGGTATGAAAAAATATGCTTTACTCATCGTGGTGTTACTTTTGAATTTGGGAACGAATGCGCAAGATGATCCGGGACTTCCAGGAGGTGATCCGGACGTTCCTATAGACGGGGGTGTGGCCCTGCTCTTAATAGCCGGTGCGGCTTACGGATTGAAAAAAATCAAAGGGATCAATCAGCCGGAAGAATAATTGCCTTAAGCCAGAATGCCTTCTTTTCTCAGGATATAATTGTAGATGCCTTCAATAGGCTTCTGTAGAATTTTACCGACCTTAACATTATTCTCCTGGCAAACAGCTCTTAGTTCATCCTGGTAATAAAAAGCAATTGAGCCAACAAAGTGGCAATCCAGTGCTTTATAATTCGGATAATCCTTAATATTGGTGTCAACAAATTCCTGAAACCCGTCACGCAGTATGCTAATAATAAACGGATGTTCACTATGGCTGGCCATAAATCTGCTCACAGAAGCAAGATAAATGTTTGGAGCAGCTTTCTGGTAGACATTAGTAATCACCGATTCCTTATCTATCTCATAATCTTTTGCAAATTCGGCCCCAAGATCTGCAGGCATATGGCCATACAGATAAGAAGTAATCAGCTTGCGTCCGAAATATGTTCCTGATCCCTCATCTCCCAAAGCATAACCCAATCCGTGAGATTCATTATGTACTTTTTCTCCGTCAAAATAAGAAATATTAGAGCCTGTACCTAAAATGCAGGTCAGGCCTTCCTTATCACCGCAAGTAGCGTATGCAGAACCAATCAGATCGTGTTCTACCGAGACATAGGCATTCGTAAAGAATGATGAGATGCCATTGGATATCACCTCGATCTTATCAGGCGAAGAACAGCCGGCGCCGAAAAAATAGATTTCTTTCACTTTTTCAGCATACCCTGCAATCTCTTTCTTTTTGGAGAAAAGCTTAAAGATGTCATGTGCGTTCAAAAAATAAGGATTAATTCCCTGTGTGTTAAAACTTATCGTTTCATTGGGGCTATATCCCATCCAATCGGTTTTTGAGGAACCACTGTCAGCTACTAGAATCATGGGCTAAAAATAACAAATTATTAGATATTTAAAGTGCCGCTGATCTCCTTTAAAGTAATTTCATTAAGTTTTGCCTGGTACTGTGCTTCCAGATATCTGGAAATAGCATCGATAGCATTCCTTTGCGCTTCCCTCAGCTCTAAAGGGGCGATGCTGCCGAGCCTGTATTTAGCAAGCGTAATGTCGAGACTCTGCTTTGCTATATCAACGTTATTATTTTCCACCTTTAAAAGGTCCAGGCTGGTCTTGTAATTTTGATACGCCGAAATAAGCTGAGCATTGATGTCCTGTCTGGTTTTCTCCAGCGTCAGCTCAGAAGAACTGATGCCAATCTTTCCGTTGCGTTCATTCTGACGCTGTAAAAATCCGTTGAATATGTTAAGGCTCGCCGTAAGGCCATAGGTAAAACCATTGGCCCTCTGCTGAGTATTGAAACCTGTAGGACTGCTGCTTCTATTGTATTCATATCCACCATTTATTCCTACAACCGGATAGCGCTGGCCTTTTACTTGTTTAAGATTCAGCTCTGCTAATTTTTTATTGATAAAGGCATTCTGCAGAT
>Ga0126314_10001860_pt1 | contig 10339 bp, 10 predicted proteins | sample Plot105B_FD_92535 | JGI IMG/M metagenome (GOLD analysis project Ga0126314, IMG submission 92535) | Serpentine soil microbial communities from UC McLaughlin Reserve, CA, USA - Plot105B | ecosystem: Environmental > Terrestrial > Soil > Grasslands | place: USA: UC McLaughlin Reserve, Lake County... | reverse complement strand
TTGTAGGCAGCGATACCACCGCAGACACCCAGCGCCACGCTTTTTACCGAAGAAGGTGCTTGAGGAGCTTCAGAAGACATGCCGCTTAACGGAAATCGAAGATCAATGTAACATTGCCGACAGACACGCGCAATTTAGTCGACTTGCGGGCTGGTATAATCGGTCGCCACAACAAAATACAGGATTTGCCTCGCGCCAGGAGCAAAACGATGGCAACTATCAAGGGAAGATTCTCCGCTTTTCTGTTGCTGGCTTTCTGCGCGCTCACGCCCGTCAACGGCAGCCAGGGGCCTCGCGCGAATGATGACGAGTTTGGACCAGTGGTCCGTGCTTACCTCGGCTACCTGAAAAACGAGCAGGAGGTCGTTGACGATCGCGCCAGCCGGCGGGAAGTAAGCACCAGTTATTATCGACACAATTCAAGTCGCATCAAGGCTTTACGCCAGATGGCCGTCAAGCTCGCACGCGAGAGTCATAACGATTACCTGCCGGAGCTTGAGGCTGTTTCCGCCGACGAGATGGGGCTGCTCTTCGGGTCAAATCAACCACAACCCGCGCGTCTGAAGGTGGGGGAAGTGCTGCGAAATACGTTCCGGTTCCTGGGAGCGGTCCGTGTTGGTGAGACTTTTTACCTCTTTGCGCGCCTCGACCCTTACGAGCAGGCAGAGATGAACGGGAAATCCTCGGCCGCCGCCCGGCCGTGAACCGCTGCCCCCTTCTTTCCACACGCACTCTCGGAAGGCGCGGCCACGGAGGGCCGCCCCTACAGTTACGTTGAACGGGCCTGGCCTGACACAGTTTTGTGGTAAAAGTTAAGCCAAATGATTGTTGACAGAGGGCTTGTATTAGTGTAATAAAAGCTATGTTAGTGGCTTCGAGGCCATTAATTCCAAGCACTACAGGCCCTTTGCACACTAACAACTCATTGTTTTTCCCACGACTGTTCGGCCGTCGCGGTACGCAATTAAGACCTTTGTGTTTCACTATACGGGAGGAAAGTTAATGATCAGCAAATCTTGGAGCCGCAAGTCCATCGCGACTGCTGTGGCGGTTGCCGTTTTGAGTGCCTACTCAATGGTGGTATTGGCCTCACCGGGCGCCAAGGCGTCAGGCGAGCTATCGGTTTCCGGACAAGTCACAGTGAACGGCCAAAAAGTGATTTCCGGTGGTACGGTTTTCTCGGATTCAACAATTAGCACCGCGAATCAAAGCAGCGCTTCAGTGAGCATCAGCAAGGTCGGTCGAGTTGAACTCGCACCCAACACGAATCTTCGCCTCAGTTTTGCGGAGAACAGCATCACCGCCATGCTCGAAACTGGTAGTGCTCAGGTAGCCACGTTGACTGGAACTACAGTTAACCTGACTACGAAAGACGGTACGGTTGTTGTCGACGGAAGCCAGGCAACAACGTTCACTGTCAGTGCCACGCGTGGCCGCACCTCAGTAGCGACTCTGGCCGGTATCGCCCAGTTCAAAGCCGGTGGAACCGTTAAGCAGATCGCTGCTGGCGAGAGTGCAAGCGCTGGAACACCAAATCCCCAGGGCGACGATGATGACGATGGTTTGAGTGGTGGCGCATTAGCCGTGTTGCTGCTGGCTGTCGGTGGCGCAGTGGCGGGTGTTCTTTACGCCGCGTTCCACAACAACGACCTTAACTTCGGCGGCAGTGTTACAGTAGTCAGCCCGACCAAGTAAGCTCGCTGGGTAACTTCGTTAGTCGCGTTCGGCTTGAGTAAAAACACTGTGGCACTGGTATCCAGCGCTGCGGTCAGCCAAATTCACCTTGCGGGTCACGCGAATACACGCGTGACCCGCAAGGTTTTGATTGTCAGCACACCTCGACAGCGCGTCAGGAAAGTAGCTAAATGCATATTGCTGTAATCGGCACCGGTTATGTAGGCCTCGTTACTGGAGCATGTTTCGCGGAGTTTGGTGTTGACGTCACTTGCGTCGACGTCGACGAAGAAAAGATTGATCGACTACTCAAGGGAGTAATGCCGATCTACGAACCCGGCCTCGAGCAACTCGTCTTAAAAAATACCCAGGCCGGTCGCCTCCGATTCACCACTGACGTTCGACAGGCCATAGAACAAGCCCTCGTTATCTTTCTCGCAGTAGGTACACCTCCAAAAACAGACGGGTCTCCCGATCTCAGCTACGTCGAGCAGGCGGCATCTTCGATTGCCGAGTACATGAACGGTTACAAAGTAATCGTCACAAAGTCGACCGTCCCGATTGGAACAGGCGAACACATTCGGAAGTTGATCGGTGAGCGAAAGAAGACCCGTGCGAATTTTGGCGTCGTTTCAAATCCGGAGTTTTTAAGAGAAGGCGCCGCCATCAACGACTTCATGCGTCCCGATCGCGTAGTGATTGGCAGTCGTGACGAAGAAGCTATCGCGATCATGAAAGACCTTTATCGTCCTCTGTACCTGATCGAAGCGCCATTTGTCATTACTTCACTCGAAGCTGCCGAGCTCACGAAGTATGCCGCTAATGCATTCCTGGCAACGAAGGTTTCCTTCATCAACGAGATCGCGAATCTATGCGACAAGATTGGCTGCGATGTGCACGATGTTGCGCGTGCCATCGGTATGGATAAACGAATCGGAAGTAAGTTTCTGCATCCGGGCCCGGGTTTTGGCGGTTCCTGTTTTCCCAAAGATACAAGGGCCCTGGCGTCGGTGGCCCGACAGTACGACTCGGTGTCGCTGATCGTCGATGCGGTAATCGAGGTAAATCAGCGGCAGGGCCAGGCGATGCTGACCAAGATCCGCCAGCTCGTTGGCCCACTCCAGGGAAAAACGATCGCCGTGCTGGGTCTCGCGTTCAAGCCGGAAACTGATGATATGCGCGAAGCGCCCGCAGTCGCGATTATTCGCAGCTTGTTCGAGGATGGAGCGACCGTCCGCGCTTACGATCCGGTTGCCAGGGACGAGGCGATGAAGCTGTTGCCTGATGTCGTTTATGCCGACGACGAGTACGCCGCCGTTACGGGCGCAGACGCACTGGTCTTCGTTACGGAATGGAACCAGTTTCGCGCGCTTGACATGATCCGGATCCGCGACTTGATGACCACACCCAAAATCGCCGACCTGCGGAACATTTACGAACCTGAAGACATGCGAGAATTCGGTTTTGAATACGTGGGCGTTGGCCGGTAAAGGTAAAAACGGATGTCATTGTCAGGTATAACTCTGGTAACAGGTGGCGCGGGATTTATTGGTTCACACATCGCGTCGGCACTCATGGCCGGGGGCGCGCGTGTTCGCGTGCTGGATGACCTATCGACTGGTCACCGCGAGAATATCGATGAGATTGGCGGCGATATCGACTTCATCCATGGCAGTGTTGCGGACGAGTCCCTGCTGAATAGGGTACTCCAGGATGTCGAAGTAGTCTTTCATGAAGCAGCGATTCCGTCAGTGCCTCGTTCGGTTGAATCTCCACTTCAGACGCACGTTGCATCTGTTGACGGCACGTTTTCCTTACTGCTTGCCGCACGCGATAACAAAGTCAGACGGGTGGTCTATGCGGCTTCGAGCTCTGCGTATGGCGATCAGCCTACGCTGCCGAAGGTTGAACATATGCTGCCCGACCCGCTCTCACCTTATGCGGTAGCGAAGCTCGTTGGTGAGTATTACTGTCAGGTGTTTACGCGTGTCTACCGTCTGGAAACAGTTTCGCTGCGCTACTTCAATGTTTTTGGACCACGACAGGATCCTGGGTCCCAGTATTCAGGCGTCGTTTCCCGCTTTATCAGCTCGCTGTTGTCGAATGAGCGGCCGGTGATCTATGGCGATGGAGAACAGTCGCGTGATTTCACTTATATTGACAATGTCGTCGCGGCAAATCTGAATGCTGCTTCATCGAAGGACGCGTCGGGCAAAGTCATCAACATCGCGAATGGAGAGCGCATTACTTTGAATCAACTCCTGGCGGCATTGAAAGACTTAACCGGGAAGCAGGATGTGACGGCGGAGTATCGCGAGCCGCGAGTTGGCGATGTGCGGCACAGCCTGGCGGACATCTCGCTGGCGCGGCAGTTCCTCGGATATGAATCGAAGGTAGAACTTCGTGAGGGGTTGCAACGCACGATCGATTGGTGGAAGAACAGTCGCTTTAGCCGCGGATGAACGCGGATTTTAATCCGTGTTATCTGTGGTAAATAAACTTTTCAGACTTTTTGTATAGGGTGGTCGCGCGACACCTTTGTCGGTGATGATCGCGGTGATGAATTGGTGTGGCGTGACGTCAAACGCCGGATTGTGAACGTTCACTCCCTCAGGCCCGAGCTGATGTTCACGAATGTGAGTCACTTCCGTTGAATCACGCTCTTCAATCGGAATTTCCTCACCTGAAGCAAGCGAAAGATCCAGCGTCGTAAGCGGCGCCGCCACATAAAACGGCACACCATGTTCTCGCGCCAGCACCGCGACCATGTAAGTTCCAATCTTGTTCGCTGTATCCCCATTCGCAGCGATACGATCTGCGCCAACCACTACGGCATCGACCTTGCCGCCTTTCATGACGTGACCCGCCATGTTGTCAGTGATTACCGTTACGGGGATGTTGTCTTTAGCCAGCTCCCACGCCGTCAGTCTGAGACCCTGAAGGAATGGTCTGGTCTCGTCCGCGATTACGGCGACTTTCTTTCCCGCATCGCGTGCGCCGCGGATCACGCCGAGTGCAGTGCCATAGTCTCCAGCCGTTGCTAAGGCGCCTGCATTGCAATGTGTAAGCACAGTGGCGCCGTCAGGAATTAGTGGTTCACCGTGCCGGCCAATGGCGCGGTTGGCGGTTATGTCCTCGTCGAAGATTGCGAGTGCTTCAGTCACTAAAAGTTTTTTGATCTGCTCAACATCGTTCAGGTGTTTGTGTCGCTCAAAGGCGGTACGCATCCTTTCGATGGCCCAAAAAAGATTGACTGCGGTGGGGCGAGTTTTGCCCATCACGTCGCAGATGTATTGCAGGTCGTCGTCAAGATCCGCGACTGATGTACCCACGGATTGGCTTGCGCCGAGGGCGATCCCCATTGCGGCGGCCACTCCGATCGCCGGTGCTCCACGGATAACCATCTTGCGAATGGCTTCCGCCACCTCGTCGTAAGAACGCAGCATCAGATAGGTCTCTTCGGAGGGTAGCAGGCGCTGGTCCAGCATACTTACCCCCTCTTTTGTCCACTCGACTGTTTTGATCATCGACACGCATCTTACACAAAAAAGTAGTAGCCACAAAAAGGCACAAAAGGCACAAAAGTTAATACCGGAAGAAGAATCTACAAACCTGGTTAGTTCATTAATTCATTTTGTGCTTTTTGTGCCTTTTGTGGCTGGTATTTGTTTGTGGCTTTGACTAGTGAACTGGACGCGTGTTAGTGTCCGCGCGCTTGTTTTCAACCAGCTTACTTAGAGCCCTCGGCGTGGTGGCGTGCGCGTCTCTTCTGGCCGTTTCGTTTGCTTGCAACTCCGCTCCGCAACCTGCGTCTGATGGTCCAGTTGCGCGAGAGTTGACGGACGATGCAGGTAGACGTGTTTCGCTGCCGGTGAGGGTCAACAGGATTATTTCCCTGGCCCCGAATCTTACCGAAATTGTTTTCGCTGTCGGGGCGGGTGATCGGCTGGTGGGCCGCACGAGTTACTGCGACTTTCCCGCCGAAGCGAAGTCAGTTCCCGAAGTCGGCGACACGCTCCATCCGAGCCTCGAGCGGATAATCTCCTTGAAGCCGCAGGTAGTGTTGATCTCGACTGCCTCACAGCTCGAAGTTTTCACCCAACAACTCCAAAGCCAGAACATCGCAGTTTTTGTGACGGATCCACACGATCTCGAAGGAGTGTTCAAGTCGATCGCGCAAGTGGGCGAGATGCTCGGACAGAAGGAACAGGCAAGTCTTCTGGTGCAAAAACTGCGCGAGCGAGCGGGAACCGTCGAGGCGGCCGTGAAGCAAAAACCGGCGGTACGAGTTTTTTATCAACTATCCGCAGAACCGCTTTACACGGCGGGACACGACGCCTTTGTCACCGATCTCATTCGTCGCGCCGGCGGTTTTTCAGTGACCGTCGACGTTCCCGGAGCATGGCCCAAGTACAGCAATGAATCAGCGCTGGCTGCCAAACCGGAAGCTATAATTCTGCCCACCGGTGGCTCGATGGGAGCGGGAAACTCAACCGTCACGGAAGCGCTTCGTCAATCACCAGCCGTGCTCGCCGGACGTGTTTATAAGATCAACGACGATCACCTCGTGCGGCCCGGCCCGAGAGCCGTCGATGGACTCGAGGAACTGGCCAGGGCTCTGCACCCGGACGCGTTCAAATGATGATCGGCACCGCATCCGACACGGTTGTTTCCCCCGCGCGCCCAAATCGTGTGACGCTTCGAAAAACCGTGATCTCCTGTGTGGTGTTGGCGGCCGCACTCGTGCTTGCGATCGTCTCCATGTCGTTGATTGGAAGTGAACAACTCCCCGCGCGTGCTTCGTTATGCGCCCTTGCCTCCCTCGGCACCAGCGCGTGTGGTCTGACGCGAGATCAGTTCGACATTCTCTTTCAAATTCGCCTGCCGCGAATCCTGCTGGCCGCCGCTGTTGGCGGTTCACTTGCGACCGCCGGCGCAGGCTACCAGGCGTTGCTGCGAAACCCACTTGCCGAACCCTACCTGCTTGGCATCTCAAACGGCGCGGCGGTGGGAACGATGATCGCATTGATCTTCTTCGGCGCAAGTGAATGGACGCGGCCATTGCTGGCATTTACCGGAGCCCTCGCGGCCACGCTTGCCGTGTATCGACTCGCGCGCGGCCGTGCCGGTGCGACGCCGGAACGTTTAATACTCGCCGGAGTTATCGTCACGACTTTCCTTTCATCGGTGATCGTATTCGTAACCACGCTGATGGACGCGACGAGAATTCGTTCGTTTACTTTCTGGCTTCTCGGCGATCTCTCCGGAACAAGCAGAGCACTGCTTCCTGTCGCTATCACGATTGCGATAGCGGGTACAGTCGCGCTCACGCTCAACGCGCGTTCTTTGAATTTGTTGATGCTGGGCGAGCGTGATGCATTCGATCTCGGAGTGGAAGTCGGGCGTGTGCGAATCGCGGTTTTTCTCGTCGCGAGTTTGCTGGTTGGCAGCTCGGTGGCAGCAAGTGGATCGGTGGGATATGTCGGCCTCGTGGTACCGCATCTCGCAAGGCTTTCGCTCGGAAGTGATAATCGCATCAGCGTTCCGGCCGCAGCGCTTGGCGGCGCGCTTTTCGTGATCGTTGCGGACACGGTGGCGCGCACGATCATCGCGCCACGTGAGTTGCCGGTGGGCGCCATCACCGCACTGATTGGAGCGCCGCTGTTTATCTACTTGTTGAGAAAAATGTGATTATCTTGTTCATCCTGAAATCTTGTAAATTCTGTGCACTGCTGTCTCTGAAACAGAGGTAGACAGGATTTACAAGATTTCAGAGGATTAACAAGATGCTGGAAGCTCGAGATCTAACTATCGCCTACGACCAGCGCACTGCCGTCGCTGGTCTGACTCTGTCGGTCAAACCCGGTGAGATAACTGCGATCATCGGCCCCAATGGCGCCGGTAAGTCGACGCTGCTTCGTGCCTTGAACGGGCAGCTCCCTCGATCCTCAGGCGCGATTCTGCTCGACGGCCAGCCCCTCGAACGATTCAATCGAAGAAACATATCGCGGCGTATCGCGGTAGTGGCCCAGGAAGCAGAGCTTCGCTTTCCCGTTACTGTGCTCGAGTTTGTGCTCGGCGGCCGTTTTTCGTGGGCCACAAACTCCGGCTGGGGTTGGGAAACAGATCGCGATCTTCAGGTCGCAGACGCGGTGCTGCGACAGACTGAACTGACGGAGCTGAGCGCCCGTTTGATGAATGAGTTGTCCGGAGGTGAAAGACAACGAGCGCTAATGGCGCGCGCACTGGCCACTGAAGCTCCAATCCTCCTGCTGGATGAGCCGACGGCAAACTTGGATCTTTCGCATCAGGCGACGCTCCTGGCCCTCGTTCGAAACCGTTGCGATCACGATGAAGCAGCGGCTCTCGTAGTCACGCACGACATCAATCTTGCAGCTCAGTTTGCGGACCATATCGTGCTGATGAAACATGGAAAGGCAGTACACGCGGGAAGCCCCAGGGACGTGCTGCAACCGGAAATTTTGCTGGAAGTATTTGAAGTGAAAGTGCTGGTCGATGCCCATCCGGTGACGGGTGGGCCACGAGTTACCCCGCTCCACGAGACGCACCGGCAACTGTGACTAAATAATTAACCACAGATTAGACGAATGGCTCAGGCTGCAAGTGTTTGGAGATCGAGGACGCAAGTGCGCCACTTACGGAGCTCTTCCCTTGCAACCTGAAAACGAGACTTAATCGACTCTCTTTGTAAACAGCCCGCCCGCGAGAAAGATTACGCCCAGCAGGATGTGAATGCCGTGATCCGCCTGGCCCAGGTGGAGTGGTCCGACCATCCACATGCGGTCGTCTCCAGTGCCGAGCCCCATTCCCAGAATACCCAGCGCGAGATAAACCACGCCGAAAACAAGTGAAAAGATTTTTGCTCCCGAAAGAGTTCCCGCAAAGCCGAAGTAAAGGGCGATAGCGCCCGAGACAATGTGAACCGCGTTATGTGCAGGCGAGAGATGGGCGCCGAGCAGATTCGGTGCTGCAAATCCAACTACACCCACCAACAAAAAAACGACTCCCAAAATCTTGCAAACCGTCTTTGCCATTCCTCACTCGCTCCTCTGTGAAAATGTTTGGAACCGAGTAGCGCTGCGCCAGGGCTGATCCGGGCGTCCGCCTTTCAATGACCACACGTGCTTTCGATTTGGTGCGCCGCATGTATACCAGAGAGAGCGGCCAGTTGCAAAGAATTTTACTCCCAGCATGTACAAGATTTTTCATGAATAACAAGATGCTTATCCTGTAAATCATCAAAAATCTTGTAAATCCTGACTAAGGCCCGGGTCTTTGCTTATGGTGGGATTTAGCACGGTGTATACTATCCCACAAAGCTCTACAAGTGAGGTTCCAACAATGGGTTTAAGAAGATTCTTTACTGCTGCACTGTTTCTGGCTCTAACCGTGTCTGTGGTCAACGCGTACACCATCGTCATGCGCGATGGACGGCGCGTCGAGATCCCGAACGAGTTTACCGTCACCAACTCAACCCTGACATATGAGGTGAGTAACGGTTTTCAGGTCACGATCCAACTAAACACCGTCGATATCGCAGCGACGGAGCGAGCGAACGGCGAAGGGCAAGGGGCGTTTCTGAGGAAAGCGAATGCACCGGCGACTTCCGGCGACGGAGTTTCACAGACTCGTCGCGCGAGTGCGGGGCGCTCGATCACAAATGCGGATCTCGAGAAATACCGCCGCGCGCGTATCGAGGGTGAAAAGGAATACGAAACGCGCCGGCAGGAGCTGGGCCTGCCTTCGTTAGAAGAGCGACGGCGCGAGGTGGCGGCAATCGAAGACCGAACAGTGGAACAGGTGCGCAGTATGCGCGCGCAGGAGGAGGCTTACTGGCGCAGTCGCGCCGACGCATTGCGCCTTGAAATGGCAGCCAACCCTTCGCAGTTCGAATCCCTGCGCCAGCGGCCGGAGGAGATACCCTATTCATTCGGCGGGTTCCCGGCGTTTTGGCCCTTCGACACGGCAGGTTTTGGGATCGCGGCCGGCGGCTTTAACCGGTTCAGAAGATTTCCGTCTTCACCGTTTTCCGGGTTTCTTTCGACGCCGATTACTCCTTTTCCGACATTTCCGTTTAATCAGGGGTTCAGAGGCCATGGCCGACGGCCGGTGTTCGTCGCTCCGGGAGTACGTGTCAATTCGCGGCCCTCGCCCATGAGACATGGTTCACGCAGATGACCTGGGAAACTATCATCGGTCTCGAGATCCATGCTCAACTGAGTACGGAATCGAAGATCTTCTGCGGCTGCGCCACTCGTTTTGGGGATGAGCCCAACGCCAATACGTGCCCGACCTGTTTAGGCTTGCCGGGAGCACTGCCGGTCTTGAACCGGCGTGTAGTGGAGCTCGGCGCGCGTGCGGCGCTGGCGCTTGGCCTGCACATCAATCACCAGTCGATCTTCGCGCGCAAGAATTATTTTTATCCGGACTTACCGAAGGGCTACCAGATCTCGCAATACGATCAACCTTTCTCGGCCAACGGCGAGCTCGAGATCATGACCGCGGAACGCGACGAAGCAGGTCACCCGATTGAGTGGCGCCAGAAGAAGATTGGAATCACCAGACTGCATCTCGAAGAGGATGCCGGTAAGAACGTGCACGAAGGGCTGCCCGACGTGGATCGGTATTCATATATCGATCTCAA
>Ga0126314_10001859_pt1 | contig 10339 bp, 9 predicted proteins | sample Plot105B_FD_92535 | JGI IMG/M metagenome (GOLD analysis project Ga0126314, IMG submission 92535) | Serpentine soil microbial communities from UC McLaughlin Reserve, CA, USA - Plot105B | ecosystem: Environmental > Terrestrial > Soil > Grasslands | place: USA: UC McLaughlin Reserve, Lake County... | reverse complement strand
GGAGCATGCGGCCGAGCTTTCGGCCGCGCTTGGGCTCAGGCGCGGGCGGCGCGGGAGCGGGTTCGGTCAGCGCCGGCAAGGCGCTCGGGGAAATCTCATCGGCGCCGGATGCGGACGGAAGGCGATTTTCGCCACCCTCGCCATAGCCCGCTGCACGGGAGTAATCTTCTCGAAAGGCCATCTTGAACCCCTTCGGTGTTCTACCAATGTTATGACCAAACGGTTCGGTCAGACGTAGAAGCGGGTGAACCCGTTGATAACGCCAGTGCAACCTATATGGTTTGACTGAACGGTTCGGTCAATATTCGGGAGGTGCTTTAGCGCACATGAGCAACATCGAGGAACTCGTCCCGGCCGCGACCTCGGAGAAACTCGGCTCCGACCTTGACGGCACCGAGAGCGTCAAGCGCCGGCAGATCCTGGACGGGGCACGGCGGGTCTTCCTATCGCGCGGCTTCGACGGCGCGAGCATGGGCGAGATCGCCAAGGTCTCCGGTGTCTCGAAGGGGACGCTCTATGTCTACTTCGACAGCAAGGAGAAACTCTTCGAGGTCCTCACCACCGAGGAGAAGAAAAGTCTGGCCGAGGCTTTGTTCAGCCTCGATGCCGGCGACCCGGATGTCCGGTCGGTCCTGACCCGACTCGGCCAGAGCTACCTCAGGGTCATGGGTCAGCCGGAGCACATTTCCTCCATCCGGATGGTGATCGGGGCCTCCGAGAAGTTTCCTCGCCTGGGGCAGATGTTCTTTGAGGCCGGGCCCCAGCAAGGCATCGATCGCCTGCAGGCCTATCTCGACCGTCAGGTCGAGGCGGATCGCCTTTCCATTGCCGACACCCGGCTGGCCGCGCAGCACTTTCTCGACCTTTGCCAGTCGGGAATTCTGCGTCGGCTGCTGTTCAGCGTCGGCGATCGCCCGACGCGAAACGAGATCGACTACACGGTCGACCGCGCGGTCGACGTGTTCTACGCGGCCTACGGGCCGCGCCCGCGGGAGCGCTGATCCGAGTTTCCCACGCGTCACCGCGTCGGGAGGTCCTCCCGCAGAGCCTCCGCCACGCGGTTCCTGAGAACGTCGGGGCGCTTCAGCACGAGAGCGCCGCGCGTGCGCTCGATCAAACCCTCCTGAGCCATGATCGTGAACTCGCGGGTCACCTGCTCGCGGCGGCACCCGATCCGGGCGGCGAGGATGTGGTGGAAGGGCGGCGGCGTCACGATCCGCTCTGCCGTCCCGTTCGGTCCATGGGCCCGCGGGGTCGAGAGGCGCAGCAGTTCCGAATACAGCCGGTGTCGCAAATCGAGCACCGTCTGTTCCATGAGGCGCCCGTTGAGTTCGCGGATCCGGCCGCTGAGGACGCGAAAGAGCCGGTCGGCCACAGGCTGCGACGAGAAGACGAGTTCCCGGAAAACCGCCCCGGGCATGACGCAGACCTCGCCGCGGGTAAGCCCCGTCACGTTGGCCGAGCGCTTGACCCCGTCGAGGGCGGCAAGCTCCCCGAAGAACTCCCCGGCGCGCATCTCGCTAAGGATCACTTCCTTCCCCGACGCGGTGCGCATCAGGACCCGGACCTCGCCGGAGAGAATGAAGTACACGTCCGAAGAGGGCTCGTCGAAATCGACCAGGATCTCCTCAGGGTCGAAGCGACGCCAACTCGACCGGGCCTCATATGGGGCAAGGTCGAGCCTGAGATCCTTCAACAGCGAAACGCTGGCGAGGCGTCCCATCCTGCATCCCCCGAGGACCCCGCCCGCCAGGGGCAGAGTTTCAATCATGGAGTCATGCAAAGAAAAAGCCGGGTTGTCCACGCGACTTCGACACAAGCGTGCGCTCCGGGGCTGGTCATTGCTCCGCTTTGGCGGTCCGCTCACCCGCAATTTCCGGCGGTCGCGCACGCGTTCGGGCGCTTTCGCGTAATCGGCGACGAGCCCACGACCCACGTCATCGTGGTCGCGCGTGGTGTTCGGACGGCGAATCTACCGAATGGGAACGCGCTCGGTCGATGCGACCGATCCATCGGGAGCCAAGACATAGAGGTGGATCGGGGCCGCCTCCTGCCCGAGATCGAGCACCCGCTCCGCGCGGACGACCGCGACGGCGCTTGCGCAGACGCCGTCCGGCCGACGCAGGTGCACCGTGACCGATACGCTGCCCGAGGCTGCGCTCACCCCGACGGGCGCGCCGATCCCGACTTCCGCAATCTGCGTGCACGTGTCGGTCACGGTTGCGACCACCTCGAGGCGGACGCGCCCATCGCTCTGTTTCGTCGCGTGGCTCCCGGGATGGTGGGCGTCGGCGACCGTCGCGAAGCCGAGCGCGATCGCAACACCCACCACGGCTCTCGCGCCAACCATCGCGTGCGCTCCTCGGCCTTCACCCCTTCGGAGCTGTGCCATGCATCCGACCGCGCCGCCAGCCGGCCTGGCCGCGCCGGCCCGCACGCTTGCGGCTTGTCACCCGCCAGCGCTCGCGCCACAACGCGGCATGCTTCACGTCAAGGATCTCACCTACCGCATCGGTGCGCGGGTTCTGTTCGATCAGGCCGGTTTCGCGCTGCCGCCGGGCGCGCGGGTGGGTCTCGTCGGCCGCAACGGCGCCGGCAAGACCACGCTCTTCCGCCTCGTCGAGGGCGAGATCTCGCCGGAGAGCGGCAGCATCACTTTGCCGCGCCAGATGCGAATCGGCACGGTGGCCCAGGAGGCGCCGGGCGGGCCGGAGACGCTGATCGACGTGGTTCTCGCGGCCGACACCGAGCGCACCGCCCTCATGCGTGAGGCCGAGACGGCCGACGGGTTCCGCCGGGCCGAAATCGAAACCCGGCTGACCGACATCGGCGCCCATTCGGCCCCCGCGCGGGCGGCCGCGATCCTGCATGGCCTCGGCTTCGATTCGGACGCTCAAGGTCGCCCCTGCTCGTCGTTCTCGGGCGGGTGGCGGATGCGGGTGGCGCTCGCGGCGGTGCTGTTCACCGAACCCGACCTGCTCCTCCTCGACGAGCCTACCAACTACCTCGATCTCGAAGGGACGCTCTGGCTCTACGATTATCTCGGGCGCTATCCTCATACGGTGCTGATCATCAGCCACGACCGCGACCTGCTCGACACCTGCGTCGACCATATTCTCCATCTCGACCGCGGGAAGCTCACCCTCTACCGGGGCGGCTACACCTCCTTCGCCCGTCAGCTCGCCGAAAAGCGGGAGCTGACCGCAAAGCTGAGGGCGAAGCAGGAGGCCGAGCGCAAGCATCTCCAGGCCTTCGTGGACCGGTTTCGCGCGAAGGCATCGAAAGCCCGCCAGGCGCAGTCGCGCGTCAAGCGCCTCGCGAAGCTCGAGCCGATCACGACCATGGTCGAGGACGAGACGCTCGCCTTCGACCTGCGGAGCCCGGAACGGCCGCTCGCCCCTCCCCTGGTCGCCGTGGAAGGCGCCGCGGCGGGCTACGGCGAGACCACTGTGCTCGACCGGCTCAATCTCACCGTCCTGCCGGACGACCGGATCGCGCTCCTCGGGGCCAACGGCAACGGAAAGTCGACCTTCTGCAGGCTCGTCGGCGGCCGGATGGACCCGCTCAAGGGCGACGTCCGACGCCCGGGGAAGATGGAGGTCGCCTACTTCGCCCAGCATCAGCTGGAAGAACTCGATCCGAGCGCGACGCCCTTCGATCACATCGCGGCCCGCATGCCCGGGGAGCCGGTCGCCAAGATCCGCGCCCGTGCCGCCCGCTTCGGATTTCCCGGACCCAAGGCCGACACTCCGGTCTCGTCGCTTTCGGGCGGCGAGAAGGCTCGGCTCCTCATGGGCCTCGCGGCTTTCAACGGCCCTCACCTGCTGATTCTCGACGAGCCCACGAACCACCTCGACATCGACAGCCGCACCGCCCTCATGGAGGCGATCAACGACTACAGCGCGGCGGTCATCCTGGTGAGCCACGACCGCTTCCTGATCGAGGCGTGCGCGGACCGGCTCTGGCTCGTGAGCGGCGGCACCGTCAAACCCTTCGACGGCGACATGGACGATTACCGCCAGCTCGTGCTCTCGGGCGGGCTCGATCCGGACCAGCGGCGCGACCACAGGCAGCAGGCGGCCTCCTCCTCCCGGACGGACGAGCGCCGCGCCGCGGCGGAACGGCGAGTCGCGCTTGCTCCGCTGCGTAGGAGGCTCGACGCGGCGGAGGCACGCATGACCCGCCTCGCGGACGTTATCGCCAAGGTCGACGCGGCGCTGGCCGACGGCACGGCGTTCCTCAAGGACCCCGCCAAGGCCGGCGAACTCGCCCGTAGGAGGGCGGAGGCCGCTGACGCCCTTGCCGCCGTCGAGGAGGAATGGCTTTTGCTCAGCGGCGAGATCGAAGCGGCAAGCGCCTGAGCGCGTCGGACGGGCGCCCGTTCAGCGCACGATCCGGTCGAGACGGTTGTCGACGAAGAAGTAGAGCTCGCGCCCGCCGGGCTCCGCATAGAGGACCTGGACCTCGCGCCGCCCCTTGCCGCTCTCGCCTACGAGGACGTCCGTCGGGGGCTTACCCTTGAGGCGCACCAGCTCGCATTCGCCGATGCCCGGTGAGATGGCCGAGGCCGAGCCCGCGGCGGTACCCGTGCAGCGGCCGTCGGATCCCAGCACCGGGCCGACTAACGCGGGTCCTGCGGGGCTCACGACAGGGGCCGTGACCGCGGCGACGATGGGTGCGTCCGGGCGGCTGCCGTTGCAGGCCGAGACGCTCAAGGCCAGCACGGCGCCCGCCGCCAGAACCCGCATTCCTTACCCCCCGTTGTCGAGGCCCCGTGCCCGCAGGGCGTCGTCGAACATCCGCTGGACATCCGCCCGGAACGCCTGCCGCGAGCCGTCGCGGGTGTAGAACATGTGGCCGCCGCCGTAAACCTGGAGGGTCGCACGGCGTTCCGGCCCGAGATCCGGGAGCTGATTGAGGAGGAGCTGGCTTCCGAAATAAGGAGTTACCAGATCCGTGAACCCATGCGCGATCAGCACCCGCAGCTTGGAATCGAGCGCTAGCGTCTGACGCAGTTCGCTGACCGCCTCCGGCTGCTCCCTCCCCCGGCCCCACCGCCAGCCGCCGCTGAGCGATCCGTTCAGGAGGTTGTAGCGCCCCTCGGGCCGGTAGTTCAGCGTCTGTGTGAGGTGGTTGAGGATCGCGCTCGTGAGAGGGGCCGTCATGGCTGTCAGAACAGGGTCCTCGAAGCGGGACACGTTGGCGGTCGGGTCCGGATCGTAGCTTCCGACGCCTGTATCGTAGGATGAGACCACCCGCGCGCCGCTGCGCTGGAACTCGCGCTGAAAGGTCCTCGGTTCTACGCGTCCGCCGAGGCGTCGGACGAGACCGGGGTCGAGACCCGCCAGGCGCGCCACGCGCTCGCTCACCCGCGCCACCGCATCCTTGTCCTGGAGGCCGCGCATGAGATCGACCAGATAGTCGGTCGCGGCGTAGGACTCGGCCTCCCGCAAGGAGTCGCGCGTCAACGGCCCGCGCTTCTCCAGGGCCGCCGCCGTCATCGAGGGCAGGCGTGTGACGTGGATCCACGGCGCATGCGCGGGCTGGCTGAACCAACCGAAATCGAGCACGGGCGAGAGGAGGACGAGGCCGCTCAGCCCGATGCCCTGGTCCCCCTGGAGCTTTTGCGCCAGAAGCGGACCCCTGAAGCCGCCGTAGCTCTCGCCGGTGAAGAATTTCGGCGAGGCGAGCCGGTTCTTCTCCTTGAGCCAGCGCGTCACGAACGCGGCAAGTCCATCGATGTCGCCCTCGACGGAATAGAACCTGTCGCGAACTTGGTCGCCGCCGATCACGCGGCCGTAGCCGGTTCCGGGAGGGTCGATGAACACGAGGTCCGTGAAGTCGAGCCAGGTTTCCGCATTCGGCACGAGGGCCGGCTCGGCGGACGGGCTGATGCTCGGACCGTCGAGCGGGAGCCGCCATGGCCCGAGCGCCAACAGGTGGAGGTAGGCCGAGGAGGCGCCGGGCCCGCCATTGATGGCGAACGTGACCGGCCGCGCGGCAGCGTCGGCTCCATCCAGGGTGTAGGCCACATAACCATACTCCGCCTGCGGCGCGCCCTGCGGGTCCACCAGCGCCAGGCTGCCGGCCGTCGCGGTGAACTTCAGGCCGCGGCCGGGGAGTTCGACGGTGTGCTTGGTGACCGATTCAGGGGGGAGGCGTCCAGCCTCGGGACGAGGTGCGGGCTGTTCGTTGCGAGGCGGCCCTCCGCCGCGACCGACCTCGTTCGGCGCCTGGGCGATGCCGGGACCTGCGAGCGCGAACAGAAGGGCGGCGACGACGCTTGATCGGGCGAAGGGGTTCATAGTGATTTCCTGGCAGAACCCACGACAATTTAGCGGGCTCTGAACCTGTTCCCAGATGATCTCACGCCATCGTGTCGGATCCTCCGGTTCGGACAGGACGGCGCCGTTCTGCATGGCTCATGCCTTGCGCGCCCAGCGCCCCGCCTCGTCCTGCTGCCAGTAGGTCGCCTCGTGCCCCGCCTCCTTTACGGCGCGCCACTGCTCCCGCGCCAGCGCAAGCGCCTGCGGATCGCTGCCGTCGAAGAGGATCACCATGCGCTGATAACGTTCCGCGTCCGACGGGATTTCCGCCCCCTCCAAGAGGAAGCGGATCGAGGCGCCGTTCGGGTTGCCGGTCCCGGTCGTGAGGACGACCGGCTGGTCGGCCGCATGAGCCTCGCGGTCCGTGCCGTGCGGCAGGAAACTCTCGTCCCGATAGGTCCAGAGGTGGTCGTCGAGCGCGGAGAGGCGCTCGTCGCTTACCGCTTGGACCACCGCGCGCCACCCCCGCTCCAGAGACTTCTCGAGGAGCGTCGGGAGCACCGCCTCGAGGGGCTGGCGCTGGAGGTGATAGAAGAGGACCTCCGCCACGAGCTTCTTCTCACCCTTCGTAGTGATCCCGCACGAGCCGGTCGAGAAGGCGCACGCCCCATCCCGAGCCCCAGCTGCGGTTGATCTCGCTCTGGGGCGAGCCCATGGCGGTGCCCGCGATGTCGAGATGCGCCCAGGGGACGTCGTTGACGAAGCGCTGGAGCAGAGCCGCAGCCGTGCTCGAGCCGCCGTGGCGTCCGCCGGTGTTCTTCATATCGGCGAACTTCGAGTCGATCATCTTGTCGAACTCCGGTCCGAGCGGCATCCGCCAGACCCGCTCGCCGGTCGCCTCGCCGGCCGCCACGAGACGCTCCGCGAGTTCGTCGTTGTTCGAGAACAGACCGGCATATTCCTGTGCCAGCGCGACCAGGATCGCGCCGGTCAGAGTCGCAAGGTCGATCATGAACTTCGGCTTGAAGCGGTCCTGGACGTACCAGAGCACGTCCGCGAGGACGAGACGTCCTTCCGCGTCCGTGTTGATGATCTCGATCGTCTGCCCCGACAGGGTCGTGACGATGTCGCCGGGACGCTGGGCGTTGCCGTCGGGCATGTTCTCGACGAGCCCGATGGCGCCGACCACGTTGGCCTTGGCCTTTCGGGCGGCGAGCGCGTGCATGAGGCCGGTGACGCAGGCTGCACCCGCCATGTCGCCCTTCATATCCTCCATGCCGCCGCCGGGCTTGATCGAGATGCCGCCCGAGTCGAACACCACCCCCTTGCCCACGAAGGCGACCGGGCGGTCGGCCGCCCTGCCGCCGTTCCAGCGCATGATCACGACCCGGCTCTCCCGCTCCGAGCCTTGCCCGACGCCGAGGAGCGCCCGCATCCCGATCTTCCGCATCGCCTTTTCGTCGAGCACCTCGACCTCGATGCCGAGCTTCTCCAACGCCTTGGCGCGGTTTGCGAATTCCTCGGGAGTCAGGACGTTCGGCGGCTCGTTGACGAGGTCGCGGGCGAGGATCACGCCGGTGGCAAGCCCATCCCGCGCCCTGTGGGTGCGTTTTGCGGCGGCGGGATCCGCGACGGCGAGGATGAGGCGGGTCGTGCCCTCGGCCTTGTCATCGTCCTTCTTGCGCGTCTTATACCGGTCGAAGCTGTAGGCCCTGAGGCGCGCACCCGCGGCGATCTCGGCCACCCGATCGGGATCCGTCTCGATCCCGGGCAGGTCCACGACGACGGTCGCGGACTTACCGGACACCTTGCCGGCCACGAGTCCTCCGAGCTGCGTCCAGTCCAATTTCGCCCGGTCCGCGTCGCTGCCGATGCCGACCACCACAAGCCGGTCGGCCTGCAGCCCCGACGGGGCGGAAACGATCACCGCGGATTTCGCCTTTCCCTTAAAGCGCTCGATCTCGGCCGCCTTGGCGATGAGATCCGCGCCCTTGGGACCGAGAAGCTTCGCGACGGCGGGCGTCGGTTTGAGGTCGTCGCCCACGAAAACCACCAGGTCCCCCCTTCCAACGGACCCGAACGGTTGGAGCTCGATCTTTAAAGTCTCGGCCATGACGCCCTCGCGAACTGATCGTGACGTGCCGACGAGCCGGCTGCGACGTTTCGTGACATACACGAAAGTTCCGGGCTGTCGCCACCCTCGCGCCGTTCCGCCCAGCACCGGATCGTGACGCGCCCACCTTAGCGTTGTTCCATCGAGAGTTGATCATGACCGCGGCCGACCGGCGCCGTTCCGCCCAGGAGGCGGGTTCTGACCGCGCCGCCCTGCCTTGATCCAGCTGGTTGGATCATGACGGTGGGGCAGTCTTGCCTCCTCTTGCGGAGCGGGCTACGAGACCCGATTGCGCCACCCGGCGCGAGGCTCTCATGAAACTGATCGAACGCTATATCCTGAAGATCGCGTTCAACGCATTCGCCGCGTGCCTGATCGCGCTGACCGGCGTGATCTGGATCACGCAGGCTTTGAAGGAAATCGACCTGCTCACGGGCAAGGGCCAGACCGTCCTCGTGTTCCTCACCGTCACGGGCCTGTCGATCCCCGCGCTGGTGACGGTGATCTCCCCGGTCGCCCTGTTCATTGCCGTCATCTACACGCTGAACAAGCTCAACGGAGACTCCGAGCTCATCGTCATGAGCGCAGCCGGGATGGAGCCGCGTCGGCTGATCAGGCCCTTCGTCGCGCTCTCTGCCCTGGTCTGCGCGCTCATGGGCTTCACGACGATCTACCTGATGCCGGCGAGCTTCCAGGAACTGCGCGATCTCGTGACCAAGATCCGGGCCGACTTCGTGGCCAACATGGTCAAGGAGGGCCAGTTCACCACCCTGGACAACGGTATCACGTTCCACTACCGCGAGCGCTCGGGGGACGCCCTGCTCGGCATTTTCATGCAGGACAGGCGCGAGCAGGATAAGACCATCGTCTATCTCGCCGAACGCGGACAGACCCTCGAGTCCGGCGGGCAGGACTACCTCGTCCTCGAGAAGGGCAGCGTGCAGCGGCAGCAGCCGAGCAGCCGCGACTCGTCGATCGTCGCTTTCGAACGTTACGCGGTGGATCTGTCGGCCTTTAACCAGGAAAACGGCGAGGTGGTCTACAAGCCTCGCGAACGCTCGACCACCGAGCTCCTGTTCCCCGACGACGCGGAGTTCTACTACCAGTATCAGGCGGGTCGCTTCCGGGCCGAGCTGCACGACCGCCTCTCCGCCTGGCTCTATCCCCTCGCCATGATGATGATCGCCTTCGCGGCGCTCGGCGATCCCCGCACCACGCGACAGGGTCGCGGGGTCGCGGTCGCGGCGGCTGTCGTAGGCGTGGCGGTGCTGCGCATTGCGGGCTTCGCGGCCTCGAACGCAGCCGTGCGCAGCCCGCTCGGCGTCGCTGCGATCTATGCCGCGCCACTCTCGGCCATGCTGATCTCCGCGGTCCTGATCTTCCAAGGCGCGTTCGCCCGCAGGCTCGGGGCGAGGCTGCGCGCCTTTGCAATCCTGTTCCCGCTCCCGCGGCTCCCCGGGCTTGGGAGGGCGTAGGACCGGCATGCTGATCGGTGCGACCCTCGGGCGATACTTCTCGCTGCAGTTCCTGAAGGCCATCCTCACGGTCTTCAGCACCGTCTTCACCCTCGTCTACACCATCGATTTCATCGAGCTCATGCGCCGCGCGGGCGATGTCGAAGGCGCTTCCGCACCGCTCATGGCCCAACTCGCCCTCTTCCGCACGCCGTCGGTCGCCGAACAGGTGCTGCCGTTCGCGGTTCTGTTCGGCAGCATGGCGGCGTTGCTGCAGCTCAGTCGCAAGCTGGAGCTCGTGGTGGCGCGTGCCGCCGGGATCTCGGCCTGGCAATTCCTCCAGCCGGGCCTCTTCGTGGCGGCGCTGATCGGGATTCTTTCGGTCACGGCCTACAACCCGGTCTCGGCCCTCCTGAAGCAGAGGGCGTCCGCCATCGAGGCGCGGATCTTCGCGCGCGCCAACAAGGTCAACGGCAAGGACGTGTGGATCCGGCAGAAAAGCATCG
>Ga0126314_10001857_pt1 | contig 10348 bp, 7 predicted proteins | sample Plot105B_FD_92535 | JGI IMG/M metagenome (GOLD analysis project Ga0126314, IMG submission 92535) | Serpentine soil microbial communities from UC McLaughlin Reserve, CA, USA - Plot105B | ecosystem: Environmental > Terrestrial > Soil > Grasslands | place: USA: UC McLaughlin Reserve, Lake County... | reverse complement strand
GAGCCCTAGACGACATTCTCGACGGCGTGCGATCTGATCTTGCCGCCCGCCAGTCAGACGTATCCCTGGACCGGCTGAAGCAGCGGGTACAACACGTCGATCCCGCTCTCGATCCGATGCCTGTGCTTCACGGTCCTGGCGTTTCAGTCATCGCCGAAGTGAAGCGGTCCAGTCCCAGCAAGGGTCCGCTGGCGAAGATCGCTGACCCGGCGGCGCTGGCCGCCGAGTACGAGGCGGGTGGCGCGGCCGCGGTCTCGGTGCTCACCGAGGGCCGTCGTTTCGCCGGCTCACTTGACGATCTTGTCGCGGTGCGATGCGCGGTGAGCATTCCGGTGCTCCGCAAGGATTTCATTCTCAGCGCCTACCAGCTCTTCGAAGCCCGAGCGGCCGGCGCTGACATGATCTTGCTGATCGTGGCTGCCCTTTCTGATCACCAGCTGATCGCCTTGATCGAGCGGGCGACATCGATCGGGCTGACGCCCTTGGTCGAAGTCCACACCGGTGAAGAGATTTCACGCGCGGTGCACGCCGGCGCTCGGATCATCGGGGTGAACGCGCGCAACCTGCAGACCCTCGAGGTCGACCCCTCGACATTCGCCCGCCTGGCGCCGCTCATCCCCGACGGCATCGTCCGGATCGCGGAGTCCGGGGTCAGGGGGCCGCACGATGTGATCGACTTGGCGCGCGCCGGAGCCGATGTGGTGCTGGTCGGTGAGGCGCTGGTGACGGGCCGGGATCCGCGCAGTGGCGTAGCGGACCTGGTGGCGGCTGGGGCGCATCCAGCCGTACACAAGTCCTAGCGCACCCCGATGCCCCGGTAGCTGAGTGAAGGAAGCTGTGATGGCCACTGAGCTCTCTGAGCTGCCTGACGCGGCCGGCCACTTCGAAGTTTTCGGTGGAAAGTTCGTTCCGGAGGCGCTGTCTGCCGCGCTGGGGCAGTTGGAGCGCGAGTTCCGCGCCGCTATGGCCGATCCCGGATTCGGTGCGAGACTGGCCGCCCTGTTAGCGGATTACACGGGCCGCCCCAGTCCTATCACCGAGGCCCGGCGGTTCGCAGAACACGCCCGGCCGTCGACCGGCTCGGGTGGCCCGCCGCTGATTGTGCTCAAGCGGGAGGACCTGAACCACACCGGGTCGCACAAGATCAACAACGTCCTTGGCCAGGCGTTGTTGGCCGAGCGGATGGGCAAATCCCGGTTGATCGCCGAAACAGGGGCCGGGCAGCACGGGGTCGCCACGGCCACCGCGGCTGCGCTGTTCGGCATGGACTGCACGATCTACATGGGCAAGGTGGACACCGAGCGGCAAGCGCTGAACGTGGCCCGGATGCGACTGCTCGGGGCCGAAGTCATCGCGGTGGAGTCCGGCAGTCGGACGCTCAAGGACGCGATGAACGACGCCATGCGCGACTGGGTCGCATCGGTGGACTACACCCATTACCTGATCGGGTCGGTCGCCGGACCGCACCCGTTCCCGATGCTGGTCCGAGAATTCCAGCGAGTGATCAGTACCGAGGCCCGTCAACAGGTCATGGACCGCTACGGTCGGTTGCCGGACGTCGTGGCGGCATGCGTCGGCGGCGGGTCCAACGCGCTCGGCATCTTCGCAGACTTCCTACCCGATCGCGATGTCGCGCTCTACGGATTCGAGGCCGGCGGCGATGGCGTGGAGACCGGCCGCCACGCCGCGACCATCTCCGCCGGTGAGGTGGGCGTCCTGCACGGCATGCGGACATTTGTGCTCCAGGACCCCGACGGACAAACCAAGGAGTCCCACTCGATCTCCGCGGGGCTCGACTATCCCGGCGTCGGGCCGGAGCACGCCTACTTGGCCTCCACCGGGCGAGCGCACTACGAACCCATCACCGACACCGAAGCCATGGAGGCATTCGCGATCCTGTCGCGAACAGAAGGCATCGTGCCGGCTATCGAGTCGGCTCATGCGCTGGCCGGCGCACTCAGGCTCGCTGCACACGTCCCCGCACGGGCGGACGGCCGGCAGCTCATCATCCTGGTCAATCTCTCCGGGCGCGGGGACAAGGACGTGGATACGGCGATCAAGTGGTTCGACCTCGACACTCGTGGTCACGGTTCCGAATCCGGACGCCCGACCGGCGACACGTCACCGAATGGAGGCGGTCTGGCGATGGGCGGGCCGTCGAGCGGCGCCGGTGAGCAGGTATGACGGCGGCCAGCACGGATTCTCAAGCTGTTCCTGAGGGCGGCGTCTTCGGTCAGCTGAGGTTCGACCAGGGACGGACCGGTCGCCACCTGGCCGACATCAAGGAAGCGGGCCGCGGCGCGCTGGTCGGATTCCTTCATGTCGGGTATCCCGATGTACCGACATCGTTGGCTGCCATGCGAGCCCTGACCGGCGACGGCGATTCGCCCGGCGTCGACATGGTCGAGGTCGGGATGCCGTACAGCGATCCCATGATCGACGGAATGGTCATCCAGCGGGCCGGTACCCGAGCGCTGCAACGTGGCGTCCGAACCCGGGACGTCTTTACCGCCGTCGAGGCGGTCGCGGCCACCGGGACTCCGGTTGTGGTGATGACGTATTGGAATCTGATCGAGCGCTACGGTCCGGACGCCTTTGCGCGTGACCTGGCGGCGGCTGGTGGTTCAGGTGTGATCATCCCCGACCTCACGCCTGACGAGGCCGGCACCTGGCTCCGGGCCTCCGACCAGTACGCTCTCGACCGGATTTTCCTGGTCGCCCCGTCCTCCAGTGATGCCCGGATCGCGAGCACGGTCGCCGCCTGCCGAGGCTGGGTTTACGCCACGTCGGTCATGGGAGTGACCGGCGCCCGCACCCAGACCTCGGTAGCCGCACCTGACCTGGTGCATCGGGTCCGGGTCGCAGACAGCAATGCCGTGGTTGGCGTAGGGCTGGGAGTGTCGAGCGGCAATCAGGCGTGGGAGGTCTCCCAATACGCTGATGCGGTCGTCGTCGGCTCCCTGCTTGTCAAGTGTCTGGTGGACGCCGAGGACGCCGGCAGGCCAGCAGAACTGTCAACTCTGCGGGCCGCGGTAGCGGACCTGGCCGAGGGCATACGCCGCGGCGCTCCCCGCGGTTCAGGAACTTCCGGTCCGGCGAGCGGGTTAATCGGAGCGTGAGCGGCATCCAGTGCCCCGGTAGGCCAGGCTGGGTGTTCGTCGTCGGGCTGGTCCTGCTGTTGGTCGGTTGCACTTCCCCCCAGCCGACCGTGGCCCGGACGGACCCCGACCCTGCCGGCTTCTCAGGCGGAACCTCACTGCCGCAGCCGTACGAATTGCCGGCCGTGACCCTCACCGACAGCTCGGGTAACTCCTACAACCTGGCAACGTCGCCCTCCAAGCCCGTGGTGCTGCTGTTCTTCGGCTACAGCCATTGCCCGGACGTATGCGTGACCGTCCTCGCCGACGTGGCGCAGGCGCTGAACCGGATGGCCGCGACCGATCGTGATCAGATTCAGATGATCTTCATCACCACTGATCCTGCCCGGGACAAACCACGGGTGATCGCCGAATACCTCGAACGGTTCGATCCCACCTTCATCGGCCTGACCGGAGATCTTTCCACCATCAAGGCCGCGGCCGGCCGGGTTGGTGTCGACATCGAAGGAATGCGCAAACTGCCGAGTGGCGGCTACGAGGTCGGGCACTCCGCCCAGGTGATCGGGTTCGATCGGAACCGCAAGGGTGTCGTGCTGTGGACCCCGGAGACTCCTATCGCCGACCTCAAAGACGACTTCAGCCTGCTACTGGAGCGTTCCCGGTGAGCGCCACCACGGCTACCCGGTCCGCTCTCAGCCAGACCTCCGTATGGGTGTCGACATTGGCTCGACTCATCCTCGCCGGGGTTCTGCTGGCCGCTGGCATTCTCAAGGCGGTCGATCCCGCAGGATCGGTGGCGGCCGTTCGCGCCTATGAGCTGGTGTCGTCACCGCTGGCCACGCCGATCGGTTGGGGCCTGCCGTTCCTGGAGATCGGGTTGGGCCTGCTACTGCTCGTAGGGCTGCATACCAGGGCCGCGGCGATCGTCAGTGCCTTCCTGCTCGTCACCCTGCTGGCGGCGGTCATTTCGGTCGCTGCCCGGGGCCTGAGCATTGACTGCGGCTGCTTCGGGGGCGGCGGCCCGGTGGCGTCAGGAGAGACCCGCTATACCTCCGAAATCGTCCGTGACATCGGTCTGTTGTTGCTGTCAGCATGGCTGGCCTGGCGGCCGAGGACCAGGTTCAGCCTCGACCGCTGGGATGGCGAGCATCTCGGATGAGTGCGGGTTCCAGACGAGCGCAGGAGCTGGCCCGCCAACAGGCGCTGGCAGCCGCGAAGCGTCACCGCGAGCGGCGAATAGGGGTCGTGGCCGCTCTGGTGGTTCTGGTGCTCCTGGTGGGTGGCGGGATCGGTTTCCAGGCCTGGCGCACCCGTCGGGCACCCGACGCAGTGCCGACCAGCGGGGCAGCCAGCCTTGCTCCGGTAGCCATCACAGACGGTAAGCCGATCGTGCTCGGCCAAGCCGATGCGCCGGTCAAACTTGCCTTGTACGAGGACTTCCACTGCCCGCACTGCGCCGAGTTCGAGGAGGCCTATGGTTCTGTGCTGACCGCCGCTCGAGAGAGCGGCAAGGCGGAGATCGAGCTCTATCCGATGTCATTCATCGACGCAGGATCAGAGTCAGCGGCCAACGCGATGGCCTGCGCCGCCGAGGCGGGCTTCGGGGCGTCCTATTACGAGGGTCTGTTCGCCAACGCCACTCTGCGGTGGAGCGACGGCCAACTGATTGCGCTGGCCGACCAGGTCGCACCTGGTGACACAGAGCGTTTCAACTCCTGCGTTCGGAGTCGGGCCAATGCCGGCTGGGCGGCATCGATCGACGCCGCCGCGGATGCCAACGGGGTGAGCAGCACGCCGACGCTGTTTCTCGACGGTGCCCGCCTCGATCTCGCTAACCTGACACCCGAAGCGTTGCAGACCAAGATCGACGAGGCGGCTACCACGTGAGTCCCGAGCAATGAGCGGCGCCGGCTCGGTGGCGCTGTCCATTCCGAGCCCCAGCACCGGCGTCTGGGAAGTCTTCGGGCTGCCGTTGCGGGCGTACGCGCTGTGCATCATCGCCGGCATCATCGTCGCGATGATCATCGCGAATCGGCGGTGGGTGGCCCGCGGCGGATCCGGCGAGAGTATCGAGATGGTAGCCGTCGTGGCGGTGCCTTGCGGGATCGTCGGAGCCCGGCTCTATCACGTGATCACGGACTACCAGCTCTACTTCGGAGATGGCCGCCACCCCATCGATGCTGTCAAGATCTGGCAGGGCGGGCTCGGGGTATGGGGTGCGGTGGCCGGCGGGGTGCTGGGCGGCTATCTGGTGGCTCGACGTCGTCGAATCGTTTTTCCGGCGCTGCTCGATGCCGTGGCACCGGCCATCGTGGTGGCGCAAGCTATCGGCCGGCTCGGCAACTGGTTCAACCAGGAGCTCTTCGGGCGGCCGACCTCGTTGCCCTGGGCGCTGCAGATCGATCCGGCTCTTCGCCCGCTCGGCTACGGGCAGTATCCGACCTTCCACCCCACCTTTCTCTACGAGCTGGTGTGGAATCTGCTGGTAGCGGTCGCGCTGGTGCTGCTGGACCGCAAGTTCCGGCTCGGGCACGGCAAGGTCTTCGCGCTGTATGTGATCTTCTACACCCTGGGGCGCTTCTGGATCGAGGCATTGCGCATCGATCAGGTCAATGAGATCGGTGGCTTCCGGCTCAACAACTACACGTCGCTGATCGCCTTCCTGGCGGCGCTCGGGTGGTTCATCTGGCTGGTCAAGAACCGGCCCGGGCGCGAGGAGGTCGTCGAGGGCTATCCCGTGGGCGATCGCCGCTTGTCCTCAGCCGGCGATTTCGATCCTGCGCGGAACGTGTCGAAGCCAGGGAGGGACCAACAGCTCGGCGGCGAGAACGACTCCTCCATCGGCCCGCGGCTCGGCGATGACAAGAACCCTCCGCCGGGCTCGGGAGCGCCCCCGACGGGAGGGACTGAGCCGGCCGGCCTGGAAGCCAGACCAGAATCGTCGTGAACGATTCCTTGGCCGGCCGCCTCGCCCTGGTGACCGGCGGACGGCGCGGCCTCGGCTATCACATCGCCCGCGGTCTGGCGGTGCGCGGAGCCACCGTACTGGTGAACGGTAGGGACGCCGAGAGGTTGCAATCGGCAGTCGAGCAACTTCGAGCCGACGGCTTGGACGCGGCACCGGCCGCCTTCGACATCACCGATCTCGCCGACGCCGAGGTGCAGCTGGGTGCGCACCCACCGATCGACGTTCTGGTGAACAACGTCGGCCAGCGGGACCGCCGCGGCACACTTGACCTACCGCCATTCGACTTCCAACGCCTTGTCAACGCCGACCTGGTCGCAGCGTACGGCCTGAGCCGGTTGGTCGCCAGGCGCCTGATCGCTGAGCGTCGCCCGGGAGCGATCGTGAACATCTCCTCCGTTGTCGGGGGGCTCCTGGCCAACCGTGGTGATGTTGGGTATGCGGCGGCGAAAGCGGGGTTGGAGGGGCTGACCCGGGCGCTTGCCGCCGATCTGGGGCCGTACGGGATTCGGGTGAACGCGGTCGCCCCGGGGTACTTCGCCACCGAGGCGAATGCCGATCAGGCCGCCGATTCGGACCGCCTCGCCTGGGTGCAGGCGCGGACGATGCTTCGTCGCTGGGGGGAACCGCGGGAGATCGCCGGGCTCGTGGCCTTTCTCGCCGGCGAGGAGGCCTCGTACCTCACTGGACAGACGATTGCGCTCGATGGCGGACTGAGCACGCTGTTCTGACGCGGTCACCTCGGCCGGGTGGTCTGTAGGGTCCAGACCCCACCCAGCGGCCACTCGTGTCCAGCGCTGCTGCTCACGTAGGATTTGATTACGTCGACGCCGTCCTCCGTGCGTTAACCTGAGCCATCCATCACGGGCCAACGTCGTCCCCCTCACTGCCGATGCCGTTTCCGCGTGCCCCGGTGGTCCGTACTCGCTGTCGACCATCCGGCCTGACGACGGGAGTTACCGATGACTGTTGCGCCTGTTCGGGGTTCGCTTCCGCATGGTGCCGAGGGGCTCTATGACCCGGCATTCGAGCACGATGCCTGCGGTGTCGCCTTTGTGGCGACGCTGAGCGGGATCCCCAGCCACGACATCGTCGCGCATGGCCTGTATGCCCTGCGGAACCTGGATCACCGGGGAGCCACCGGCGCCGATCCCAAGACTGGTGATGGTGCCGGCATCTTGATGCAGATTCCCGATGAGCTGCTGCGGTCTGAAGTGGACTTCGAACTGCCGCGGATGGGGGCGTACGCCGTCGGCAACGCGTTCTTGCCCACCGAGCCTGACGCGGCCACCAAGGCCAAGGCGATGATCGAGCAGATCGCCGAGGAAGAACACCTGACCGTCCTCGGCTGGCGGGTGGTACCCACCGACGACCGCTCCTTGAGTGATCTCACTCGCTCCAACATGCCCTACTTCGAGCAGCTGTTCGTGACGGCGAAGCACGCGCCGCTGATGGGCATTGCCCTGGACCGGCTGGCCTACTGCTTACGGCGCCGCAGCCAGCATGAGGCGGGCGTCTACTTCGCCTCGCTGTCGGCCCGAACCTTGGTCTACAAGGGCATGCTGACTACCGAGCAGCTCGAGCTCGTCTTCCCGGAGCTACTTGACGAACGTACGTCGAGCGCGCTGGCCGTCGTGCACTCCCGCTTCTCCACCAATACGTTCCCGGCCTGGGAACTCGCCCATCCGTACCGGATGATTGCGCACAACGGCGAGATCAACACTGTGATGGGCAATCGCAACTGGATGCGGGCGCGCGAGGCCCTGCTGGCCAGTGACGTGATCGGCGGCGACCTGGAGCGTTTGTTCCCTATCTGCACGCCCGACGCCAGCGATTCCGCGTCCTTCGACGAGGTGGTCGAACTGCTCCACCTCGGTGGCCGGTCCCTGCCCCACGCCATGCTGATGATGATCCCGGAGGCGTGGGAGAACAACGAGGACATGGATCAGGCGCGCCGGGACTTCTACGCCTTCCATTCCTGTTTGATGGAGCCCTGGGACGGACCCGCTGGAGTGGTCTTCACCGACGGCACGGTCGTGGGTGGCGTCCTGGATCGCAACGGCCTTCGACCGGGCCGCTTTTGGTTGACCGACGACGGCTTGGTGGTCCTCGCCTCCGAGGCAGGGGTGCTGGACCTCCCTGCTGAGAAGGTGATCCAGAAGGGCCGGCTCCAGCCGGGACGAATGTTTCTGGCCGACCTGAGTCAGCACCGGCTGATCTCTGACAAGGAAATTAAGGCCAGTCTGGCCAACGGTGCGCCGTATGGTGAGTGGTTGCACGGCGGCCGCATGCTGCTGTCCGACCTTCCGGACCGCGAACACATCGTGCACTCGCACGCCTCGGTCACCCGCCGGCAGCAGGTGTTCGGCTACACCGAGGAGGAGCTGCGGATCATCCTGGCCCCGATGGCTTCCGCCGGCGCGGAGCCGATCGGGTCGATGGGCACCGATTCCCCGATCGCGGCACTGAGCGACAAGCCGCGGCTGCTCTTCGACTACTTCTCCCAGCTCTTCGCGCAGGTCACGAATCCACCGCTGGACGCGATCCGTGAGGAGCTGGTCACCTCCCTCTACAACACCATCGGTCCCGAGCAGAACCTGCTGAAGCCCGGCCCGTCGTCGTGCCGACGGCTGGTGCTGCCGTTCCCGGTCCTCAACAACGACGACCTGGCCAAGATCGTCAAGATCAATCGGGACGGCGACCTACCGGGTTACGCGACCTACGTCGCCCGTGGGTTGTACGAGGTCGGCGGGGGAGCAGAGGCGCTCAGCACCAAGCTGGACCAGATCTGCGCTGAGGTGTCGAAGGCGATCGAGGGCGGCGCGCGGATCATCGTGCTCTCGGACCGGCATTCCAACGGTGAGCTGGCACCGATCCCGTCGCTGCTGCTGACCGCCGCCGTACATCATCACCTCGTCCGGGAGAAGAGCCGCACGCAGGTTGGCCTGGTCGTGGAGGCCGGCGACGTCCGGGAGGTTCATCACGTGGCGCTGTTGATCGGCTACGGCGCCGCGGCCGTGAACCCTTACCTGGCCATCGAATCGGTCGAGGATCTGGCACGTCGCGGGGTCTATACCAGTGTGCAGCCAGAGAAGGCCGTCACCAACGTGGTGAAGGCGCTCGGCAAGGGCGTGCTCAAGGTCATGAGCAAGATGGGCGTGTCCACCGTCGCGTCCTATACCGGCGCGCAGATCTTCGAAGCGCTAGGTCTGGCCCGCGATGTCGTAGACCGCTATTTCACCGGCACCACGAGCAAGCTCGGCGGGGTCGGGTTGACCGAGCTGGCCGAGGAGGTCCGCCGCCGGCATCTGACCGCGTATCCGGCAGACGGCATCCCGCTGGCGCACCGCCTATTGCCCGTGGGTGGGGAGTACCAGTGGCGTCGGGAGGGCGAACCGCACCTGTTCGACCCGGAGACGGTCTTCCGGCTGCAGCACTCGACCCGGTCGGGCCGCTACGACATCTTCAAGCAGTACACCAACCACATCGATTCCCAGTCAGAGCGTTTGATGACGCTAAGGGGGTTGCTGACGTTCGACTCCGATCGGGATCCTGTTCCGCTCGACGAGGTCGAGCCGGCCAGCGAGATCGTCAAGCGCTTCTCGACCGGCGCCATGTCGTACGGGTCGATCAGCGCCGAGGCGCACCAGACCTTGGCCATCGCCATGAACCGGATCGGCGGCAAGTCGAACACCGGGGAAGGTGGTGAGGACAAGGACCGGCTGTACGATCCCGAGCGACGCAGCGCGATCAAGCAGGTGGCATCCGGTCGCTTCGGAGTGACGTCGGACTACCTGACGAACGCTACCGACCTACAGATCAAGATGGCGCAGGGCGCCAAACCGGGTGAAGGCGGGCAGCTGCCCGGGCAGAAGGTCTATCCCTGGATTGCCAGCACTCGGCACTCCACACCGGGTGTCGGGCTGATCTCACCGCCGCCGCATCACGACATCTACTCGATCGAGGATCTCAAGCAGCTCATCCACGATCTCAAGTGCGCCAACCCTTCGGCTCGGGTGCACGTCAAGCTGGTCGCCGAAGTCGGCGTCGGCACTGTTGCGGCCGGCGTCTCCAAGGCCAAGGCCGACGTGGTGCTGATCTCCGGCCACGACGGCGGCACGGGAGCCGCGCCGCTAACCTCGCTCAAGCACGCGGGCGGGCCATGGGAGCTGGGCCTGGCCGAAACCCAGCAGACGTTGTTGATCAACGGGCTCCGGGACCGGATCGTGGTCCAGGTCGACGGACAGCTCAAGACGGGTCGCGACGTGATCATCGGTGCGCTGCT
>Ga0126314_10001856_pt1 | contig 10349 bp, 7 predicted proteins | sample Plot105B_FD_92535 | JGI IMG/M metagenome (GOLD analysis project Ga0126314, IMG submission 92535) | Serpentine soil microbial communities from UC McLaughlin Reserve, CA, USA - Plot105B | ecosystem: Environmental > Terrestrial > Soil > Grasslands | place: USA: UC McLaughlin Reserve, Lake County... | reverse complement strand
TCGCTCGAAGGCAGCGAGGTGGACGACTTGCTGTTCTCGGGTGACGGTCGCTTCCTGGCGGTCCTGCAGGTCGGAGGAACGGTCGTCGTCAGGGACACCGCGACACTCGACGTGTGCTGGGAGAGCGCGAGTGAACGCATCCTCGCGGCGTCCCCCTGTGGACGATGGCTCGCCCTTGACCATGCGCTGGTCGACCTCCACTCGTTCTCCGCGGTCCCCCTGCCACCCGCTGACGGCGCATTGTTCGACCCTCGCTCCGGCGAGCTTGTCCTGGCCGTTCCCGCGCGCACCTGGCGCGTACCTCTCCCATGAGCCCATGGCTCCGTGCCGGAGGGATGGACGCTCCCAGCGGGCCGGCGTAGGGTCCGCGCCCGTTCCCCCCTTTCTCCCGAGTGAGAAACCCATGGTCTCGGCCATCTTCAATCCGGCCCGCTGGACGCCCGTCGAGGGCCACAAGTTCAAGGACATCACCTTCCACCGCGCGGTGGACCAGGGCACGGTGCGCATCGCGTTCAACCGCCCCGAGGTGCGCAATGCCTTCCGTCCCCGCACCGTCGACGAGCTCTCCCGAGCCCTGGAGGCCACGCGCTTCATGACGGACGTGGGCTGCGTCCTCATCACCGGCAACGGCCCGTCCCCCAAGGACGGCGGCTGGGCCTTCTGCTCCGGCGGAGACCAGCGCATCCGCGGCAAGGACGGCTACAAGTACGAGGGCGAGGATGGCGAGTCCGACCCGGCGCGCCTCGGCCGACTGCACATCCTGGAAGTCCAGCGGCAGATCCGCTTCCTCCCCAAGGCCGTCATCGCTGTAGTCCCAGGCTGGGCCGTGGGCGGTGGACACAGCCTGCACGTCGTCTGCGACATGACCATCGCGAGCCAGGAGCACGCGGTGTTCAAGCAGACCGACGCGGACGTGGCCAGCTTCGACGGGGGCTATGGCTCGGCGCTGCTGGCGCGGCAGATTGGCCAGAAGCGGGCGCGCGAAATCTTCTTCGTGGGCGCGAACTACTCGGCGCAGGAGGCCTTCCAGATGGGAATGGTCAACGCCGTGGTGCCGCACGAGAAGCTGGAGGACTTCGCGCTGGAGTGGGCGGCGGAGATCAACACCAAGAGCCCCACCGCCATCAAGATGCTGAAGTACGCCTTCAACCTGCCGGATGACGGCCTCGTGGGTCAGCAACTCTTCGCGGGCGAGGCCACGCGCCTGGCCTACGGCACCGACGAAGCCCAGGAAGGCCGCGACGCCTTCGTCCAGAAGCGCAAGCGCGACTTCAAGCGCTTCCCCTGGTCCTACTGAGCCGAGCGTCGCTCCTCGGGACTCGGCCCGCTTCGGAGACTCCGAAGCGGGCCGTTCAAGGCCTCGTCCCTACGCGGTGAAGACCACGGACTCAGCGGAGCGCTTCGCGGGGCCGTGATACACGGCCTCGATGTTGTTGCCATCCGGGTCCAGCACGAAGGCCGCGTAGTAGCCCGGGTGGTACGGCCGCTCACCGGGCGCGCCGTTGTCCTTCCCTCCGGCCTTGAGCGCCGCGTCGTAGATGCGCTTCACCATCTCCGGGTCCTTCGCCTGGAAGGCCAGGTGGACGCCGCGCCCGGCAGGCGCACCCGGGTCCACGGTGCTGACGAACAGCTCGTCCGCGAAGAAGTTGTCGGGGCCGTGCGAGCCGAGCGGGATGCCCAACACTTCGAGGATGGCCTGGTAGAACCGCTTGCTCGCCGCCAGGTCCTTGGCGCGGAGGTGGACGTGGTCGAGCAGCCGGCCTCTGTGAAATTCCATGGTGCTCCTCGCGAAAATGTGCACCCCTGAGGGGGTACGCGTGGAGGCGCGAGGCTGCCATGAAACCCCATTTCCTGACCTTCTTTTGCGAGCTGGCACCGGAGCCACTTCGCGAACTGTTCAACACCGAAGGCGTCGTCGACGACCTCCAGGCGATGCGCGCCGGAGTGAGCCTGGGCCTCCTCGACTTGAGCGCCGAGCGCACCGAAGTCGTGCGCCTCCTCAACCGCGCTGGCATCCCCGTCACCGCGTGGCTCCTGCTCCCTCCCGAGCAGGGCTACTGGTTCCATGCGGGCAACGTCCCGCAGGCACGTGCGCGCTACGAAGCCTTCCGGACGTGGACGGCCGACGAGAAGCTCCAGTGGGCCGGCGTGGGGTTGGACATCGAACCCGATATCCACGAGCTGCGCAGGTGGGCGGAGGCGCCGCTGCGGAGCCTCCCTGGGATGTTGTCGCGACTCATCCTGCGAGGTGGGCGCACGCGTGAGGCGCGAGCGGGCTACCAGGCCCTGGTGGAGCGCATCCGCGCGGATGGCCACCGCGTGGACGCGTACCAGTTCCCCTTCATCGTGGACGAGCGACAGGCTCGCTCCTCGGTGCTGCGGCGCGTGGCGGGCGTGGTGGACGTGCCCGCGGACCGCGAGGTGCTGATGCTCTACACCAGCTTCGTGCGCCCCCGAGGGGCCGCGCTCCTGTGGAGCTACGCGCCGGGAACGGGCTCGCTCGCGGTGGGCAGTACGGGCGGTGGCGTGGAGCTGCCGGGCGTCCTCGCGTCGCCGCCACTGGACTGGACGGAGTTGTCGCGCGACTTGCGGCTCGCGGTGCGGTGGACGCACGACCTGCATGTGTTCAGTTTGGAGGGCTGCGTGAAGCAGGGCTTCCTGTCCCGATTGCGCGTGTTCGACTGGGATGCGCCCGTGGACCCGCCCTGGGTGGAGTCGCGGCGAGTGGACGCGGTGCGCAGGGCCGCGCGCGGCGTGCTTCAGGCGTCGGGCCGGTTGCTGCGCTGACAGGGGAGGGGGCGCACGGACTGTCGGGGTGACCACGGAAGTCGCCTCGCGTCATGGTGCCTTCGCGGGTTTGAAGGGTTGACGCTCGACAGGCGCGGCAGTGTCATGCGCCCGGATTGCCCGAGCTGATGCCCCGCCCTGCTCGGGAAGGGAACGACATGACCGACCGCCCCCAGACGTCGAAGCTCCTCGGCGCGCTGCTGTTGTCCGCGAGCCTGCTCCAGGCCGCGCCCGCCGTGGCCGCCACTCCCGTCAACTCCTCGGCGGTGCCGAACGGCAACTTCGAGGTGGCGGGAGGTTCCTCCTCGGTGCCCGCATTCTGGCGCTCGCAAGGCCCTGCCAAGGTGGCCTCCAGCGCGGAGGGCAAGGTGGAGGGCTCGCGAGGCCTGCTCATCGAGAGCCCTCAGGACGGCGGGGAGACCACCGTCGAGTCCGAGAGCCTCAAGCTCCAGGTGGGCCAGCTCTACCGGCTCAGCGCCTGGGTCCGCACCAAGGGCGTCCAGGTGGATCCGCAGGCCCGCTATCCCACGGCCCACGGCGCCTGCTTCTCGATGAAGAGCTTCCCCTTCACCAACTGCGCGACGGCCCCGGGCGGTGAGGCCGGCACCCGCGCCTCCGTCCTCTTCTTCGCCACGCAGTCCACGGACCGCGTGCAGCTCCACCTGGGCCGCAACGGCAAGGCCACCGGCTCCGTCTGGTACGACGACGTCCGCCTGGAGCCCGTGGAGGACATCACGGCCTATGTCCCCATGGAGTCCGTGCGCTGGGCCGGCAAGGGCTTCCGCTACGACGACGGCGGGTGGATCTACGTCCACATCGAAGGCGAGCCCTACGAGCGCGGCGTCCAGTTTGGCGAGCTGACCTCGCAAGAGATTGTCCGCTACATCGAGAAGCTCGGCATCCAGAAGGACAAGTCGGACGCGGCCAAGGGGTGGAGCCACCAGCGGCTGCTCGCGGACTCGCTCTTCCTGCGCAAGTTCGACGCCGAGTACCTGGAGGAGATGAAGGGCATCGCCGATGGCGCGAACAAGGCCGGCGCGAAGTTCAAGGACCGCGAGCTGGACGTGCTCGACATCGTCACGCTCAACACCGCCGTGGACGCGGGCCAGCTCGAGGAGGCCAACCGCGCCACCTCGACCTCCCTGTCCGGCCGCACCTTCCTCAAGGCCGACGAAGAGGCCGAGCGCGGAGGCAAGGGCGACCACTGCTCCTCCTTCGTCGCCACCAAGTCCGCGACGAAGGACGGCCGCGCCATCATCGGCCAGATTTTCATGTGGAACGGCTACACGGGCGTCCACTGGGACGTGGTGCTCGACGTGCAGCCCACCCGGGGCCACCGCTTCGTGATGCAGACCTTCCCGGGCGGCATCCACAGCGGCGCGGACTGGTTCATCAACTCCGCGGGCATCGTCATCGGCGAGACGACGGTGGGGCAGACGCCGTTCGACATGAATGGCTCTCCGCAGAGCAACCGCATCCGCAAGGCGGCGCAGTACGCGTCCTCCATCGATGACGTCGCGCGCATCATGAAGGACAACAACAACGGCCTGTACACCAATGACTGGACGCTCGCGGACACGAAGACGGACGAGGGCGCGTGCCTGCTGCTCGGCACGAAGAAGACGCGGCTGTGGCGCACCGGCAGCAAGGGCAATGCCTCCGACACGCCGGGCAACCTCAAGGACTTCATCTGGGCAAACAACAACAACCGCGATTTGGAGGTCCGCAAGGAGTCCGTCTCCAACCCGGACAACGCCCCCGCGGACCTGGCCTTCAACACGTGGAACCGCGACATCGCCTTCTGGGAGTACTACTCGAAGCTGGGCAAGAAGGGCTTCGACCTGGACTCGGCCACGCGGATGCTGGCCTCCAGCCCCATCAACCGGCCGCACGCCTGCGACGGCAAGGTGACCACGTCGGAGATGGCCGAGAAGCTGATGTTCCTGGCCCACTACGGCAAGACGACGCTGCGCGAGAAGATGATTGGCAGCCGCTTCATGCCGGACCTGCCCGGCGCCACGCCGCATCTGTCGCTGGGCTACACGACGTTCAGCCCCATCTACGTCGCCGCCAAGCTGAAGGAGGCGCGCAAGACGTGGAAGGCGCCCGAGGAGCCGCGGACCTCCAAGCGGGACCTCGCGCGGGTGCAGGACGCCGTCGGCTTCGACAAGTCGCTCCTCTGGTCCAACACGCTGTTCCCCGCGTCGGACGGAGAGAACTGGCTCATCAGCGGCACGTCCGCGTATTGGAAACTGTTGCGCGACGTGTCGGCGCACGAGGACAAGCCGGAGAAGGCCTTCGAGGCGCAGCGGGACGCGCTCGCGGACCTCAATGACCGCTACCTCTTCACCACCTCGCGCGAGGCGGACGTGCTGCCCGCCTCCGTCAAGACGGAGTACGGCCGTTATGGCACCTACCTGGTGCCGCGCATCAAGGGCACCTTCGCGCTGCACCAGCTCCGGCTGTTGCTGGGCAACGCGGACTTCTCCAAGGTGATGAACGCCGTCCACACGCGCTACGCGAACAAGGACATCTCCACGGCGGACTTCAAGCGCGCGGCCCAGGAGGCGGTGGGCAAGGACGTGGGGCCCTTCGTGGGCCAATGGCTGGAGCGCACGGGCCTGCCGCAGCCGCGCTTCCGCGCCACCGCCGCGCAGGTGAAGGACGGCTACGAGGTGACGCTCAAGGTGGAGCAGCCCGGCCCGAAGCCCTGGCACTTCGTCACGCTGGTGGAGGTGCACACGGCGAAGGGCTCCACGCTGGAGCGCGTGGAGGTGAAGGGCGCGGCGAGCGAGACCTTCGTCCTGCGCACCACCGAGGCGCCCGTGCGCGTCGTCTTCAACGCGGGCAATGACGTGCCGGTACCGCGCGAGCGCTACCAGGTCCTGTCCAACCAGACGGATGCCTGGGAGAAGCTGCTCATGGTGCACGGCACCGCCCGGCAGACGGAGTCCATGCGCACGCTGGTGCTCGGCTACCGCGAGGCGCTGGCGGATGTCTTCACCGAGCGGCTCGTCCCGGTGTCTCCTGACTTCGAGGTGACGGACGCGCAGCTCGCCGACCGCGACCTGGTCGTCTTCGGCGGGGCGGAGGACAACGCGCTGCTCGCCCGGCTGGCCTCGGAGAAGAAGCTCCCCGTGGAGCTGGGCCGCCGCTTCTTCCGCTGGCAGGGCAAGACGTATGGCCGCCCGGACGACGGCATCGCCCTGGCCCTGCCCAACCCCTGGAACCCCAAGCGCGCCCTGTACCTCTTCGTCGCCAACAGCGGCATCCAGCTGTGGCACATGACGCGGACGTACCAGCGCAACCTCCAGGGCTGGGCCCTGTTCCGAGGCGGCGACGTGACGACGAAGGGCTTCCATGACCTGGAGGCCCTGTCGCAGGACGTCACGGTGACGCCCGCGCCCGTGCCCGCCGCGCCCACGGTGCCGGCCCCGGCCGCCCCGGTGCCCGCGCCCGTCATGGGCCAGCGCTGAGCCCCTGAAGCCCCCGGTGGGCGCTCGTGGCCTCGCCTCCTGGACGGGGGCGGGGCCTGAAACAACTGTTTCCACGGGCTTGCCCGCGGGCCGGGGGGCCTCAACCTGAGGAATAGGGCGCTGGCGCGGGTGTTTTTCCTGCCTGCCCGGATGGACGACGACCATTCGGGTCCGGCAGCATCCCCCGTCCCTTTTTCCTCTCGGAACCTCATGAGCCCCAAGAAGTCCCTTGCCCACCGCGCGTGGGCGACCAGCGCCCTCGGAACCCTGTTGCTGACCGGCTGCGCCAGCGCGCCGCAGCCCGCGCCCACCGAGGCGCCCGCGCCTCCCGCCGCATCCGCATCCGCGACCACGCCCGTCGCGGAGGCCGTGTCGGAGGAGGCCGTGCGCGCGCTGGGTGTCGAGCTGAAGAACCTGGACCGCACCATCCGTCCCCAGGATGACTTCTACCGGTTCGTCAACGGGACGTGGCTGAAGAACACGCCCATCCCCGCGGACCGCGCCCGCTATGGCTCGTTCATCGAGCTGGCGGACAAGTCCGAGCTGGCCCTGCGCGCCATCATCGAGGAGTCCGCCACCGCGAAGGAGCGCGCGCCGGGCACCACCGCGCAGAAGGTGGGCGACCTGTACAACAGCTTCATGGACACCGAGCGAATCGAATCGCTCGGCATGAAGCCGATTGCCCAGGAACTGGCGCGCGTGAAGGGCCTGAAGGACAAGGCCCAGCTGCCGGAGCTGTTCGTGGAGCTCCAGAAGAGCGGCCTCCAGACGCCCTTCGCGTTCTTCGTGGGCCAGGACCAGAAGCAGGCCACGCGCTACATCGCGTACGTCAGCCAGAGCGGCCTGGGCCTGCCGGACCGGGACTACTATTCCAAGCAGGAGCCGCGCTTCATCGAGATTCGCGCCGCCTACGTGGCGTACATCGAGAAGCTCTTCACCCTCGCGGGGGAGAAGGACGCGAAGAAGGCGGCCGAGGCCATCCTCGCGCTGGAGACGACGCTGGCCGACAAGAGCTGGGACCGGGTGAAGAGCCGGGACCGCGAGGCCACCTACAACCTCAAGAGCGTCAAGGAGGCGGAGGCGCTCACCCCCGGCTTCTCGTGGACGCGCTTCCTCAAGGCCGCGGGCGCCCAGGCGACGCCCGGCATCATCGTCCGTCAGCCGGCGTACTTCGAGGCCCTGGCGGGGCTGGTGAAGACGACGCCGCTGCCCGTGATCAAGCAGTACCTGACGTTCAAGGTGCTGTCCGGCCGCGCGCCCATGCTGTCGAGCGCCTTCGAGCAGGCCTCGTTCGACTTCTACGGCAAGACGCTGCAGGGCCTCCAGGAGAACCGTCCCCGCTGGAAGCGCGGCGTGGGTGCGGTGGAGGACTCGCTGAGCGAGGCCGTGGGTCAGCTCTACGTGGAGCGCCACTTCAGCCCCGCGTCCAAGCAGCGCATGGTGGAGCTGGTCAACAACCTGCGTGAGGCGTTCCGTCAGGGCATCGACGGGTTGGACTGGATGAGCGCCGAGACGAAGGCGCAGGCCCAGGCGAAGCTGTCGAAGTTCAACGTGAAGATTGGCTACCCGGACAAGTGGCGGGACTACTCGCGGCTGGAGATTGTCGCGGGCGACCTCTTGGGCAACGTGCGTCGCGGGGAGGCGTTCGACTTCCAGCGGATGGTGGACAAGCTGGGCAAGCCGATTGACCGCGAGGAGTGGGGCATGCCGCCGCAGATGGTGAATGCCTACTACAGCTCCACGATGAACGAGATTGTCTTCCCGGCCGCCATCCTCCAGCCTCCGTTCTTCAACCCGGACGCGGACGACGCGACGAACTACGGCGCCATCGGCGCTGTCATCGGCCACGAAATCAGCCACGGCTTCGACGACCAGGGCAGCCGCTCGGATGGCGACGGCAACCTGCGCAACTGGTGGACCCCGGAGGACCAGGCGGGCTTCAAGCAGCGCACCGCCGTGCTGGTGGAGCAGTACGCCGGCTTCAGCCCGCTGGAGTCCATGAAGGTCAACGGCGAGCTGACCCTGGGTGAGAACATCGGCGACGTCAGCGGCCTCGCGGTGGCCTACAAGGCCTACGTCCAGTCGCTCGGCGGCAAGACGGCGCCCGCCATCGCCGGCTTCACCGGCCCGCAGCGCTTCTTCCTCGGCTGGGCGCAGGTCTGGCGTGGCCTGTACCGTGACGATGCGATGCGGCAGATGCTGCTCACCGACACCCACTCGCCGCCGCAGTACCGCGTCAACGGCGTGGTGCGGAACATGGCGGAGTTCTACGAGGCGTTCGGCGTCAAGGAGGGCGACGCCGGCTGGCTCGCCCCCGAGAAGCGCGTGAAGATCTGGTAGTGCCTCGCGGGCCCCATCGTTCGTCCTGGACGGTGGGGCCCGTCGTCCGTCAGCTGGCGGTGGCCTTGGCCGGGAGGGCTCCGGCGCGGTGTCTGGCGAGGAGGTCCTCCGTCACCTTCCACAGCCGCGTGGCCATGGCCTCGTCGTCCAGGTGGCGCGAGCCCTTGGCGACGTGGCAGTCAGCCCAGTACTCGCCGGTGATGCCTTCGGCGTGGGGACTGGCCGCGAGGAGGACCTGGGTCGCCGTGCCCTGGGGCACCGTCTTCATCAGCCACTGGACGAGCGGAACGATGAGCGTGAAGGGGAAGCCCACGCTGCGCGACAGATGGGTGCCCCCCACGGCGCCGGGATGGAGCGAGTTGACGGCGATGCGGCGTGGCGCCAGCCGGCGTGACAGCTCCCGGGCGAACAGCACGTTGGCGAGCTTCGACTGTCCGTAGAATGCGAAGGGCTTGTAGCCACGGTGCCCGTCCAGGTTGTCGAAGAGGATTCCCTTCCGAGGCGCCTGGTGGATGCTGGAGTTGCTCGAGACGACCACGATGCGTCCCGTCCCGTCGGGCACCCGGTCCAAGAGTCCCTGAATCAGCGCGAAGTGCCCCACGTGGTTGACCAGGAACTGGAGCTCCACGCCGTAGCGGACCGTCAGCTTCGGAGGCCCCATGATGCCCGCGTTGGCCACCACGGCATCCAGCGGGCGCCCGAGTCCGCGGATGACCTGGATGGCCTCCTCCACGGAGTCCAGGTCCGCCAGGTCACACGCCACGGGCGTGAAGGCACCTCCCGCCCGCGCACCTGCCTCCCTCGCGGACTCGAGTGTCCGAGCCAGTCCGATGACCTGGCCTCCTCGCGCGCCGAGCGCACGCACGGTCTCCAACCCGATGCCCGAGTTGCAGCCCGTGACGAGGAACGTCTTGCCGCTCAGGTCCAGCCCCGCCAGCACCTCGTCCGCCGTGGAACGAGCCCCGAAGGGATGAGCGCGCTTCATGTGGCACCTCCTCGCGAGCAGGCGACTCCCTGCCCGGAGTCCGCCGACATTGCTCGCATGTCTACAGCCGTATACTATTGAGGGAAGAAATGTCTACGCGCGTATACAAAGCAGGCGGCAAGCGGGCGGCGCGCAAGAAGGTCGTCCGTCCTCGAAACGCGGTGGCGACGCGGGAGGCCATCCTCCAGTCGGCGTTGGCCGCCTTCACCCGCGCGGGTTACGAGGGCGTCGGTGTGCGGGAGATTGCCCGCGACGCGGGTGTCACGGCCATGTTGGTCAACCGGTACTTCGGCTCGAAGGAGGCGCTCTTCGAGGCCGCGGTGGAGGTGGCCTTCTCGGAGGGGAGCCTGCTGTCGGGTGGGGTGGGCGCGCTCGGGCTGGACACGGCCCGGAGCATGCTGGCGAAGACGGACCCGGACGCCTGTCCCATCGACCCGTTGATGTTGATGCTGCGCTCCGCACCGAATCCCCGGGCCGCGGCCATCCTCCGGGAGCACATCGAGAAGCACTTCGAGCGGCCCCTCGCGGCGCTGCTTCCCGGGGCGGACCCGGACGTGCGGGCGGCGCTGTACCTCTCCGCCATCGCGGGGTTTCAGTTGATGCGAAAGGTCATCGGGAGCACGGCGCTGCGTGACGCGGATGGGCCCGGGCTCGCGGCGCGACTGGCGGCGCTGTTCGAGTCCCTCACCGCGCCCACGGGGGACGTGGGACGTCCACCTCTCCGCTGAAGAGGCGCGGGTGTGGGCCTTCGCGGGCAGGCG
>Ga0126314_10001855_pt1 | contig 10349 bp, 7 predicted proteins | sample Plot105B_FD_92535 | JGI IMG/M metagenome (GOLD analysis project Ga0126314, IMG submission 92535) | Serpentine soil microbial communities from UC McLaughlin Reserve, CA, USA - Plot105B | ecosystem: Environmental > Terrestrial > Soil > Grasslands | place: USA: UC McLaughlin Reserve, Lake County... | reverse complement strand
GATTCCGGCCGCCGTCGCGAACATCTCGCCCTGCACGCCGCAGGCCAGATCCCACGTCGGCTGGCGACTCATCGTGGCGTCGAGCGCGAACACCAGTCTCGGGCGCGCCGCACCTGTCGCGAGAGGAGCGAGCCGATTCGCCTGGTCGAGAAAGGATTCGATCAGACCGCCAGTCGCCGCAGCTTGCGTGATGTCCTTCTTGTCGCTCATGCGCCACCATGTGGCGATCGACCCCGCGCTTGTAAATGCAGGGAGGCGCGCGTGGGGGTCGAGAGGCCCCTATTGGCCGGAGCGAGGGAAGGCGCAGCTTCCTGAAAGACGGCGGCCCGCCCGGAGCGGGCCGCCGAGGCACGATCAGTGCAGGACCCTGGCGACCGGCTGGGTGGTTTGTCGTTCCCAGGCCTTCGCGGCAATGCCGTTCACGCCGGAATCCCCAAGGCGATCGCTCAGGTCGATGAAGTTCCGCTCGGTCGCTTCGAGATCGATCTCGATCTGGTCGTCCTCGACGGATTCGAGCTCCGCGGCCGCGTAGCGCTCGAAAGCTGCCGACATTTCGGCATAGGCAAAGGCGACGGGCATGGTCCGGAAGATCGTGGAGAATTCGTCGTCCAGATCGCCCGTCTCGAGATCGCGCATCTGGACGAGATACCCATCCGGATGCTCGCAGACCTCGTAACGCCAGTGCCGGCCTTCCGACGCTGCCAGGAGCATCGCAACCTCCACTCTACTTACCCGTGAAGGCAATGCGAATCAGCGGGGCGCGGTTCCCTATTTTGGCAGTTGTCAAGGGCTAATGTCGTGCGACGGCCTCGGCGCGCACCCGCCCGCTGATCCGCACCTCTACGCCATTGCCGAGGTCCACGAAACCAGGCGCTCTCCCCGCGCGAACGGCCTCATCCTGCCGGTTCGGCGCAGGAGCTGCCTTAACAGCACAGCCGGGCGGCGGCGCGACCCTTACGCCGGGCGGAGCCTCCGGCATGCGACACTCCCTCGCAGTGGCGGGACCGGCGAGGACAGCGAGACCGGAAATCAGCGCAAAGTGAGCTCGTAACATACGTTAACCCTTATCAAAGAAGACCGAGATTCGAGAGTTCGCGGCGCAACGCCTCCGGCAACTCGGCGAGGTTTCCGGAGAGGCCGCGCAGATCCCGAGGTGCGTCTTCCGCAAAAAGATAGCGCCAGCCTTGGAAGGGTCGGCAAGGCCGCGGTTCAACTGGGACCACCAACGGCTCGAGCACGAGGTGGCAGCGCCCAATCCCGCCCGCGTCCGTAAACGGCCGCACGGCGACGAGCCTCTGGCGGCACGAGACCTGGCCCTTGATGACCCAGTAGAGCGAGCCTCCCTCGACGAGGTCGCCCATGCGCTTGGGCACCATCCGCGTCGTGTGGGTCTGCTCGTAGGCGCGGCCGAGGCGCCGATGATGAGCCTGATTCTCCTCGATCCACTCCTCGAGATCGGAGATCGAGTCACAACCGACGCAGAGCTTCAGGAGGTGGAGGGGCATGGGACCGATGAACCACGCGCGCGGCCGATGCGGAACGGGGCGCGGCGCCGCAGGGGACGGGCCTCAGGCGTTCGTCGTGAGCACGATGAGGCGCGCTCCCTCGGCGACCTGCGCTCCCGGTTCGGCCGCGACCTCGACGACCTCTCCGTCGGCAGGCGCGGCGAGGGCATGCTCCATCTTCATCGCCTCGACGATGGCAAGACGCTGCCCCTTCTCGACCCTGTCCCCGGGCTTCACGAACACCGCGATCAGCTTTCCGTGCATCGGGGCTTTGACGGAGCCGCCCTCGTCCATGTGCTCGAGGTCGACCGCGAAGGGGTCGTGCAGGGCGACACGGGTCTGCCGACCGTCATGGAGCACGATCACGGCCTCGTCGGCCTCGACAATCGTGAAGTCCCGATTCGGGCGACCGACCAGCGGGATGCAGGCGCCTTCAGCGTCCCAGGACACCGCGAGCGTGGTGAGTTCTCCGTCCACCACCAAGGGCAAGCCGGTCTCACGTCTCCCGAGGAGCTGAAAGCCGTCTTCGGCCCACCAGGCCCCGTGGACGTCGCCGGCGCGCTCGGCAGCGCCGAGCCTGAGGCGCTGCCGGTCGCGCGCCATCAGGTAGAGGGCGCCTTGCGCCACCACCGAGGGATCGGACGGGAGGGCCACGGCGCCCAGCGCCTCCAGGTTCCGGTCGATGAATCCCGTATCGAACCGCCCTGCCCTGAAATCCCGCGCCTCGCACAGCTTCTTGAGGAACGCAACGTTCGTTTTGGGCCCGGCGACCAGCGTGTCGCCCAGGGCCGTCGCGAGGCGATCCAGCGCCTCGTCCCGTGTATCGGCGTGAGCGATGATTTTTGCGATCATCGGGTCGTAATAGGGCGTGACCTCGCCGCCGGCTTCCACCCCCGTGTCGACGCGGATCTCCTCGCCAGCCGGCAATGCCAGGGCCCAGAGCTTGCCGGTGGACGGCAGGAACTCCCTTGCCGGGTCCTCGGCATAGAGACGCGCCTCGACGGCGTGGCCCGGGATCGCAAGGTCGTCCTGGGCGAACGGCAGCGGCTCGCCCGAGGCGACCCGAAACTGCAGCTCCACGAGGTCTAGCCCCGTGACCGCTTCGGTCACGGGATGCTCCACCTGAAGCCGCGTGTTCATCTCCATGAAGTAGAACCGGTCGGGGCGGAGCCCCTCCCGACCGTCCGCAATGAATTCCACCGTGCCGGCGCCCGCATACGCGACCGCCCGGGCAGCCTCGACGGCGGCCTTTCCCATCGCGGCTCGCATTTCCGGCGTCATGCCCGGAGCGGGCGCCTCCTCGATGACCTTCTGGTGCCGACGCTGCAGCGAGCAGTCGCGCTCGAAGAGATGGACGACGTTGCCGTGGGCGTCCGCGAAGACCTGGATCTCCACGTGCCGCGGCGAGAGGACGTACTTCTCGACGAGCACGCGCGGATCGCCGAACGCGCCCGCCGCTTCACGTTGCGCGCTCTCGAGCGCCGCCTCGAAATCCGCCACCTTGTCGACGCGCCTCATGCCCTTGCCGCCGCCGCCCGCGACCGCCTTGATGAGCACCGGATAGCCGATCTCGTAGGCCTTCTGGTGCAGGAATTCAGGCTCCTGCTTGGCGCCGTGATAGCCCGGGACCACGGGGACGCCTGCCTGTTGCACGAGCGTCTTCGCGGCGTCCTTCAGGCCCATGGCCTTGATGGCCGAAGCGGGCGGGCCGACGAAGACGATGCCGTTCGCCGCACACGCCTCCGCGAATTCGGCACGCTCCGAGAGAAAGCCGTAACCCGGATGGATCGACGCGGCGCGACTGCGTTTCGCGGTTTCGATGATCCGGTCGACGGCGAGGTAGCTGTCCCGCGCCGGGGCCGGCCCGATGAGATGAGCCTCGTCGGCCATCCGCACGAACAGGGCATCCGCATCCGCTTCGGAATGAACCGCGATGGTGCGCATTCCGAGCCGCTTCGCCGTTCGGATGATCCGGCAGGCGATCTCGCCGCGGTTGGCGATGAGGACGGAGTCGAGCATGGGCCTTTCCAGAGACGGGCGGTCGAAGAAGAAACGACTCCTCTCAGCTAGAACGACGCGGCTTCTTTTGTCACGCGGGTCGTGCGATCAGGCGGCCAGCCTTCTCAGCGCCTCCCCGATCTTCGCTTTGCGCACCTCCGCGTCCTCGCGCCGCTCGCGCTGCTCCTCTACGACCTCCTCGGGCGCGCGCTTGAGGAAATCGGCGTTGGCGAGCTTCGCGTCGATCTTCGCGATATCCGAGTCGAGTTTCTGGAGTTCCTTCGCGAGGCGTGCCTGCTCGCTGGCGAGATCGACGATGCCCTCGAGCGGAAGCGCCGCAACCTCTCCTCTGACGATGAGCTGCACGGCGCTCCTCGGCGCCGCGCCGGCGACCGTGATGTCCGAGAGGCGACCCATGCGCTTGATCGTATCCTGCCAGCGCTCCGCCTGCGCCTGTACGTCCGCCGACGGCGAGACCAGCGCGAGTGGGATCTGCGCGCCGGCGGGCACGTTCGTCTCGGAGCGCGCGGAGCGGATCTCCGTCACGAGATCTACGACCCAGCCGATCTCGGCCTCGGCGCTCTCGTCGACCAGAGCCTGCAGGTCCGGCCAGGGGGCGAGCGCCAGGACGGTATCGCGTCCGCCCGCCTCGTCCCCCTTGATGGCCCACAGTTCCTCCGTGAGGAACGGCATGAAGGGGTGGAGCAGCTTGCAGATCTCGTCGAAGATGAAGGCCACGGTGGCGCGGGTCTCGTCCTTGGCGGGCGAATCTGGCCCCTGCAGCACCGGCTTCGCGAGTTCGACGGTCCAGTCGCAGAACCCGTTCCAGACGAAACGGTAGGCCGCCAGCGCGGCCTCGTTGAATCGGTAGCCTTCGATCCCCGCCGTGACCTCGGCGACGGCCTTGGCGCATTCGCCCACCGCCCAGCGGTTTAGCGTTTCCCTTACGCTCCCGGGGTCGAAGCCGGGAACGCGACGGCAGCCGTTCATCTCCGCAAAGCGCGCCGCGTTCCAGATCTTGGTCGCGAAGTTGCGGTAGCCCTCGACCCGATGGACCGAGAGCTTGATGTCGCGTCCCTGCGCCGCCATGGCGGCGAGGGTCATGCGCAGGGCGTCGGCTCCGTACTGCTCGATCACATCGAGCGGGTCGATGACGTTGCCCTTCGACTTCGACATCTTGGCGCCCTTCTCGTCGCGGACGAGGGCGTGGATGTAGACACTATGGAAGGGCACCTCGTTCATGAAGTGCAGCCCCAACATCATCATGCGGGCGACCCAGAAGAAGATGATGTCGAAGCCGGTGACGAGCGTGTCCGTCGGATAATAGCGGTCGAGCTCCGGAGTCCGGTCGGGCCAGCCCAGGGTCGAAAATGGCCACAGGGCGGAGGAGAACCAGGTGTCGAGGACGTCCTCGTCGCGGGTGAGCGGAACGTCGCGCCCATGCTTCGCCCGCGCCTCGCTGCGAGCGTCCTCCTCGGAGGGCGCCACGAAGGCGTTGCCCTCCTCGTCGTACCAGGCGGGGATCTGGTGACCCCACCAGAGCTGGCGCGAGACGCACCAGGGCTCGATGTTCTCGAGCCACTGGAAGTACGTCTTCTCCCAGTTCTCGGGCACGAACTTCGTCTTGCCCTCGCGGACCGCCGCAAGGGCGCGCTCCGCGAGCGGCTTGACGTTCACGTACCACTGGTCGGTGAGATAAGGCTCGATCACCGCGCCCGAGCGGTCGCCGTGAGGCACCATGTGGGTGTGGGACTCAACCTCGACCAGCGCACCTCGCTCCTCCAGCATGGTGATGACGCGCTTGCGGGCCTCGAACCGGTCGAGGTCGTGCAGCGCCATCACGGCCTGGAGATCGTCCGAGTCCGGCAAGGCCGCGGAAAAGGCGTCGTTGCCCTTGAGGGCGATCTGCCCTTCGGGCCCGAGAATGTTGACGAGCGGCAGCGAGTGTCGGCGGCCCACCTCGAAGTCGTTGAAGTCGTGCGCCGGGGTGATCTTCACCGCGCCGGTTCCCTTCTCGGGGTCCGAATAATCGTCGGCGACGATCGGGATGCGCCGGCCGACCAGCGGCAGGATCGCGTGCCGGCCGACGAGATCGCGGTAGCGTTCGTCGTCCGGGTGAACCGCGACCGCCACGTCGCCGAGCATGGTCTCGGGCCGCGTCGTCGCCACGACGATGAAGCGATCGTGTTCGCCCGCGATGGGGTAGCGAATGTGCCAGAGATTGCCTTTCACCTCGACCTGCTGGACCTCGAGGTCCGAGATCGCGGTCTGGAACTTCGGATCCCAGTTGACGAGGCGCTTGTCCTTGTAGAGGAGCCCCTGCCTGTAGAGGTCGACGAACACCTTGAGCACCGCCTGGGAGAGGCCCTCGTCCATGGTGAAGCGCTCGCGCGACCAGTCGCAGGAGGCGCCGAGTCGCTTGAGCTGGCGCACGATGGTGCCGCCGGACTCCTCCTTCCACTCCCAGATCCGTTGGACGAACTCCTCGCGCCCGAGCTCGCGGCGATGGATCTGCCGCTCCATGAGCTGGCGCTCCACGACCATCTGGGTCGCGATGCCGGCGTGGTCCGTTCCCGGCTGCCAGAGCACGTCGCGGCCGCGCATGCGTTCGAACCGGCAGAGGATGTCTTGCAACGTGTTGTTGAGGGCATGCCCCATATGGAGCGAGCCCGTCACGTTGGGTGGCGGGATGACGATCGTGTAGGGAGCGGCCAGCCGGCGATCCGGCCGGCCAGCCTTGAAGGCTTCCGCCTCCTCCCAACGGGCGGCGATGCGCGCCTCTACGGCAGCAGGATCGAACGTCTTGTCCATCATGACGGAAACCGGCAGGTTGGCGCTTCAGCGCGGCATGTGCCGGCTACAAAGCGAACCGTCTTCCGCAAGTCAACCGAAGGGTTGCCGCGCCTGTCGAGCCGTTCCGGACGGGCGGGCACGCGGCGGCCGAAGAATGATCCTCAGCGGCCACCGCGCGTGACGCGCTCGATTTCGGCACGGACCAGACGCTCCACGAGCGGCGGCAGGTTCTCGTCGAGCCAGGCCTTGAGCATCGGTCGGAGCATCTCGGTCACGGCATCTTCGAGGGTCCGCGGGTGGCTGGCGGGCACCGTCGCGGAGAGCCGGCGAAAGGCGCTGGCCGCTGTCGCCTGCGCAGACTCAGACAGAAGCGGCCCCGGCCTCGAGCTCGCCGGGGCAGGCGGAGGCGGCTCGTCCGCACCGATGGACTCGGGGTCGAACTCATGATCCGGCGCAGCGTCTTCCATATCGAGAGGCTCGTCCCCTTCCCGGAACGACATGTCTTCGCGCTCCAAGTCGACGACGCGCTGTCTCACGCGGGCCGGTTTCAGTCCCGCGAGGTCGAGGACGTTCTCCTTCGTCGGAACGGCTTGGGCCGAAGGGTCCGAGCTCGGCGCAGCGGGGCTTGACGCGGTCGCGCGCCCCCCGTCCTGATCGTCCGCTATAATACGGCGGATAGAGGCGAGAATCTCCTCCATGGAAGGTTCGGAAACCTTGGCACTGGCTGAACTCATGCTCCCCACCGCTCGCCCCGGGCGTCGAATCATTGCGCGCCTCTGAACCCGCTCAGTATTTCACGCGGCCTCGAACGGGCCAAGCGCAGGGGAAGAACCGACAGCCCACGGTTGTCCGGGCGGTGAGTATGGTTCCGAGACGATTCGCTTCAACCGCCACCCACCCTGGCATGGTGCCCAGAGGACTCCCGCCTGGGCTCGGTCAGCGCCCGTCCGGCGTCGTCAGACCGTGCCAGAGATCCTTGACCTGATCGAAGTGCAGTTTCGGCCGGTAATGCTCGACCCCGAGCCCCAGATAACGCGAATTGAGCCGACCCGAGGCCTGAACGACCGCGTACGACGCGACCACCCGGTCGCGTTGCGCCGTAATGAGGTTCACACGTGCGTTGAGGAGTTCCTGTTGCGCGTTGAGAACATCGAGAGTCGTGCGTTGGCCGACGCGGGCCTCCTCACGGACGCCGCTCAGCGCCGTCTCTGCGGCCTCGACCTGGGCCTGCGCGGCCGTCACCTGCGACCGCGAGGCCTCGAGTTGGCCCCAGGAGGAGATGACCGCGGCCCGGACCTGATCCCGAATCGAGTCCGCCTCGAGCCGGCGTTGTCCGACCGTTTCCTTGGATTGGCGCGTGCGGGCGGCCACCTCGCCGCGTTCGTAGATGGGAATGGTGAGGCGAGCGACGATCGAGGCACTCGTCACCTCGCCCGAGCCGTTCCCCGCGTCGGTGTTATCTGCCGCGAATCTGCCGCGGTTGGAGTTGGTGTTGGTCCAGGACGCCGATCCGGTGAGGCCCAAAGTCGGCGCGAGCTCACCCTCGACAATTCTGACCTGGAGCTCCGCCACATCCACGCCGTGCAGAGCGGCAATCAGAGCGGGATGCTCGATGAACGCGATGCGCAGCGCGTCGTCCAACGAACGCGGCAGTATCCTGTCCAGGGGGCGCCCCGGTGAGAGCTGGCGCGGCTCGACCCCGATGTTCTGCCGATATCGCGCGATGCTGGCACGCAGATTCGCCTCCGCGACGCTGACCTGCGAGCGCGATCCGGCGAGACGTGCCTCGGCCTGAGCGACGTCCGTGCGCGTGACCTCGCCCACATTGAATCGCTCCTGGGTCTGGCGGAGTTGCTCTTCGATCACCTCGACGTTGTTGCGCTGAAGATTCAGGATCGCCGTGTCCCGAAGGACGTTCATGTAAGCGGACGCCGAGTCGAACAGGACGTTCTGTTCGTTGTTGCGGAGGGTCTCGCGTGCGCCGAGCACGTTCGACTCGGCCTGACGAACGGAATTTTCCGTGCGGAAGCCGTTGAAGAGCGTCTGATTAACCTCCACGCCCAGACTTTGGGAACCCGACCGCACCTGAGTGGCACGCCCGCGGTCGGGGTTTGACTCGCTATATCTTCCGATCAAGTCGGCCGTGGCGTTCACCTCAGGACGAAATCCCGCCTTGGCCCGCGGGACATTCTCGTCCGTCGCCCGCACGTTCGCGCGCTGCGCGTTCAGGTTCGGGTTGTTCTGATAGGCGCGCGCGAGCGCACTGTCGAGGGTCTCGGCCCTCGCCACCGGCGCGATCACGAACGCGATCAGTGATCCGACCACACCCACGCAGAGGCGATGGCGATTTTCCGAACGTTTTTTTGTCACGCCCACCTGCCTGTCAGCCTTGACGGTCCTGCTCCCCATCGCCCCCGATTAAGACCCCGAAACGCCCCCGCCAAGAAGCGCGACAATAGCAAGAGCGGAGCAGCCTACAACCGACTTAGGGGAACGCCGTCGCGGTTTGTCGTGATGTGTCGCTTTTTTGTGCCACCCCTGACGCCGCGCCGCCCGGGAAACCGGCACGAATCCGCGGCTCGCAACGCGCCGGTGCAGCGGACCCGTCACGTGTGCGGCCTCGGGCGAGCAGCGGCTGAGGTAGCCCTCTGCGCATCAGAAAACAAAGCCGGGTTCGGCCGTGAATTCGCGAAGGAGCGGTGCAGCCGCGTCGAAGATGCTGCGAACGCCGAACGCGTGACCAGAGCGAACGTAGAGCGTGACCGTGGCGGACCGTCCGCGACCCTGGATGCAGATGAGCCGACCCCCTTCGCCGAGCTGCTGCAGCAGCGATTCGGGCTTAACCTCGAGAGCCCCGTTAACGAGAATGGCTTGGTATGGCGCATGAGGCTCATAGCCCTCCTCGAGTCGACCGGCAACCACGGTCGCTCCCTGCACACCTGCGGCCGCGAGCCGCTCACGAGCCTTCGCAGCCAGGGCTTCGCTCGCCTCGAGCCCCGTCACGTGAGCGCCGAGCCGGGCGAGAACGGCGCACGAATAGCCAAGACCGGACGCTACGTCGAGGACCCGCATCCCAGGCTCGATCGCAAGTGCCTGGATCATTCGCGCGAGGACCATCGGCGAAAGCATGAATCGACGCTCGGGGCCCTGACTGACGAGCATGTCCTGGTCGATATAGGCCAAGCTCTCGCGGCCGGGCAGAACGAAGTGCTCGCGCGGAATGTCGACCATCGCGTCGAGGAGCGGTATATCGTTCACGTCGAAGGTGCGCAGCTGACTGTCCACCATCATCCGGCGCGCTTGCGCGAAGTCGATCATGGATATCCTCGACGGAGAGTATGGAGGCCTCGGAGGGAATCGAACCCCCGTACAAGGATTTGCAGTCCTCTGCGTAACCACTCCGCCACGAGGCCATCCGGGCGAGCCGCGAGTTTGCGGCCGGGCTCCATAGCAGAGCGCTGCCGTCCAGGGCAACCATGCATGCGCGCCGGGAGCCCGCAACTTGTGGGACCGGCAGGTCGTCAGCGGCCGCGCAGGCCTTGCAACGGGGGAAACCCGTGATATATGCCTGCCAATTCCGTTCGAAGCTGGCCGAAACGGCTTCGAGGTTTTCCGGCGTGGCGCAGCGGTAGCGCAGCGGACTGTTAATCCGTTGGTCGTAGGTTCGAATCCTACCGCCGGAGCCAGCCTTACCCTTTGAAATCACTGCGCTTCTTCTCTCAGGCTGTGCGAACATCTACGCCCGGTCGGGAGCCCGGTCGGGAGTTTTTGTTCGTGTTTCGAGCTTGGTAATTGCGGCCTCGGCGAGTGCCGGATCGCGGTGGAGGTAGTGAGCGTCGAGGATCGCCCCGACATCCTTTGTCGAGTGCCCAGTGATGGACGCGATCTCGGGCATTGTCGCGCCCGCAACTGCCAGGCGGGTCACGGCGGACCCACGCAGATCGTGAAAAGTCAGGCCGGTGATGCCCGCCTTGCGGCAAGCCTTCCCCCACGAGGATCTGAACCCGTCCCCGCTCCAGGGCTGGCCGTCAGAGTTGACGAGAATCACCGGAG
>Ga0126314_10001853_pt1 | contig 10359 bp, 10 predicted proteins | sample Plot105B_FD_92535 | JGI IMG/M metagenome (GOLD analysis project Ga0126314, IMG submission 92535) | Serpentine soil microbial communities from UC McLaughlin Reserve, CA, USA - Plot105B | ecosystem: Environmental > Terrestrial > Soil > Grasslands | place: USA: UC McLaughlin Reserve, Lake County... | reverse complement strand
AGCGAGCAAGATCGCGGTCGTGTCCAACACGCTCCGGCGCAGCTCCGCGGGGTCGTAGGCCACGGTGATCGCGTGCAGGTCGACGATGCAGTAGATCGCCGGATCGCCCCGGTCCTGGCCCTCGACGTACTGACGAATGGCGCCGATGTAGTTGCCGAGGTGCTTGCGCCCCGTGGGCTGGATTCCGCTGAAGATCCTCACGGGGCGAAGCAGCGTACTCGCGCTATGGCGACAACTCGTACGGGAAGTCGGTCAACGTCTCGCTGCCCTCCTCGGTCACGAGCACCAGATCTTCGAGCCGCACGCCGCCAAAGCCCTGGCGGTAGGTCCCGGGCTCGAGCGTGACCACGTCGCCGGCCACGAGCTCGTCGCCTGAGCGACCGAGCCCCGGCTCCTCGTGCACCTCGAGGCCTACCCCGTGGCCGAGCCCGTGGAAGAAGCCGTCGCGCAGGACCTGGCCCTCGGCCTTCGTGCGCTGCGTCGGGATGCCCGCCTTCTCGTAGACCTCGCATGCGATGTCGAAAATCGCCCGGCCGTGAGCCCCAGCCCGAACGGCCGCCCGCGTCTGCTCGAGCGCCTCCTTCGTGAGCGCGTGCCAGTGGGCGAGCTCGTCGCTCACGTCGCCGATCACGAACGTTCGTGTCATATCGGCGTAGCAGGCGGACGCGTCGTCGATCGGCCAGATGTCGATGATGATCGACTCCCCTTCGCGCAGCGGCCCGGACCCCGGATCGTGGCCGACCGCACCGGCCGCACCCGACGCGACGATCACGTCGGCCGGCAGCGTCGTGCCGTACTCGCGGCAGACCCCGATCATCTCCTTGCGTACAGCCTGACTGGTCAGCTCGCCCCCGGCGCGCAGCATCTCGGCCGCGCGCGCCATCGCCGCGTCGGCCGCCTTCTGCGCGCGGCGGACGCCCTCCAGCTCGGCGCTGTTCTTGGCGCGCCGCCGACGCGCAAACTCTTCGTAGTTCGCATGCACCTCCACGCCGCGCTCGCGCAGGCGGTCGGCCAACTCGACCGGGAACTCCGCCGGCACCTCAGCGGATTTCATGCCCAACCTCTCAACAGCACGCGTGGCCACCTCCAGCTCGATGTCCCAGCGCGGGCGGCCGCTCGAGATCAGCTCGTCCCAGCCGAGCTCCTCGAGTCCGATCAGCTCAACGCCGCCGGCCTCCTCGAGGCGCGGGCGCTCGAGCGCGCTGGCGGTGACGGCGCGAGTGCCGTTCGCCTCGAGATAGAGGAACGGATCGGCGATCGCGACAGGCACCTCGTGGCGCAGCGCAGATGAGCGAAGGGTGTCTCCGTAGATCAGAACTGTCATTGGCGCGAGCCTAACGACGCCCGCTCGCGCTGCTCTGAACGCCTAGCGCTCGCGTGGCTGACGAACGACGGGCCGCTTCGCGGCCGCAGCCTCGTCCAGGCGCCGCACCGGCGTGGTGTACGGCGCGTTCCTGGCGATCTCCGGATCGGAGGCGGCTTCCTCGAGGATGGCCTTGACCGCATCGGCGAAGTAGTCGAGGCGCTCCTTCGGCTCGGTCTCGGTGGGCTCGATCATCAGCGCCTCCTCGACCAGCAGCGGGAAGTACACCGTCGGCGGGTGCACGCCCCAGTCGAGCAGACGCTTCGCGATGTCGAGCGTCTTGATCCCGAGCTGCTCGCGGGCGCCGCGGCCCGATAGGACGAACTCGTGCATACAGGTGCGGTCGTACGCGATCGGCAGCAGATCGTCGACCTCCGCCAGGCGCGCCTTCAGGTAGTTGGCGTTCAGCACCGCGGTCTCGGAGACTTCCTTCAGGCCCTCGGCGCCGAGTGAGCAGATGTAGGCGTACGAGCGCACGAACACGCCGAAGTTCCCCTGGAAGCCGCGCATCTTGCCGATCGACTGCGGCCGGTCGTACTCGAGGTCGAACTCGAGCTCGCGCCCGTTCTGCGACGCATCGCGGCGGACGACCTGGGGCACCGGCAGGAACGGCTCGATGCGGTCGGACACCGCGATCGGCCCGGCCCCCGGACCGCCACCGCCATGGGGCTGCGTGAAGGTCTTGTGCAGGTTGAAGTGGACGATGTCGAAGCCCATGTCGCCGGGCCGCGAGATCCCCATGACGGCGTTCAGGTTGGCGCCGTCGTAGTACAGCGTCCCGCCGACGTCGTGGACGATCTTCGTGATCTCCTCGATGTTGCGGTCGAAGAGCCCGAGCGTGTTCGGGTTCGTCAGCATCAGACAGGCCACGTCTTCGTTGGCGGCCGCGCGCAAGGCGTCCAGGTCCACGCCGCCGTCCTCGGCGGTGCCGATCTTCACCACCTCGTAACCCGCCATCGTCACCGTCGCCGGGTTCGTCCCGTGCGCGGTGTCGGGCGTGAGCACCTTGTGGCGCTTCTCGCCGCGGGCGTCGTGGTAGGCGCGCGTAACCAGCAGACCGGTGAGCTCGCCGTGGGAGCCGGCGCTCGGCTGCAGCGACACATGCGGCAGGCCGCTGATCTCGGCCAGCGCCACCTGCAGGTTCCACATCACCTCGAGCGCACCCTGGGCGTAACGCGGCTCCTGCATCGGATGCAGGCGCGCGTGCCCTGCCAGCGCCGCCACTCGCTCGTGCAGCTTCGGGTTGTGCTTCATCGTGCACGAGCCGAGCGGGTAGAAGCCGGTGTCGAGGTCGAAGTTCTTGGTCGACAGCGTCTTGAAGTGCCGCATGATCTCCGGCTCACTGGCCTCGGGCAGCTCGGCGGGCTCCTTGCGGATCGCCGACGCCGGCAGCAGTTCCTCGATCGGGACTTCGGGCACGTCCGTCGCCGGCGCGACGAACGCTCGCCGGCCCCGCCTCGACTTCTGCAAGAGCGTCAGGGTCTCCTCGCCCTCGCGCGGGTTCAGCCCGGCGGAGGCGCCGATCGCGCCGGCGCGCGGATCGGAGCGGGTCCCTGCGCCCGACTCGACGGGAGCGTTCACGCTGCCACCTCCGCGTGCACAAGCGACGCCAAACGATCGATCTGCTCCTTGGTGCGCCGTTCGGTGATAGCCACCAACAGCCCGTCGGAGAGCTCCGGGTAATCGCGGCCGAGGCGGTAGCCGGGATTGACCCCCGCCTCCCGTGCCCGTTCCATGACTCCATCGAGATCCGGCACGCGCACCGCGAACTCGCGTACGACGGGCCCCGGGTTGATCTTCTCGAGCCCGAGTGCCTCGCGCGCGTAATGCGTGCGCTGCAGCATCAGCTTTCCGAGCTCGACGATGCCCTGCTTGCCGAGCCACGACAGGTAGACCGTCCCCGCGAGCGCGTTCAGCGCCTGGGCCGTGCAGATGTTGTGGGTGGCCTTCTCGCGGCGAATGTGCTGCTCGCGCGTCTGCAGCGTCAGCACGAAACCGCGGCGGCCGTCCACGTCGACTGTCTCGCCGGCGATCCGTCCGGGCATGCGCCGGATGTACTTGTCGGACGCGGCGAAGAACCCGAACGACGGGCCGCCGAAGTCAAGGCGGTTGCCAAGTGATTGGCCCTCACCGACGCAGATGTCAGCCCCGAACGACGCCGGCGGCTCGAGTATGCCGAGCGTCAGCGGGTCGGCGGCCACCACGAAGAGTGCGCCGGTGCGCTTCGCGGCCTCGGCGACCGCTCCGAGCTCCTCGACCGTCCCGAGGAAGTTCGGCTGCTGGATGAAGACGGCCGCCGTGTCGTCGTCGATGGCGGCGGCCAGCGCCTCCGCGTCGGTCGCGCCGTGATCGTCGAGCGCCGTCTCGACCACCTGCGAGCCGAAGCCCGCCGCGTGCGTCTCGAGCGCCGCGCGCGAGTGCGGGTGCACCCCGCGCGAGGTCACGAACTTCCTGCGCCCGGTCTCGAGCTTGGCCATGTATCCGGCGGCAGCGACCGCCGACGGGCCCTCGTAGACCGAGGCGTTCGAGACCGGCAGCCCGGTCAGCTCGGAGATGGCCGTCTGGAACTCGAACATCACCTGCAGAGTCCCTTGCGAGACCTCCGGCTGGTACGGCGTGTAGGGCGTGAGGAACTCCGAGCGCAGGATGACCGCGTCGACGATCGCCGGCACATAGTGGTCGTACATGCCGGCGCCCATGAACGTGACCTCGGCGTCGGCGTCGCGGTTGCGCGCCGCGAGCGCGGCGAGGTGCTCGTACACCTCCTGCTCGGCCATGCCGGCCGGCAGGTCGAGCTCGCGTCGGAGCCGGACGCCCTCGGGGATGCAGGCGAACAGCTCCTCCATCGACGACAGGCCGATGGCGGCGAGCATCTCGCGACGATCCTCTTCGGTGACGGAGGTGTAGTGGCTCATTGGGGCGGCAGAGTCGCCGCGGGGTTATCCGCGGCCTATGTGCTGACGATAGGCGGCGGCGTCCATGAGCTGATCCGCCTCGCCCTGGTCCGACAGCCGGATCTTCACGAGCCAGCCCTCACCATAGGGGTCCTCGTTCACCTTCTCGGGCGTGTCGCCGAGCGCCTCGTTCGCCTCGGTGATCTCCCCAGACAGCGGCGCGATCACGTCCGAGACCGCCTTGACCGACTCGACCTCGGCGTATGCGGTGTCCTTCTGGATCTGCGTGCCGACGGCGGGCGGATCGAAGAAGACGAGCTCCCCGAGCTGGTCCTGCGCGAACCAGGTGATGCCAAGCGTCGCGGTGTCGCCGTCGACGCGCGCCCAGTCGTGCTCGGCGTGGTACAGCAGGCCGTCTGGATATTCCTCGCTGCTCATTTGTCCTTGCGGTAGAGGGGCTTCGATCGAACTTCTGCCGGCCGCAGCTTGCCGCGCACGTCGACCTCGATCGGCGTCCCCGGCTCGGCGGATGCAACGGGAACGTACGCCATGCCGATGCCGTAATCGAGGCAGGGCGACATCGTGCCGCTTGTAACGACTCCGTCGGGCTTGACGAGGTTTCCCGGCCGCGGGACGCCGGGACCGGTAAAGGCGAACGGGACCAGCACCTGCGTCGGCTCGAAATCGCGCAGCGCGTCGACGCCGATGAAGCCGGTGTCGAGCTTGACCGCCCACTTGAGGCCCGCCTCGATCGGATTGCGGTCCTCCGACAGATCGTTGCCGTAGAGGTGGAAGCAGGCCTCGAGGCGGAGCGTGTCGCGGGCACCCAGCCCGGCCGGCACCGCCCCGGCCTCCACAAGCGTGTCCCAGACCGATCCGGCGTCCTCCGGTGCCAGCAGCAGCTCGATGCCGTCCTCGCCGGTGTAGCCGGTGCCGCAGATCAGGGCAGGGCGACCGGCGATTCGCCCCTCGAGCGCGCGCATGCGCGGCGGCTCCTCGCCCTCGATCAGCGGCCGTGCGAGCTCGCGTGCCTTGGGTCCCTGAAGGGCGAGCATCGCGTAGTCCGCGAGCGCGTCGTGGAGGTCCACGTCGAAGCCGGACGCGTGCTGCTGGAACCACGCCAGGTCTCTCGCGTGGTTCGCCGCGTTTGTCACGGTGAGATAGCGCCCGGGCGCCAGCTTGTAGGTGAAGAGGTCGTCGAGGACGCCGCCGTCTTCCTTGCAGAGGAGCGCGTACTGAGCACCGCCATCGGCGATCTTCGTGACGTCGTTCGACAGGAGCCGCTGCAGGAACGCCTCTGCATCGGCTCCGCGGGTCTCGATCTCGCCCATGTGCGAGACGTCGAATAGTCCGGCGCTCGTGCGGACCGCGATGTGCTCAGGCCGGATTCCTTCGTACTGGACCGGCATCTCCCAGCCCGCGAACGGGACGAGCCGCGCGCCCGCCGCGGCGTGGCGGTCGTAGAGCGGCGTGCGGCGCAGCGTCTCAGCAGCGGAGGACAACGACGCCGGACGCTATCAGTGCGACTTCTGACATCCCGTTGCCAGCATCGTGCACGAGCCGATACGGTGTGTACGCATCGTGCCCATCTGTACGCATAGCGCACAGGGCTTTGGCTGAGCTAGCCTCGCTCGAGGAGGCGATCTCCGAGCTTCTGCGGGATGGCGACTCAGTCGCCCTCGAAGGCTTCACGCACCTGATCCCATTCGCCGCCGGGCACGAGGTCATCCGCCAGGGCCGCCGCGACCTCGAGCTGATCCGCATGACTCCGGACATCGTCTTCGACCAGATGATCGGGGCGGGCTGCGCGCGCCGGCTCGTGTTCTCGTACGGCGGCAATCCTGGCGTCGGCTCGCTGCACCGCTTCCGCGATGCCATTGAGAACGGGTGGCCGCACCCGATCGAGATCGAAGAGCACAGCCACGCCGGCATGGCCAACCGCTACGCGGCGGGCGCGGCCGACCTGCCCTTCGGGGTGCTCCGGGGCTACGTAGGGACGGACCTTCCGCAGCACTCGAACGTCAAGACCATCCGCTGCCCGTTCACCGGTGAGGAGCTGGCAGCCGTCGCCGCCCTGCGGCCCGACGTCGCGATCGTTCACGCACAGGAGGCCGACCGCAGGGGGAACGTCCAGCTCTGGGGAATCCCGGGCGTCCAGAAGGAGGCAGTGCTGGCATCGAAGTGCGCGATCGTGACCGTCGAGCGGATCGTCGACGAGCTCGAGCCGCACGCAGGCGGGCTGATCATCCCCGGCTGGGTGATCGACGCCGTCGCCGAGGCGCCAGGTGGGTCGCAGCCCTCCTACAGCATGGACGTCAGCGACCGCGACAACGACTTCTACCGCGCCTGGGACGGCATCAGCCGTGACCGTGAGACGTTCAACGCCTGGATGAAGGAGCACGTGGCAGCGTGACCGGACTGCATAACAGCGTCACCGCTGCGCGCGGCGAGATCCAGACGGTCGTGGCGGCGCGTCGCCTCAGCTCGGCGAGGAGCGTCTTCATTGGCGTCGGCCGTCCGAGCACGGCAGCGATCCTCGCCCGCACGGTTCACAACCCGGCCCTCGTGCTGGTCTACGAGTCCGGAACGATCGGCGCAAAGCCAACGCGCATTCCGCTGTCGATCGGCGACGGTGAGCTCGCGGCGACCGCCGACTCGATCGTCTCGGTGCCCGAGATGTTCAACTACTGGATCCAGCCGGGACGGATCGACGTGGCCTTCCTCGGCGCAGCTCAGATCGACCGCTTCGCGAACCTGAACTCGACGGTGATCGGCGACTACGAGCATCCGAAGGCACGCCTTCCGGGCGCCGGCGGCGCACCCGAGATCGCCGCCAACTGCGGCGAGGTCGTGGTGATCGCGCCGCACGACCCGCGCACGTTCGTCGAGCATCTGGACTTCTGCACGACGATCGGCCACGGCGCCGGCGCCGGCACGCGCGAGCGGCTCGGGTTCCGGGGTGCCGGCCCCACCGCGGTCATCACCGACATGGGCGTGCTCGAGCCCGACCCGGTCACGAAGGAGCTCGTGCTGACGCAGGTGCACGACGATGTCAACGCGAGCGACGTCTGGGAGCGCACCGGCTGGGACCTGCACGTCTCGGACGCGCTCGTGCGCACGGACCCGCCGAACGAGGAGGAGCTCTCCGCGCTGCGCGAGCTCGTGGCTCGGTGACCGCCGCTTACGTGGTCGACGCGATCCGGACGCCGTTCGGCCGCTACGGCGGCGCGCTCGCGGGCGTGCGGCCCGATGACCTGGCCGCGCACGTGCTCTCGTCGCTGCTCGCGCGCATCCCAGGCCTGGACCCGGCCGAGATCGACGAGATCGTCTACGGCGACGCCAACGGCGCCGGCGAGGACAACCGCAACGTCGCCCGGATGGCGGCTTTGCTCGCGGGCCTGCCCACCAGCGTCCCCGGCACCACGATCAACCGCCTCTGCGGCTCGAGCCTGGACGCTGCGATGCAGGCCAGCCGAGCGATCGAGACCAGCGACGCCGACACGGTTGTGGTCGGCGGCGTCGAGTCGATGAGCCGCGCACCGTGGGTCCTGCTGAAGCCTGAGCGCGGCTTCGAGCGCGATCACGAGCAGTTGCACTCGACGACGCTCGGCTGGCGCATGGTCAACCCGGAGATGCCGAGCCAGTGGACGATCTCGCTCGGCGCGAGCGCCGAGAAGCTGGCCGGCCTCTACAGCATCTCGCGCGAAGCCCAGGATGAGTTCGCGCTGCGGAGCCATCAGCGGGCCGCGGCCGCCTGGGACAACGGCTTCTACGACGGCTGGGTCGTACGCGTTCCCGACACCGAGCTCGAGCGCGACGAGACGATGCGGCCGGACTCGTCGCTCGAGAAGCTCGGGAATATGAAGCCCGCGTTCGTGGCCGGCGGCACGGTGACCGCCGGCAACTCCTCATCGCTGAACGACGGCGCCGGCGCGATGCTGCTGGCATCCGAGCAGACGCTCGGGAGGCTGGGCCTCGAGCCGCTCGCGCGCGTCGTCGCCCGCGGCACCGCTGCCGTAGACCCGGATGTCTTCGGCCTCGGTCCGGTCGAGGCCGCGAACGCCGCGCTGCGGCGTGCCGGAATCGGATGGGACGATGTCGAGGTGGTGGAGCTGAACGAGGCATTCGCGTCGCAATGCCTTGCCGACGTCGCCGAGTGGGACGGACTCGACCCGGACAGGGTGAATCCCAACGGCGGCGCGATTGCGATCGGGCATCCGCTCGGCGCGTCGGGAGTGCGCGTGCTCGGCGGCTTGGCGCACGAACTCAAGCGGCGCGGCGGCGGCTTCGGCGTTGCGGCCATCTGCATCGGCGTCGGCCAAGGTCTGGCGATGGTCCTGGAGGCGTGATGAAGCAAGAGGAACGGGTGATCTACGACCCGGTCACCGATACGCCGATCAACTACCGGCGCGAGGACGCCGACGCGCACCCGCCGCTGGACTTCGAGCCGTACAAGTCGAGCGCGTTGCGGCACCCGAAGCAACCGCTGATCTACCTCCCCCAGACGATCACCGAGATCACCGGGCCGCAGCTCGGTCCCGCTTCGGTGGCGGCCGGCGACAACGACTTGACGCGCCAGCACCAAGGCGATCCGATCGGCGAGCGCATCACGGTGAGCGGGCGTGTCTTCGACAGCGAGGGCAAGCCATTGCGCGATACGCTCGTGGAGATCTGGCAGGCCAACGGCGCCGGGCGCTATCGCCACAGGTGGGACCGTTGGCCGGCGCCGCTTGACCCGAACTTCTCTGGTGCTGGACGCTGTCTGACCGACTCCGACGGTCGTTACCGCTTCACGACGATCAAGCCCGCGCCCTACCCGTGGGGCAACCACCACAACGCCTGGCGGCCGGCGCACATCCACTTCTCGTTGCTGGGCCGCGCGTTCGCGCAGCGGCTCGTCACGCAGATGTACTTCCCGGGCGACCCGCTGTTGGAGTTCGACCCGATCTTCAAGTCGGTGCGCGACCCGGACGCGCGCGAGCGGATGATCGGCTCGTTCTCCATCCATGCGACCGAGCCGAACTTCTCGCTTGCGTACGAGTGGGACATCTACCTGCGCGGCCCGGGTCAGACGCCGTTCGAGGAGGCCTTTTGATGTTCGGCACGACCCCCTCGCAGACGGTCGGCCCGTACTTCGCAATCGGGCTGCCCTGGGCCGACGGGTCATACGCAGTCGACCCCGACGCGCCAGGCGCGATCCGCATCGGGGGCATCGTCCTGGACCGTCGCGGCGATCCGGTTCCGGACGCGTTGATCGAGACGTGGGGCGCGGATCCAGACGGTCGCTTCGCCGACCTCCACGACCACGGTGGTCCCTCGGAGATCGCGGGCTTCCGCGGCTTTGCGCGCTGCGGCTACGAGGACGGCGACGGCAGCTGGGAGATAGTCACGCTGAAGCCCGGCTCGGTGCCCGGGCCGGATGGCCAGGAGCAGGCGCCACACCTGGCGGTTTCGGTGTTCGCGCGCGGCCTGCTGGGCCGCTGCATCACGCGCATCTACTTCGCCGACGAACAGGAGGCCAACGACAGCGACCCGGTGCTCCTCCACGTCCCGCCGGAGCGGCGCTCGACGCTGATCGCCGAGCTGTCCGGCGACGGGTCGTACCGGTTCGACATCCGGCTCCAGGGAGCGGACGAGACTGTCTTCTTCGCCGTCTGACGGGCTGTTCGCGGGCGTCTTCGCGCGCGGCGACGGCGCGACCCAGACGAGCGACCGCGCCTGGCTCCAGGCGCTGCTGGATTTCGAGGCTGCGCTCGCGCGCGCCTGCGCCTCGGTCGGGCTCGTGCCGAGCGATGCGGCCGATGCGATCAGCGCCGCCTGCGATGCGGCGCTCTACGACGTCGGCGAGATCGGCCGGCAGTCGGCGGTAACCGGGACGCCGGTTGTGCCGATGCTCGAACGGCTGCGCGCCCGCGTCGGCGGCGACGCGGCGCAGTACGTGCATCTTGGGGCGACCAGCCAGGATGCGATTGACACAGCCGCCATCCTCGTCGCTACCCGCGCGCTGCCGGCGATTCTCGGCGACGCCGCCGCCGCCGCCGACCTGTGTGCGGGACTCGCGGAGCGCCACCGCGACACCGCGATCATCGGCCGGACGCTGCT
>Ga0126314_10001851_pt1 | contig 10362 bp, 8 predicted proteins | sample Plot105B_FD_92535 | JGI IMG/M metagenome (GOLD analysis project Ga0126314, IMG submission 92535) | Serpentine soil microbial communities from UC McLaughlin Reserve, CA, USA - Plot105B | ecosystem: Environmental > Terrestrial > Soil > Grasslands | place: USA: UC McLaughlin Reserve, Lake County... | reverse complement strand
CGCATATGAAAGTGGCGGACAATATGAGTTTCGCATTACGACTCGCGGGCACGTCGAAAGCCGAGATCAAGGCGCGCGTGGCCGAAGCCGCCGAAATCCTCGGGCTTGAAAACCTGCTCGACCGACTGCCGCGCGAACTCTCGGGCGGGCAGCGCCAGCGCGTCGCCATGGGCCGCGCCATCGTGCGCAATCCGCGGGCGTTCCTGTTCGACGAGCCGCTTTCGAACCTCGATGCCAAGCTGCGCGTCAAAATGCGCGGTGAGATCAAGCGGCTGCATCAGCGGCTCGGCAAGACCATGGTCTATGTGACCCACGACCAGACCGAGGCCATGACCATGGCCGACAAGATCGTGGTGCTCAATGGCGGGCGCATCGAGCAGGCCGGTGCGCCGCTCGAGCTCTACAACAACCCTGTCAATCTCTTCGTCGCCAGCTTTATCGGCTCGCCGGAGATGAACCTGTTTGAGGCCCGCTACGAGGGCGGCACCAGCGTCGCCGTCAAGGGCGGGCAGGCGATGCCGCTTGGCACCGCACTCGAGATTGCGACGGGAACGGAGATCGTCTACGGCGTCCGCCCGCAGCACATCACGCTCGGCCCTCAAGGCGTGCCGGCCGAGGTGCTGGTGGTGGAGCCGACCGGGGATGCACAGGAAGTGCTGGCGCGGGTCGGCGAAGTGGATATCTCCATCGTCGTGCGCGACCATGCGCTGCTCAGTCCCGGCGAGACGGTCAATCTTGTGATCGATCCGGAAAAGCTCTTTGTCTTCGACAAGGCGACGGGGCTGAGGCTGCGCTGATGATGGGCCAAAACGCACCCCCTCCTAGCCTCCCCCTCCAGAAGGGGGAGGGATCGGTCGGTTCTTGTCGAACCATCGAAGCACACTCGATAGGTCCCTCCCCCTATCAGGGGGAGGCTAGGTGGGGGTACCCATGACCTTCACCCACAAGACTTTCGACCCCTCGGCCACAGGGCCTCTGGCTGATATCCGCGTGCTCGATCTTTCGCGCCTCATGGCGGGCAATATGCTCAGCCTGCAGCTCGCCGATTTCGGCGCCGACGTGATCAAGATCGAGCCGCCCGAGGGCGATCCCTTGCGCGACTGGAGGGATGACGGGCATTCCCTGTTCTGGGCAACCTATGGGCGCAACAAACGCTCGGTGATGCTCAACCTGCGCCAGCCGGCGGCCATGGCGGCGCTCTGGACGCTGGTCGAGTCGTCAGATGTGTTCATCGAGAATTTTCGGCCCGGCACGCTCGAAAAGATGGGCCTCGCGCCGGAAAAGCTGCTCGAGCGCAATCCCCGCCTGATCGTTGTGCGCATCTCGGGCTTCGGCCAGACCGGGCCCTATGCGCAGTTCCCTGGCTTCGGCACCATTGTCGAGGCGATGAGCGGCTTTGCCGACCGGACCGGATTTCCCGATCGCGAGCCGGTGCTGCCGCCGCTGGCGCTGGCCGACATGATCGCCGGCATCTACGGCGCCTCGGCAACGATGATGGCGCTCTATGCCCGGCAGACCGGGCGGGCCGAGGGACAGGTCATCGATCTGAGCCTCCTTGAACCCATGTTCTCGGTGCTGGGGCCCGAGGCTGCGATCCATCATGTGACCGGCAAGATCAAGCAGCGCGTGGGCAGCGCTTCCAACACCGCCTCGCCGCGCAATGTCTACAAATGCGCCGACGGCAAATTCCTGGCCTTGTCCGGCTCGACCCCTGCGGTCGCGAAACGCATTTTCGAGATCATCGGCCGCCCCGAAATGATCGCCGACCCGCGCTTTGCCACCAATTCGGACCGGGTTCGCAATCGCGCGTTGGTGGACGAGGCCATCGGCGGATGGTTCGCTTCCCGAAACAGCATCGAGGCGCTCGAAATCATGCGCCAGTCGGGCGCCACGGTGGGGCCGGTCTACAATATCGCCGATGCCATGGCCGACAGCCATTTTGCCGAGCGCGAAATCATCGTCGATGTCGAAGACGAGGGATTTGGGGCCCTTCCCATGCACAATATCACGCCACGCCTGTCCGCGACCCCCGGCGTCTGGCGCCGGCCGGCGCCCGGTTTGGGCGAGCATACCGAAGCGATATTGAGGGAAGCCGGCATTGACCCGCGGACTCTTGCCGAGGAGAGCACCTGATGCGCTCGCTGCTTTATGTGCCCGCCCATTCCGACCGTTTTACGGCCAAGGCCCACGAGCGCGGTGCCGATGCCATTATTCTCGACCTCGAGGATTCCGTGCCGGAAGAGGCCAAGGATCTCGCGCGGGACGGCCTCTTGGAGGTGGTTCCTGCGGTCGGGCGTGGCGGGGCAAAGGTGCTGGTGCGCATTAATGGCGGCGCGCGCCAGATGGAGGATGCCATTGCGGCCTGCCGGGCCGGCGCGGATGCGCTCTATGTTCCAAAGGTGGAGAGCCCTGAAACTCTTGCCGCCCTGGCGGAGCGCCTCGAGCGGGAAGAGGCACAGTCCGGACGCGGGGAAACGCAGTTGGTCGCCTTGATCGAGGACATCGGCGCAGTGCTCGACGCAAGGTCCATTGCCCGCGGACCGCGGCTCATCGCCCTGTCCCTTGGTGGGGAAGACCTTGCATTGGGCCTCGGCGCGCAACCGACGCCAGATGTGCTGCGGATGCCCAAGCTCCTCGTGCACTATGCGGCCAAGGAGCGCGGTCTCCTGTCGTTCGGGCTGTTGCGGTCGGTCGCCGACTATTCGGACCGCGCCAGGATCGAGGTTGCGGCCGCGGAAGCGCGCGATCATGGCTTTGACGGGGCGACCTGCGTCCATCCCTCGGTCGTGCCCCTTCTCAACGCAGCGTTCAGCCCCAGCGCCGAACAAAGGCTCTGGGCCGAGCGGGTGCTGAAGGCCGGCGAGAGCGCCAAGGGCGCATTCCAATTGGATGGCCAGATGATCGACGCGCCGATCCTCGCCCGGGCGCGTGCCATTCTCGACAGGACTAGCTAACAGCGCGGCGCATAAGGTATGCGCGCCGACGTTGCCCCAAGAGAATCAAGAAATTGACGGGTCTCCTGCAGCTCAGGCGTTCAGCCCTGGCTCAATAGACCCAACCCGCGCCTTTCCGAAAGCTGCGAGGTCGTCACGCTCATCTCTTGCTGCAACCAATGGATAAAAGCGTCGACGATCGGCTTTCTGGACCTGTGATCAGGCTCGAGGAGGAAATATCCGCGCCCGGTGGGAACGCGGGCGGAGTGAACCTCGACGAGTGAGCCGTTGGCAAGTTGATCTGCGATCATGGCTTCTTCGGCAATGACGATGCCCATGCCCCTTTCGGCGGCGGCGTAGGAGAGGGCGGAGTTGAACAAGATCGTGCCCCGATCAAGATGAATGTTCGGGACCCCGGCGCCGAGGCACCAGAGGGCCCAGTCATCCAGGCGTTTCATGGTGTGGATAACGGCATCGGTATTGCCGGCGAGGAACCGACCGAGATCGGTTCGGCGGGCGACTGCCGGGGACGCCACGGCCACGAGATCAATGTCGAACAGCTTGGTGGTCAGGAACCCACTCCACTGGTCCTGCCCGGTGGTGATCGCTACATCGCCGACGCCGTCAAACTCGCCTGTCGAGGTTTCCACCGCGGTCACCGTCAAGCTGGCCGCTGGCCAGGTGCGCTGGAAGGCCGATAGCCTGGGCAATAACCAATAGGAAGCGAATGTCGGCGTCGTCTTGACGACGAGGGCGTTGGGGCGCGCCAGGGCGCGGACGGTTTCGAAGGCGCTTTCCATCTCGCGCAGCGCCCCGACCGTAAGCCCCAGATAAAGGCGACCCAGCTCTGTTAATTTCACATGCCTCGCCTCGCGCCGGAAAAGCTCACCGCCAACGCGCTCTTCGAGCAGCCTGATCTGCTGGCTGATCGCCGCCTGGGTCATGTTAAGTTCTTGTGCAGCCTTGGAGAAACTCTCGAGGCGCGCGCTGGCCTCAAACGACCGCAGGTTAGCGAGGGAAGGCAATGGCTGGGGCATCTATAAGTCCGACTTATGGAATGACCTATTTACTTTTGCTTGAACCCAGACCGAATGCCAATAGTCTAATCAATGTCAGAACATGCCTATCAATTAGGCAAACGGCATTGAACAAGGAGAATGGCGATGTATGGCTGGGAAAATTTCCTGAGCGAGCGTGACAAGCTTCATGATCTGCAGTGGGGCAAAAAGGAGCTTTCGGGCTTTGGCACCAAGCCCGCGCTGGTGCTGATCGACATGTATTACAGCGTCGTCGGGCTCACCCGCGAACCGATCTTTGAATCGATGAAGACCTGGCCGGGCAGCACCGGGCTTGAGGGCTGGGCCGCCGTCGACAAGACCGCCGAATTGCTCGCCGTAGCGCGCGAAACCGGCGTGCCAGTGGTTCACATCAAGGGCCTCAACAATGGCATGAAGGCCTGGGTTCATCGCAAGCGCGGGCCATCGACCATGAGCGCCGAGATGAAGCTCAAGGGCGAGCAGATCTGCGACGAGGTTGCCCCCATTGCCGGCGAAGTGGTGATCGAAAAGACCGCGCCGAGCGCTTTCCAGGGGACCCCACTGACCTATCACCTGATCTCGATGGGCATCGATACGGTGATCCTGTGCGGCGAATCGACCAGTGGGTGTCTCCGCTCCAGCGCCGTCGATGCGGCCACGCATCGCTACAAGGTCGGCGTGCCGATGGACTGCGCCTATGACCGCACCGAGGCATCGCACTGGATGAACCTTTACGACATGCACCAGAAATATGCCGACGTCGTCGATGCCGAGATGGCCAAGTCCTACTTTCGCAAGCTCTCGGCGGCTGCCGAACCTGCAGCCCGCATGGCAAGCTGATCCACCCCACTCCCCGCCGCTCCCCGGACGGGGGCGGCGCTGCTGCCCCACCCCCCTCTTCGAGGAACGATAATGACTGGCAACATCCGCAAATTGATTGCCGCGAGCCTGACCCTGCTGGCCTCCGCCATGCTGGTCCTGAGCGTCACACCGGCTGCCCAGGCGCAGGGCAAGACCCTGACCGTGCGCTTCTATGATGATCCGGCCGGGTTCGATCCCGCCAATATCTTCCGAATCGAGAACGAGAATATCGCGTTCAATATCTTCAGCGGGTTGACCACCTATGATGGGGAAACCGGCGAGATCGTCCCCGATATCGCCCTGTCGTGGGAAACCACCGACAACAAGACCTGGACCTTCAAGCTGCGCGAGGGGGTCACCTTCCACAAGGATTATGGCGCGGTCACCGCGGCCGACGTCATCTACAGCTACAATCGCATCAAGGACCCGGCCACCGCTTCGCCCTATGCCGCCGAAATGGCTGGTATTGTCAGCATGAAAGCGCCCGATCCCTATACGCTGATCATCGAGCTCGACGCGCCCAACGGCAATTTCCTCCACACCGTGGCCAATTATCACCAGGGCCAGATCGTCAGCCAGAAGGCGATCGAAGAAGCCGGCGACCAGGTGCGCTGGCAGCCCATCGGCACGGGGCCGTACTATCTCGACACCATCGATGTGAGCTCGCAGATCGTGCTCAAGCGGCACGAGGGCTATTACAAGGGCCCGGCGCCCATCGAGACCTTGGTCTTCAACATCATCAAGGATGAGGCCACCGCCACCATCGCCCTGCGCAATGGGGAAGTGGACCTGGTGATGCGCTCAAGCCAGGAGGAAAACCTCGCAACGCTCGAGGCTGAAGGCTTCACCATGAATTCGGTGATGGACTATGCCGTCGTCATCGGCGTGCTCAACCCCGAATTCGAGCCCTTCGCCAACCCCTTGGTGCGCAAGGCGATGGCCCATGCGGTTGACTATGCCTCGATCACCCAGGCCATTTCCCCCAGCCTTACCCAGCCACACAATTCCATGCTGCTGCCCTGGATGGACGTCTACACGGACGAAATCCCTGTCTACGAATACGACCCCGAAAAGGCCAAGGCCCTGCTCGCCGAAGCCGGTTACCCCGATGGCTTCACCTTCAAGAACCTCGGCACCTCGGCTCAGGGCGTCACCGAAATCCAGCAGTTCCAGATCGATTTCCTCAGCCAGGTCGGCATCAACATGGAAATGGAGCTGGTGGACACGCCCACGTTCAACCAGCGCCGCAATGCCGGCGAGTTCGACATGGCCTCCCGCCTGCTGCCAGCGGTCAATCCCGACATGATCCTGTTCAGCTTCCTGCATCCGGACAACATGGTGCCCAATGGCCTCAACGGCGCGCGCTACGACAATCCCGAAGTGACGGAAATGCTCGAAGGCGCCCGCGCCGAGCCAGACCAGACCGCGGCCTTCGAAATGTACAAGAAGGTCCAGCAGATCGTGGCCGAAGAGGCCGCCTATCTCCCGCTTTATTCGAACAACGTCTTCTGGCCCGGCAAGCCGGAAGTGACCGGGGTGCAGATCAATTACCTCGCCCAGGTCAATTTCTACGACGTCGATATCGCCCAATAGGAGCGCCTGCCATGGCCGAATATACCGCAAAGAAACTGGCTCAGATGCTCATCACCGTAATCGGTGTCATCACGCTGGTCTTCTTCACCCTGCGCCTCATCCCGGGCGATGCGGCTTCGGCCATGGCAGGGGATACCCTGTCGGGCGAGGCACTGCAGGTCCTGCGCGACCAGATGGGTCTGGATGAGCCCCTCCTCAGCCAGTATCTGGGCTTCCTGCGCGATCTGGCGATGATCGATCTCGGTGAGACCATCACCACCCGCATCCCCATCGCCGACCTCTTGTGGCGGGCTCTGCCGATCACGCTCAGCATCGCCATGGCGACCATCGTCCTCTCCATCGTCATCTCCATTCCCCTGGGCACACTCGCCGCCTTCATGGCGCACAAGGGCCGCAACTGGCTCGACAATGGTCTGACGGGCGCCGCCATGCTCATCGACCTGATGCCGCCCTTCTGGACGGCCCTGGTGCTCTTGCTGATCTTTTCGCTGGGCCTCGGCTGGTTTCCCGCCTCCGGACAGCTCGACTGGAGCAATCCGGGCAGCGTGGCGCTGCGGCTTGCCCTTCCCGTGATCGTGCTCTCTCTGTCCCAGGTCGCGACCCTGGCCCGCATCACCCGCACCGCGGTGCTCGAAGTGCTCAACGAGGACTATGTCCGCACCGCCCGGTCGATGGGCTGGTCCGAACTGCGCGTGCTGTTCCGCCACGCCCTCAAGAACGCTGCCCTGCCCATCGCAACGGTGGTCGGCCTCAGCTTTGGCAACCTCCTCGGCGGCACGGTGATCGTCGAGTTCATCTTTACCATTCCTGGCGTGGGGAACCTTCTCATCGCAGGCATCAACAGCCGCGACTACCAGCTCGTGCAGACGCTGATCGTGCTCTACGCGCTGCTGTTCGTGGTCATCAATTTTGCGACCGACCTCATCTACAAGACGCTCGATCCGCGCGTGCAGTTCTAGGCAAGGACACCATCATGGCAGATCTCTCGCTTCCCGCCACGCCGACCCGCAAGCCCGGTCTTCTGGCCGCCGGCTCAGCCATCGCCCGGCACCGGTTCCTGTCCCATCCCAAGGTGCGGCTGGCCCTGGTGCTCCTCGTGCCCATCATCCTCCTCACCATCTTCGCGCCGATCCTGCCGATCCAGAAGCCGCTCGAAACCAATTTGCGCGCCATGATGCAGTTCCCCTCCATCGAGCATGTCTTCGGCACCGACAAGATGGGCCGCGATATCTTCAGCCGGACCCTTGCCGGCGTGCAGGTCTCGCTGCTGGTCGGGTTCAGCGTCGCCGGCATCGCGCTGGTCTTTGGCATGGTGCTGGGCACGCTGGCCGGCTTCTACGGCGGACTCATCGATCGCGCCATCATGACGGTGGTCGACATCTTCCTCGCCTTCCCCTCGCTGCTGCTGGCTATCGGGCTGGTCTCGGTCATGGGGACAGGCATGGTGCCGGTGATCCTCGCCATTTCCCTGGCCGACGTGCCGCGCTTCATCCGCCTGCAACGCTCGCAGGTGCTGAGCCTGCGCTCCCGCGCCTTCATCGATGCGGCGCGCACCGTGGATGCCTCGCAATTCTGGCTGATGAGCCGCCACATCGTGCCCAACACGCTGGCCGCCATGCTGGTGGCGGCCAGCATCGCGGCGGCCAATGCCATTCTCGTCGAAGCGAGCTTGAGCTTTCTCGGCCTTGGCATCATGCCGCCGCAGCCCTCGCTGGGCAATATCGTGCGTGATGGCCAGACCTATCTCGAGCAGGCCTGGTGGATATCGACCTTGCCGGGTGTCGTCATCCTGCTGATCGCCATCGGCCTGCACTTCCTCTCGGACGGTGTCCGCGAGCTGCTCGATCCACGCTCACGCTAACCGGAGGACACACCATGAACTATCAGGCTCCGGTCAAGACCACGCTGCTCGAACTGCGCAACCTGCGCACAGAGTTCCAAACCGTCACGGGCACGGTCAAGGCGGTGGACGGCGTCTCCTTTGCCATCGAGCGCGGCGAGCGCGTCGCGGTGGTGGGCGAGAGCGGCTCGGGCAAGAGCGCCATGGCCATGTCCATTCTGCGGTTGCTGACCCATCCCGGCAAGGTCGCCGGCGGCGAGGTGCTGCTCGATGGCCGAGATATTTCCAAGCTCAGCGAAGGCCAGCTCAACGCCATCCGCGGCCGCCTTGTCGGCACCGTGTTCCAGGACCCCATGTCCTCGCTCGACCCGGTCATGCGCATCTCCAAGCAGATGATCGAGCCGATCATGCGCAACCTGAAGCTCAACCGCGACGAGGCGCGGGCGGAGGCCATCAAGTGGCTCGGCAAGGTCGGTATTCCCGAACCCGAACGCCGCATCGAGGCCTATCCCTTCGAGATGAGCGGGGGCATGCGCCAGCGCGTCATGATCGCCATGGCCCTGTCGAGCCGCCCGCAACTGGTCATCGCCGACGAACCTACCACGGCGCTCGACGTCACTATCCAGGCCCAGATCGTCGAGGTGCTCAAAACCCTAACCGCCGAATCCGGCGCCGCCATGATGTTCATCACCCATGATCTGGGGCTGGTCGCGCGTTTTGCGCACAAGGTGGCGGTGATGTATGCCGGCCGCATCGTCGAATTCGGGCGGGTGGAGGATATCTTCGCCCATCCCGAGCACCCCTATACCCAGAGCCTGCTTGGCACCATTCCAAGCACCTCCATGCTCAAGACCGAGCGGCTGCCGCAGATCCCCGGCCTGCCGCCGGACATGCGCTTTGCCATTACCGGCTGCGCCTTCAAGGAGCGCTGCGCTGCCGCCCATGACCGCTGCTTTGCTGAGGCGCCCAGTCTCACGCTCCGCGGCCCCGACCACACGGCCGCTTGCTGGGCCCCCCATGGGCTCGGCGAGGGCACGACCCTTAAGGCCGAGCGGCCCAACCGCCCCAATAAGCCCTTCGAGCCCGACGGCAGCGTGGTGGTGGAGCTCAACGCGCTGTGGAAGCAGTTCGACACCTCGCGCAAGATGGTGGTGAAGGCGGTCAACGGCGTCAACCTGCGTGTCCACAAGGGGGAAACGCTCGGCATCGTCGGTGAGAGCGGCTGCGGCAAGAGCACCGTGGCTCGCCTGCTGCTCGGCCTCGAAAAGCCGACCTCGGGCGATATCTATATCGCGGGCGTTGCCCAGATGGTCTTCCAGGATCCTGCCTCATCCTTCAACCCCAAGATGACGATCGGTGACATCGTCGCCGAACCCCTGGTGGTGAAGGCGCGCGGCAGCAAGTCCGAACGGCTCGAGGCTGTCCGGCGCCTGATCAGCCAGGTCGGTCTCGACCCCGCCTTTGCCGAGCGCTATCCGCATCAGTTGAGCGGGGGCCAGCGCCAGCGCGTCGCCGTGGCCCGGGCCCTTGCGCTCAATCCATCAGTCGTGGTGGCGGACGAGCCGACCTCGGCACTCGATGTTTCGGTACGCGCCCAGATCATCAACCTGCTGGTCGACCTCAAGCAGGAGCTGGGCATCAGCTTCGTCTTCATCTCCCACGACCTTCTTACGGTGCGCTACATCGCCGACCGCATCGCCGTCATGTATCTAGGCGAGGTGGTGGAATATGGCGCGGCCGAAGAAGTCTTCGCCGATCCGCGCCACCCCTATACCAAGGCGCTCATCGACGCCGTGCCGGTGCCCGATCCGGCCATCGAAAGCCGCCGCACCAGCACACCCCTGGAGGGCGATCTGCCCAGTCCCCTCAACCTGCCGACCGGCTGCGCCTTTGCCTCGCGCTGCCCGATGGCGACCGATCGCTGCCGCGCGGAAAAGCCGGCGCTGCCAAACCATGACCTCGCAAGACAGGTAGCCTGCCATTATGCCCACTGAAGTTGCGTCTGGTGAGACCGCGGCGCGCTTTGCCCGCTTCGGTGTCATTGGCGGCGGTGTTTTCTTCACCATCCAGGGTCTCGCCAACCCCTTCTTTTCCCTCT
>Ga0126314_10001850_pt1 | contig 10365 bp, 9 predicted proteins | sample Plot105B_FD_92535 | JGI IMG/M metagenome (GOLD analysis project Ga0126314, IMG submission 92535) | Serpentine soil microbial communities from UC McLaughlin Reserve, CA, USA - Plot105B | ecosystem: Environmental > Terrestrial > Soil > Grasslands | place: USA: UC McLaughlin Reserve, Lake County... | reverse complement strand
TTTCTCAAAGCATTTTATTATTAGTTAAATCTGTAATTTCATTTTTTAACGTCTCTACATCTACAGGTTTTTCAAGTATTTTATCAACTCTCTGTGTATATGAATTAACTTTTAAAAGTGTATCCTTCACATAAGCACTAATAATCATAGTTTTAATATTTGAATTGAAATCTTGTTCTCTTATCTTCTTTATCAAATCTATTCCAGACATTTGAGGCATTTTATAATCTGTTATAACTAATGAACAATTAGAAATATTGTCATTCTTGTTAAGATAATCTAATGCTTCAACAGGATTATCAAAAGAGACTATTTTGTAACCCTCAGATTTTAACCATTCTCGATAGAGAAAAAGTATATCTTTCTCATCATCTACCAATAATATATATTTGTTATTGCTATTATTATTATTATTATTATTATTTATAGATGTTATAGTAATATAATACCATATCTTACTATTATCTTTATAATTTTAATTAGTTCTATTAAACTATTAGAAATTTTTCTATAGTTACAATAACAAAAAATTTTTTCGATATTAAAAAATTATATTTTGTATAATTGATTTTGTAAGATATAAAATTTATAATTAAAATTAGTATTTTTTTTGTATGTAATAATGTCTAATTATAGATATAATGTTTAAGTAAATTTAAAAAAATTTGACAATTCAGATATTACTTAATTGGGAGAGTGAATGTAAATGTTGATCCTTTATCTTTGTCACCACTAATATCACTATTATTTGTAGCCCATATTTTACCACCATGCATTTCAATTATACTTTTGGAAATAAATAATCCTAAACCTGTTCCTCCTGCTATTGGAGATTTAGTAGCAAATTTTGTAAAAAGTTTTGGCAATATCTCTGGATCTATACCTGATCCTGTATCTTTTATGCTAACAAGAATTTCATCATTATCTTTATCATTATCATTTGTAGTACTTTTTTTTCTTTCAACAATAATAGTAATACCACCACCTTCATTTGTGAAATTAAAGGCATTGTTTAAAAGATTAGAAATGACTTGACTAAGCCTATTTTTATCAGCCTCTATAATTATTTCATCGTTATCATGGGACTCATAAGTCAATTCTATATTCTTCTTATTTTCTATAATCTTTTGTTTAAAATCACTCGAGATTTCTGTTATCATTTCATTGAGATTGAACTTTTCTTTTTTTCGATGTAGATTTCCACTTTCAATTTTTGCAACATTTAATATATCTTCTGCAAGTTTCATTAGTCTTTTCGAATTTCTAATAATAATATCTAAAATTTCTTCATCTTTTTCTATATCTGTATATCTGTCTCGAAGCAACTCACACAGTCCAAGTATTGGTTGTATAGGAGTTTTCAATTCATGCGCTGCTATATTTATGAATTCATCCTTTAATTGATCTCTATGTCTTAATTCTTCATTTGCATATTCTATTTCCTTTTTTAATTCATTTTCTTTTTTGATGTATTTTTTTATAGAAGTTAGCATAGAATTGAATGATTCTGTTAGAACTGAAAGTTCATCGCCATTATTATCTTTGAGTTTAACTAGTGCATTAAGATTTCCGCTTTTTACTTCAGATGTTGTAGCAGTTAAAGCAAGTATTGGTTTTAATATTTTTTTTATAATATAAAGTATAAAAGCAGTAATAACTCCAACATTTAACATAGCAAAAAGTATTTGTAGAAATATTGAATATTGGGAACTATCTTTCGCATATTCTCCTAATTTTGTAACCAATATATTTGATGAATTTACTAAATGTAATGCTTCTGTATCTAGCGTTGTTTTTAGGCTATTATTTACTGCTATTGCTGGTGTTGTTGTTGTTGTTGATGATGATGATATTGGCGCGGAAGGAGAAGATATTATTTCTTTTTCTTTTACAGAACCAGTAGTTATTTGATTTTGTTTTAAAATATTATTTGATAATATTGTTTTTAGTTCAATCCAATTCTGATATACGATATTCCAATCATTAGAGAATTTAGGAGGCAATGGTTTTAGATCAATATCTGATATCTCTCCACCATGCTTTAATGTCAATATGTTTGACTCCAGTTGATCAATTGCAGTATCAACCTGGGAAATATCACTACTATTTTCCATAAAATATTCTGATGTACTAAACATAAGATTTGACGTAAGAAATCTATTCTTTCCTGCAATATTTATTGAATTTCCTAAGTAAGTCATTTGTGATTGATAATAAGAAAGGATAATCAAACTAGTAACAATAAAAAAAATTTGAATAAATACTAATATCACTATTCTTCTGCCTATTTTAGAACGTAAGAGTTTGAGAGCGTTAGCAGAATACTCTAACATGACCACATATATGGGAAGAACTATTTGGGCATATCCATTTGTATTTTGTTAAAATAACTATTTTATTCAACAAAATAAAAGGAATTGTTAAACCAACAAAGATAAAAATTATAAAATTTTATTTTATATTATATGCATATTTCGTTTAATTACATGAATTACTCTATGTATTATTAAATAAATAAATTCTCGGATTGGGACTCGAACCTTATCCATCAAATGTGGGTTCTACCTTTTAGTATTAAAATATTCGGTTAATTAAAAAGATTAGTTTAAGGTATACCAACTAGCAAATTATTGTCATAGTCTTATTATCCATAACTGTCAAGATATAGAAGAAATTTTATAAAAATTCAAACATAAAAATTTTTCAGAATTTATTAATTGGGAATTCCAGTTATAGTTTATTAAACAATGAAAAATGTTCTAATAATTGATGATGATGTTAAAACTTCTTCAAAATATAAAAAATGGTTAGAAAGGGAAGAAGGATTTAATTCAACATTAATAAACGATCCTCAAACAACAGAATTAAATTTTAAATCTACTGATTATGATCTAGTTCTTATTGGTTTTAGAATGTCTGTAATGGATGGATTTAATCTTTACGATAAATTACATGAAATATCAAAAAAAAGTAGAATATACACCAAAAGAATTTCGGATATGCTTTATGACTTCATCAGTAATAAATTACAAAGTATTAACAGAGATTCATTCAGAATTTGGAGAAGAATGTTATGTTTCAAAAGAAGTTCCAAAAGATGTATTTATAAAACATATTAATTCTTTAATACCTTAATTATATTTCTATATACTAATGATTCCTAATATCAAGGTAATTCTAAATATAAGTTAAAAATTAGAACATTTGATATAATTACTTTTATAGGTTCTAATTATCGGTCATATTAATATCATCAATAATTTATCATCTTTGTCCTTTTTTTGTTTTTGATTATGATTACTAGATAAAAGTGAATAAACTGTAGTTCTAATTTCATTTAACCAAAGCGGTTTATATATGATATTTTCTTCTATATCAGGATTATTTGCTTTGATATTCTCTACACATTCTTTATTTGCACCAGTAATAAATCTAATAGAGTAGGATCAATATTTTGTAATTTTTGAGATAATACTATACCATCCATTTTGGGCATTTTTAAATCAAGTAAAGCAAGATCATATGTATTTTTTCTAAATGAATAAAGTGCGTCTATAGGATCGGTAAAAGCATCTACTTTATACCCATCATATTTTAAAAATGTTTCATATAGATTAGTAAGATCATCATCATCATCTACTATCAATATGCTTTTACCTTTTAGAGAGGGCATTTTACATTCTCTAGTTAAAGAGCACTATTCTTTATTAAGATTATAGGTAATTTTTAATAATTAATTAGAAATAGGATGAGTTTATTTATTGTCAATATTTGATTTTTTTAGAAAATAATTTAATTTTAATTTATGAAACCAATGGATTAATATGTTCGAAGGATAGTCAACTGTTTTTAACATAATTTTTATTTCAGAATAGAAATATACAAAATCAAAAAAATTACATAATGCGGTCAATAAATGACTTTTATCTTAGTTTATCTTATAATTAGAGATTTACCAAAATAATTAGATTGATGTACGATCTTCATTCTATTTAATAGTTAAATTGTAAGTTATTACACGATGTAATGGAACATCGCTCATAATTATAGATGGAATGTCTTGGAATACTTCTATCCTTATTTCATGTTGACCAGGTGGTAATGGTTTTATGATTGGCATTATTGCATTTATCTTTGCTTTATGAGATCCAAGTTTAATATCATAAGGATTATCTTTCTGTGTAACATTTAAAATAAACCAATCTGATGTAATCCTAAAACTATCAATAGCAGGTATTTCTTTTCCATCAATTGTCACTTTTACGACTGCATAAGGATTATGAGAATAAACACAATCTTCTATGATCTTATCATTTGGTTTTTCAAATTCTCCATAACTACAACCTTCAGTTAATGCAGGAATTGCAATTGGAGTTTGAGAAATTTCACAGTTATAGTTACGATATTCTATCTCACTGTAAAAATCAGAAAGAAAGGTCATATTCTCATCTTTTAATAATAGACATTCAGTTGGTTTGTAAATAGGAGATGCAGGAGATTTATCTGGTGGAAGATTAACATGCAATTCCCAAAATTTTGCTTCCCATTCTCCATACGTTAGATCATATGGTTCAGAATTCGGTTCAAAAACATAGTCTTCTATTGATTCTATTGCCAAAACATTTGTAATAGAGAAAAATAATAGTGGTAGCGTAAAAACTAATAAAATTTTAATTGTTATTTTGTTAGATTTTTGCATTTACAATCATGAATTTAGTTTAGTTTTATAAATATTTTAAAGTTCTTTTATTGAGGCAAAACTATAAATCAGTTGATATTACTCATAATGCTATTTCTTGATATTGTTCTTTGATCTTTTATTATATTCTAATTCTTTTTTTACAATTTGAAAAAGTTTTTCTATTTCTCCTTTTTCAAGTTCTTGTTGATGTTGTTTTTCTTTAGTCATTATCCTAATTTCATTACTTTGTAATGCTTTAGACATTATTCCTTTAATATCTTGTTCTAATTGCGATTTTGCAATATTTCTAAAAAATTCGTATTGATGAATTCTGTTTGCAAAATTCTTAACTAAAGACATGTCTTTACTAATATGAAGTGATGCTGAATAAAATCCCATAAAAAGGAGATAAATTGCCAATCCTACAAATAAAATTGTAATTAGTCCAAATGGAGGAAAGAGAAAACGTGGAAAAGGAGTTTCTTGAGTTGATGTAAGAACAAGTAATAGTCCAAATGTAACTAAAATCAAATAACTTCTAAAGGATTTATTTGGTATTTTTCTTATTAATAACCATACTATTATACTAACCATAGTGGCACCTATAAAAGTAGTAATAGTAGAAAGTATTGTATAAAAAGGTAAAAAGAGAGATGGATTTAATAAATATAGACTTATCAAAAGTTTTAAGGTAATAGGAAAAAACTGTATTAGGAAAAATATCATAGGGATTAATAAAATAATCCAAAATTTTAATCGATTATTTCTGCCAAAATAATCATATAAAAGAAAGGCAGTTAAAACCCAAATCGAGCAAAAAGTGATAAAAAAGAATATTCTATAAAAGGGATAGATCTCCGAAAGATTAACTGATATTACATGCATTGTTCTCTTTAAGTCTGAAGGTGTTATTGTTTCAGGAGTGTTTCCAAGTTCGGTTAAAGTATATACTAAAGAAAGAGAAATCAAGATACTAAATGTAACAAATGATATAACATATACCAATAATAATTTGTCATTATTAGATTTAAACCAATTAAAAAATTTTATAGTTCCCCAGACGCTAAAATAAATACCTATAAAATGGGTAACAATTAACAGAGAATAAATCAAATAAATGCTATAACTATTATAAATAATCATTTCAAAAAAAAGAATCGTAATTAATAAACTAATTGTAATTAGATAAATGACAATGAAATTGTGTATGATTTTTACTTTATCTCCTAAAATGCCATAATTCTTTAAAAATACATTTTTTATTGTAAATATCAATACAATGTTAATAAAGATGAAAAGACTTACAAAAATCAAGAAAATTCCAATAAGAAAGGCTTTGTTTTCAGGTAGATTAAATCTTTCACTAAGATCTACAAATGATGAATCAAAATATACAAGTAATAATAAGGTAATAAAAATAAAAATATATTTTTGAGAAAGTAGGTTAACAAAATTACTTATTTTAGTAAGCGTCAACCTAATCAATACCAAATATAGAGTAAAATAATATATTGATTTTGCTAATCTATATTCTAATATATTTACCTAAATTTAAAAAATGTATAAAGAAATTATTACCTTAATTTATAATTTATTACCCATATAGAAATCAAGAAAAGAATATACAGAGTGATAGATAGTAACGATGGTAATACTAATAGTTCTAAACAAGATCAAGAACAACAGGCTATAGGTGACTGCAAAGAGATGCAATTTTTCTCTAGATTTTGACAAAGGTAATTGACTAAGAGTAATATTATATTTTAAACATGAATATATATATATATATATATATAACATGATAAAAATCATTAATGCAAGTCCTGAATTTGGAAAACCTCTGACAGAGCAGGAAATCAATGATTTTTTAACATCTAGCAAACTTAACCTCCATTTAGGTACAATAGAGGATAATAATTATCCAAATGTCCATCCTGCATGGTATTATTTTGATTCAGCAGATAAGAAAATATATGTTGAAATATCTAAACTCTCAAAAAAGACAGATAATTTAAGAAAGAATAAAAATATTTATTTTTGTATAGATGATCCTAATCCCCCATACAAGGGAGTTAAAGGAAGAGGTATATGTAGAATTCATGATGATATAAATCACAATATCCCAATTGCAGAAAAAATCATGACAAAATATTTAGGAAGCATGCAACATCCTATGGCACAAAAGTTAATGTCATTTGTAAAAAATGGTGATAGCATAATTATAGAGATCAGTCCAAAGTACTTTTCAACTTGGGACTATCGTACATCGATCTTGAACTATTCATAATCATTATAATTTTTACTATTATTTAAAATCAATTACGATCTTCATTTATTTTATAATTTCATGTTTTTTCAATAGTCCTTTAGTATCATTATAGAATTCATATGACATGATTTTGTAGTTTGGAATACAATTTTTAATGTATTATATTCCTCTATAATATCTATATGCTTATATAGTAACTTTAATTGTGATATTTTAATGAATCATTTTTCATCTCTGTATGCAATTAGGGCAAATTTCTTTTTAGTCATTTTGTTATCAATTATTTTAGTAATTTTTAATACACATACTCATTCTTTATTTGCAGAGGAACAAAGTTTAAAAAATATTAGTAATTATCAATTGCCTTTTTCAAATTTCTCTTCCCAACAAGAAAAAGAATTATTTTTACAAAAATATTTAAATTTTAGTCCTTCCAAAGAAGTTCTACCCCCAGAAATCAAAGTTCCAAATACAACTTTGGCAAATTCAACATCAAATGATTTACTTGAAAATATAATTACTGTCCCAAATGAAGTTCGAGTAGGAGATATATTTGAGGTAAATGCTACTGTGGTAAATACGTTACCATATAATGTTACAATCATTGCAGGAAATTGTAATTCTGACTTTTCTACAAACTTTTATAATAACGTAGAAGAAATAACGGTTCCTAAATGTATGAATAGAGTTTTACCAACGGTGCTCGAACCTGGAGATAAATTTACAGTTCAAGAAAGTAGTGGAACAGGCAAACAATATAAAGCAATAGCAGGAGGTGAAGCAAATGGATCTGCCACTTTATCATATAGTTTTGAAGTCAAACCAGAAGGCGCTTTGGAGACGATATCATTAAAAGGTCAAGTAGTTAAACCATTTAGTATTAATATACTTTCATAATTTTTTCAAATCACTGTATGAATTACTCTATGTATCATAAATAATGCAATTCTCGGAGTGGGATTTTAACCTCTTACATTCACGGCTTTACAATGATCTATCATATCCCGAAAAAAGCCTTATTTGTCTTTTCTTATTGTTCCATAATTTGAAAAAGTTAAGAAAATATATCAACTACTATCCTTAAATAGATTTTTTACGTCTAAATCTATAAAGTAGAATGTTTAAGAAATCCATAGCCATAATTGATGATGATCCAGATTTATTAAACATATTTAGTGAGGCATTACAAATGAGTGGCTATACTGTTTCTAGTTTTATAGATCCTCTTTTGGCATATCAGCATATCCAAGAAAATCCAGATAAATATTCATTAATAATTGTCGATGAGAAAATATTTAATTTAAATGGATTATTTAGTAGTACCAAACTCTTAGAAATAAATCCAAAACTAAATGTAATACTATTGAGCAATTTCAAGGATTTCAAATATAATTATAAGTTCAAAATTCTCAAAAAGCGTGTATCTATATTTAAATTAATTAGTGCAGTAAATGAAAGTATATCTAAATCTATTTCTCATGATAATAAACTCTAATTTAGCAACTATGATAAATCAAATTTGTTAAAGTGTTAATTGAATAAGAGGCTTTAATGTTTCTATAATTTAGTGCTTTTTTGAAAATTTTTAACCTTTGCTTTTTCTCTGCTATTCACTTTTCATTTAATGAAATAGTCTTTTCTCAAAAATAAGATGGTGAGGTTAGGAAATTGAGTCTTTAAATGAACGAACTTTCTGTTCTAAAATTATGTTCTTTCTCTCTCCCATTCATAACTTTGAGTATCATTATCTTTAGCAATAATCCAAAAATCATAATTTCCACCAATGCGATCTCCTGCTTTATTCAATTTTATTTTTCCTGATATTCCTTCATCAAATGAATCGGCAGTTTCAAAAATAATCTCTTTAAATGATTTGGTTAAATTTTCGTTATTACTATTGTTAAAAGTAGTACTATTTTTATCAAGGCTTAATGCGGCTATCCAATAAGAATCATAAGCAAGTACAGGATATGTTATTGAACTTACTTCATGTAATTGTTTTTCTAGTACTTCATTCAGGTCATGCAATTTCTTTGATTCATTATCTATTGAATACAAAGGATTAGAAAGATTTGTTTTAATTGCAAACAATGCTGCATCAACATTCTTTGTTATCTGATGATTTTGTGCTATTTTATCACTGCCATACCATCTTACGTTGCCAAGCGAATCATACATAGAAGATTGAATTAAAATAGGTGTTATCTCGTCAAAAGATATTACATTTACACCTACAGAATTACCACCATATTTTTTTATTGCATCAGAGACTATTGCATTTAATTTTTCTAATTCTTGATTCCACATTAGGAAATTTATTCTATGTAAACTAGTGGCAAATTTGCCTGTGTGAGGTTTATAATTAATACCTTCTTCTACTTTTCCTCCTAGTTTTTCAAAATAAGATTTAGTAGATTTATAGAGCTCATTTCCATATAAATCGCCTCTCCAGATAGGAACAATAACTTTTATACCGTCTTTGATCATTCTTTCTGCAACTATTTTTCCTTGGTATGTATCATCAGGAACTAATCGAAAAAGATTGTCTCCTTCAATAGAAAGTAATGATGAAGTACTGGAGTAACTAATAAGGATGATATTATTAGCATCTGCATATTCTTTCGCACCTAAAACTGCAATGCTTGTAGCTGGCCCAACAATAATTTTGGCTCCAAACGAATGTAATTTTTTTATTGCTATGAGACTTTCTTCTGGACTTGTCTTTGAATTAGCCATTAGTAGAGTGAAATGTGATGATGATGATGAAGAATTCATTCTTTCAGAATGTTTGTTTACATCATATTCAGCTTTTTCTAATGCTACCTTGACAGATTTACCAATTGAGGAAAAGGAACCAGTATATGGTAAAATAGCACCAATAACAAAATCCTTTCTGCTACTGTCATCATTATACGTTGATGAGGAAAGTTGAGGATAAGAACTCTTTTTTATGAAAAAGTCTTTACCTTCATCACCGCTGAAAACATTTGTATAAAAGAAACCAGCAAATATTAGAAAAGATATTAGGATAATGGAACTAAACAGAACCCTTTTGAAAGTTTCATTTCTTCTTCTTATATTTGTTATAATCTTGTAAAGGAGATCCTTTGACTGCCATTTGATAGTATATCTAAGATACCATATAAGACCAGCTGCAATTAACAAATAGTGTGCAGACAATAATAATGCAGACATCCATATCTGTTCAACAAATGCGGTTAGAACAATAATTGCAAACCAACTATCTCCAACAACTATTGCTAAAAATCCAACCAATTCACAGATCCAAGGAATAAAGTGATGTTTTTCATTCTTTATCCCAAGGAGGATCATCAATGCAATAACGGTTAGAATGGAGTTTAATGTAGGATATGCTATAGTGACAATAAAAAGCATAAGACCTCTGAAATTTGAT
>Ga0126314_10001849_pt1 | contig 10365 bp, 10 predicted proteins | sample Plot105B_FD_92535 | JGI IMG/M metagenome (GOLD analysis project Ga0126314, IMG submission 92535) | Serpentine soil microbial communities from UC McLaughlin Reserve, CA, USA - Plot105B | ecosystem: Environmental > Terrestrial > Soil > Grasslands | place: USA: UC McLaughlin Reserve, Lake County... | reverse complement strand
GGGCGGGCGCGTCAACGCCCGAACGCAAGAAGACTACGTCCAGGTCGTCGAGCTTGCTGGGAAGGAGTGGTTGTTCTACCCGCGCATGGCGATCGATGTCGCTATCATCCGCGCCACAACCGCCGACGAGCGTGGGAACCTGACCATGGAGCACGAGGGGCTAACTCTAGAGGTCCTCTCAGCGGCGCAAGCGGCGCGCAATAGCGGTGGGCAGGTGATTGCCCAGGTGAAACGGCTCGCCGCGGCCAGCACGCTCGAAGCTCGCCAAGTGCACGTACCGGGCATTCTGGTCGATGCCATTGTGGTCATGCCCGACCAGCAGCAGACGATGCACCTCGACTACGACCCGTCCCTCAGCGTCGAGGTCCGCGTCCCGGAAACGAACCTGCCGACGATGACCCTTGATGCACGAAAGGTCGTCGCCCGCCGCGCCGCCTTCGAGCTCTTCCCAGGCGCAGTCGTTAACCTCGGGTTCGGCATCGCCGATGGAGTCGCCAGCGTGGCGGCGGAGGAGGGAACGCTCGAAGAGGTGGTCTTCAGCATCGAGCAGGGCCCGGTGGGGGGCATCCCCGCCATGGGTGACCATTTCGGCCTCGCGGTGAATGCCGAAGCGATTCTGGATCAGCCTTACCAGTTCGACTTTTATGACGGCGGCGGACTCGACCTGACTTTCCTCTCGTTCGCCGAGATCGACCCGCGCGGCGACGTCAACGTCAGTCGATTTGGGGGGCGGCTGGTTGGCCCGGGCGGGTTCATCAACATGTCCCAGAACGCCAAGAAGATCGTCTTTTGTGGAACCTTCACGAGTGGTGGGGTCGAGGTCGCGGTTGAGGACGGCCGCATCCGGATCGTCCGCGAGGGCCGCTATCGCAAGTTCGTGGAGCGGGTCGATCAGATCACTTTCAGCGCTGCCAGCGCTCACGAACGGGGTCACTCGGTGCTCTACGTCACCGAGCGAGCGGTGTTCTCGCTCAACGACGAGGGGTTGGTGCTGACCGAGATCGCACCAGGCGTCGATCTCGAACGCGACGTGCTCGACCAAGCGGGCGGCACGATCAGAGTGTCGCCATCGCTCAAGCCGATGTGCCCCGCCATCTTTCAACCTAAGCCGATGGGGTTGGCAACCCGCGAACCGTGGACAAAGGAGCAGGTGGCATGAGCGGTGTGCAGTTGCAGCCCTCCTCCGTCCTGCTCGACGTCGCGGGTGCCGTCGCCACCCTGACGGTCAACCGGCCGCGGGTGCTGAATGCCCTCGACCGAGCCACATTCGACGCGCTGGAAGAGACCTTGAATCGGATTGAAGCGGATCCCGGGGTGCGCTGCGCAATCGTCACCGGAGCGGGAGACCGAGCCTTCAGCGCGGGGGCCGACATCCGTGAGCTCAACGAGCTGAGTTCTGAGGGAGCCCTCGCCTTCATGGTGTATGGGCAGCGCCTGTTCGACCGCATCGCCGCCTCCCGGAAGCCAATCGTCGCTGCGATCAATGGGTACGCCCTCGGTGGCGGGTTGGAGCTGGCGATGGCCTGCGACATCCGGATCGCCGCCGACACCGCATTTTTCGGCCAGCCGGAGATTACGTTGGGCAGCATCCCCGGTTGGGGCGGCACGCAGCGTCTTCCTTTGTTGATAGGGCTGGGTCGGGCTCGGGAGCTCATCCTCACCGGGCGCATCATCGACGCTGCCGAGGCGGAGCGTGTCGGACTGGTGAGCCGAGTCGTTCCCGCTGCGGACCTCGCGGCCGAGGCTCGCGCAGTTGCGGAACGAATCGCCGGTCTCGCCCCGGTCGCTCTCGCCCTCGCCAAGGACGCGATCCGACAGGTGGAGGGGGATCTCGCTGCGGGGTTGCGGGTCGAGCGAGAACTCGTGGCGCGAACCTTCGATACAGATGATCAGCGGGAAGGCACGCGGGCCTTTCTGGAGAAGCGCGCTCCCGTGTTTCATGGACGCTGAAGAGATGGCCATTGAAGTTGGCGCTAACCAAGATGCTGTGATCCTCGAGATGCGAGGCATCAGTAAGCACTTCCCCGGGGTGCAGGCGCTTGCCAACGTCGATTTCCAGGTGCGCGCCGGCGAGATTCACGCCCTCGTGGGAGAGAACGGCGCTGGCAAGAGCACCCTAATGAAGATCCTCTCCGGAGCAATTCAGGGGGACGTCGGGGAGATCCTCATTGATGACCAATCGGTGTCGATCCATTCGCCGCAGGACGCTCGCTCGCTGGGGATCGGCATCGTCTATCAGGAGTTCAGCCTCGTTCCTGCGCTGACCGTCGGGGAGAACATCTCGCTCGGGTGGTTTCCCCATCGCGCCGGATTTGTCGACCGGGGAGCAACGGAGCGCGAGGCGCGAGCGCGCCTCGAGGAGCTCGGGGTTGAGATCGACACATCGGCACGCGCCAGCACGTTGAGCGTGGCGCAACAGCAACTCGTCGAGATCGCCAAGGTGCTGGCGATGCGCCCGCGGCTCCTGGTACTCGACGAACCCTCGGCCGTGCTTGGTGGAACCGACCTCGAACGGCTCTTCGCCGTCCTCACGCGTCTGCGTGATCGCGGCATCTCGATCATCTACATCTCCCACCGGCTCGATGAAGTTTTCCGCCTTGCTGACCGCGTGACGGTGATGCGTGATGGGAAAGTGGTCGACACTCTCCCGGTCAGCCAACTCGATCACGCCGGTCTTGTCCGGCGCATGGTTGGTCGCGATTTGGAAGGCGCACTCGTCGATCATCACGGTGAGCCTGGTGAAGATCTCTTGCAGATCGACCACGTCTGCCGTGACGGCGTACTGGAGCCGGTTACCCTTCGTGTGCGCCGCGGCGAAATAGTGGGTCTCGCCGGGTTGCGGGGTGCGGGGCGAACTGAACTGGCTCGCTGCATCTTCGGTGCCGACCCCCGCAGCGGCGGGACCGTGACCGTCGGCGGCCGTGTTGTGCCGCCCGGATCTCCCGGTGAAGCTATCCGGTCCGGCATTGGCTTCGTCACCGAGGATCGCAAGACCGAAGGGCTCATCCTCAACCTCTCAGTACGGGAGAACGTGACGCTGGCCGGTCTGCGGCAACTCGCACGTTTCTCCTTCATCCAGCGCCGAGCAGAACACCGTCGCGTGCGCGCGCTGGCGGATCAGCTTCAGGTCCGAGCGGCAAGCCCGTCAGTTGCGGCCGGTACTCTGAGCGGCGGTAACCAGCAGAAGGTTGTGCTTGCCAAGTGGCTGCACACCGACGCGCAGGTGCTGATCCTCGACGAACCGACGCGCGGCATCGACGTAGGAGCCAAGCGGGAGATCTACCGCCTCATGCGCGAGATTGCCGATCGTGGTGCGGCGGTGCTCATGATCTCTTCGGAGCTGCCCGAGGTGATCGGCGTCTGTGACCGCATCCTGGTGATGCACGAGGGGAGCATGGTCGGTGAGCTGCCGGTCGGCGCCACGGAAGAGCAGATCATGACGCTGGCAACGGGAGGGGCGCTATGAATGCACCGCGGCTAGGAATCGCCAGCAGCGTCGATACGCCGCGAGTTGGCGGCATACGCGGCGTTCTCGGAGGAACGGGAGGAGCGCTGCAGAAGGCCGGGATTGGCCTGGCTCTGATCGTACTCATCCTGCTCGCCTCCGTCATGTCCCCCTACTTTCTCCAGGCCGGGAACCTGCTCAACGTCGCGCGGCAGGTTTCAATCATTGGGATCGTTGCCGTCGGTATGACCTTCGTCATCCTGACCGGCGGCATCGATCTCTCGGTCGGTTCGATCTTGGGGCTGGTCGCCGTTGTCGCCGCCCAGCAGCTTCAGAATGGTGTTGGGGCGTTGCTGGTCGTAGCGATCGCTCTCCTGCTCGGGACCGCGCTCGGCCTCGCGAACGGGCTGGGGATCACCATCGGCGGTATCCCCCCCTTCATTATGACCCTCGGTATGCTCGTCATGGCCCGTGGCGCGGCTCTCACCTACGCGGAGGGTCAGCCGGTCAGTCTCGGCGACGCCAAGGAGCGTTTCTCCTGGCTCGGCCGGGGCGACATCGCCGGGATCCCGGTCCCGGTATTCATCTTCGCCATTGTCGCCGTCGTTGGCATCGTCGTCCTCCGCTTCACGACGTTCGGACGATACATCTACGCCATCGGCAGCAACCGGGAAGCCGCCCGGCTAGCCGGAGTGAAGGTGCGCGCCTACACCGCGTTCGTCTACGTCATCAGCGGGTTTCTGGCGGGTCTGACGGCGCTAATCTGGATCTCCCGTCTGACCGTGGGCGAACCGACGGCTGGGACGGGGATCGAGCTCGACGCAATTGCCGTCGTCGTCATCGGTGGCACCAGCCTCTTCGGTGGCGAGGGAGGCATCGGAGGCACGGTCATCGGCGCGATGATCGTTGGCGTCCTCGCCAATGTGCTCAACCTGCTCGGTGTTTCGCCGTTCACTCAGCAGATCGTGACCGGGGCGCTCATCGTCCTAGCCGTTCTGCTCGGGCGCATCCGGAGGTAGGCACGAGTGTTCGGTCGAACCGCGTCTGGCCTGTGACAAGAGCCGCCGAGAGGAGGTGAGGAGAGCGCGGGAGCAAAGGAAGCATTGATAACCGGCACGCTGCTGTTCAACGACCCAACGAAGGAGGCTAATCGTGTCTCAGCGTAAGTTTGACAATCATCCACCACAGACCATGAGCCGGCGGAATCTTGTCTGCTACGCCGCTGGTGGTGCTGCCGTTGGCGCGTTCCTGTTAAGCGGCCGCGGCTTCGCGGCCCTGGCGCAAGAGGGAACCCCGGCGGCGCAACTCGGCGGCTGTATCCCGGAGGGATGGACCCCAGCCAGCCCGGACGAGAAGATCCTCATCGCGTTCTCTCAGGGAACGATGAACCACCCCTGGCGCGTCGCCATGGTGGAGGGCAACCAGCAGTACGCTGCGGAGAACTATCCAAACGTCGAGCTGGTCGTCACCGACGGACAGAACCAGGCATCCAAGCAGGTCTCCGACGTCGAGTCGCTGCTGGTGCGTCAACCGAAGGTGTTGATGATTAGCCCGCTGACCGCTGAAGCCCTGACGCCGGTCGTCGAGCGGGCACTGGCCGAGGGCATCCCGGTGGTGACGCTCGATCGCATGGTCGACACCTGCGTGTCGGTGCATGTTGGCGCCGAGAACCTTCCCATCGGTCGCCAGGCAGCGGAGTTCCTTGCCGAGCGCCTCAATGGCGAAGGGCAGATCATCGAGATCCAGGGGACGGCCGGCGCCTCCGCCACCGTCGATCGCCACAATGGGTTCGCGGAAGTGCTCCAGAACTACCCGGACCTGAAAGTGGTGGCTGAGCAGACCGCTGATTACTTGCGGGAGCCAGCGACGAGCTTTATGGAGGACATGCTTCAACGATTCGGTCCCGGCGAGATCGACGCAGTCTACGCCCACAACGATGAGATGGCCCTTGGCGCGGTTGAGGCGATCAAAGATGCAGGTCGCCTTGATGAGATCCTGGTTGTCGGTATTGACGGGCAGGAGACGGCGTTCGAGTCAATCAAGGCCGGCGAGATGGCCGCGACCTTCACGTATCACTACGTCGCTCCGGAAGGGATCATCACTGCGTACCAACTCGCTACTGGTGAGGAGGTCGAACCGGTGATCACCCTCGAGTCGCAGCAGGTCGATAGCTCCAACGTCGACGAGTTCCTCGGAACCGGCTTCTAAAAATTCGGTTCTTGGGTGAGTTGGCCGCTGGCCATCACCCCCGGCCCCCTCTCCCGGCTCGACGGGAGAGGGGAAACGCGGAAGGGTAACCTGGCTGAGTCAAGACCAAATACCCTGCCGCCCATGAAACAGGCCATACGATTAGGAGACGAGCATGGCGCGGTCGGATACGTTCGAGTTCGTGCACGTGACGAGGATTGTGGCCGGGCCAGGCACTAGTGACCAAGCCGGTGATGAACTGCGTGCCCTTGGCGCGACGCGTGCGATTGTCGTCACCGACGGCGGCATCGCCGCCTCGGGCATCCTCAGCAAGCTCGAACCGGGACTCAAGCGAGCGCAGATCGCCTACGACATCTTCGATGAGATCGAACCAAACCCGGCGGCGGCAGCCGTCGAACGCGCGGCGGAGCAGGCTCGTGCTGCCGGTGCAGACGCGGTGCTCGCGGTCGGCGGTGGAAGCCCGATCGATGCCGGGAAAATGGTTGCCGTGCTGGCCAAGTTTGCCGGTGCGGTACGCGATTACGAAGGGATCAACACCATTGCGGAACCGACTCTGCCGCTGGTCGCGATCCCAACCACGGTCGGCACCGGCTCCGAGGTGACTCGCGGTGCAGTCATCACCGACACCTCACGCAATGCGAAGATGGTCTGCGTCTCGCCCCACGTCTTCCCGCGGGTGGCGATCCTCGATCCCGATCTGCTCGAGAACCTACCGCCGCACATCACTGCGGCGACTGGGATGGACTCCCTGACGCAAGCGATCGAGGGGTACGTTTCGCGGGGGGCGAATCCGATCTCCGATGCGCTCAACCTCGAGGCACTCCGCCTGATCGCAGAGAACCTGCGGCTCGCGGTTGCCCGCAATGATTCCGAGGCACTGGCCAAGATGCAGATCGCGACGACGATGCAGGGGATCGGCTTCCACAATGCCGGTCTCGGGCTGGTGCACGCCATGTCGAACACGGCTGGGGGCATGTTCGGGACGGCCCATGGTGTAACCAACGCGATCATCCTGCCGCACGTCATGGCGTTCAACGTCAGCTCAGATCCGCGCCGATTTGCTCGCATAGCGGAGGCGATGGGCGAGCCGATCGACGGTCTCTCAGTGCGCGCCGCTGCAGACAGGGCGATCGAGGCTGTCCGCATCCTTTCGGAGGACGTGGGCATTCCACCGACACTGGGAGACATCGGGGTCGACCCGGCGGCGATCCCGGAGATGGCGAGGGCAGCGAAGGGCGCCATCGACGCTCCGACGAACCCGCGCCACTTCACCGAGGTGGACATCGTCGCGCTCTATCGCCGCAGTTTTGGGATGCCAGATTGACAACCTGAAACGGAGACCCGTCACCGATCGTGGGTTTGTCCGGCGCTGCATTGTGCGAGGTTGTGCGGGACGGTCAGGAGACGAGCGTCACGGATACGGAAACTGCTCGATACAGTCAGGTGCTGGATTACTGTGTGGCCAAGACCCGGGAGAACCTTGCCCGGCTCGACGCCTTTCCCCATTCGACCCGCCATGGTCGCTGGCGTACGAGCGAGCATGGACGATGGACGGCGGGGCACTGGGTGGGGATGATCTGGCTTGCGTACCTGCGCTCCGGCGATCCGGCTCTCCTGGAATCAGCCTACCGCTGGTCCGAGCGCCTTGAGCCGCGCAAGACCGACACGACGACCCATGACATGGGCTTCCTCTTCTACCCGAGCTTTGTGCGCGGATACCGCATTACCGGAGACCGGGCATTTCGCGACGCAGCTCTCAGCGCCGCCCACTCGCTAGCCACCCGGTTCCATGACAGGGGAGACTACATTCAGGCCTGGGACGAGGCGGAGGATCCGATCCACGCCGGCCGCACAATCGTCGACACGGTCATGAACCTCCCCCTCCTCCTCTGGGCTGCCGATGAAGCGGGCGAATCGGGACTGCGGGAGATTGCGCTGCGCGTCGCTGAGACGACAGCGCGCCATCATGTCCGCTCCGATGGATCAACCTACCACGTTGTCGATTTCCACCCGGCGACGGGTGAGCCAGTGAGATACACGACGCACCAGGGGTTGCACGACGAGTCGTTCTGGACCCGGGGTCAGGCGTGGGCGATCTATGGGTTTTCCTCGGTTGCCCGGATTAGTGGTGGCCAAGAATTTCGCCAAGTTGCAAACCGGCTGGCCGACTTCTTCGTGGAGCATCTCCAACCAGGTCAGGCGCCGCCATGGGACTTCGCGGCGGCCGGCCGTGATGAACCGCGCGACGCGGCTGCCGGCGCCATTGCCGCGGATGGTCTGCTCGATCTGGCGATGACGGCAGCCGATGCAGCGGAGAATATGCGGCGCACGGATGAAGCGCGCCGGCTCCTTGACGTGTTGATCGCGACCTGTATCCAAGGTGATATCGAATACCAGGGCCTGCTCCGGCACGCGACAGCCGACCGCCCGCGCAACTCCGCCGTCGACGAGTCGCTCATCTACGGAGACCACTACTTCTTCGAAGCTATCTTCCGTGCTGCCGACCCGCAGACGATCTCGCGCTACGTGTGATCGCGGTGAGACCATGATCCGGGCCGTCGTCTTCGATCTAGACGGGGTGCTGGTGGAATCGGAGGAGGATTGGGAGCGCGCGCGACACGATGTGGTCGGCGGGTTCGGCGGGGTCTGGAGTGAAGAGGACCAACTCGCCATCTTGGGGACGAACATGCGGCAGTGCTGTCGCTACATCAACGACCGGTTCCGTTCACCCTACTCCGATGAGCGGTTAGGGGAGATGCTCACAACACGCCGGATGGAACTGTACGGTGAGCGGCTGGTCGTGCTTCCTGGGGCGATCGAGGCAGTTAACATGTTGGCCCCGCTCTACCCACTCGCTATCGCCTCATCGTCACCAGTGGCAGTGATCCGCTTCGTCGTCGAACGCATCGGCGTTGGCAACCACTTTCAGGTCGTTGCGTCCTCAGACGAGGTCGAGCGCGGCAAGCCGGCGCCCGACGTCTATCGGCTCGCCTGCGAGCGTCTCGGCATTCCTGGAACAGAAGTGGTCGCGTTCGAGGACTCAGGACCAGGGATTCAATCCGCGAAAGCCGCCGGTCTGGGCGTGATCGCTATTCCCAATCCGGCGTATCCGCCCACGCCCGAGACCCTGACGCTCGCGAACCACGTCCTGGCGTCGATCGCTGATTTCCACCCGGAGCTGCTCCAGGAACTTGGGAACAACATGCACAATTGAATATGGATGCGGGTGCCAGTGGAGTAGCGTTCGGACTCAAGGTCTGGGGGTCTAGCGATCCGGTGGCTGTCGTGCGTGCGCTGATCCGAGTTGTTCGCGAGCAGGCACCAGTCGAGGACGCAGCAGAGGCGTTGATCGAGCAGGATGGTTGGATCCCTGCGCCACCAGGATCGACGCCACTGCACCACTGATCGGGACCATGGTGAATGCTCGGGAAGGGGAAGGAATGGTCCTGGGCGCGATTGATGTCGTGTGTGTAGGAAATCTCGTCGCAGATCTCATCGTGCGTCCAGTCGAAACGCTGCCGCAACGCGGTGCCCTAGAAATGGTCGACGCGATCGACCTGCGTGCTGGAGGGTGCGCGCTCACCACTGCCGTCGTTCTCGGCCGTTTGGGTGCCAGAGCGTCCATGGTCGGCATGGTCGGTGACGATCTGTTTGGTCGGTTCTTGCTGGAAGCGCTCAGCGATGCCGGTGTTGAAAGAAGTGGGGTTGTCTGTCATCCGACTGTCGCTTCGGTCGCCACCGTGGTCTTGGTCGATGGGCGCGGCGAGCGCACGTATTTGCACGCGCCCGGTGTCGGCGCGCTCCTCACTCGTGACCATCTGCCGGACGACCTGCTTTTCGCTGGTCGTGCACTCCATATTGCAGGGGCACTCATCAATTCGGGTATCGACGGCGAGCCGACCGTCCGCATTTTGGAAGAGGCCCGCGCCCGGGGCATCCTTACCAGTCTGGATACAGCCTATGATCCGTCAGGACGGTGGGAGCGCGTGCACGCCGCAATTCCCCACCTCGACATCTTTGCCCCTGGATATCCGGAGGCGAAACAGATCTCGGGTCGCGATGATCCAGTGGCCATCGCAGCCTGGGCAAGGGAGCTTGGAGCGCAGACGGCCATCATCAAGCTCGGTGCGGATGGTGCGTACGTTGATGCTCCAGAATACCAAGGATTTGTTTCGCCGATTCGGGTCAATGTGGTCGATGCGACAGGAGCTGGCGAGAGTTTCAACGGCGGGCTGCTCTATGGCCTGATCGCCGGATGGCCGCTCGAGAGGGCAGTGCGGTTAGGTACCGCGACTGGTGCGCTCGCGGTGACACAGATTGGTGCGGCCGCTGGTGCGACGTCTCTACCTACCGCGTTGGCATTCGCTGGTCTCGAAGGCTGAGAACGAGAAAGCGCCGCGGGCGCGGCCGAGCGTGCCGTTGAACTCTCGCGACAGGCCGGGGGCCAATTCGGTATTTGCCGCCGAAGATGGGAGTCCGATTGATGCTGGAACCGTGGTCTCAGTACTCGCCAAACTCAGCGGCGCAGTGTGCGACTACGAGAGGATCGGACGGTACGAGGGCTGCTGCTGCCGGTCGTGGCGGTCCCCACGGAAGAAAGGCCGCACGAGAGTCTTGGTTGGCCGCGAACGCAAGTGAGTGAGGGCATGACGAGATCGGATTGCGGCCGACCACTCCGGGTCGGATTGTTCCTGACCCCGATGGAAAATCAG
>Ga0126314_10001848_pt1 | contig 10372 bp, 9 predicted proteins | sample Plot105B_FD_92535 | JGI IMG/M metagenome (GOLD analysis project Ga0126314, IMG submission 92535) | Serpentine soil microbial communities from UC McLaughlin Reserve, CA, USA - Plot105B | ecosystem: Environmental > Terrestrial > Soil > Grasslands | place: USA: UC McLaughlin Reserve, Lake County... | reverse complement strand
GGATGGAGCCCAGCGCCGCGTAGCCACCGAACATGATGACGGGCAGCACCAAATCCCGCTGGAGCGGCGCCACCGTGGCGCGCACGCGGTCCGCCGACGCGGCCTGGCCTCGCGACTCGATGTCCGTCGCCAGCTCGCCCAGCTCCCGCTCGATTCGCAGGTGCAGCGTGACGATGCTCGTCAGACACGTGACGAGCAGCGCGGACACGACGGTGGCGGGCAGGAGCCACAACTGTCGGGGCGCGAAGCCGTCGCCCGCGGGCCGGTTGCTGGGCGCCTTCTGGTACGCGTCCAGCACGGTGGGCATCAGCACCTGCTCATAGAGCATGTACAACAGCGGGCTGCTGAACAGGCCCGCGCTCATCGACACCGCCACGCCCACCGGCACCACCGACAGCGGCCGGTCCAACAGGAGCGCCACGCCGCCGTTGAAGAGCACCCCGCCGATGAACCACGACACCATCGACTCGCCGAACGCCAGCGCGGAGGGGATGCGGATCAACCGCTCCACGCGCTGCTTTCCCTGCGAGCCCATGGCGCGCTTCAACAGCCACGGCAGCACGAGCATCGGCTGCGCCACCGCGCACAACCCCAGCACCAGCGGGGTGATGACTCCCAGCAGGATGCGCGTCGCGCGCGGTCCCTCCAGTGAGAGCAATTGCATGTCCACGTACAGGGCCGGGCAGAAGGCCACCGTCGTGATGAGGGACCGCAACATGTACATCCGCCAGAACAGCGCGCCAGGGGTCGGAAGCGGAGGAGTAGACATCGGGAAGCAGTGACTCCGGGGTGGCAGTGACCTGAGCGTGCGGGCCGGCGCGCTCTGCGTCAATGTCCCGTTTCAGCCTGAGAGGAGGATTCCAACCAGGTAGCGTGTCTGCCTGGCCGTCAGGACCGCTTCGGAACCCTACCTCCAGTCTGTCTGCATGTCAGGCAATTCCAGGAAAATTATGGGATTACCACCCTGCGAGAGAGGAAGGTCTGACACCGGCACCTACACGCTCCGCGCCGCTCCCAGGGCAGGCGAGCGTCTTCCCTCGGCCTGCACGCCTGCGCGGGGGTGTTCACACTCACACCACAACGGCTCTCAGGAGCTCACAGCCAAAGGAGACGCGTCATGGGTGAGTTGATCGACAAGGCCAAGGGCAAGCTCAAGGAGACCGTGGGCGCCGCGACGGGCGACCGCTCGCTGGAGGCCGAAGGCAAGGTCGACACGGCGAAGGGCCACGCCAAGGAGAAGGTCGAGGACGCCAAGCGCGCGGTCCGGGACGCGGTGGACGACGACAAGCCTCGCCGCGATGAGCCGTAGTCCGCTGCCACGAAGATGAAGCTGACGGTCGGGTCGCGGGGATGATGTCCTCGCGGCCCGTCGCCGTCGTCGCCGCCCTAACGCTTCACCGCGGGCGGACACGCCACTTCAAGAAACGTCGTGGTCTTCCCACTGAGCATCACCCACAAGCAGCGCAGCACACAGCCCGCGCCGAACTCTCGGTAGATGAGACCCAGATTGGTGACCACCTCTCTGCCGGTGATGACCCCGCGCATTGGCCCTCCCCCTTCTGCTGCATCCCGTCCGTCCCGCCACCTCACCGCGCTGCCGCCGCACCCCTTCTGCAAACCCCTGGCCGTCGTTCGCGCGGCCCGCAGGCGTCGCTCTGTTGCTCTGCGGACGTGCCAAGCGGGCCAATCCTCAGATCGAACTGCAGGCCCCGCGCGGCTCACGGGAGATACGGACACCCGCTGCCTGGAGTTTTTTCAGGGAGGCCGTCCACCGTGCGACGCACCGCTCCTCCCCGCGCGCAGCGGGGGCTCGTCCCCTCGCCGCCCTTCATGACGTCGTGCTCGCGTGAGCGCGGTGTCGTGCTCCACCCTCACCCAGGTCTGAGTCGAGTTCGCGCGACTGTCAGCGCGTGAGACGCCAGGGCATGCGCCGGGCGCACGACGTCCAGGCCGAGGGGCGCGGCGGACGCGCGAGGACAGGAGGGCTTCATCGACTGCTCGGGCACATGGCGTCCCCGGAGGCCGGGTGGCATTTGAGCGCGTCGGCCTGAATCTTCGGTTCGAGGACCTGGTGGATGTCGCCGCGAGTCAGCAGCGGCGGACCGACGAGCAACGGCTCGCCCAGGTCGTGTCGGGTGCATGGGATGGCGTGTCACCGCCCCACGGCGCCGACACTAAAGAAGTGAGGACAGACGAAAGGAGGGTCTCGCGATGAGGCAGCACGAGCTGACCCGGATGGCCATTCCCTTGGCGTCGTCACAGGGGCCCTTCCGAGGACCCCGGGGCATGACACGCCTGGTGGTGGCGACGGACTTTTCATTGCGCTCCGAGCTGGCGCTGGCGCGTGCGCTGCGGTTGCCGCTGGGGCAGGGCGCTTCCTTCACGTTGCTGCACGCGGGGCCCCTGTTGGAGGGCACCCCCGCGGGAGACGTCGTGGCGGGAGAGCGCTGTCTGCGCAAGGCGGTGAGCGCGGTGTGTCGTCGGCTGCGGCAGCGGCCGGACGTGACGGTGCACGAGGAGCTGCGGCGGGGAGACGCGGTGGACGCGGCGGTGGCGGTGGCGCGTGAGCGGGGCGCGGAGCTGGTGGTGCTGGGCGGCGTGCACGTGACGACGCCGGGGCGGGAGCTGGGGGAGCGCTCGACGGTGCGGCGCATGGTGCGGCGGCTGGACACGTCGGTGCTGACGGTGCTGCCGCATCCGGCGCGGCCGTATGCGAACCCGCTGGTGGCGGTGGACTTCTCGCGCGAGTCCCGGCGGGCGCTGGAGCTGACGTTGCGGCTGTGCCCCCTGACGCCCGTGGAGGTGCTGCACGTGGTGGACACCCGCGCGGACGAAGCGGCGCTGCGCGCGCGGGGGGCGTCACCGGAGCGCTTCCTGGTCCTTCAGCGGGAGCGGGAGGACGCCGCGAGGGTGGCGCTCGCCCGCTTCCTGGCCCCCTACCGGGAGACGGGGCGCGAGCTGGAAGCCCGGCTGCGGGGAGGCGAGCCGGGGGAGAGCATCCTCGCGCACGCGGCGGAGCTGGGCACGGACCTGCTGGCGCTGGCGGGCTCGGGCCCGGCCGAGGGGTGCGGCGTCTCGCTGGCGGAGCGGGTGCTGGCGAGGTCCTCGTGCGACGTGCTGGTGTCCCGGCACGAAGGACGCGCGGTGTCGTGAGGGGCCAAGCGCGCGGACGCCGGGCGCGTTATGAACGCGCCCTGTGTCTCCTCGTCCTCTTGACTCCACGTCCCCCGCGAAGCCCTCCCTCAAGGAACGCCTGAAGGGCGCCGGAAGCCTGTTCCGGCAGCTCCCTGGCACCTTCCACCTCTTCTGGCGGGCGAGCCCCCAGGGGGCGGTGTTGCTGGGCGCCCTGACGCTGGTGGCGGCGGTGATGCCGGCGGCCATCGCCTGGGTGGGCAAGCTGATTGTGGACGCGGTGGTGGCGTCCGCGCAGGGCTCGGCGGAGGCGCACTCGCGCGTCTACGGCCTGGTGGGGTTGGAGTTCGGGTTGATGCTCGGCGCGAGCGTGGTGGAGCGGGCGCTGACGCTGACGCGGGAGCTGTTGCGCGCCAACCTGGGCAACCTGCTCAACGAGCAGATTCTCCAGAAGGCGCTGGCGCTGGAGCTGCGGCACTTCGAGGACTCGGACACCTACGACAAGATGCAGAACGCGCGGCGCGAGGCGAGCAGCCGGCCGCTGTCGCTGGTGATGCAGGCGTTCTCCATCGTCCGCAACGCGATTACGTTGTCCACCTTCGCGGCGCTGTTGATTGCGCTGTCGCCGTGGAGCGTCGTCGTGCTGGTGGCGGCGTCGATTCCGGCGTTCATCGCGGAGGCGCGGCTGGCGATGGCGGGCTTCCGGCTCTACTCGTGGCGTGCGCCGGAGGGGCGCAAGCTGAACTACCTGGAGTGGATTCTCACGCGCGACAGCCACGTGAAGGAGGTGAAGCTCTTCGGGTTGGGGGAGCTGGTGCTGGGGCGCTACCGGGAGCTGTTCCGGAAGTTCTTCGCGGAGGACCGGGCGCTGGCCTTCAAGCGGATGGGGTGGGGGTTGGGGTTGGGTCTGCTGTCGCTGGCGGCCTTCTATGGTTGCTATCTGTTTGTCGCGGGGAAGGCGGCGGACGGGGCCATCAGCGTGGGCGACATGGTGCTGTACCTGGGGGTGTTCCGGCAGGGGCAGGCGGCGTTCCAGGGCATCCTGACGAGCGTGGGCTCCATGTACGAGGACGCGCTCTTCATGAGCAATCTCTTCACGTACCTGGAGATTCCGACGGGCGCCGAGACGGCCCGGGTGTCGCCGGCGAAGTCCCCGCCGCGGGGGGCCACCAATCACATCGAGCTGCGCGACGTGTCCTTCCGCTATCCGGGGAAGGAGGCGTGGGCGCTCAGGCACGTGTCGTTGACGCTGCGGCCGGGGCAGAAGCTGGCGCTGGTGGGGGAGAACGGGGCGGGGAAGAGCACGTTGTTGAAGCTGCTGTTGCGGCTGTACGAGCCGACGGAGGGGGCCATCCTCTATGGGGGGGTGGACATCCGGGACATGGAGGTGGGGGATTTGCGCAGCCGCTTCGGGGCGGTGTTCCAGGACTTCGTGCGCTACCAGTTCAACGTGGCGGAGAACATCGGGTTGGGGCACGTGCCGGCGCTGGAGGACCGGGGCCGCATCGTGAAGGCGGCGGAGCAGGGTGGGGCGAGCGGGGTGATTGAGACGCTGCCCAGCCAGTACGACACGATGCTGGGCGGGTGGTTCGAGAAGGGGCAGGAGCTGTCCGCGGGGCAGTGGCAGAAGCTGGCGGTGGCGCGAGCGTTCATGCGCGACGACGCGGAGGTGCTGATTCTGGACGAGCCCACGGCGAGCATCGACGCGGAGGCGGAGCACGCGTTGTTCGAGCGTTTCCAGGCGCTGGCGGCGGACCGGATGGCGATTGTGATTTCGCACCGCTTCTCCACGGTGCGGATGGCGGACCAGATCGCGGTGCTGCACAACGGCGGCGTGGACGAGCTGGGCAGCCACGACGCGTTGATGGCGAAGGACGGGCGCTACGCGCACCTGTTCCGTTTGCAGGCGCGCGGCTACCAGACCTGAGGCAAGGGCGCTTCAGCCCCGCTCGCCGCGCAGTCGCTCCAGCTCCGCGAGGGCCTCGGCCAGGCGGCTTCAGGGGGAGGGTGGCTGGTCAGGCCCCCCGGTGCGGCGCTGGCGCTTCTCGCGTGCCTTGTTCAGATGGAGGAGCACGAAACCCAGGGTGAAGAGCACCGCGAAGAACGAGACGCCCCCGCCGATGAAGCCGCCGACGAAGCCGCCCACCCCACGCAGGGCGCCGCCGACGAAGCCGTCGAGTCCCCAGATAGGGGCCGAGGTGATGCCCCACACGGCGCCAGCGATGCCGCTCAGGGTGGCACCGGCGAGGAGGACGGGCTCGATGAGGTTCATCGTCTTCCTTGTTCGCGGCGGGAGGAGCGGTGCTCCCGCCATTGAAGCACATGGGCTCGGAAGCCGCCTGTGGGCACTGTCCGCGCGAGGGCTCAGGCGGGCTGGTGCTCGCGTCCGAACTCCGTGACGAACTCGGCCAGGGACTTCGTGGCCTCGGGATGCAGGGCGCCCAGCACCTCCGAGGCGAAGCTCGTAGGCGCCGAGCCGGACGCGGTGACAATCCGTCCGCCACGCACCGCGCGCGCCCCGGGTCGATAGTGCGCGGCGCCACGGTAGGTGGGGACATGTTGCTGGAGGAAGTCGAGGGCGTTGCTGGTGTGCGCGCAATCATCGAGCAGGCCCGCCCGGGCCAGCGCGAGCGTCGCGCCGCAGATGCCGGCGACGATGAGGCCCGCGTCCGCCGCGCGCCGCAGCAGGGGCGTGAGGTCGGGGCTCGCGGGCGTCATCCAGAGCGAGGAGCCAATCAGCACGAGCGCCTCGGCCTGGTCGGTGGAGAACTCCTCGAGCGCGCCGTTGACCTGGATGGTCATTCCACCAATCGAAGGAACGGGGCGTCCCCCCGGAGACCACCACGACACCTCGTCGCGAAAGTCCTCGCGAGCCACCGCCGCCAGCAGCGCGGGCTCCCAGTCGGCGAACGGCTCCACCACGACGAATGCGATACGGGCCAACAGCGTGCTCCTCGTTGAATGGGCCCCGAGGATAGGGAAAGTGGCCGCGACTCTCCAGCCGAGAGAAGTCCCCGCCACCCCCGGGCGAACCGGCAAAGGGCCCCATTGCCCTGGGTATCAAAGACATACAGCCTGGAGCCCTTCGCGGTGTACTCAGGGGACGGGCGTCGACGAGGGAGAGGGCGCTTCCATGAGCCCGGTCTCGGAGAGGGCCCGGGTGGGCAGGAAGACCCTCACCGAGTACTGGTCCAGATAGGAGGGGGCCAGGGCGTTGAGCCACCGGGTGTGGTCTCCCTCCCACAGCAGGTTGGTGATGGTGAAGACGCCCCGGGTGCCCACGTAGCGGTTGCGGTCCATCCCCATGCCCGGACGGGAGGACGCCTGCCCCAGGCGTACGAACAACCTCATGTCGTTCAGGATGTTGTCGTAGACGATGAGGCCCAACACCGTGTTGGGCTCGTCCGCGGCGAGCCGCATCCCCGCGTCGGCGGTCCGCTCGATGTAGTTGCCGACGATGTGCACGCCTTGCGCCTTCACGATGCGGATGCCCTGGCCGTTGTTGCGGTTGGCATAGTCATAGATGTCGTGGATGTAGTTGTCGTCTATCTGCACGTTGGTGGGGCGGTCGACGGGGTTGTTCCCGCCAATGGAGACGCCCCGGCCCGCCCGGTAGATTTCGTTGCCCAGAATCTGGACGTTCGTCGCGTCCTCGTGGATGAGCACGGCTTCCGCCGCGGAGGTGTTGGCCTGCCAGGGATAGCTCGCGATGTTCGGGAAGTCGTAGATGGTGTTCTGGTGGATGAGGATGTCATCGCAGGCCTTGATGTCGACCCCGTTCTCCCCGGCCGCATGCAGCCTGTTCTTCTCGATGAGGATGATGGCGGGTCGACCGCCGTTTGGCTGGCACTGCACCCCGTCACCCGAGATGTCGTGGATGTCGTTCTCCACGATGAAGATGTCGCGGGATACGCCGCGCACCGCCACGCCATGCGAGTCTGTGTTCGCCTTGGAGAAGTCGTAGATTTCATTGTTGTCGATGAGGACGAAGTCCGCGTAGCTGGCGACGACGCCACCGCCTGCCCGGCCTCCGTGAAGCACCGAGTCGGTGAGCTGGGAGCACAGGGTGTTCGTCTCGAAGAGGGCGGCGAACGACGGCCGGCCCTGGACGTCCACCTCGAAGTGCTGGACCACCCAGTACGGCTGACTCACCGAGAGCAGGCTGCCGACGTTGGTGGCCGAGGGGAGGATGCGAGGGCGCCCGGCCTGCTCGCCTCTCAAGACGATGGGCGCATCGGCGGTGCCGGGTCGCGCCCCCTTCGGAGCGGTGATGGCGACCTGCTCGTTGTAGTCGCCTGCTCGCACCAGGATGATGTTCCCCGGCCTCGCGACCTTCACCGCCGCCATGATGGTGGAGTAGGGGTTCAGGGTGGACCCCAACGGCTTGCTGGAGTCCCGTGGGCCGCTCTTCGACACGTAGAGTGTGGCGCCCCCGGCCAGCTCCGCCTTGGGACAGTGGTCGTAGAAGATGTCCTCTGTGAAGGCGGGTCCCTGTCGCGCGGTCTGTGTCCCCACCTCATCGGACGATGCGCCCTCCCCGGGCACGTCACCTGGACCCGTGCCACACCCCAGCGCCGCACTCCCCATCCATGCAATGAAAGACAGGTGTGTGAGCGTTTTCCACCATCCGTACTTCATCATGACTGCTCCCCCCCGTGGACTGCGACCGCGAGCATCCATGGTTGTAATGGACCCTCGCCACATCAACCTCGTAGCCCCGCGGGGCGGACGCGCTCTTGTCCATACCTCCCCAGGGTCGGTCCCTAACGCGCGCGCTTGTGGAAGAAGCCTCCCAGGGGCCTGCATCCCGCGGGACTCGATTGGTGGGGAATCAATGACTGTCAAATACGACGCGGAAGTCATTCGCACTCATGCGCAGGCGCTCTATGACCAGGCGCTGGGCATTGTCTTCGTGTGGGGCTTCATGGGGCTTGTCGGAGGAGGCATCGCTGGCGTGGTGCTCGACTCGGCGATGAAGAGCGGACCGATAGGGGCCGTGGTCCTCGGCGTCATCGGGATGGTGCTGGGGGTCCGCTCGGCGAGGTCGCGGGCCTTCGTCCTCCAGCTCCAGGCGCAGACGGCGCTGTGTCAGGTCGCCATCGAGGTGAACACGCGCCGAGCCGCCGATGCGGTGGTGGCCGCCGCGAGTCCGTCAGAAGGCGCGCGGCTCACCCAGGCGGGCTGAGCACGGCGCCGTGTGGCGTTATGCCGTCGGCAGGTGTTCGCGGACGACGCCGAGCCAGTACTCCTTGCCGTAGTACTGGCTCATCTTGCCGATGAGCTTCCCGTCCCGGAACAGCAGGAACGTGGGGATGCCGTAGAGGCCGAAGCGGTGGGCCAGCGACTCGTGCTGGTAGGCGTTCACCTTCACGACGCGCATCGGCGCGCCGTCCAGTTCCGAGAGGAGCATGGGCTCGGCCTCCGCGTAGATGTCGCAGTTGGGGCAGCCGTCACCCCAGAAGTCCACCACCACCAGTTCGCCCTTCGGCTCCATGACGAGCTGGTCGAAGTTCTCCGCCGTCCCCTCATAGCTCACGGGATGTGCCATGCCCCTTGCCTAACGGGTCGCTCCGCTGGCTTCAAGCCGGGCTCGGCCCGGGTGACGTCCTCCGGGGGCAGGGGAAGGTTCGTCATGCCGCCAGGTCCGCCCGGCTTCGTGGGGGCTCGACGTGGCCCGTGTCGGCGCCAGGACACAGGGAGGCGGGACGGGCGGTTCGGCCACGGGCGCGTCGTGGATCAGCGGAAGCGCCGTGGACGACCTGAAGCCTGGGACGGGGTCGGAGGCTGGGGCCCGGTGGCTCGGTGGCGGGTCCTCCTCCCGAGGGAGGGGATGGATGGAGCCCAGGCCGGGCGTTGTCGTGGTAGGTGGCCGGGAGGGTGCGGCGGGCCCTACCTCTGGGGGCTGGATCATCCCGCGCGGGCGCGAAGGAAAAGCCCAACAGGCGCACTGCGCGGGAGGGCTCAGCCGCCGTAAGGTTGTGGCAATGGTTGTGTCGTGGAGGGGTCATGCACGAGTGGTTGCAGGCACTGCGGAAGTCAGCGAAGGCAGCGTCATCGGGTGTGTCCGCGGATGAGGTCCGGTGGGCGGAGACGGAGTGTGGCGTTCCATTCCCCGAGGACCTCGGCCACCTGTACCTGTCCTTCAACGGGGGTGAGTTTCACGGAGACGTGAGTCTCTTTCCGCTGCACGGGCCCGAGGGTTCCGTGAGCGTGCTGGAGAAGACGCGGCTGAAGCTGGAAGGTCTCCCGGCGGCGGGCGTGTGGCGCATCGGGATGAAGGGGACGCACCGGCACCTGTTCTCCGCGCGCAAGTCGGCCATGGTGGAGCAGGGGGATGGGGGCGGGCCGCTGCCAGGCTGGGTCCAGGCGCTGGGTGACGAGGATTGGATTTTCGGCACCTGGGAGGGCGAGAAGCGCGAGATGCGCCTGTACCGCTCGCTGAAGGAGATGCTCGACGTGCTCGTGCCTCCGGCGGAGGTCGAGAGCTTCGGTGAGCGCACCTTCGCTCGGGCGCTGAACGCGGTGCTCCAGGGCGCGCTCTCTGGCGTCGCGGCGGACGACGAAGAGGTGGAGGAGGCCGTCGCGGAAGAGGTGCTCGTCGAGGCCGAGGAGGAAGAGGACCCGGGCGCTCAGCGCGAGCTGGCCTATGAGTACGACGACGACATGTCGCGCGGCCGGAAGGGCGATGAGAGCGTCGGGTTCGGAAAGAGTGGCTCGAAGGTCGGTGGTGGGAAGAAGGCTCCGTCGAAGGCGGCGGTGACGCAGGTGGAGCTCTTCGTGCGGCCGACGATGCAGGAGGCGCTGCGCAAGGAGCTGGGGCCCGAGAAGAAGGCGCCCAAGAAGAAGGCGCCCGTTGCTCAGGCGCCGGAGACCCAAGCCCCTGCCGAGCCTGTCGCGAAGAAGGCCAAGGCGAAGGAGACCGTGCCGTCTGCTGAGGTGAAGCCGGCGAGTGCTCCCCAAGTCGAGCCTGTCGCGAAGAAGGCCAAGGCGAAGGAGGCGGCTACTCCGCTGGCGCTGGCGCCTGCGACCAGCGCAGTGAACAAGGCCGTCGGCAAAGAGCCCGTGGCGAAGAATGTGCCCGCGAAGCTGGCCCCCGCGCAGCCAGCCGCGAAGAGTGCACCGGCGAAGGCCGCCGCGAAGAATGTGCCCGCGAAGGTGGCCCCCGCGCAGCCAGCCGCGAAGAAGGCACCGGCGAAGCCCGCCGTGAAGAAGCCAGCCGCGAAGAAGGCACCGGCGAAGC
>Ga0126314_10001847_pt1 | contig 10373 bp, 8 predicted proteins | sample Plot105B_FD_92535 | JGI IMG/M metagenome (GOLD analysis project Ga0126314, IMG submission 92535) | Serpentine soil microbial communities from UC McLaughlin Reserve, CA, USA - Plot105B | ecosystem: Environmental > Terrestrial > Soil > Grasslands | place: USA: UC McLaughlin Reserve, Lake County... | reverse complement strand
GCGATCAAGCGCGCGCTGATCCAGCTCTTCGCCACGCCGGCGGAGGCGGCGCCAAAGCCCGCCAAGGCGGCCGCCGGGTGAAGCACCGCGGCATCTCGGCCTTGTGCCGCCGCGCGCCGACCACACCCCGTGCCGACCCCGCTTGAACGCCGGTTCCCGGCGCGCCCTCGGCCGTTTTTAACTCCGCCTTAAACGCCCGCATTTACCATGCGGTAAGGAGATGGCGTGCGCGCCGGGACGGCCGTGGGACGGACTATGGGGTTGCGACGAAAGGCGTCTGCGCGTCGCGAGCCTCGATTCGACGCGTTTCCGATTCCCGCCTTTGGGCTGCGGCTGACGGCGCGCGATCGGCCGGCCGCGCCGCCCGCCGATGAAACGGCGCGCCGTGCGCCGGCCGCGCGCAAGGAACGGCGCCAGCCCAAGGAAGAGGCCCGGCCGCGCGCGCGCCACAACGAGGAAGAACCCGAGCCGCCGCCGCCGCGCCGTCACGCGGGAGATGGCGGCGGAAACCGCCGCTCCTTCTTCGGCCGCTTGGCTTACTGGGGCGTGGTCCTCGGCATATGGGCCATCCTTGCGGCGGTCGGCCTCTTCGTGTGGACCGCGGCGCATCTGCCGGCCATTCAATCGCTCGAAGTGCCCAAGCGTCCGCCGGCCATCCAGATTCTCGGCCTCAACGGGCGCACCCTCGCCACCCGCGGCGACATGGGCGGCGCCGCAGTCGCGCTGAAAGACCTTCCCTCATATCTGCCGCAGGCGTTCCTCGCCATCGAGGATCGCCGCTTCTACAAGCATCACGGCATCGATCTCTCCGGGATTGCGCGGGCTGTCGTCGCCAACGTCATGCGGCGCAACGTGTCGCAGGGCGGCTCGACGCTGACCCAGCAGCTCGCCAAGAACCTGTTCCTGACGCAGGCCCGTACGTTCGATCGGAAAATCCAGGAGCTCGTTCTCGCGCTCTGGCTCGAGCACAAATTCACCAAGGCGGAGATTTTCGAGCTCTACCTCAACCGCATCTATTTCGGCGCCGGCGCCTATGGGGTCGAAGCGGCGGCGCAACGTCACTTCGGCAAGTCGGCGCGCCAGGTGACGCTCGCGGAAGCCGCGATGCTGGCCGGTTTGGTGAAGTCCCCCTCGCGGCTCTCGCCCGCGCGCAATCCCGACGGCGCCGAGCGCCGCGCCCATGTCGTGCTCATGGCCATGGTCGATGCCGGCTTCCTCTCCGAGAAGCTGGCCAAGGCTGCTCTTGCCCAGGAGCCCCGCATTCTCAAGGCAACGGCAGGCGGGTCCGTCAACTACGTCGCCGATTGGATCATGGACGTCGTCAACGATCTGATCGGCCGTGTCGAGCAGGACATCGTGGTGGAGACCTCGATCGATCCCGCGCTGCAGACGGCCGCCGAGAAGGCGCTGATCGAGGAACTGGCGCACAAGGGCGACAAGTTCGCCGTCGGCCAGGGCGCCATCCTGGCGATGTCGCCGGACGGTGCCGTGCGTGCGCTGGTCGGCGGGCGAAACTATGCCGACAGCCAGTTCAATCGCGCGATTGCCGCCAAGCGTCAGCCCGGATCCGCCTTCAAGCCCTTCGTCTTTCTTGCCGCGCTCGAGCGCGGCTTGACGCCCGACACCATCCGCGAAGATCGCCCGATCGCCGTTAAGGGCTGGAGGCCGGAGAACTATACCCGTGAATATTTCGGTCCGGTGACGCTGACGCGGGCGCTGGCGCACTCGTTGAACACGGTGGCGGTGCGTCTCGTTCTCGAGGTGGGACCCAAAGCCGTCGTGCGCACCGCGCATCGCCTCGGCATCGCTTCTCCGCTCAATCCCAACGCCTCGATCGCGCTGGGCACGTCGGAAGTCTCGGTGATCGAGCTCGTCTCGGCGTTCGCTCCGTTCGCCAATGGCGGCATGGCGATCACGCCGCGGGTGGTCGAGCAGGTGCGCAGCGTCGGCGGCAAGACGCTTTATCGCCGCGTCCCGGAGAGCCTGGGCCGCATCGTCGATGAACGGCACGTCGCCATGATGAACGTCATGATGCGGGAGACTCTGGCGAGCGGCACCGCCCACAAGGCGGACTTCTCAGGCCTGCCGGCCGCCGGCAAGACCGGGACATCACAGGATTTCCGCGATGCCTGGTTCATCGGCTACACCAGCCATCTGGTGACCGGCGTCTGGCTCGGCAATGACGACAATTCTCCCACCCGGAAGACGACCGGCGGCGGACTGCCGGTCGAGATCTGGAGCCGCTTCATGAAGGCGGCGCACCAGGGCATCGCGGTGGCCGAACTGCCCGGCCTGCGCGGCGGCGCTGCCGCTCCGATGCCTGCGGCGACGGCGGCCATCCGCCCGCCCGCGGCGGCGGCCGAGCCGGGGCGCCCATTGCCGCCCGATGGCGCCACGCTCGACCGCTGGTTCATCGACCGGCTGTTTGGGCGACGCTGACGCTGATCAGACGCGATCGTGAAAAACTGATCTCAGGTTAGCGCCTTCGTTTCAAATTGACGAACGTCGCGTGAGATCAGCCAGACCACAAGCGCGAGCAGGCCCATCGCGGCGAGCGGGCCGGCCAGCGGCCAGGCGCTGTCGCCCAGCATGTGACCGACCACGGCGCCGAGGATCGCCGCCGAACTCTGCTGCACGAAGCCGGCGAGCGAGGACGCAGCACCGGCGCGGTGCGGAAACGGGGTGAGCGCACCCGCCATGGCTTGCGGCATCGCCAGGCCGAGGCCGAACAAATAGAGCGTCATCGGCAGCGCCACCGCGGCAGTCGAGTGCGAGCCGAGCGCCAGCGCGATGGACATCGCAAACCCGCCGGCGGCGAGCCCGCACGCGCCAATGCCGATGGTGGACCCGAGTCCGACGCGGCTGACGACGACGCTGGCGAAGAATGTCCCTGCCACGAAACCCACGCTGCAGATCGCGAACGCGATGCTGTAGCCGATTGCCGAGAGGCCATAGAGGTCCTGCAGCACGAACGGCGAGGCGGAGAGCCAGGCAAACAGCCCGGCAAAGCTCGATGCCAGAATCGCGAGGTGGGCGACGAAGGCGCGGTTCCGCAGCAAGTCGCCGTAGATCCGCACGATATTGCGGAACGAGATCGGTTCCGGGGCGCGCTGGTGCAGGGTTTCCGGCAACAGCTGCCAAGCGACCGTCAGGGCAAGGAGCCCGACCGCGAGAGCAACGATGAAGTTTGCGCGCCAGCCGAAGGCGGTCTGCAGGACCCCGCCGATCAATGGCGCAATGACGGGAGCGATCCCCATGATGGCGCCCATGAGGGAAAGTTCACGCCCGGCGCGTTCGCCCGAATAGAGATCGCGCACGATGGTGCGGGCGACCACGATCGCGCCCGATCCCCCCATCGCCTGGAGGACGCGCGCCGCGATCAGCACCTCGATAGTCGGCGCGGCCGCGCAGATCACGTTGCCGGCACAGAACAGCGCCAGCGAAAGGACCAGCACCGGCTTGCGACCATAACGGTCGGAGAACGGCCCGCACGCGATCTGTACGACCGCGAAGCCGATCAGGTACGCCGACAGGGTCAACTGCACCTCGGCGGCGCTCGCCGACAGCTGCCGACCGATATCCGGCAGCGAGGGCAGGTACATGTCGGTCGATACCGGTCCAAGCGCGGTGATGAGCGCGAGGAACGCCGTCAGCGCCAGGGTGTCGCGACGCAGCATGAAGGAATCCGAGCCCCCGCCGTGTAGGAGGTGGGCTCATCCGTGTCGAGGCCGCTGGAGCGAGACTCGCCGCTCCGCCCGGCCAGCCGACCGCATCAAAAGTCGAAGAGATTGGAGATGCGCCGGGCGCCGGCCCGTCGCGTGTCCGTCACCGGGGCGCCGTAACGGTGCAGGTCGGGGCCGTGCACGTCGAGCCAGACCTTGGCGCGCGCCATGTTCGGGCACAGCCGCTCCAGCAGGCGCCAGAAGCGGCGCGAGTGGTTCATCTCGATCAGATGAGCGACTTCATGCGCGGCCAGATAGTCGAGGACGAAAGGAGGCGCGAGAACGAGCCGCCACGAGAACGACAGGACACCCGTGGTCGAGCACGATCCCCAGCGGCTCGACTGGTCGCGCACGGCGATGCGTTTGATCTTCACGCCCAAGTGTTCGGCATAGCGGCGGGTCACCGCTTCCAGGTCGCGCCTTGCTTCGCGCCTGAGGAAATCGGTCACGCGGCGCCCGACATGAGGCGTCTCGCCGGCAACGCAGATGAGGCGATTGCCGCGATCGTCGATCTCGCGCCACACGGTGCCGCGCACGTTGCGGCGATGCACGATGCGATGACGCACATCGCGCAGAGGCAGCGTGGTCCCGTGCGCGAAGGGAACAGCCTCCGGCAGACGCCCGAGCCGCGCCGCGATCCACCCGCCATGCCGCTCGGCGAAAGCTTTCGCTTCGTTGACGTTTCCGCGCGGCGGAATGGTGAGCACGACTTCGCGCGTCGCCGGATGAATACGCAGCGTGTAGCGCCGCGCGCGGCGATGACGACTGAGGCGCACAAGGTACATGAAGCCATCGAAGACGAGTTCGATCGCCTGAGGCTCACTCGGCCGACGGTACAGCAGCGCGCGCAATGGCATGGGGGTCGATTCCGGACGGGTCTTGCCGGCCGATTCTGCCCACATCCGCAATGCCTTGCAGCTTCTTTGCAGATGCCCCAAGGCCTAGGTTGAAACCCCCGCCCGGTCCCTATATGTCGTAGGCTCGGCCCGCGAATCTTGGTTCACTTCTTCGAAGCGAATCGATCATGCCAATGCATGGGAAGAGATTCATCGTCGCAACGGGTCGGACGTCGGGGCTTTCCCGGCCGTCCGAACCGCCATCGTGGCGTTTTCTGAAGCGGATTCAAACCCTCGCGGCAACGCGACGGCGTGCAGCAGACTGGCGGCGCTGCGCATCGTGGGAGAAGATGAAATCGGCAATGCGGGGAACGATTTCGGCACGGAATCGCGAGCCGTTGAACACACCGTAATGACCGACACCGAGCTGCAGGTAATGCGCCTTCATGTTCGCCGGAATGTTCGTGCACAGCCGATGCGCCGCCTCGGTCTGCCCCAATCCGGAGATGTCGTCCTTCTCACCTTCGATGGTGAGCAGCGCAACGTTGCGGATCTTGGACGGATCGACGGGCACGAGCCGATGCATCATTTCGCCCTTGGGCAGCGCATGCTTGACGAACACGGTTTCGACGGTCTGCAGATAAAATTCGGCGGCGAGATCCATCACGGCCAGGTATTCGTCGTAAAACTCCCGGTGTTTCTGAGCGGAATCGCCGTCACCGCGCACGAGGTGCATGAACATGTCGTGATGGGCGCCGAGATGGCGGTCGAGGTTCATGCTCATGAACCCGCCGATCTGCAAGAAACCCGGATAGACGTCCCGCATCATGCCGGGATTGGGGAACGGAACCTGAGTGATCACGTTGCGGCGGAACCAGTTGATGCCGCGCTGTTCGGCAAGCGTGTTGACGGCGGTCGGGTTGACGCGTGTGTCGATGGGTCCGCCCATCAGCACCATCGTGGTTGGCGCGTAGGGATCGTGGCGCGCCTCCATCAGCGACACCGCCGCCAGCACCGGCACCGAGGGCTGGCACACCGCCACGACGTGCGTGTCGCCGCCCAGATAGTGCAGGATCGAGATGAGGTAATCGATATAGTCGTCGAGGTCGAAGCTGCCCTGGGCAAGCGGCACCATGCGGGCGTCCACCCAATCGGTGATATAGACGTCGTGCCGCGGCAGGAATGCTTCGACGGTCCCGCGCAGCAGCGTCGCGTAGTGGCCCGACATGGGCGCCACCAGTAACATCTTGGGATGCGCCCGGTAGCTGTCCGGGAGTGCGCGCTCGAAGTGGATCAGGTTGCAGAATGGGCGCTGCCAGACGACTTCGGGATGCACCGTCACGTCGGAGCCGTCGATCTTCAGCGGACGGAGGGCCCAATCGGGCTTGCCGTAACGTCGCGTCACTCGCTCGAACATCTCGCAGCCGGCGGCGACCGACTTGCCGAACGTGGTATGCGCCAGCGGATTGACGGGGTTCTGATAGAACAGGCGCGTCGCATCGGCGGCGGCGCGAAATGGACCGAGCGCCGCATGCTGGATCTCATACCAGTAATAGAAGGAGAGGCTGTCCAGTCCGAGAGAATTGAACGCCATTGCCCGGCCTTTCGCCTGCGGGGCGCAACGCAAATCTGCGTCGGTTTGCGGAGATCAAGTCGTCAGGGGCTGCGCGAAAGCACGCGAAGCCGCTTGGCACCCGAATCCCCAGCCCACGATGCGCCGCACAAATAGTATGCACGGCGACCGGCGATTCAAGCGGTATTTGCTTAAGAGCCGGTAACACTAGGTGTTTTCACCAACCAAAAACACCCAATCGGCGCAATTTGTTCCCTTGCCGCATCTGCGATCGGCACCTGAACTTGCGGTAAATGTCGCGCCGCAGCAGGCTACTCCCCGGTTTGCAGCAACGAGCCTTGGCGGCGGGCGCTGTCGACGAGCTTGAGGAATGCAATCGCCGACCCCGCCATGAGCACGACGTTGAGCGCAAGGGCCTGGAGCATGAGATCGGCCCGGAACACGTGATCGATGAGAAGGGCGCGCATGCCTTCGAACACATAGGTCGGCGGCAGCGTCCAGGCGAGGTATTGAAGGAACGAGGGCAGAATCGCGACCGGATAATAGACGCAGGCGAGCGGCAGGAGCAGGAACATGATGCTCCACGCAAAGGTCTCGGCGCCCAGCCCATTGCGCAGCACCAGGCCGGACACGAAGATGCCGACCGACCAGCTCGTCAGGATGAGATTGGCGAAGAACGCCGCCAGCGCGAAACCCAGGCCGTACAGGTTGAATCCGAAGAATGCGATGGCGAGCAGGCTCACCGGGATCAGGCCGATGGCGAGCCGCACGATGCTCATGATCATCAGCGCCGAGATGAACTCGGTCGCCCGCAGCGGGCTCATCATGAGGTTGCCGAGGTTGCGCGCGTACATTTCCTCGAGGAACGATATCGAAAAGCCGAGCTGGCCGCGGAACAGGATGTCCCACAGCATGACGGCGCCGATGAAGATGCCGCTCGCGCGGGCGAAGAAGCTGGCGTTTTGGCCGATATAGAGCTGCAGGAAGCCCCACATGAGCATCTGTACGGCCGGCCAGTACATCAGCTCGACGAGGCGCGCCCACGAGGATCGCAGCAGGTACCAGTAGCGCAGCACCATGGCGGCGACGCGCCGAGGCGAATAGGTGATGGCGGGGGCGGGCGTCACTGCGCGGCCTGCCGCGTCTCGCCGCGCCCGCGGACGACATCGAGGAACACCTCTTCCAGCGTATGCCTGCCGTAGCGGGCGAGCAGGTGCCGCGGCGTGTCGTCGTCCTCGATCTTGCCGCGCTTCATGATGATGACGCGCTCGCACAGCCGCTCCACCTCGCTCATGTTGTGGGATGCGAGCAGCACCGTTGCGCCGCGTTCGGCGCGGTAGCGCTCCAGACGGGCCCGCACCCAATCGGCCGTATCGGGATCGAGCGAGGCGGTCGGCTCGTCGAGCAGCAGCACTTCCGGCCGATTGATGAGGGACTTGGCCAAGGACGCCCGGGTCTTTTGGCCAGCCGACAGCTTGCCGGTGGGGCGGTCGAGAAGCTCGGTGAGCTCCAGCTCCTCGGCAATGGCGGCGATGCGGCCGGCGACATCTTCGACGCCATACAGCATGCCGAACACTGTCAGGTTCTGCCGGATTGTCAGGCGCATCGGCATCTCCACATAGGGACTCTCGAAATTCATGCGGTGGAGCACGCGGTGGCGGTGCTGCGCAATGTTGGTGCCGAGCACGGTGACGCTGCCCGAAGTCGGAATCACGAGTCCCATGACCATGGCGATGGTAGTGGTCTTGCCGGCGCCGTTGCCGCCGAGCAATCCGGTGATCGAGCCCGGCTCCAACACGAACGAGATGCCATCGACCGCGGTCACGTGCTTGTAGACCTTGACGAGCTGGTCGACGGCGATGGCAGGTGCTGAGATCATGAGAATCCGGAAGACGCAATCCTGCACAAGTGGCGGCTGCCGGTTGCGCGCGCAAGGCCCGGTGTCGACGCGGGCATTATTGAGTGGCGCGTGTTCTTGACGGCGAACCGCCGCTTCGCCGGAACATGCGCCAGCGCAAATGCTAGACTGACCCCATGCCGGTTCAGCACCTTCACCAGCTGCGTCACCCGCAACGCAACGTGCGGCTCGACACGCTCACGCGGCTGCGCTGGCTCGCGGTCGCCGGCCAGACCGCGGCCGTGCTGGTGGTCAACTACGTCCTCGATTTCGACGTCCCGTTGGCGGCCTGTGCCGCCGTGATCGCGATGTCGGCCTGGCTCAACGTGGCGCTACGCCTGCGGTTTCGCGTCAACCAGCGGCTCGAGCCCGACCGCGCCGCCTGGCTGCTGGCCTTCGACATCGCCCAGCTCGGGATCCTGCTGTTTCTCACCGGCGGCCTGGAAAATCCGTTCTCCTTCATGATTCTTGCGCCGGTGCTGATCGCGGCGACGGCGCTGCCGCCGCGCATGACCCTCCTGCTCGGTTTTTTTGCCACGTTGTGTGCGACCGTCCTCGTATTCGTGCATTATCCGCTGCCCTGGGCGAGCGACGAACCGATGGTGTTCCCGCCGCTCTATATCATGGGACTGTGGATCTCGATCCTGGTGGCGATCGGCTTCATCGGCGTCTACGCCTGGCTCATCGCCGAAGAGGCGCGCCTGCTCGCCGACGCGTTCACGGCAACCGAGCTGGTGCTGGCGCGCGAGCAGCATCTCTCCCAGCTCGACGGGCTTGCCGCCGCGGCCGCCCACGAATTGGCGACGCCGCTCTCCACCATCGCGGTGGTGGCGAAGGAGCTCGAGCGCGCGCTCCCGTCCGATTCGCCTCACGCCGAGGACGTGCGGCTGTTGCGCGAGCAGACGCAGCGCTGCCGCGACATCCTGGCCAAGCTCGCGGAGCTCTCCGCCGACACCGGACAGCCGTTCGACCGCATGAAAGTGTCGGGGCTGATGGAGGAAGTCATCGCGCCGCATCGCAATTTCGGCGTCGAGATCGACGTCGTTTTGCCGCCGGACCGGGCAGGCGAGCCGGTCGGCACCCGCAATCCGGGGATCCTCTATGGCCTTGGCAATCTCGTGGAGAACGCGGTCGACTTTGCCAAGGGCCGGGTGGAGGTCGCGGTGCGCTGGACCGCCAAGCAGGTCGCCATCACCATTGCCGACGATGGTCCCGGCTTTTCGCCGGAGGTGATGGATCGCATCGGCGAGCCCTATGTGACGACGCGCGGCGTGAAATCGACCAGCACCGATACCGATCCGATCGGCCTTGGACTGGGATTCTTCATCGCCAAGACGTTGTTGGAGCGCTCCGGCGCCACTCTTGCCCTGGCCAACCGCTCGCCGCCGGAAACCGGCGCCGTCGTCCGCGTACGCTGGAATCGGGCAGATTTCGAACGGCCGCCGCCCCGCCCGGACGACCTCAATGCCTCTTGAGATGCCTGCAAACGTTCCTAAATCTACAATGGAAATGGTAAAAGCCTCCAATGCGGCTTTCTGCATCCGATTTCGAGCGGGGCGAGCCAGGGTGAGGAGCAAGAGACAATGACCGACGCCGCATTGCCTGCCGGCGACCGCTCGCTATTGATCGTGGAAGACGACAAATTGTTTCTCGCGCGGCTGGCGCGGGCGATGGAGACGCGTGGCTTCAAGGTGAGCGTCGCCGAAACGGTCGCCGACGGTCTGCTCCAGGTCGAGCAGAACCCGCCGGCCTTCGTCGTCGTCGACATGCGCCTCGGCGACGGCAATGGCCTCGACGTGATCTCCGCCCTCAAGCGCCGGCGCGCCGATGCGCGCGGGATCGTGCTCACCGGCTATGGCAACATCGCCACCGCCGTGAACGCCGTGAAGCTCGGCGCCGTTGACTACCTTGCCAAGCCGGCGGATGCCGACGACGTGGTCAATGCGCTGCTCGCCGTGGACGGCCGGAAGGCCGCGCCCCCCGACCATCCGATGTCCGCCGATCGCGTGCGCTGGGAGCACATCCAGCGCATCTACGAGCTGTGCGGCCGCAACGTCTCGGAGACGGCACGACGTCTCAACATGCACCGCCGCACCCTGCAGCGCATCCTCGCCAAGCGCGCGCCGAAGTAGTTACCGCGCCATTTCGGCGCGCTGCTGCTCCGGCTTGAGCATGAGCTTCTGCACCCGCCAGTTCAGGATCTCCGCCACATAGAGCTCGTTCTCGGACGGGCAGGCGAGCTCGTGCACCCAGCCGAACTGCTTGAGCTGCTTGCCCGACTTGCCGAGCACGCCGAGAACCTTGCCGTCCAGGCTGAGCTTGTAGATGCGGCCCGGGTAGGAATC
>Ga0126314_10001845_pt1 | contig 10379 bp, 8 predicted proteins | sample Plot105B_FD_92535 | JGI IMG/M metagenome (GOLD analysis project Ga0126314, IMG submission 92535) | Serpentine soil microbial communities from UC McLaughlin Reserve, CA, USA - Plot105B | ecosystem: Environmental > Terrestrial > Soil > Grasslands | place: USA: UC McLaughlin Reserve, Lake County... | reverse complement strand
CCATCCTGGTCCCACCCCTGCCAGCGGTGGCGCAGGGCAAAGCGGACCCCGAGCCGATCGAGCCGCGCCAGCCAGGCACGCAGGAGGGGGGAGGCCTTGAACGCCGTCGGAAAGACCCGCCCGCTCGAGCCCACGAAGGTTTCCTGGCCGAGCGATTCCGCCCAGGCTCGCAGATCCTCCGGGCGGAACGCCGCGATCCGGTGTTCGAGGTGCGGCAAAGCTTCTCCGTAGCGGTCGAGGAAGCGCTCCAGCGGCTCGGAATGCGTCAGGTTCAGCCCGCCGCGCCCGGCGAGGAGGAGCTTGCGCCCGACGGAGGGCATGCGGTCGTACACCGTGACCGTGAGGCCGGCTGCCGCGAGCACCTCGGCGGCCATGAGCCCGGCCGGGCCTCCGCCGACGATCGCGACGAACCTGATGGCTGCGGTCATGAAGCGCCTCGCAGGCGTCTCGAGCCGCCACGCAATTGTCCAGATCTGTTGCTCAAGGCTCCTTGACCGCGTGAGGCGGTTTTCTCAAGAGGAGCGGCCTGCAACGCCGCCCGTCCGTCCAAGGGGCTGACCACCATGCGATTCCTCCTCGTCTGCGCCACGGCATCTCTCGCGCTCGCCGGCTGCGCCAACTCCGATCTGACCCCCGTCCACGTCGTCCAGGCAACCTCGTCGAACGACGCCGCTACGGCAGCCTCGATCATCTCGGCCTACCGGGTCTCCCGGGGCTTGAGTCCCGTGACGGTGGACGGACGGCTCAACGAGGCGGCCGCGCACCAAGCCCGCGTCGTGGCGGCCGCCGGCCGCCTGTCCCACGGGGATTTTTCCCAGCGCATGAGACAATACGGCATCACCGGCTACTCCGCCGAGAACCTCAGCGCCGGAACGTCGCAGGTGGCCGAAGCCGTGAACCAGTGGAGGACCTCGCCGTCCCACAACGAGAACCTGCTGCTTCCCCAGGCCCGCCACATCGGGCTTGCGCGCGCGGACGCGAAGGGCGGGTACGGCCGCTACTGGGCGCTTGTGCTCGGTCAGTAGGCGCGCGGCATCCCATGCCGGGTCGCCGGTCCCCTCCGCCGGGGTCGGCGCCCCGAGGAGTGGCCTCCCTTGGCGAGAACAGGTCGGGCCTGAGACAAAACTGGCACCTGACGCGTTGAGAGCCTACCTCTCCAGGTGCGGACGTCCATGACCCTCCCCCAGATCCTGTCCTTCGCCGTCCTCGGCGGCATGATGGCGCTCTTCGTGTGGGGGCGCTTGCGCTACGACCTCGTAGCCCTGGTTTCGCTCCTCACCGCCGTGCTCGTCGGGATCGTCCCGGCCAACAAGGCCTTTCAGGGCTTCTCCGACGACATCGTGGTCATCGTCGCGAGCGCGCTTCTCGTCAGCGCCGCGGTCGCCAAGTCCGGCGTGCTTGAAGCTGCCCTCAACCGCGCAGCGCCCTACCTCACCTCCACCCAGATGCAGGTCATCGTTTTGGTCGGGAGCGTGACGGTTCTCTCGGCTTTCGTGAAGAACATCGGCGCGCTCGCGATGATGATGCCGGTCGCGTTCCAGATGGCGCGCCGGACCAACACCTCGCCGTCGGCCCTCCTGATGCCCATGGCGTTCGGCTCGCTTCTCGGGGGACTCGTGACCCTCGTCGGCACCTCGCCGAACATCATCGTGTCGAGGGTCCGAGGCGAGCTCACCGGCACCCCGTTCGGCATGTTCGACTTCACCCCCGTGGGCCTCGGCATCGCGGCGGCCGGGGTCGTCTTCCTCGCCTTCGGCTACCGCCTGCTCCCCGGCGGGCGCAGGGGCGCGTCGTCCCTCGACGTGGCGCTCGACATCAAGGACTACGTTACGGAGGCCCGGGTCGGGGCGAACGCGGAAGTGGTCGGCAGGACCATCGCGGACTTCCACAGACTGGCCGAGGACCAGGTCAAGGTGGCGGGACTCGTCCGCAACGAGAAGCGCAGCGCCAAGCCGCTTCCCGATGCGGTGATCCGCGAGAACGACCTCCTCCTCCTCGAAGGCGAGCCCGTCGCGCTCGAGCGGGTCGTGGCCGCGACGGGCCTCAAGCTCAGTCGGGAACATCGCACGCCGGAGACCGACGAGGCCACCGACGAGATCGGGGTCATCGAGGCGGTGATCGGGCCCGGCTCCGTTCTCATCGGCCAGTCGGCCGAGCGGATGGCGCTCTACGAGCGCTATCACGTGAACCTGATCGCCGTAGAGCCGCGCGGGCGAGCGCGTGACCGAGCGCCTGCGCACGATCACCTTGCGTCCGGGGGACGTGATCGTGCTCCAGGGCAACCTCGCGCGCCTGCCGGACACCCTCAAGGATCTCGGCTCACTTCCGCTCGCCGCGCGGGACATCCGGCTCGGCACCTCGCGGCGTGGCTTCATCCCGCTCGCGGTGCTCGCGGCCGCCATGGGACTCGTCGCGTTCGACGTGCTCCCAGTGGCGATCGCGTTCTTCGGCGCGGCCGTGCTCCTAATCCTGCTCAAGACCCTTTCCTTGCGCGAGGCCTATCAGGTGATCGAGTGGCCGATCCTCGTGATGCTGGGCGCCCTGATCCCGGTGAGCGAAGCGATCCGCACCACCGGCGGGACCGAGATCATCGCGAGCTGGCTCTCTGCCATGGCCGGAATGCTGCCCCCGACCGGCGCGCTCGTGCTGATCCTCGTTGCCGCGATGGCCGTGACGCCCTTCCTGAACAACGCCGCGACGGTCCTCGTCATGGCCCCGATCGCAGCGAGCTTCGCAGGGCAGCTCGGCTACAGGCCGGACGCCTTCCTGATGGCAACCGCCATCGGCGCGGCCTGCGACTTCCTCACGCCCATCGGGCACCAGTGCAATACGCTGGTCATGGGACCCGGGGGCTACCGCTTCGGGGACTACTGGCGCCTCGGGCTGCCCCTCTCGATCATCGTGGTCGTCGTGGAGTCCCGCTGATCTACCTCGTCTGGCCGCTGGCATAGAGCAGTTTCTTGGATCGAGCGGAGCAGACCCGCACTTCGGCCTGTTCAGGAGTGAGCGTCGACGCTCGTCCGGCGGCCCCATATGCGAGGACACCATGGACAACCGGCACCGCATGGCCGAAACCATGTCTCCGACCGCGCTCAGGGGTCGCAACCGCGTCGGGCGGTCCGAGCCCGCCGCTCCCCTCAACGTTCACCGATCCCGGCCCCGCTTTGTCCGACGCCCTCGCCCCGCTCCGAAACCAGCACGTCACCACGACGGACGTGCTGAAGTTCGTCGGCGTCGTCACGCTCCTCATCGACCATTACGGCCTGTTCTACCACCCGGACGAGACCACATGGCGGCTCGTGGGCCGCACCGCGGCGCCGATCTTTTTCTTCCTGATCGGGTTCGCGCGCACCCGCGCCGTGCCCTGGACCTGGTTCGCCTTCGGGGCGGCGATCACGGTCATGAACTACGGTTCGTTCGGCGGCTGGCGGAATACGACCATCAACATCCTGTTCAACTTCGCGCTCCTGCGTGTCGCCGTGCTTCCGCTGGTCGAGCGGCACGTGCTCTTGCGCCCGATCCCGCTCGCGATGCTGAGCGTCGGTTGCGTGCTTCTCATTCCGGCGACCGACGAGACGCTCGAGTACAGCACCGAAGGGTGGCTGTGGGCCTTCTTCGGGCTGGCGCATCGGGCAGCCTTCGAGAAACGCAGCGCGCAGATCGTCTGGACTCGGGCCGGGCTCGCGGCGATCACGGCGCTGGCTTATATCCGGCGCGAGATCCACGACTACGGCTTCGACCTCTTGCAATCCACCGTGCTCGTCATCCTTGTCGGGACGCTCGTACTGAGCCTCATGCGCTTCCGCCGCGCCGCGCTGACCTGGCAGCCGCCGTCCCCGCTCGCGGCAGTCCTGCGGTTCTGCGGCCGGTACTCGCTCGAGATCTACGGCCTCACCCTCTTTTCGATGCAGGCCCACAGCCTGATCCTGGCCGCGAACAGAGCGGGGAGCGGATGACGAAACCGCTGGAAGGCGTGCGGGTGCTGGAACTCGCCCGGATCCTCGCCGGTCCCTGGGTGGGCCAGCTCCTGGCCGACCTCGGCGCCGATGTCGTGAAGGTGGAACGGCCCGGCGCCGGAGACGACACTCGCGGCTGGGGCCCGCCCTTCGTCTTGGGCGCCGACGGCGGGCACCTGTCTTCCGCCTATTTCCATTCCTGCAACCGCGGCAAGCGCTCGGCGGCGGTCGATTTCGAGACCCTGGAGGGCCGTGAGACCGTGCGCCGCCTCGCCGCGCACGCGGACGTGCTGATCGAAAACTTCAAGGTCGGCGGCCTGAAGAAGTACGGCCTCGACTACGAGAGCCTGAAGGCCGTCAACCCGCGACTCGTCTATTGCTCGATCACCGGCTTCGGCCAGTCCGGTCCCTATGCCCCTCGGGCGGGCTACGATTTCATCATCCAGGCCATGGGCGGGATCATGGACCTCACCGGCGATGCCGACGGCGAGCCGCAAAAGCCCGGCGTGGCGTTTGCGGACATCTTCACCGGCATCTATGCCTGCATCGGCATTCTCGCGGCCCTGCGCCGGCGCGACGCGAGGGGCGAAGGCGCCCGTCTCGACATGGCCCTCCTCGACACGCAGACCAGCGTTCTCGCCAACCAGGCGATGAATTATCTCGCGTCCGGGAAGGTACCGCGGCGAATGGGCAACTCCCACCCGAACATCGTGCCCTACCAGGTGTTTCCGGTCTCCGACGGACACGTGATCGTCGCGGTCGGCAACGACGGGCAGTTCGCAAAGTTCGTGCGCGTTCTCGGACACCCCGAACTCGCCGAGGACCCGCGCTTTCGCACCAATTCGGACCGGGTCATGAACCGCGCCGTCTTGGTGCCGCTCCTTACCGACCTGCTGCTCGAGACGAAGCGCGACGCCCTTCTCGCGGCGCTCGCCCCCGAGGGCGTTCCGGCGGGCCCGATCAACACAGTGGCAGATGTCTTCGCCGACCCGCAGGTGGTCGCGCGGAAGATGCGGGTCGACCTCCCCGCCCCCGCCGCCAAAGGCGGCGCGATTCCCTCCGTGCGCTCGCCCATCCTGCTCGACGGGGAGCCGCTCGTCGCCGAGCGCCCGTCCCCGCTGCTCGGCGAACATACCGACGACGTGTTGACCGACCCTGCCTGGGGTGCGCCATGAGAGACGTTCATCCGATGACCCAAACCCGCACCGGCGGCCGGATCCTGGTCGACCAGCTCGTCGTGCAAGGCGTCGACCACTTGTTCTGCGTGCCGGGCGAGAGCTATCTCGCGGTGCTCGATGCGCTCCACGACGCCGCCATTCAGGTCACCGTCTGCCGCCAGGAGGGCGGCGCGGCGATGATGGCGGAGGCCTACGGCAAACTCACCGGCCGCCCGGGAATCTGCTTCGTGACCCGCGGCCCGGGTGCGACGAACGCCTCGCCGGGCGTCCACATCGCGCGTCAGGACTCGACGCCGATGATCCTGTTCGTCGGACAGATCGAGCGTGGCGTGCGCGAGCGCGAGGCCTTCCAGGAGCTCGACTATCGGGCGGTCTTCGGATCGATTGCCAAATGGGCCACCGAGATCGACGATCCGGCGCGGCTCCCGGAGCTGATCTCCCGCGCCTTCCACGTCGCGACGAGCGGACGTCCCGGCCCGGTGGTGATCGCAGTCCCCGAGGATATGCTGACCGAGGCGGCCGCGGTGGCGGACGCGCCCCGCTTCGAGCCGGTCGAGACTTACCCCTCCCCCGGCCAGATGGCCGAGCTGAAGAAGCTGCTCTCGGCAGCCGAGGCGCCGGTCGCGATCGTCGGCGGCAGCCGCTGGTCGGAGAGCGCGGTGCGGAGCCTGGCGGGCTTCGCCGAGCGCTTCCAGGTGCCGGTGGCGGCGAGTTTTCGCCGCCAGATGCTGTTTCCGGCCGACCACCCCTCCTATGCAGGCGATCTCGGGACTGGGGTCAACCCGAAGCTTGCCGCCCGCGTTCTCGACTCCGACTTCATTCTCCTTCTCGGCGGCCGTCTCTCCGAGATCCCGTCGCAGGGCTACGCGCTCATCGACATCCCGACCCCGAGCCAAGTGCTGGTGCACGTCCATCCGGATCCGGACGAGCTCGGTCGGGTGTACCGCTCCGATCTCGCGATCAACGCCTCACCGGCGACCTTCTGCGCGGCGCTGGATGCCCTGGAGGCTCCGCAGGCCTTCCGCTGGGGCGAGCGCACGCGGGCCGCTCGATCAGACTACCTCGCCTGGAGCGATCCCGGAGAAATCCGCCATCCCGGCGCGCTCCAAATGGGCGCAGTCATGGCGCATCTCCGCGAGGTCCTGCCCGCCGACACCATCATCTGCAACGGCGCGGGCAACTTCAGCATCTGGGTTCATCGCTTCTGGCGATTCCGGACCTACGGCACGCAGCTTGCGCCGACCTCCGGGTCCATGGGTTACGGCTTGCCGGCCGGGGTCGGCGCCAAGCGCATCAGGCCGGAGACCACGATCGTGGTGTTCGCGGGCGATGGCGATTTCCTGATGAACGGGCAGGAATTCGCGACGGCCGTGCAGTACGAGCTGCCGGTCGTCGTCATCCTCCTCGACAACGGTATGTACGGCACGATCCGCATGCACCAGGAGAGGCATTACCCAGGTCGCGTCTCCGCGACGGCGCTGAAGAACCCGAATTTCGCGGACTACGCCCGCGCTTTCGGGGGCCATGGCGAACGGGTGGAGCGCACGGAGGAATTCGCCCCGGCGCTGGAGCGGGCGATCGCATCGGGGAAGCCGGCGATCCTGCATTGCATCCTCGACGCGGAGACGATCACGCCGACGACGACGCTTCGCGCGATCCGGGAGCAGGCTCTGGCACGCAAGGCGTAGCCGAATTCCCGAACAGTACGGTCAGCCTTACGCCGCCTTCGCCTCCTCGAGCCGCCGCGCCACGAGACCGCGCAACGACCGCAGGTCCTTCACGAACTGACGGATGCCCTCGGCGAGCTTTTCGGTCGCCATCGCATCCTCGTTCAACGCGAAGCGAAACGCCCTCTCGTCAAGGTGCAGGCGGGCGGGCGCAGCACCGGCCGCGTCCGGCGAGAGCCTGCGCGGGAGCGCGCCTTCGTCCTTCGCGAGCTCGTCCATGAGCGTCGGCGAAATGGTGAGCCGGTCGCACCCCGCGAGCGCTTCGATCTCGCCGGTGTTGCGGAACGACGCGCCCATCACGACGGTCTCGATCCCATGCGCCTTGTAGTATGCGTAGATGCTGCGCACCGAGAGCACGCCGGGATCGGTCTCGCCCGTGTAGGGCCCGCCGCCCGCCTTCACGTGCCAGTCGAGGATCCGGCCGACGAAGGGCGAGATCAGGAAAGCCCCGGCGTCCGCGCAGGCCGCCGCTTGCACGATCGAGAACAGCAGCGTCAGGTTGCAGTCGATCCCCTCCCGCTGAAGGATCTCAGCAGCGCGGATCCCTTCCCAGGTCGAGGCGACCTTGATCAGAATGCGCTCGCGCCCGACGCCGCGCTCCTGATAAGCCGCGATGATCTGCCGGGCCTTGGCGACGGTTGCCGACGTGTCGAAGGCGAGATCGGCGTCGACCTCCGTCGAGACCCGGCCCGGCACGATGCCGGCGAGTTCGGCCCCAAAGGCGACGGCCAGCCGGTCGCACACCGCGATAGCCACGGCATCGCGCTCGCCGCCCCGGCGCCGTCCCCAGGACAGCGCTTCGTCCACGATCGACCCGTAGGCGGGCGTCTCGGCGGCCTTCAGGAGGAGCGTCGGGTTCGTGGTGCAGTCCTGCGGCTTCAGGCGCCGGACCGCCTCGAGGTCACCCGTATCGGCGACGACGACCGTCATGGCGCGAAGTTGCTGGAGCTTGGAGGGCATGGCTGCTTTTCCATGGAACAGACGGCAGCAGATCTAGGCGATCGCGCGACCCGCGGGAAGTCTCCCGGCGCGAAAAGGCGCCCGTCCGGCCTTACGGCACGAACAGGGACCGCGCAGCCCTCACCTCACGAACCAGGAAATCCATCGTGACGCGGATTCGGGCCACGTCCTTCAGGTCCGCGTGAACGATGAGATAGAGGGATCGCGTGATCGCCACCTGATCCGGCAGCACCGGGACGAGCCGCGGATCGAGGGCCGCCGCGAAATGGGGCAGGACGCAGATGCCCGCACCGGCTACCGTCGCGTGCATCTGGGCCACGAGATTCGAGCTCTGCAGCCGGGGCCGCAGACCCTTCGAGACCTCGTCGAGATAGTCGAGCTCCGGCGTGAAGATGAGGTCGTCGATATAGCCGATCATCTCGTGGTCATGGAGATCGCCGGCCGCGGCGACGGCAGGATGCCGGCCGAGATAGTCCGCGGTGGCGTAGAGCCCGAGCCGATAATCCGTGAGCTTGCGCGCGACGATCTTGCCCTCGCGCGGGGGCGCGAGCGAGACCGCGACGTCGGCCTCGCGCTTCGACAGCGAGAGAAGTCGGGGCATCGCGATGAGCTGGATTTCGAGGTCCGGATACTGGGCCGCGAACGCCGCGATGCGGGGAGCGAGGAACGTCGTGCCGAACCCGTCCGGGGTGCCGATCCGCACGATGCCGGAGATCGCGAGATCCGCTCCCCCGATCTCGCTCGACGCCGCGAGGGCCTCGGTTTCCATGGCCTCGGCCTTGGTGAGGAGGCGCTCCCCGTGAGCCGTAAGCGTGTAGCCCTGAGGTCGGCGCTCGAAGAGCTTCGCCTTGAGCGCGCTCTCCAGCGCCGAAATGCGCCGCGACACCGTCGCGTGGTCGGCGCCGAGGCGGCGGGCCGCAACCGTAAGGCGACCCGCGCGCGCCACCGCGAGGAAGAAGCGCAGGTCGTCCCAGTCGAAACGGCTCATCGCACCCCGGCAGCAATATTGGCATCCGCGCACGCGAACGCCTCGAACTCTTACATAGCGGTGCGGAATTGGCAATGGTAGATCGGCTACAATTCACCCCAGCACGGATCTCAGGGAGGTCGCATCATGCGCCAGGTCGGGCATTTCATCGGCGGCAAGGAAGTTCAGGGGACTTCCGGCCGCTTCGCGGACATCTACCAGCCCATGACGGGCGACGTGATCGGTCGCGTGTCGCTCGCCAGCAAGGCGGAGATGCGCCAGGCCGTCGAGAACGCCGCCTCCGCCCAGCCGGCTTGGGCGGCTACGAACCCGCAGCGACGTGCCCGAGTGATGATGAAGTTCCTGGAGCTGATCGCGAAGGAGATGGATCCGCTCTCCGATCTCCTCGCCCGCGAGCACGGCAAGACCCTCGCGGACGCCAAGGGGGACATCCAGCGGGGCGTCGAGGTCGTGGAGTTCTGCACGGGCATTCCGCACCTTCTGAAAGGCGAGTTCACCGAAGGCGCAGGCCCCGGCATCGACATGTACTCGATCCGCCAGCCGCTCGGGGTCGTCGCCGGAATAACGCCCTTCAACTTCCCGGCGATGATCCCGATGTGGAAGTTCGCGCCGGCGATCGCCTGCGGCAACGCCTTCATCCTCAAGCCCTCGGAGCGCGATCCAGGCGTACCGATGCGGCTTGCCGAACTCATGATCGAGGCGGGACTGCCCGCCGGCATCCTCAACGTCGTCAACGGCGACAAGGAGTCCGTGGACGCGATCCTGGACGATCCGGACATCAAGGCGGTGGGTTTCGTGGGGTCCTCGGCGATCGCCGAATACGTCTATTCCCGAGCCAACGCGAACGGCAAGCGCGCGCAGTGCTTCGGCGGCGCCAAAAACCACATGATCATCATGCCCGATGCCGACATGGACCAGACGGTCGACGCTCTTATCGGCGCCGGGTACGGCTCGGCGGGTGAGCGCTGCATGGCGATCTCGGTGGCGGTGCCGGTCGGCAAGGGGACCGCCGATACGCTCATGCACAAGCTGATCCCGCGGGTGGAGAGCCTGAAGGTCGGCCCATCCACCGACCCGAGCGCCGATTTCGGCCCCCTCGTGACGCGGACGCACCTCGACAAGGTTCGCTCCTACGTGGACCTCGGGGTCGAGGAAGGCGCCAAGCTCGTCGTGGACGGCCGGAACTTCAAGATGCAGGGCTACGAAAACGGCTTTTATCTTGGAGGCTGCCTGTTCGACGAGGTGAAGCCCCAGATGCGCATCTACAAGGAGGAGATTTTCGGGCCCGTCCTCTCGGTCGTTCGTGCCAAGGACTACGGCGACGCTCTGCGCCTTCCCTCGGAGCACGAATACGGCAACGGCGTCGCGATCTACACGCGCGACGGCGACGCGGCGCGCGACTTCGCGTCGAAGGTGAACGTCGGCATGGTGGGCATAAACGTGCCGATTCCGGTTCCGCTCGCTTACTACACCTTCGGGGGCTGGAAGCGCTCCGGCTTCGGCGACCTCAACCAGCACGGGCCGGACGCGGTGCGCTTCTACACCAAGACCAAAACCGTCACTTCGCGTT
>Ga0126314_10001844_pt1 | contig 10380 bp, 7 predicted proteins | sample Plot105B_FD_92535 | JGI IMG/M metagenome (GOLD analysis project Ga0126314, IMG submission 92535) | Serpentine soil microbial communities from UC McLaughlin Reserve, CA, USA - Plot105B | ecosystem: Environmental > Terrestrial > Soil > Grasslands | place: USA: UC McLaughlin Reserve, Lake County... | reverse complement strand
GCAAACAAGGCCTCGGTGATTACCCTGAACAATATGACCGAAGACGCGACCCCAGTCGCCGACACCATTAGCTCGGCCAGGAGTTCGATTGGCCGTACCGTTGACGGCCTTGGCGGCAGTGACGATATCACCGGCGGTTAAGATCGACGGCGTTGGTTCGTTCGCAGGCATTTCTGCCTTTAACGTGAACAACGGTATTGCACTGGCTGGCAATGTTGGCGTGGTCACTGCCGCCAATGCCGCGATGCTTGACGGCGATTAGGAGACCAAGAACGAAATCCAGAATATCGGCGGCATCATTCCGCTCACAGTGGGGCGCCCCGGTGCCCCCGCAGTAGGAAGCTACTAAGCCCTGCCTTGGGCACGGCTTTTTCACGCTTCGATTCGGAAAAGAAAAGCCCTGAACGCAGGGTTACCCGCCTTCGGGCCCATCTCTTGCTCCGTAGAGCCGCTCAAGCGGCACATTGTGGGGCAGTGCCGGATTGGCCCTCCAACGTTCATCCGTTCAGGCGACACAGGTTTAGCGCGGATAACCGGCTGATGTCGCCGCAACCGCTTGAAGTAATTGCGTTTCGCTACACCTGAAAGATCACCCGCCTGCAGCATTGCTGACTGTATTAATTAGTTCCGTGTGCGAATTTACGATGTTTCATGGTTAACCATTGCTTAATCTTTAATCCCGCGCTTTAGTCGTCACCAACGCGGGGGAACGATGACACCCCTGCAACCAAACATTGGGAGTCTCAGCATGTCGGTTCAACAAGTTTACATTGCGCTCTTCGGTCGCCCTGCGGATCCAGGTGGCCTTGCATACTGGAACCAGGTGACCAATATCGGCGCCGATCTTTCCGTCATGCTCAAGGTGCTGCCGGGGCTGCCTGAATACACAACCCGGTTCGCCGGCATGGACAACACTCAGATCGTCACCACGATCTACCAGAACCTCTTCGGCCGGGCACCCGACGCCGATGGCCTCAAGTTCTTCACCAATGCCCTCGCCGGCGGCACGCAATCCATCGCGACAATTGCCGTGAACATCCTTCAGGGCGCCCAGGGCGAAGACAAGCAGGACGTTCAGAACAAGGAACAGGCCGCCAACCTCTTCACCGCGTCCATTGACACCCCGGAAGAACTCGCCGCCTACAATGGCGCCAACGCTGCTGCCATTGCCAAGGCTTTCCTCGATAAGGTCGATGCGCAGAACCCAGCAACCGTTGAACAGGTCAACCAGGCCGCAGGCCAGGTCCAGAGCGGTCAGGGCCCCAACCAGGGCGGCGGCGGAGGAGGAGGTGGTGGTCCGACGCCAACTATAGAGGCCGCCACGATCGATGCGGACGGCGTCATTTCCATCGCGTCGGGCGTCAACGCGACCGTGACTGACAATGGCGCCTCGCTCACGGTTCTTGCTGCCGGCTTCATCCCTGTGACGTTCAGCAAGGCTGTCGTCGAAGGTTTCGATGTCGCTTCTTCCGCAACCATTCACATGGCCGGATCTGTCTTCAATCAGGCCTACTCGCTTGAGGGGCTCGGTACTGTCGACCTATTGGGCGTGTCTACCACAGGCGCGTCAACTGGCGTTCTCCCCTCGGCGAACGGCATCAATGTGAACAATGTGAAGTTTGTCATCGACACGAACTTCCAGAATGGTGTGCCTGACCAAGAGATTCCGACCCTCACAGTCAATGGCGATGATGGCCAGGGTATCATCCTCGCATGGCTGATCCAGGATGCGCAGTATCGGGCAGACGCCGCCGCTGGCACACAGAATGGCAAGCTAGGCACCAATCTTCTGGGCGTCGAGATCTCCAAGCAATATGCGGAGATGCTCCAGGACGATCCAGGCAGCGCGCTCTTGGACTTTATTGCGAAGGCCAGTGCAACCCGCGCCCAGACCATCCATGACAATTTGCTCGGCAACGCAAGCGAAGCGGCCATTTCTGGGTCTCGTTACGGCTCCACCGCTCAGGACCCGGCTGCGCAGACAATAACCGCCGGTCAGGTCGCGATCTTGAAAGGCCAGCAGCCGCTGGAATTCAAGGACCGGCCATATGAATCCGGGGATCCGATCACGAAGTTCTCGGCCGCCGACGCCTGGGACGTCCAGCATCCTGACCTGGTCTCTCGGCCAGACCTGGTCGCCAAGGTTAGCGCGGCCACGTTCACCCAAGAAGCAACCAACGTTGATTACGAGCCGAGCATCGACATCAAGCCGCTTCTGGACAAGTTCATCACCGATCACCGCTTGGACGATGCAGAGTTCGCATTGCTGACAAACTTGACGGGTGGAGACCGGGCAGACGCCATCCGTCTGGTTTGGGACTATGTTGACGACCTCTATGTCGCTGGCGGTGTCCAGAATGGCTACTATTCTGAGAGCGTGAACTCCTTCGGCGTGGATCTTGGACTGCAATACGCCGAGTATTTGCTCACTGGGGGGACGAAGATTACAGACACCGTCAAATTCACCGCTGGCGCTCGCGACCAGAAGATGCACGACAACCTGCTCGGGAACATGCATCACATCAGTATCGAGGATAAGTTCAATGCAAAAGCTGGGGCGAATGAGCTCTTCACTGCGGAGGCTATCAAGGGCCGCTTCGTCGGCGCATTCGACGACTTCGCCGAAGGCACAGGTCGTCCGATCTACTCAGGCAATGTCGGGGAAAGTAATAGTGCCACCGTCTCTTGGGACGCTGCCTATTTCACTAACAACCCGATTTGATTGACTATCCGCCTGTCAGGCTTCCAGCACCTCCGGACCTTCCGGGGGTGCTTTTCTTTGAATGCTAACGGCTCTACCTCACCCTGTCGGCTCCGCCACCGGAATGGCCATGACCGGTCTCGCATGGCTCGCGACTAAGCGCCCCGCCCGAGTACCTCTGGTCATCTTATACTCCGGTTCGTTCGGGATTCCTGAGCTCCATTGCTCCTCCGAGCCGCCTATTGCGGGGCTGCTTGGGGCACTTATGCCGGACCGCGACAAGTCCCTAATGGCTCCCTGCAACCGGCGTCATGAACGACGGGAAAAGCGAAAAATACTGTACCCGCCAATTATCGTGGGCTTGAGAGCTTCGTGAGCTAGCTCTGAGGCGGCCTCTTGCTCTTGTGTGCGTGTGCGCCAACGTGGCGCCCCGCTTTTCTTAGATCTTCCTGCATTGGCTGGCCGCAGTCGAGGCAGGTTATCGCCTCGTCGTTCACAGATTGTTCAATGGGAACGGCGGGGCGCTTTTCCAGCACCATGAGCTGCGATCCGGACGCTGCACTGAACCCGGAAGAAGTTTTTTACTACTTCATCGACATTTTCTAAGGGCATTGGAATTGCAGCGAAATACCCGGCTGCAGCAGTTGCGACGGCCTGGAGTAATTCGGCGCGCGTAACCGGACCCATGGAGTCTTCGCTGTCGGACATAGTTGGCACCCCAAAAACCGGCCTTCACTTTTAACCAATTGGTCAGCATACTTCTTGCGCGCAAAGTTAAGAAGGCGTTAATAACGCCTCAAGGGAGTGAGGCAAGGCTGGGTGCAGCGGCGCCAACCCCGCTATTGAGAGGGTTATTGAAAAAATGGCTACAGTACAGGGTGTCTATCTCGCACTTTTCGGTCGCCCGGCGGATGCCGGTGGCCTCGCCTATTGGAATGGCGTCACCAAGGCCGGTGCCGACCTGAGCGTGATGCTCAAGGCCCTTCCGGCCCTGCCGGAATATACCAGCCGCTTCACCAACATGAGCAATGAGCAGATCGTCAAGTCGATCTACCAGGCACTGTTCGGCCGCGATCCGGAAGCCAAGGGCCTGGCCGACTTCACCGCAGCGCTTAACAACAAGACCCAGACGATCTCCTCGATCGCTGTGAACATTCTCGACGGCGCCCAAGGCACCGACAAGGCGCGCATCGACGCCAAGCTGGCTGCTTCCGACATTTTCACCGCGCATCTCGACCTGCCGGCTGAACAGACTGCCTACAACGCTTCGACGATCCAGGTCGCCAAGGACTACCTTGCTGGCGTGACTGAAACGACCCCCGGCACTGCAGCTTCGGCTGACGCTGCAATTCTCAAGATGCAGCAGCAGGGCGCTCCCAATCCCGGCGACGATCCGGGCCCGAATGGCGCCCCGGTGTTCACATCCGGTGGTGTTGCCGTAATTGACGAACACAAGGCCGTGGGCACGTTCATCTACGATGCAAACGCGACTGACGACAGCTCTACTGTTACGTTCTCCATCGTGCCCGGCGCCAACTCCAATCTGTTCGCAATCAATGCGCAGACGGGTGTCGTCACCGTCGCTGGCGACCAGAACTTTGAAACTCTTGGTGGGGTGGTGAACTTCAGCGTTCGCGCTCAGGATTCGACCGGCTTTGCTTCGACCAAGGCGGTCGTTCTTACGCTTAATGACGTGCCAGAAGTGGCAACCGCCGGTGCCGACACCATCTCGTGGGCGAAAAGCTCCGTTGGTTACTCCGTTGATGGCCTTGGCGGCATTGATACCATCACTGGCGGCTCGGGCAATGATACGATCCGCGGCGGCGCCGCCGGTGACAGCATCGACCTGGGTCAGGGCGGGAAGGACACTGTTGTGTTCAACTCGACTTTCAGCCTCAATGGCAACGACAATATCAATGGCTTCACTGCCGGCGCTGGCGCAGGCGCCGACGTGATCAAGATCGACGGTACTACTGCCTTTGCCGGCGCGTCCCAGTACACGACCAACAACGGCATTCTTCTGGCTGGCAAGATCGGCGTGATCACTGCAGCGAATGCCACTACGCTTGATACTGCGCTGGAAATCTCGCAAGAGATCGCTCCAAACAACCAGACGTTCAACCTCGCAGCCAATTCGACCGGCTATCTCCTCTCCGGCGGCGCGGACTCGACCGTTGTTCGCGTGTGGGCGATCGTCAACGACGGCAATGCCAACGTAAACCAGAACGAAGTCACCCTGATCGGCACAATCAACATTGCTGCTGGCCAGAATATCGGGGACATGACGCCTGCTTCGATCTACGCGTTCTAAGACACACCACTTTCGGCGGGGCGCTCAGGCGCCCTGCTCCCGCGCAGATAAAGCCCTGCCGCAAGGTGGGGCTTTTTCATGCCCGCGATTCGGACGAAGAAAAGCCCCGACCGGAGGGTTATTTACGGTCGGGGCCATTTGCGCCACTGCCCATCCGCCGAAGCAGGGCGAGTCGCTAAGATGACTATACCCCCAGATTTCTTTTAGTTACAGGCCATTGAACGAAGGTCCGGATCGAGACGTCGACCGAGGCACTTTGTTCGGGACCTAAGGACGTGGCCTCGGTGCCACTTATTTGAGTATTCTTCGGGTTTCGTGTGGCGGGCGAGGGCAAGGTATCGACTGAAGACTTCAACGACGGGCCGCAGTCAACGCATGTGATTGCGTTGACGGTCACGCACTCCGCGATAGAAACCGCAGGGCGATTTCCACCACCAGTAGATGAGAGCCGGATACAGCTCTAAAACTCATGAAGATGTTTTTTATTACGTCTTCTATATCATCTAGGCCTACTGGATTCGCTGGCAAATACCTTACGACAGGCACCGGGGCTGCTTCAAGTAATTCGGCTCTCCTAATAGGGGGCGAGCGAATCTTCGGCGTCGGACATAGTTGGGGCTCCAAAAAGTCGGCTCCCAATTTTAACCATTCAGTCAGCATACTTCTTGCGCATAGAGTAAAGGAGGGGTTAATAGCGCTCAAGGGAGTAAGGCGAGGCTGGGTGCAGCAGCGCCATCCCTGCTAACAAGAGGGTTATCGTAAAATGGCTACAGTACAGGGTGTCTATCTCGCTCTTTTCGGCCGTCCGGCTGATGCTGGCGGGCTCGCCTATTGGAATGGCGTCACCAAGGCTGGTGCAGACCTGAGCGCGATGCTCAAGGAACTCCCGGCCCTGCCGGAATACACCAGCCGCTTCACCAACATGAGCAATGAGCAGATCGTCAAATCGATCTACCAGGCGCTGTTTGGTCGCGATCCGGAAGCCAAGGGCCTGGCCGACTTCACCGCCGCGCTCAACAACAAGACGCAGACGATCTCCTCAATCGCGGTCAACATTCTCGACGGCGCCCAGGGCACCGACAAAGCCCGTATCGACGCCAAGCTGGCTGCTTCCGACATCTTCACCGCGCATCTCGACCTGCCAGCGGAGCAGACTGCCTATAATGCTAACACGCTGCAGATCGCCAAGGACTATCTCGCTGGCGTGACCGAAAGTACTCCTGGCACTGGTGCAACTGCAGATGTCGCCATCGCCAAGATGGTGGCGCAGCCCCAGGGCGGCGGTACTCCGGTTGGTGATGATGCTGGCCCAAATGGAGCGCCGGTTTTCTCATCGGGCTCTATCGCAAATATTGAAGAGCACTCTGCTGCCAATTCGACTGTCTATACGGGCATCGCCAAGGACGACAATGCTGGCGCGGTGACCTACTCGCTCGTTGGCACAGACGCTGGCAAGTTCAGCATCAATGGCACGACCGGCGTGGTGACGATCAACGCTTCGCCTGATTTCGAGACGATTTCCAGCTACAACATTGGCGTCCGCGCAACAGACTCGACTGGCTTCGCCTCGACTAAAGGCGTCGTGGTCAATATCGGCGACATCGTTGAAACTGCCACGGGTGCCAATGACATCATTGCTTGGGCATCGCTCTCGACCGGTCAGAGCGTGAATGGGCTGGGCGGCAGCGACACCATCACTGGCGGTTCAGGCGCTGACACCATCGACGGCGGCGATACGCTGACTCTGACGCCAGTTGCGGGCAGCAACGGCACGCCCGAAACCATTGTGTTCACGATCAGCGGCAACAACGGCTGGCAGTGGAATCCGCCTAACAATGGCACTCGGAACATTGACGTCACTGTGCCCGGAAATGGCAACGACTTTAGCTTCACCTACGGTGCAAACGACCGAGATTCGGCTTCGGAGATTGCAACCCTGCTAAACGCCCAGTTGAACGGAATCTCGGGCTACTCTTCTTCGTCAGTGGTGAACGGCAATAGCATCACGTTCACGTTGACTTCGGCGACTGTAGGTGACAAGGCGAACGGGTTCGCCGTGTCTAACGATGGTAACGCCGCAACTGTGAACGTCACGAACGGCACGGCTGCTGTTGCTCCATCAGTAGCTGTTAGCAACCTTGCTTCGGCCAACGACACCCTTACAGGTGGCGCAGGGAACGACACCTTCGTGATCAAGGCTTCGTCGACGTTTGCTACGGATTGGATCAAGGACTTCTCGGCCGGTGATAAGATCCAGCTTGAGGGCTCAGGCTTCACCCTGGTGGCCAACTATGGCGGCCAAGCGGGAACCTTGAACGACTGGATCAACAACTTCCTTGGTACAAATGCCAACTGGGCAGCCAACGACGCTAAGGAAGCAGTGACGTTCTCTGTGGGTGGCGAGCGCTATCTCCTAGTTAACGGCGATGGTAATGGCACATTCAACGCCGGCCTCGATCAGTTGGTCAAGATCACGGGCTCTACCCACAACTTCGTTTCTGCAGATCTTATCTAACCGATCTGCAACCACGAGCATTGAGAAGGGGCCCGCGGGCCCCTTTTTCACGCCTGCAATCTCGACATAAAGGCCACGACCCGAGGGTTATTCACGGTCGGGACCCTATTGCACCTCTGCCCATCCGCATAGGCAGGGCGAAGTCGCTGAGGTAACCATAGCCCCAGATCTCGGTAAGCCACTGACCAATGGCTGTGGAGGGAAGAGCACACAGCCCGTGAAGCTATGCTCGAGAATTCGTGCACTCAGCACGATTGGACTAGCATGAACCGACGCTGAACGACCGGTTCAGTTTCCTATATATTTCAACATCTTAGCGCAAAATTTGGATTTGGTCGTGTCCCCACCAAAATGGGTGGGGTTTACCTTTTGCAGACGCGGCAAAAGCCTCGCCGAAGTTGAACGCACCCCAGCGTTCCCACACAACGAGGTTTGAAAATGGCTATTGTACAGGGTGTCTATCTCGCGCTTTTCGGTCGCCCCGCGGATGCTGGCGGGCTCTCTTATTGGAACGGCGTTAGCAAAAACGGAGACGATCTCGGCGCGATGCTCAAGGAGCTTCCGGCCTTGCCGGAATATACCGGCCGCTTCACCAACATGAGCAATGAGCAGATCGTCAACTCGATCTACCAGGCGCTGTTCGGCCGCGATGCGGAACCGGCTGGCCTTGCCGGCTTCGTCGCTGCTCTCAACAACAAGACTCAGACGATCTCCTCGATCGCCGTGAACATTCTCGACGGCGCTCAGGGCAGCGACAAGGCGCGCATCGATGCCAAGCTCGCGGCATCGGACATCTTTTCAGCCCATATGGATCTGCCAGCGGAGCAGTCCGCCTACACCGCCAACACTCTCCAGATTGCCAAGGACTACCTTTCGGCAGTGACTGAGAACACGCCAGGCACTGACGCTTTGGCGGATGCTGCCATTGCCAAGATGGTGCAGCAGGGCGGCGGGCAGCAGAACGGTGGTGATGGGGGTGCTAACCTCGCTCCCGAATTCCTGTCAGGCGCCGAAGGCTCTGTCACCGAACACGCCTCGGTCGACACGATTATCTATACCGCATCGGCAAAGGACGACACTTCTGGCGTTACCTACTCGCTGACCGGCCTGGACGCCGGCAAGTTCAGTATCGATCCCATCACCGGAGACGTTAAGCTCAACACGCCGGCCGATTTTGAACTCGACAGCGCCTATGAAATCGGTGTGCGGGCTCAGGATTCCACGGGCTTTGCTACGGTCAAGGACGTCACCATCAGCGTCAAGGACAAGGTGGAAGCGGCAACCGGAAACATGGATATCATCCATTGGAGCGGCTCGCAGGCCACGGTGATCGACGGCCTGGGTGGTGGCGACAGCATCAAGGGTGGCACGGGCAAAGACCAAATCCGTGGCAATTTCGGCAATGACTCGATCGATCTGATCAATGGCGGCAAAGACACCGTCGTGTTTGAAAGCTCGGGTGCTGCGAATGGCACTGATACCATCACCAGTTTCACCGCTGGGAATGGGGCCGAGGGCGACATTTTCAACCTCTCGCTCTTCCTGCCGGGCGGTAGCCTCGAAACCGAAAACATGTTCAATGTCGTAGATTCGGGCGCGGTCAGCCTGGCCTTTAACGCGGCGAAGCTGTGGCTTCAGACCGCGACTGCCGACACCGTTGCAGACCAGTTCGGCGCCGGTGATCCGTTCTCGCTGGCCGTTGGCACTAAAGCCGTCGTGGTGACAGGCTGGGACAGCTCCGACGTTCAGGTATGGTTCGTCAACAATGCAGTGGGCAATGACGTCACCGCGTCCGAGGTCAAGCTCGTGGGCAATGCCACACTTGCTGATGGCGTTTGGCTGGACAGCGTTACCGGCCAGAACTTTGCCTTCTGATTTCCAAAGCTGGAGGGGCGCTACGGCGCCCTTTCATAAAATTCTCACCGTTTCGGCAAGCAAGCGTTTTGAGCGGTCGTATAGCCTGTTTCCATGACACCCGACGGAATCAATTGCCGATTGCTAAGGTCCGCCAAATTGCTACGCGGCTGGAAATGGATGTCTCTGGTCTCCACCGACCGAGAAGCGGCGATCTCAATTCTCTCGCAGGAAGCCAGACATTTGGTGGATCTTGGGCCCAAGCATCCTGAAAAAGCGCGGCAGATAGGGCGTCTCATCGTCGCATATCAACGCATGATCGCGGCACTCAAAGAGCGCGCCGCAGCATAAGTCGGCACCGGTGGTCACTCGCAGGTCACAGCGAAGGACCAGTCTATAGCGAATTGATCAGTGGCTTCTTGGTGTCGGTCCCTTCGTACCGGCTGGAATTGACATCGCGGCTAACGCGGTAGAATTCAAGCTGGCTGTCGATCTGAGCATCGAGCAACAGGGCTTTGGCGTCGGTGCCCTGGATGTCTGTGTTGAGCCAAGTGCCATAGGCCTCCGGCGACAAAATGATCGGAATGCGTCCGTGGATATTGGCGATGTGATCAACGGCCGGGGCGGTGATAATGGTGCAACTGGTCACGCCGAGATTGTCGTTACGCGCCCATATGCCGGCGAAGCTGAACGGCTGCCCCTCAGGAAGCTGCAAGAGCCAGGGGTCTTTGCCCCCATCCTCTTCATTCTTGGTCCATTCGAAATAGCCATCGGCCGGGATCAGGCAGCGCCGGGACTTAAAGCCCTCCCGGAAAGCGCCGGACGTATCGACGGTTTCGATGCGGGCATTGAACATGGCCGCCTTCGGCAGTTCCTTGGCAAAGAACGGCACTAGCCACCAGCGGCCTTGATCAAGCTCCATGTTGCCGCCCTTGTCGAGGTGGACAAAGTCCACGTCCTGGGTCGGCGCGATGTTGTGGCGCGGCTGCATGTTGGACT
>Ga0126314_10001842_pt1 | contig 10381 bp, 11 predicted proteins | sample Plot105B_FD_92535 | JGI IMG/M metagenome (GOLD analysis project Ga0126314, IMG submission 92535) | Serpentine soil microbial communities from UC McLaughlin Reserve, CA, USA - Plot105B | ecosystem: Environmental > Terrestrial > Soil > Grasslands | place: USA: UC McLaughlin Reserve, Lake County... | reverse complement strand
GATCTTCATGGTCGGTTTGCGCGTCTTCGACGTCGGCGCACTGATCGTCTGGCTGGTGTGGTTCTTCCGGCTGCGCGACGACGACGGCGACGACGGGGACGACTTCCGCGGCGGAGCGGACGAGCCCGAGGATCCCGGTCCCCCCGGCGGCCACCCCGGGCTGCGGATCCCGCTGCCCGACGCCTCGCCCTGGCCCGTGCGCCGGCGCGACCACCTCGGCGGCGTCCAGCACCGCGCCGAGCCCCAGCGCCGCCGCGGCGTCCCGCAGCCGGTCCCGGCGCGGGCGCCGGTCAAGCGGCGCTGAGCAGGTTCTCGAACGGGGCGCGGCCGGTCATCTTGTGCGCGCCCGCGCGCGCGGCCAGCGTGCACGCGCCCTCGATCCCGCGGCCGTCGCCGAGCCCGTAGGCGAGCGCGGCCGCGAACGAGTCGCCCGCGCCGTAGGCGTCGCGTCGCGGGCCGGGCAGCGGCACCGCCTCCCAGGTGCCGGACGCTCCGTCGGCGGCCTCCCAGCGCCCCCCGCGTGAGCCCGCCGTGGTGACCACGTAGCGCGGCGCGGGGTCCAGCCGCGCCGGGTCGAGCTGCTCGCCCGCGTCGCTGCCGCTGCGCACGAGCGCGTCGAGCCGCACGCCCGCCGAGAGCAGCGTCGCGTCGGCGCGCGGCGTGGCGACCAGCGCGTGCGCCTGCCGCGCGGCCCGCAGCGCGCCCGCGTCGCCGCCCGTGAAGTAGACGCCGTCGGTCTCGGCCAGGCGCTCCCACGGCAGCGGGTCCTCGCCGTGCGGGACGATCCGCTCGCCGATCACGGTGATCGCGCGCTCGCCGTCGGCGTCGATGTGCGTGAACCCGCGCCGCTGCGGGACCTCGCGCGGCGCGGCGAACACGCGCACGCCGTGCGCGGCCAGCCGCTCCGCTGAGGCCCGCGCCCGCGCGTCGTTGCCCAGCGCCGTGAAGAAGTCGGCGCCGCTGCCCAGCCTGGCCAGCTGGACCGCCGCGACCGCGCCGCCGCCCCCCGCCTCCTCCCAGCACTCCGAGGCGTGGACGATGTCGCCCGGCCCAGGCAGCCGCGGCACGCGAGCGAACTCGATCCACTCGACGTGCCCCACCACCGCGACCCGGGTCATGCGCGCAGCTTGCCAGGCGAGGCGGCCTCGCCCGCCAGCGGCAGCAGCCGCGTCGCCGCGGCCTTCCACGAGGCCACGGCGCGCGAGCCCGGGCGCAGCTCGAGCTCCCGCACCGCCGCGTCGCTGAGCTCGGCGGTCAGCGGCTGCGGGGCGGCGAGCCCGACCCGCACGCGGTTGCCCACCGTCGTGATCGACACGACCTCGACCGGCAGGTGGTTGCGGGTCGAGCCCGGATCGGCCGCGTGCTCGGGCGCGAGCGCGATCTCCCACGGGTAGACGCTGACCGCCACCGGGCCGGTGGCGCGGTCGAGCGCCATGACCGTGCCGCCGCCGTCGAGCGCGACCTGCGTCGCCGATCCGGCGATTGGATGCGCGAACCCGGTCAGCACCACCGCGCCGGTGAAGTCGGCCACGAACGCCGAGGCCGGCTCCGCGGCCAGCCGCGCCGCGTCGCCGCGCTGCACGATCCGCCCGCCGTCGACGACCGCCACCTCGTCGCCGAGCAGCGCCGCCTCCGTGAAGTCGTGGGTGACGAGCAGCGCGGGGACGCCCGCGTCGCGCAGCACCGAGGCCAGCTCGCGGCTCGCCGCCGCGCGGGTGCGGGCGTCGAGCGCGGACAGCGGCTCGTCGAGCAGCAGCGCGCGCGGCCCGCGTGCGAGCGCCCGGGCCAGGGCCACGCGCTGGCGCTCGCCGCCGGACAGCGTCCGCGGGCGCGAGTCGGCCAGCGCGCCGATGCCGAAGCGCTCGAGCAGCTCCTGCGCGCGCTCCCGGCGCGCCGCGCGCGGCAGGCGGGTGAGCGGATAGGCGACGTTCTGCCACGCTCGCAGGTGCCCGAACAGCGCGTACTCCTGGAAGACGTAGCCGCAGCCGCGGCGCTCCGGCACGACGTCGATGCCGCGCGCGGTGTCCAACCACACCTCCTCGCCGCATGAGACCGCGCCGTGCTGCGGCCGCAGCAGACCCGCCGCCACGCGCAGGACCGAGGTCTTGCCCGCGCCGGACGGTCCCGCGAGCGCCAGGCAGGCGCCCGCCTCGACGGTCAGCGCGACGTCGAGGTCCAGCGCCCCGAGCCGCGCCCGCGCCTCAACGCGCAGCACCGCCGAGCCACCCCGTGCCGCTGAGCAGCTTCACCGACGCCAGCAGCGCGGCCGAGACGCCGACGAGCACGGCCGACAGCGCCAGCGCGCCCGTGAAGTCCGTCCCGAAGCGCTCGTAGATCGCCAGCGGCACGGTCTGCGTGATCCCGCGGAACGAGCCCGCGAACATCAGCGTCGCCCCGAACTCCCCCAGCGCGCGGCCCCAGGCGAGCGCGAGGCCGGCGAGCAGCCCCGGCCCCGCCGCGGGGATCGCGATCCGCGCGAAGGTGCGCGCCTCGGTCGCGCCGAGCGTGCGCGAGGCGTCGAGCCAGGTCTGGTCGAGCGCCTCGAAGGACGCCTGCGCCTGGCGCAGGTAGAACGGCGCCGAGACGAACGTGAGCGCGACGACCACCCCGGCGGTGGTGAGCACGAGATGGTCGCCGACCGCGCCGCCGAAGACGCCCTGCGGGCCCAGCGAGGCCAGCAGCGCGATCCCGGCCACCGCCGGCGGCAGCACGAGCGGCAGCTCGATCAGCGTGATCACCAGCGCGCGCCCGCGGAAGCGGCGCGTCGCCAGCAGCCACGCGGCCGGCGTGCCCACGAGCACGATCAGCGCCAGCGCCGCGGTCGAGCAGATCAGGCTGAGCCGCAGCGCGTCCAGCGCCCCCTCCTCCCCCAGGCTGCGCACGAGCTCCGCCGGCGAGGTGTCGAGGAAGATCGCCGCGATCGGCAGCGTCAGGAACGCCAGCGCGACGGCCAGCGAGCCCCCGAGGACGAGGCTGAACGGCTTCACTGCGCCGGTGGCGGCTCGAAGCCGGCCGCGACGAGCGCCCGCTTGCCGTCGCCGTCGAGGAGCCCGTCGACGAACGCCTTCGCGGCATCCTCGTGCTTGGCGCCCTTGACCACCGCGGCGCCGTAGGCGACGGTCGGCTGCAGCGACTCGGGCAGCTCGATCTCCTTCAGCTTGCCGCCGGTCGCGCGCACGTCGGAGACGTAGACGAAGCCGGCGTCCACGGCGCCCTGCGTGAGCTTGCCGACGATGCCGGCCACATCGGGCTCCTCGGAGCGGACGTTCTTGAGGATCGCCGAGCTCTCGGACTCGGGCAGCTTCGACAGCAGCGTGCGCGTGTAGGAGCCGACCGGCACGCTCTCGGACCCGATCGCCAGCGACGTCCCGGCCGTCTCGAGGTCCCTCAGCGAGGTGATCCCGGAGCTCGCCGGCACGGCGATCACGACCCGGTTGCCCGCGAACGTGACGGGCCTCTCCACCAGCCCCTCGTCGTAGAGCTCGTCGGGCAGCTTCGTGTTGGCGGAGGCGAACACGTCGGGCTTCGCCCCCTTGCGGATCTGCGCGGCCAGCTCGTCGGAGCCGGCGAACGAGAAGCGCGCCTTCGCGTCCTCGAACGTGCCGCCGTAGGCGGTCAGCGCCTGCTTGAGTGACGCGGCGGCCGAGACCGTCAGCGTGTCGTCGCCGGCGCCCCCGCAGTCGGCGAGCCCGAGGCCGCAGAGCGCGATGAGGACCGTGAACATCGACCGCATGTACCTAAGCATTGCATAGGTTCACGGGGTGGGTGGGAGCGTTCCCTGCACGCGCCGGCGGTCGGCGCCGTCGACCTCGACCTTCCAGATCGGCGCCTCGGCCTTGACGCGGTCGATCAGCGCGCGGACGCCCGCGAACGCCTCGCCGCGGTGCGGCGCGGAGGCGGCGACGAGCACGCTCGGCTCCGACAGCGGCACCGTGCCGACGCGGTGCTCGAGCGCGACCGCGCACAACCCGTGGCGCACCGCCTCCTCCTCGCCGATCGCGCGCAGCCGCTCCGCCGCCATCTCGGCGTAGGCCTCGTAGTCGAGCTCGGCCACCCCGCGCGTGACGCCCTCGAAGACGACGACCGCGCCGGCGCGCGCATCGCGCACCGCCGCCGACACGGCGGCGACGTCGAGCGGCTCGCCGGTCACCCGCACCGACCGCACCGCGCCCTCGCCGCCGCTGACGGGCGGGATCAGCGCGATCTCGTCCTCGACCCGGACGCGCTCGCCGGCGCCGGCGTACTCGCGGTTGATCGCGACCACGCACTGGCCGGGCTGCAGCTCGCCGACCGGCGTCTGCGCCATCGCGGCCAGCAGGTCCGAGACGACCGCGCCGTCGGGCAGCTCGACCTCGATGTGCTGCGCGCCCGCCCGCTCACGCAGGCCGGCGAACAGCCGGACGGAGACCTTCATGGTCCCCGAGATTAGTCCGGAGCCTGGCGACGAGCTCGCCTGCGGGCAGCGGCCGCGCCAGGTGATAGCCCTGGGCGAACTCGCAGCCCAGGTCGGTGAGGCGGCGCAGCTGGCCTGCCGTCTCGACCCCCTCGGGCACGACGCGCATCCCGAGCGCCTTCGCCATCCCGACGATCGCCTGCACGATCGCGTCGTCGCCCTCGCCGTCCTCGCCGAGGTCGGCGACGAAGGTGCGGTCGATCTTCAGCGCGTCGATCGGGTGGCGGCGCAGGTAGGCCAGCGACGAGTAGCCCGTGCCGAAGTCGTCCAGCAGCAGCCGCACGCCGAGCCGCCGCAGCGCCTGCAGGGTCTCGGCGGTCGCGGGCGTGTCCTCCAGCAGCAGCCCCTCGGTGATCTCCAGCGCGAGCGCGCTCGCGGCGAGACCGGACTCGCGCAGCACCGCGCCGACCACGCCCGGCATCCCGGTGAGTGCCATCTGGCGCGCGGACACGTTGACGCTGACCGCGAGGTCGGGCGCGGTGCCGTCGGCGCGCCAGCGCGCGACGTCGCGGCAGGCCGTGCGCAGCACCAGCTCGCCGAGCTCGACGATCAGCCCGGAGTCCTCGGCGACCGGGATGAAGTCGGCGGGCGCGATCGGGCCGCGCTCGGGATGGTCCCAGCGCAGCAGCGCCTCCACGCCGGCGACGGTGACGTCGGGGAGCGAGTAATAGGGCTGGTAGGCGACCCACAGCTGATCGCCGGCCTGTAGCGCGCGGCGCAGGTCGGCCTCGATCCGCAGCCGTGCGGTCGTGCGGTCGCGCAGGCCCATGTCGAAGACCTCGTGGCGGCCGCGGCCGCGCTCCTTGGCGCGGTAGAGCGCCGCGTCGGCGTCCGAGAGCAGCTCCGTCGCGCCGCGTGGCCCCTGGGGGTCGCTGACGACCACGCCGACGCTGGTCGAGCAGAAGCGCGGCTCGCCGCGGACCTCGAACGGCCGCGCGAACGCGCGCACGAGCCGCTCCGCGACGCGCAGGGCGTGCGCCTCGTCGCCGACGCCCTCGCACAGCACCGCGAACTCGTCGCCGCCGAAGCGGGCGATCATGTCCTCCGGCCGCAGCACGGCGCGGAGGCGGGGGCCGATCGCGCGCAGCAGCTCGTCGCCGGCCTCGTGGCCGAGCGAGTCGTTGAGCACCTTCAGGTGGTCGACGTCGAGGAAGAACAGCGCCAGGCTGCGGCCCTCGGCGTCCGCGCGAGCGATCGCGTCGCTGAGGCGCTCGAGCAGGAGAGCGCGGTTGGGCAGCCCGGTGAGCGCGTCGTGCAGCGCGTCGTGGCGGATGCGCTCCTCCGTGCGCAGGTTCTCGAGCGCGCCGTTGAGGACGTGGGCGACCGCCGTGAGGAAGTCGAGGTCCTGCCCGGTGAACGTGCGCGCGACGCGCGTGTGCGCGCCGAGCACCCCGACCGGCGCATGCGCGGCCCCGAGCATCACGCTCGCGCTCGAGACCACGCCGTTCGCGCGCAGCGGCCGCGCACGCCAGCGGGGGTCGCCGGGCAGGTCCTCGATCACGACGGGCCCGTGCGCGTACCGCTCGCGACCGGCCTCGTCCTTGAACGAGCGCATCTCGTACTCCGAGCCGATGAAGTCCTCCGGGAAGCCGACCCCCGCGACCACCCGCATCAGGCCGCGACCGTCGGCCCGCTCGACGACGTGTACCAGCTCGACGTCGAGCCCCTCGGCGACGGCGCGGCAGGCAGCGTCCATCAGCTCGTCGAGCGGACCGCGCCGAAGTGCCAGCTCCCCCAGGCGTGCGACGGCGGCCTGCTGCGCGAGCCGCCGGGACAGCTCGAGCCTGGCGGCGCGCTCCTCGCGCAGCTCCTCGTCGTCGTCGAAGGTCAGGCAGACCACGCCGATCACCGTGCCGTCGGCGAGCGTGATCGGGGCGACGGTGTTGCGGTACTCCTCGTCGTAGGCGATCGTGAAGCGGCGGGTCTCCCCTGCGAGCGCGGCCTCGTAGTGCGACATCACGCCGTCCAGGAGCTCCGCGGGCATGATCGCGCGCAGGCTGCGGCCGCACAGCGTGGCCGGGTCGATGCCGATCCGGTCCCAGCGCGAGCCCCCGCCGGCGCGGAGCCGCAGGTCGCGATCGAGGACCAGCAGCACGCTCACCCGCACGTCGGCGGCGAGGGCGGTTCCGAGCGCCGCCATCCGGTCGAGCAGCTCCTCGATCGCGGGGGACGTCCTCGTCGGAATCGCCGTCACATCCGTGCCATCGGCGTGCCGGGGGCATTCCTGAAGGTGCCGCGCCACTAGGATGACCTCTATGGAGGGTGCTTCCCTCACGCATCTCGACGCGGCCGGCCGGGCGACCATGGTCGACGTGAGCGCCAAGGCGCCAACCGACCGCTGGGCGCGCGCCCGCGCGGTCGTGCGGATGTCGCCGCACGCGGCCGCGAAGGTGGCCGCCGGCGACGCCCCGAAGGGCGATGTCGCCGGCGTCGCGCGGATCGCCGGCATCCAGGCGGCCAAGCGCACCGACGAGCTGATCCCGCTGGCCCACCAGCTGCCGCTGACGAAGGTCGGCGCCGAGATCGAGGTCGACCCGGACGCCGGCACCGTCACGGTCGTCGCCGAGGCGCGCACCACGGCCCGCACGGGCGTGGAGATGGAGGCGCTCGTGGCCTGCTCCGTGGCCGCGTTGACGGTCTACGACATGGTCAAGGGGATCGAGCCCGGCGTGGTGATCGAGCGCGTCGAGCTGCTCGACAAGACGGGCGGGAAGGCGGACTACCACCGGTGAAGCCGCTCGTCGACGGACACGGCCGCCCGATCGGGGACGTGCGGGTCTCGGTCACGGACCGCTGCAACTTCAGGTGCCAGTACTGCATGCCGGCGGAGGGCCTGCCGTGGCTCAACCGCGACGCACTGCTCAGCTACGAGGAGATCGAGCGGCTCGTGCGGCTGCTGTCCGCGATGGGCGTGCGCGACGTGCGCCTCACCGGCGGCGAGCCGCTCGTGCGCCGCGAGCTGTGGCGCCTGGTCGAGAAGCTGTCGGCGATCGAGGACGTCCACGACCTCTCGCTGACGACCAACGGCTACCTGCTCGAGCGCCAGGTCTCAGACCTCGTGCGCGCAGGCCTGAAGCGGATCAACGTCTCGCTCGACGCGCTCGCGCCGGACCGCTTCTTCCAGCTCACGCGCCGGGACTCGCTGCAGCAGGTGCTCGACGGCCTCGCGGCCGCCCAGCGCCATCCGGAGCTGCGGCCGATCAAGGTCAACGTCGTCGCGCTGCGCGACTTCACCGAGGCCGAGGTCGTGCGCTTCGCCGAGTTCGCGCGCACCGAGCCCTACGTGGTCCGCTTCATCGAGTTCATGCCGCTCGACGCCGACCGCACCTGGAGCCGCGACCGCGTGCTGCCCAACGAGGAGGTGCGGGCGCTGATCGACGCCGTCTACCCGCTCGAGCCGATCGGTCGCGAGCGCCACGGCACCTCGCGGCGCTGGCGCTTCGCCGACGGACAGGGCGAGATCGGCTTCATCTCCCCCGTCACCGAGCCGTTCTGCGGCGACTGCAACCGGATCCGGCTGACGGCCGAGGGCGAGCTGCGGACCTGCCTGTTCTCGATGACGGAGACCGACCTGCGCGGCCCGCTGCGCTCGGGCGCGACGGACCCCGACCTCGAGGCGATCATCCGCGACGCGGTGTGGCGCAAGGAGCTTAAGCACCACGTCAACGATCCGGGCTTCGTGCAGCCGGAGCGGACGATGTCGCGCATCGGCGGTTAGATGGCCGATTCCATCTGATGCGCACGATCGAGGAGGCGCTCGAGGCGATCCTGACGCCGGTCGCGCCGCTCGAGGCGGCACGCGAGCCGCTGGCCGCGGCGGTCGGGCGGGTGGCGGCCGAGGACGTCCCGGCAGCGGTCGACCTGCCGCCGTTCGACCGGTCGGCGATGGACGGCTACGCCGTGCGCGCGGCCGACACGGCGCCGGGCGTGGCGCTGCGGCTGACGCGCGGTGTGGCGGCCGGGGAGGTCGCCGAGCAGGAGCTGGCGCCGGGGACCGCGGCGCCGGTCTCCACCGGCGCGGCGCTGCCACCCGGCGCCGACGCGGTCCTGCAGTCGGAGCTGGCCGAGATCGGCGCGGGCACGGTGACGCCGGAGCGGGCGATCGAGCCGGGCCGGCACGTGCGCTACCGCGGCGAGGACGTGCACGCGGGCGACGTGCTCGCGCGGGCCGGCGAGCGGCTCACGCTCCCGCGGCTGTCCGCGCTCGCCTCGGCGGGCGTCGGCGAGGTCGCGGTCCACCGGCGGCCGCGGCTGCACCTGCTCGTCACCGGCTCGGAGCTGCTGCCGCTCGGGGCGCCGCCCGAGCCGGGCCGGATCCACGAGTCCAACGGGCTGATGGTGTCGCTGCTGGCGCGCCGCGCGGGCGCGGAGGTGATCGGCGGCGACGTCGTGCCCGACGACCGGGCAGCGACGCTGGAGGCGGTCGAGCGCGGCCTGGCCGACGACGTGCTGGTCGTCTCCGGCGGCGTGTCGGTCGGCCCGCACGACCACGTCAAGCCCGCCTTCGAGGCCGGCGGCGTCGAGGAGGTGCTCTGGCGCGTGCGGATCAAGCCCGGCAAGCCGATGTGGTTCGGGCGCCGCGGCCCGACGCTCGTGTTCGGGCTCCCGGGCAACCCGCTGTCGAGCATCGTCTGCTTCTGCGTGTTCATCGAGCCCGCGCTGCGGCGGCTGCAGGGCGAGCGCGACGCGATGCCGCGGCTCGTGCGCGGCCGCCTCGCCGCTCCCGCGGAGGCCTCCGACGGGCGCACCACGTTCCTCACCGCCGCGATCGCGCGCGGCGCCGACGGCGTGCTCGAGGCCACCCCGACCGAGCGCCAGGGCTCGCACATGACCGGCGCGCTCGGCGAGAGCGACGGCTTCGCCGTCGCGCCGCACGGCTCCCCCGGGCTGCAGGCCGGGGACCCGGTGGACCTGCTGCTGCTCGGCTGACGTGTCCGCGGCCTGTACCTCGCGCTGCTGTCCGCCGGGTCGCTGGCCGGCGGGCTGATCTACGGCGCGCGCTCGTGGCCGGGCGAGCCGGTGCGCCGGCTGCCGGTGCTCATGCTCGCCCTCGGCGCCGGCTTCGCGCTGCTCGCGGCGGCGGAGGGCCCGGCCGTGCTGTCCGTGCTCCTGCTCGCCTGCGGGCTGATGCTCGCGCCCGCGACGGTGGTGGCCTCCACGCTGCTCGACACCGCCGCGCCGCCCGGCACGCTGACCGAGGCGTTCGCGGTGATGGTCATGGGGATCGTGGCCGGGACCGCGCTGGGCAACGCGATCGGCGGCGCGATCGTCGAGGGCGCCGGCCACGAGGCCGGCGCGCTCACCGCGGGCGCGATCGCGGTCCTCGGCTCCGCCGTGGCGGCCGCGCGCCGCCGCACGCTCGCGCCGGCTTAGGCCCATCGCCGACCCGGGGACTACGTGGCCGGCCGCGCCGCGGCGTGCGCCTCGACGATCCGCCGCTGCACGTCCGTCAGCGGCGGCGACTCGCCGCGCTCCAGCGCGGCGGCGGCCTGGTCGAGCGTCAGGCCGGTCCCGGTCAGGATCGACCCGACCAGCGGCGGCACGTCGGCGCCGCAGACCCCGGTGTCACATCCCTCGGCCATGCCTTCGAGGCTAGCGCCGGCCGCCGCCGAAGAGGCGCCTGATCCGGTCCCAGAGGGCCTCGAAGAACAGCGAGAAGCCGCTGATCGGCTTCGCGGCCGCGGCCGGCGGCGGCATCGCGGGCGCCGGCCTCGGCGCCGCGGGCGCCGGCGTGTCGGGCGGCTGGGCGGCGGCGCTCGCCGCCGCATCGTCGGCGGATGGTGCGGGCTCCGGGTCGGCTCCTGCGGCGGCCTCGGGGGCCTCCTCGCCGGTCGTGATCGCCTCACCGCTCGGGGCGGGCTCGGAGGCGACGATCCTGCTCTGCAGGCAGGCGGCGAAGTCGCGCATGAGGCGGTTGGAGATGTCCTC
>Ga0126314_10001841_pt1 | contig 10382 bp, 9 predicted proteins | sample Plot105B_FD_92535 | JGI IMG/M metagenome (GOLD analysis project Ga0126314, IMG submission 92535) | Serpentine soil microbial communities from UC McLaughlin Reserve, CA, USA - Plot105B | ecosystem: Environmental > Terrestrial > Soil > Grasslands | place: USA: UC McLaughlin Reserve, Lake County... | reverse complement strand
CTCGCGGGGCTCAAAGTCGGTGGGAAGGGTTGGCTAGGGTGAGGCGCATGGCATCGGCATTGATCACTGGCGGCACGTCGGGCATCGGCGCTGCCTTTGCTCGGGTGCTGGCGGCGCGCGGTGACGATCTGATTTTGGTCGCCCGCGACGCCGACCGCCTGGCGACCATGGCGTCCGAGCTCAAGGACCGATACGGCGTCGCGGTGGAGACAATGACCGCCGACCTGGCGAATCGCGACGAAGTCCAGCGGGTGGCTGACCGGCTGACCAGCAAGCAGCAGGCAGTGGACACCCTGGTGAACAATGCCGGCTTCGGCATTCGGGGCAGCCTGTTGAATCCCGACCTCACACAGCACGAGCAAGGACTCGAGGTGATGGCCAGAGCCGTCATGGTGCTGTCTGCGACGGCCGGCCGGGTGATGCGGGACCGGGGCACCGGCGCGATCATCAATGTCTCAAGTACGGCGGGCTTCGTGACGGTCGGTCACTACTCGGCAATCAAGGCCTACGTGACGACGTTGACCGAGGCTCTGAACAACGAGCTCGCAGGCTCTGGGGTTACTGCGACGGCACTCTGCCCGGGCTGGGTCCGCACCGAGTTCCACGAGCGGGCATCGATCCGCACTGGCAGCATTCCCGAATGGATGTGGCTGGACGCCGACCAGCTGGTCGCCGAGTGCCTGCGGGACGTGGCAGCGGGCAAGGTCATTTCCATTCCGTCGCTTCGCTACAAGGTCATGATGTCGGGCGCTCGCCATGCGCCGCGGAATGCCGTTCGGGCGCTATCCCGGCGACTAGCTTCCAGACGCCACTAGCGCCTACGGGCTATAGGCTGACTGGGTGCCCAGCCGCAGCCGCTACACGTCGCCGTTGCACGCCGGCGCTCGGTTCGTGGCTCAGCGCGGTCTATTGAAGCCACTGGTCTGGCGGCTCGCCACCGTGACCGTGCTCGGCACTGAGAAGCTGCTGGGGCTCACCGGCCCTTTCGTCGTGGTCTCCAACCACGCAAGTCACTTGGACGCCCCGCTCATCCTGGGTGCGCTACCACGCAAGCTGGCTCGATACGTCGCGGCCGGGGCAGCCGCGGACTACTTCTTCGACGTCTGGTGGCGCAAGGGACTCACCTCGCTGTTCTTCAATGCGTTCCCAGTGGACCGAACCGGCTTGCGGGGGCGGAAGGGTTTGGCAACAAGCCTGCTCGATGACGGCGTTCCACTGCTGCTGTTCCCCGAAGGCACCCGGTCGCGCACGGGCGAGATGGGTACGTTCAAACCCGGGGCAGCTGCGTTGTGCATCAGTCGCGATGTACCTTGCGTTCCGGTCGGGATCCTCGGTGCCAACGAGGCGATGCCGTACGGGAACAAGTGGCCGGAACGAGGACGGCCTCCGATTTACCTCATCTTCGGCGAGCCGATGCGCGCCGACGACGGCGAGACGGCATCAGAGTTTTCTGATCGAATCGCCAAGGAAGTCAACGGGCTCTACGACGAGGCGATGGCATACCGCGCAGCACATACCTAACCAGCTCGTCCGGTCACCAAGGGGAGAAAGAGATCGCAACCGTTCAACACATGAAGTGGTGGGGTTGGGGCGTCGAAGGCGTCGGCTTCCACCATGAGGACAAGCCGAAATTGCGTCCCTTCGTGCAGCAGGCCGTCGATCTTGATCTGAACACCCCACCGACCCCTCCGCTGAATCTTGAAGACCTGCCGATCCCACCCCGCGGATCAGCGACGAGCTCCTGGCTGAGCTGACCGACGCCGTCGGCCTCGACAACGTCCACTCTGATGACCTTGATCGGATCGTGCAGACCTATGGCAAGAGCCTGCGAGATCTGATGCGGCTGCGCGCCGGCGACATCCCGCGGATCCCTGACGTGGTCGTCTATCCGGGCGACGAGTCGGAGGTGCAGCTGATCGTTGATCGGGTGGTCGCTGCCAACGCCGTGCTGATCCCGTTCGGCGGTGGCAGCAACATCTCCGGCAGCCTCGAAGCGCCGCCCGATGAGACCCGGACGGTGGTCTCGATTGATTTGGGCCGGCTCAATCGTGTGCTCGAGATCGATAACGACTCCGGGCTGGCGACGATCCAGGCTGGAACGTTGGGTCCAGACGTCGAGCGGCAGCTGGGCGAGCACGGCTGGACTCTCGGTCACTTCCCGGACAGCTTCACCCACAGCACGCTCGGCGGCTGGGTGGCAACCCGGTCCTCGGGCATGCAGTCGGACAAGTACGGCGACATCGCTGACATCACCCGAGGCCTCCGGGCTGTCATGCCAGGCAAGGTGCTCGTCGTACGGCCACTCCCCCACACCTCGACCGGCCCGAGCGTCCGCGAGATGATCTTGGGCTCCGAGGGTCGGCTGGGCGTGATCACCGAAGTCACCGTGCAGGTGCACCGAATCCCGGAAAAGCGGCTGATCTTGGGATATCTGTTCCCGTCCTGGGACGCCGGGCTGGCCGGCATGCAAGAGATCTCGACCAGCGACGCCCACCCATCGATCACCCGGGTCTCGGATGCGCGGGAGACCAGCTTCTCCTTCGCCACTCGCAAGAAGTCGACTGGAATACCGATTTCGTCGCTGGTGAGCAAGGGCTTGATGAAGGTGCTGGAGAGAAGGGGATGGGACCTCGAGCAGGTCTGCCTGTCCTTCATCGGCTATGAGGGCGGTGCGGCCCATGTCCGGCGTCAGAAGGCGATCGTCAAAGACATCGTCGGCAAGCATGGCGGCATCGTGGTCGGCAAGGGACCGGGCCAGCTGTACGACCAGAAGAAGTTCGACACCCCGTACATCCGGGATTACCTGCTGGACCGTGGCGCGGCAGCCGACGTTTCCGAGACCGCGGCGCCCTGGTCCAAACTGAAGCCGCTCTATGACAACACGATGGCGGCCGCCAACAAGGCATTCGCGCAGCTGGGCGTGACCGGGTGGATCATGTGCCACCTGTCGCACTCCTACCACTCGGGTGCGTGCCTGTACTTCACGTTTGCCTTCCGGCACGACGGGGTCGATCCCCTCGGCCAGTACGACCTGGTCAAGAGTGCGATTCAACAGGCCTTCGTCGACTCCGGGGGAACGCTCTCCCACCACCACGCCGTGGGTACCGAGCATGCCGCCTGGTTGGAGCAAGACATTTCGGCACCGGGGGTTCACATGATCGACGGGCTGTTCGCTGCCATGGACCCGGGCCAGAATCTCAATCCAGGCAAGATCATCGCGAAGTAGCTGCCCCGATCCCGACGTTCTTCTGCACACGCAGCATAATCAGTCGGATTGCGGCCAAATCGGCTTTATTCCTGGCTCTGTGCGGCGGTACGGCTGGAGCCGGTTGCGACCTTCAGCTTCTAGGCACAGGGCGGTCCAGTGTCCACTACCGTGAGCTAGGGCACCTGAACGCCCGGGATAGGTGGAAGCATTCACCTGTAAACGCGTTCCCCGCGGGCAGGGCCATCCCCTTGTGCGACACCTATCCCGGGTTCCTTGCGCGCGAGCTCTCAGCAACCGTGATGGGCCGGTATCTGCCGCGGGTAGCCATTAGATTCGCATCTGTGGCCCTCACCGTACAGACCATCACTGCCTCCGAGCATGTGGCCTTCAACGAGAGCCGCCCGTGGGTGAGCTTCTTGCAGACTCCGGCCTGGGCCAAGGTGAAGAATGAATGGGACAGCGAGTCGATCGGTTGGTTCGACGAGGACGGGAGCATTCGCGGAGCCGGCCTGATCCTCTATCGCCAGCTGCCCAAGATCAAGAAGTACCTGGCGTACCTGCCGGAGGGTCCGGTGATCGATTGGGAAGCCGATGACATCGCGGCCTGGCTCAATCCGCTGGCCAAGCACGTCAAACACTCCGACGCTTTCAGCGTGCGGATCGGCACGCCTGTGGTCGCCCGTACCTGGCGGGCCGAGACGATCAAGGCCGCCATTGCCGATCCCCAGATCGACTGGCTCAGCGAGGCCATGCCGGATGTGATCAACCATCAGTCCACCCGGCTACGCAATGCCATGCGCAGTCTCGGCTGGCGGCCGCCGGCCGACGACGAGGGCTTCGCCGCCGGCCAGCCGCGGTTTGTGTTTCAGCTGCCGATCGCCGGAAAGAGCCCCGAGGAACTGCTGGCCGGGATGAACCAGCTGTGGCGCCGCAACATCAAGAAGTCCGCCAAAGAGGGAGTCGTGGTGCGGCAAGGCACGATCGATGATCTCGAGCAATTCCACCTGCTCTACCTCGAGACTGCGGAACGTGATCACTTCTCGCCGAGGCCGCTGTCGTACTTCGAGACGATGTTCGAAGCGCTGTTGGACGAGGACGCAGACCGAATCCGGCTGTATCTGGCGCACCATGACAATGATCTTGTCGCGGCGACCACCTGGGTGCGGGTCGGGCAGCACGCCTGGTATTCCTACGGCGCCAGCTCGACGGCAAAGCGGGACGTGCGGGGATCGAATGCCGTGCAGTGGCAGATGATCTGCGACGCCCTCGATGCCGGCGCCACGATCTATGATCTGCGCGGGATCACCGAGGGGTTGTCGCCTGACGACCCCCACCTCGGCCTGATCCAGTTCAAAGTCGGCACGGGGGGAGAGGCGGTGGAGTATCTCGGTGAATGGGACTTGCCCCTGAATGCCGTTCTGTACAAGGCATTCGACTTCTATCTTCGGCATCGGTAGATCGCCATGGGCGGGATTACGCTGCGGCTGGATGGTGCCCGGTGGCGGGAGCATCTGAAAACGGTCGCTGATGCCGTGCCTGGTCTGGTGCCGGTGATCAAGGGCAATGGTTACGGCTTTGGCTTGCGGAGGCTAGCCGAGGAATGCGCCCAGCTGGGCGTCCAGACCATTGCGGTAGGTACCGCCCGTGAGGTCGCCGAGGTGCGCGAGGCTTTTCGCGGCGAGATCGTGATCTTGCAACCGTGGGAGGCGAACAGTGATCTCGCCACCGAGTTGGCCGGCGACGATCGACTGATCACCACCGTCTCCCGGCCGAATGATCTGGTACGGATTACCGAGGTCCAATCTCGTCCCCGCGTCCTGGTGGAGCAGTTGACCTCCATGCAACGACACGGACTGCGCCCCGATGATCTTGATCGGGTCCCTCCGATGCTGGACCGGATTCGGTTCGAGGGCTGGACAATCCATCTCCCACTCCGGGCGGAGGGACGCTATGCGGAGGCAGAGCGGCTCGCCCGAACCGCCCTGCACAACGCGCCGGGCACCTTGTGGTTCTCACACCTCCCGGCGGAGGAAACCACAGCTTTGGCTCGCCAGTTGGGCGGAGCCGGCGGCGACCCGGTGCCGGTGCGGCTGCGGATGGGTACTCGGCTTTGGCTGGGTGATGAGTTCTCGAGGCAGACCACGGCCACAGTGCTCGATGTGCACCCTGTTCGGCGGGGTGAGCGCGCCGGCTATCGACAGCGGGTCTGCCCGGCAGATGGCTGGATCCTGGTTATCGCAGGCGGCACGTCGCATGGCATCGGCATGGAGGCGCCCACTTCGGCCAGCACGCTGCGGCAGCGAGCCATCTCGGTTGCCACCGGTTCTCTGGAGGCGGCAGGACTGGCGCTGAGCCCGTACACAATCAATGGCAAGAAGCGCTGGTTTCTCGAGCCGCCGCACATGTTGTCGAGCCTGGTCTTCTTGCCACGTAAGGAGAAGCCACCCTCCATTGGCGATGAAGTTCCCGTCGAGCTGCGGCTCACGACCGCGACGGTTGACGAGATCGTCACCAGCTAGCCAGGGTTAGTCGCGAAGTTTCGCCCGGAGGCGGCCCGTGTCCTCCGCCGTCCAACCCATCTGCCCCAGCAGCTCAGTCACTCCGCCATAGCTTCCCTCGACATGGTCGAGTAAGGCGATCATGGACTCGGGCCGGCTGAAATGGGCCGAGAGCGGCGTCTCCCGCAGGCTTTCTTCGTAGGCATCCGACCCCAGCAGCCGGCGAACTACAGCTTCGATCCGGTCCGAACTGGCGGCGTAGTCGGCGATCACCGCGTCCCGATCGGCGCCCGCGATCAGCAAGGCCAGCGCGACAATCGTTCCGGTCCGGTCCTTGCCGGCGGCACAGTGCACCAGGACGGTGCCGGGTGCCTGACCGATGGCCCGCAGCGCGGCCAGCACTGAGTCCGGCCGGTCGATCAGATACGAGAAGTACACGGCCGCAACCTCATTTTCGAGGTCGACCCGGGGTTCCAGATCTACCCAGGGCAGAGCTTCACTGGGCAGTACCTCGGGTCGGTCGTCATCGGATTTCTCCTCGCCAACTCCAGCCCGCCATTCCCGGAACATCGAGTGCGCATGGACCCGCACCCGGCGGTGGCGGGCAAGCCGGCTAGGACCTTCTTCCTTGATCTCGTAGTCGCTTCGCAAATCGACCACGTCGGTCAGCCCCAGCCCGAGCAGCGCATGGACATCGCGACGACTCAGGTGTTGAAGGTTCTCCGAGCGCAGCAGTCTGCCCGGCCTGATCTCGCGGCCATCCACTGTCGGCAGCCCACCGACATCACGCAGATTGGACAGCCCGTCAAGATCGATCCATCGCCGGTTCACCCGGCCGAGTCTAGGTCGGCTCGAGCGCGCCACCTGGTGCCGTCGGCGCCGGGCTAGCTCGCCCAATGCCCGGTAAAGAACAGCCAGCTCCACCAGAGCATCAAGATCACGCTGAGGCCGAATGCCGCAATCACGAGTACTCGGTGTGCCACGCGCAGCGCCGGCTGCCGCGGCCGCCAGGTTCCCCAGAACGCGAACATCATCCACAGCGGAAACCAGAGCAAGGTGGCACGGTTCACCGAAAAGAACCAATAGGACACCGAAAACGCCAGCACCTGGACACCCACCCAGCTGGCCTCAGCCCAGAGCCGTCGGGAAAGGCACCAGCCAGTGACGATGAGCCCGAGCACCATCGAAACCATCTCAGCCCGGAAGACCGCCGCCCACCAGGGATTATCAGGAAAGGCGCCGGGCACAATCGCCGGAATCGTGTTGAGGAACGATTGCCACGGCCAGGTGAGTTGGCGGACCCAGCCCGTTGACTGGGCCGAATACCACGCGGTCCAGCTGCCAGTCAGCCAATACAGGAATGTGGCGAAGCTGGCCAGCACAGCGACGGGGATGCCGAGCAATGCGAGCCGGCGACCGCGAGCTGCCCAACTCGTATTGCGGCTGGTCAAGATCATCACGGCTAGTGCGCCAACCAGGAACAGGCCGGAGACTCGTACAGTGCAAGCGGCGGCGGCGATCAACGCTGCGGCAAGCCATCCATCCGAGCGTGCCCGCTCCCACGCCCAGAACGCGGCGGCGCAGAACAGCGACTCCGTGTACGGCACGGTGGTGAAGACGGCCGTGGGCGCGAACAGCCAGGCGATAGCGGCCCACGGACCGCCCAGCCTGATCAGCGCCGCGGCCGCGAGTGCCGAACAGAGCGAGGACAAAACGACACCGGCGATCATCATCGGAACGCCCAGCTCCAGGAATACCCGCAATATCGCCGGCAGGGCAGGGAAAAAAGCCATCAGGATGCCGTTCGGCTCTGCGAAATAGCCGCCCTCCGCAAGCCGGGTGAAGTGGCGGACGTCCCAGTTGCTGACCAGGTCGGTCAGGCTTCGGTGGTCCTTCAAGGCAAGGAGTAAGGCCACCATGGCGATCAGCCCGCGGCTCGCGATCCAGGCCTGGATGACCATCCGACCCGAGCGGGCGTCGAGAGGGTGCAGCTTCACCTGTACGGATTCACGCAGCACGGTTTGGCACCACCGGCGCGCCGCGGAGGCGGCCAATCCGGCGCGCGTCCACAGCACCGTCGAGCGGACCCCCGGAGGGATCGTCGGCGCCCCGGGCCCGTACCGGGTCGCGCTCGGGTACCAACACATCGCGGACGACCAGCGACACGACCGAGAGCTGGGTTGAGAGGCGGACCAGCACGGCGAGCCAGTAGAGCCGGTCCTCACCACTATTTCCTGGAGTGAGAAAGCCACCGAGGTGCCACCAGACCGCCGCAAAGTACAGCAGTTCACCGACGGTGAAGATCAGCCAGTCACGCCAACGGGGCCGAGCCAAGATCATCAAGGGCAGCAGCCACAGTACGTACTGAGGCGAATACACCTTGCTGGTGATCAAGAATGCCGCCACCACGAGGAAGGCGACCGCGCCAATACGCGGGCGGCGAGGAGAGAAGATAATCAGGGCGCCGATGGCGAGACAAGCGAGTGCGAACAGCCCAGTGCTGATCAGGTTCAGCTGACGCACCGGGTAACCGGCAAGGGACAGGACGTACCAGATCGAGCCCAGGTCGCCGTCGCGATCGATGTTGAACTGCCAGAAGCTTCGCCACGCATCTGGGGCAAGCACGACAACCGGTAGGTTGACGGCGAGCCAGCTGAGAACGAAGGTGGTGAACATCGCCCCGAAGTCCGCCATCCGCCGCGATCGCAGGCAGAGCAGGAAAAGTGGGCCGAGTATGAATCCGGGATAGAGCTTCGCCGCCGTCGCCAGACCGAGCAGCACGCCGGCGAACGCTGGCCGCCGACGTGACCAAAGCAGCAGCCCGCACGCCGTGCAGGCGACGGCCAACAGATCCCAGTTGATCAGGGACGCGACTGCGACGCAGGGCGATGCGGCGAGCATCATGGCGTCCCACGGCCGTCCCGGCACTGTGTGGACCTGCGCCCATACGGTGATCAAGAAGAGGGCGCCGAGGAGCACTGCGTTGACATCGAAGAAAAGCAGGGTGGAGTCGATCTCCTGCTGCTCGGTGAGGCCGACTCCTTGAGGTGCGCCAAGCACCCGGGAGACCAGCCGCTCGATCTCGAGAAACCAGCCGGTGAGAGGTGGGTACTCGAGCACCGAGTAGTCGCCGGAATCGACGTAGGGAGTGTTGCCCTGAAGCAGACCACGATCCGCGTACAGCAGTGGGATGTCGGAGTAGCACATCAGCTTGAACCAGTCGGACGCTTGCCCCGGCGCAGTGATCCGGCATGGCAACCTGAAGACCATTCCGAAGAGGTAGGTGCATGTCGCAACCAACAGCACAACCCGAGTGGGGCTCCACCAGCCCCGGCCGGGCATGGCATGTCGGCCGACCGGCCCACCCAGGCCCTCACTCAGGCTGCGGATCAGCCGGTCTGATCTCGACGGAACGTCAGTGGTCAGTTCCGAAGCCGACATTGTTCAGCCTTGGCTGGACGTTGTGGTTCCACGGCCGCCCCCTGGAGTTTTCGTGGGAGAGGCGGTCGGCTTCCTGAACGGCTTCGGCGCTGCAGTCGTGGCCGTGTTGGTTGGGGTCGGCTGGCTGGTTTTCTTTGGCGCCTTCGTTTGAGGTGCAGGCCTGGACTTCGTCGGTTCAGTCTGCGTGGGCTCTGGGCTGGGTTCCCGAGTGGGAGCAGATGTGGTGGGTGGAGGCTGGGTTGTCCGCGAGTCGACGCGCACGACAACCTTGTCGCGGTTGACGTAAGCGGGTGGCTCGAACTGTTTGACCGGCTGCCCTTCAGTCGCGGTCCGCATGTAGTCCGCCCAAGTCAGGGCGGGATAGGTGCCGCCGAAGAAGGCGGAGTCGCCCGGGCGCCGGAACTTGTCGAGATCGGCGTTGCCGTCATTGCCGGCAACGTACATCACCGCAGTTGAGATTTGTTTGGTGTAGGCCACGAACCAGGCAGAAACGATGTCGCCGCTACCGTCTTCGTTCTTCCGATCCTTTGTGCCGGTCTTGCCGGCTACTGGCCGGTCCAGCGTGGCGACGGCCCGGCCCGTGCCCTGCTCGACCACGTTGGACAGGGCGTAGGTGACGTCGTGCGCGATGTCCTCGCTGACCGCACGCCGCTCCTCCGGGTTGGCCCGGTAGATGATCTTCTTCCTGGGGTCGCGGACTTCCTTGACCACGTGGTTCGCGACGAAAGTGCCGTCGTTGGCGAAGGTCGCAAATGCCCCGGCCTGGTTGAGCGGGCTGACCTCGGCAGTGCCGAGCGGTATCCGGGAATCGCGCTCGCTCCAGCCGGCACCCTTCGGTGCTCCGGCAGCCTGTGCCATCTTCATGATCTTGGACGGGCCGTCTTCCATCTGTGTCGTCAGGTCGACGAAGGCGGTGTTGATGGAGTCGGTAGTTGCCCTGGTCAGCGTTACGGACGGTCCGTACTGGTTGGAGAACTCGTTGCGCACCGGAGTCGATTCGCCGGGCGGGATGAACGTGTTGCCGTTGAATTTGGAGAGCAGGCTGAAACCGTCCTTGAGGCCTGCTGCGAGAGCGTATGTCTTGAAGGTCGAGGCGGTTGGGCGGGCGGTGGTAGCCCAGTTCCGAGAGTTCTTCACGAAATCTGGCCCACCATAGAGAGCGATCACCTCGCCGCTGCCGACGTCGACTGAGGCGATGGCCGCGTGGAGCTTGGAGGCCTTCTGGTCGCTCGCCT
>Ga0126314_10001840_pt1 | contig 10384 bp, 11 predicted proteins | sample Plot105B_FD_92535 | JGI IMG/M metagenome (GOLD analysis project Ga0126314, IMG submission 92535) | Serpentine soil microbial communities from UC McLaughlin Reserve, CA, USA - Plot105B | ecosystem: Environmental > Terrestrial > Soil > Grasslands | place: USA: UC McLaughlin Reserve, Lake County... | reverse complement strand
GGACGGCCGTTGGCGATGGCACTGGGACCCCAGGTTCCTCGACGGGCCCCGCTCGGTGAACACGGATTGGGCGAGCGTGGAGGAGCGCCTTCTCGCGGCCGCGGAGTGGCTTACGATCCCGACGCTTCTCATCCGCGGCGGCTCGAGCGATCTCGTTTCGCGGGAAGCCGCCGACGCCTTCCTGAGCATCGCCCACGACGCGGAGTTCGTCGACGTCGCGCAGGCACGTCACATGGTCGCCGGGGATCGCAACGACATCTTCGCCGATGCGATCCTTGCTTTCATGGCACGGCGAATCGGGGTGGAAAGGTCAGCCGCGTGACAGGCTTGTACGGCCCGACCGGCGCCGTTGTCGCGAGCGGCGTTCCCGCGTGGTGCCCGGCACAGGCCTGGCCACGGCCGACCGGTCCCGAGACTGGGCCCTGATGTGGCGGCAGCCCGTCCCCGTCCGGAGCATCCTTCATGACCCGCCTCGACAGCGCGATACGGCGGCTGACGGCTCAGCGCTCGATCCTCGATTGGGCCGCACGGCACGTGACGGGTCGGCCGGGTTTGATCCTTGAACTCGGGCTTGGGAACGGGCGGACATTCGATCACCTGCGGGACCGCCTCCCGGGCCGGGACATCTACGTGTTCGAGCGCGCCCCGGCAGCACATCCCGAGTCGATGCCAGTCGAGGATTATTTGATCATCGGCGACATGTTCGAAACCTTGCCGGCCTTCCACCGGCGCTTCGGTTCGCGTTGCGCCGTCCTGATTCATGCCGATATCGGAACCGGGGACGAAGCCGAGAACGGTCGAGTGGCCGCCCGGCTCGGCCCCGTTCTCCAGCCGCTGATGCGCGAGGGGGGCCTCGTGGTCGGCGATCGCCCCTTTCTCCTCGAGGGCTGCGTGGATATTTCCAGCCAAACGGGCGTGGAGACCGGCCGATACTACGTGTACCGAAGGGCCGGTCCGAGCTCGCATCCGGCTCGCGAGGCGCAGTCCAGGTCCGAGAGCTGATTTCACTCAGGGGGCCTCTCCGCCCATCTGGCTGACATTACCGAGAATTGGGCTAGGGTAACGGCCCAAACGCGCCTATCTATCCCAGGCCGAGCCGGCGCCGACAGGGAGGTGATCATGACCCAAACCACCGCACGGGCAGACAGCCCTGCCCCGCTAGCCGGAACCGTCGATCCTGTCTGGAACCAGCTGCGGACCGAGGCGGAGGCGATTCTGCGCGACGAGCCCGCCCTTTCAGGCTTCGCCCTTGCAACGATTCTGAACCAACCGAGCCTGGAGGCCGCGGTAGTCCACCGGGTCGCGTGGCGGCTGGCTCACGATTCACTTTCGGCCGATCTGATCGAGCAGACCTATCTCGAGGCCCTGGAGCACGAGCCTGCGATCGGAGAGGCTTTCCGGGCCGACATCATGGCTGTGGTCGATCGGGATCCGGCGTGCAACCGATTCGCGGAGCCGGTGCTGTTCTTCAAGGGGTTCCATGCCATCCAGACCCACCGGCTCGCCCATTGGCTGTGGGGGCGCAACCGTCACGACCTCGCGCTCTATCTTCAAAGTCGGTCGTCGGAGGTCTTCCAGACCGACATCCACCCCGCCGCTCGGGTCGGGCGCGGGATCTTTCTCGATCATGCGACCGGCCTGGTGGTCGGCTCGACGGCGGTGATCGAGGACAACGTCTCGATGCTCCAGGACGTGACGCTCGGCGGAACCGGCAAGGAGAAGGGCGACCGTCATCCGAAGATCCGGCGCGGGGTGCTCATCGGAGCCGGCGCGAAGATCCTCGGGAATATCGAAGTGGGGGCGTGCGCCCGGGTGGCGGCGGGCTCCGTCGTGCTCCAGCCGGTGCCGTGCAAGGCTACCGTGGCGGGAGTTCCGGCGAAGGTCGTCGGTTCGGCAGGATGCGCGGAACCCGCTCGCCAAATGGACCAGTTGCTCTCTCTGATGGAAGGCATCTGAGGAACCTATTTCACGGCAACGGCAATGGGATGCTTCGGGCGGGAGCGAACCTACGGGTCTTGCCCGCGTTCCCCTGTCGTGGCAAGCGCAGCCCTCGATGGAAACGGAAAGGGACCCCGGTGGACAAGACCGAGATAGCGAAAGTCGAGCGTTACCTGCGCCAGACGTTCGCAAACCACTCGCTTCGCGTGGTTGCGCGGCCGAAGAAAACCGACTCCGCGGAGGTGTACCTCGGTGACGAGTTCCTGGGGGTCCTCTTCGTCGACGACGAAGATGGCGACCGCTCTTTCAACTTCACCATGGCCATCCTGGACACCGATCTCGAGGACTGATCGGCCGTCGCCGGGTTAACCAAGCCGTGCGAAGGCGCCTTAACGGCTTGTTAGCGATAGGGCACAGTCGACCCGTTCTTCGGGGAAGCCGAGATGCCGCTCGATCCATCGGTTGTGGACGCGCTCCAGGCCTTGTCGCTCGGCTTTGCCTTCGCGGGTCTCGTTGCGAGCACCTTCGAGCTGATCACGGACCAGACGGCGAGCTTCCATCTGCTGCAGAGCCGCGACGTCTTGGCTCTCGCGAGCGTACCGGTCCTGGTGTTTTGCGCACCTTTCGTTATCGCCCGGAACACGGTCCGCGGCTGCAAACTCGAGCGCCGCCCGCTCCATCTCGTCATTCTCGCCCCTATCGTCGCGTGTCTATGGAGCCTGATGTGCGGCCGGCTCGTGCTCGACGTCACGCAAGCGCTCGCGATCGGATGAAGCAAAGGGCTCGGTGACCCGCTCTCGAGGGTCGTAACGCTTGACGGCCCGTCCTGATTGCTGCGCTCTTGTCCTGCTCAACGACGGACAGCGCCATGCCCCTGTACAGCCTCGAGGACGTCCACCCGATTCTTCCCGAGCCGGGTCGTTTCTGGCTTGCGCCCGATGCTCATGTGATCGGTCGCGTCAGGTTGGGTCCGGATGTCGGGATTTGGTTCGGCGCGGTCCTGCGGGGCGACAACGAATTGATCGACGTGGGAGATGCGACGAACATCCAGGACGGCGCGATGCTCCATACCGACGAGGGCGCGCCTCTCGCAATCGGAGCCGGCTGCACGGTGGGGCACCACGCCATCGTGCACGGTTGCACGATCGGGGAAAACAGCCTGATCGGCATGGGAGCGACGGTGCTGAACCATGCGCGGATCGGAGCGAACTGCCTCGTCGGCGCCAACGCCCTGGTGACGGAGGGGAAAGCCTTTCCGGACAATTCGCTCATCGTCGGCGCTCCGGCCAAGGCAATCCGGACTATCGACGACGAGGCGGTAGAGCGCCTGAGATGGACTGCTAGGCACTATGTCGAGAATTGGAAGCGATACGCGAGAGGGATGAGGCGGATCGACTAATCCGCCTCGATCTCTTGCCGATGGGGATGGACACCCCTCTGCCCGGCTCCGCCCCTCAGCGATTGGCGGTCGTGGTTGGCGACGCGGTGCGCCCGCCGAGCGAGACCCAGCTCATGCTGTCCTGGCTTTCCCGTTTCACGAAAACGTAGCCGGTCTGATCCCAGGGCAAAACGGCCGAGGTCTTGTTGTCGAGAATGTAGTCGCCCCGGTCGGTGCGAACCATCAGGACGGCATGACCTTCGCCGAGCTCGTCGATGACGACGGTCATTCGCATAGCGCGGCGTGAAACGCCACGTTCCGACAGCATGCGCCGTTTTAGGAGCTGGAAGTCCTCGCAATCTCCCGCGCCGTCGTCCGGGAACTCCCAACGATCGACCAGGCCCCAGTGCTCCTTGTCGGTGATCGGCTTGATTCGAGTGTTCACACGGCGGTTGATGGAAACGATCAGGTTCCATGTCTGCGGCGTGAGCTGCACCAGAGCGGGCTCGGACGAGTCCACGGCGCACTCGGAAGGGAATTGATCGCAGAACTTGACCCAGGCCAGAATCGGCTTAGCAGGGCTTGCTTTTTCGGCAAGCTGACCGGCGTTGGGGAGGGAGACCAAGGTCTGGGCCTGGCCCGCCGCCCCTCCGATGAAAAGTGGAAGTCCCACGAGAGCCAGGCGGGTTATCCTACCGACCGGACTCAGTCCTGCCCATTGTCTCCAAGCATCGAGATAAGCGAAAAGCCTTTGCCGCATTGCCCCCAAAGCCCCTGCCAGTTAAGGTTCTTTTAACCAAAGCTGACAGAGTTGGCCGGGGGGCTCAAGTGCAAAGTTAAGGCGGGGTTAACGCAGGGCGTCGGCCGTTGGTTCCATGCCTTTGGGTGAGTTTCCGTCGGCCAGGGTCGAAAGTGCGCCTGAGACCGTCTTTGCACGCCTCAGGGGCGGGAAAATGTCCGGCGGCGGGCTGGGCGCGACCTGGCGTCGCAACTCTGCAACGGGCTTAACGATGCTTCGCTCGGACGTCGATCGATTCCTAGCAAGCGTGAATGCGGATGGTCGCTCCCGAGAGCACAGTGTAGTGCCTGACCGTGCAGGACGAACGTTCACTCGTGCTGACGACCTGCGGGAAACCCGTGACCCTCACGGGTTCTCGCCATCCCTCCACGGAGCCTGTGGCGTCCACGTCCGTTCGAGGAGACTCCTTGGAGATCGAGTCGGCTTCGATGGGTGGGAGGGCTGCAAGATCAGGTGGAGGATCGACCCATTGCCGTCGCGCCTTGGCGAGCGCGACAGAGCTCACGGGAGCCATGAGACAAACAAGTAAGGCGCCGCCTCCGACTCCGCGCCAATTCATGGCACTCTCCACGAGTTCTGTTCCCAGGGACCAACGTGTCGGGCTAGCCCTGGTTCGGCCGTATGGCCAGGGTTTTGGGTGAAACTGAACGGACATCAGGAAACGGTCAACGTTGGCGGACGAACCGCCCGCCGGCGCGCTGCTCTGAGGAGATGCTACGGAAGTCTCGCCCCCTCCTCGCGGTGGCGGGCGAGTATGGGATGGCGGAGTCCAGCGTTCAGGCCTTCGTCCCGGTCTGAATGTCTGCGAGAAGATAGGCCGAGCGGGGTGGGCCCAAACGCTTCACGACGAGCGGTCAAGACCAGCTTCTTCAATAGCCCCGCGCCCGCTCGCCCGGTTCCATTCGGCGGGCCAGGATGGCGGGCTCGACAAGCTTGCCCGGGTTGAGGAGGACGCTCGGATTTTCAGCCACTCGTCAGCCGCCTGAAATCGTGTCCATCCGGGCACGTCGGCTCCCGGATCCAGGTTCTTCCACTGCGGAGAACGGCCGGGCTGGTGGAGCAGCTCGGCTCTCTTGTAGAATTCTCGAACGAAATGGTTGAGGCGCTCATAGCGCTGGGATCCTCGAAGCGCATCGGACACTGCTAGCACGTTCGCGACTGAGACGGTCGGAACGGTGTTTCCGGTTCCGACGAGAGTCGGAAACTGGCTTGCCTCGAGAGAGGCTGGTTCATAAGCGCTTCCTGGAAGGAGTTCATGAGAAACAGGGAGCAAGCGAAACTCCCCTATCATCATCTCAGTGACCTGAAAGGCCGGCCAAGCCGCCAGAAAGACAGCGGCGTCGATGTCGCCTGACTTGAGCCGCTGACGTGCGAGATCCGCGTGGTCCATCGTGACGACCGGCCGGATGCCGAGGACAGCAAATAAGGTCCGGGCCGCGATTTCGGACCCGCTGCCGGCCGGGCCGACGTTTACCTTCCGCCCGTCCAGTTCGCGCAAGTCCGCCACATCGCGCCGGGCGAAAACCTGCAGTGTTTCCTTATAGAGCCGGCCGATATAGCGGATCGGGTTCTCCGGCCGCTCGCCAGGTCGGGTTTCGACCTCGAGAGCATTGGCCGGAACGACCGCGAGATCGACTCCGTTCCGAGTGATGTCCTCGAGGTCGCTACGCGCGCTGAGACCCACGACGGGTAACACTCGCAGCCCGTGTCCGTTCAGAACGTTGACGAGTTCGGAGAAGAGGAGCCAGTCCTCGGCGCCTGCAATGACGGTGAATACGCCCGACGAGCTCGTACTCTGGGGCACCTGGGATGGCTCCAGCACCTGGGCTGATCTCAGCGCCTGAACTGGCTCATGCTCGACGCTCCGCGCAAGTCTACGGGCGACGGATGATTTTGCAGCGGACGAGGTCGAGCATGGATCGAAGAATGGCAAGCACGTCCGGACCCCTGCACCTGATGAGATCGAACCCTGTGCGAACGCCTTTGTGACGGAGCCTGGATCCTGCGGCGGCGCTCCCAGTTTGGCGGAATCTTGAGAGCAGTTCGTCAGGACCAAGGGGCACGCGAGAAGAACAGTGCGAAGGACGAAGAGCATTGACGGTTCCCCCAACTGCCCCAGCCCAGGGTTTCCGGATCCATTCTGACGTAACAGCGACGTCCGTCCATCAATGCTGGGGTGGAATACCGAAAAGCCTTGCGCGTTGGTTAACGCGGGGAATCACAGTCGGCATCAAGGGTCCCGCGCCGCCGCGCATCGACCAATCGTGACGGGGCCGACGCGCCGGGCTGCATGGACGGGCTGCATGGAGAGGTAGGGGGCGGAAGCCACCTGCAGCGCAGACTGACCCTGTGTTCCTGTTCCGTTGCCGCAGGACTTAAGGGAAGGTCAACGCAAACTCTCAGTCGGTCTGAAAACGCAAGCGAACCTGTGACTTGGCGGCTACAGCCTTCAACGTACGAATGTGACACAGAGGTGTTGTTCAATCGGAGGGGCTGGGGGCTCACCCGTGACGGAGAGGCGCTCCGGTCATACGCCCGCGGGGGCGCTTCTGGACGTGAGTGCCCGCCGGCCAGTCGTTCCTTCATGAAGTCGGGTCTTTTCGCCACGAGGCTATCTCTTCGGAGAAGGTGTGAGCGTCTCGTCCGAGATGACCTCAGAACGTCCGGCAAAGCGGGTCCGGTTCGCCGCAGATCACGTCATACGGCGAGTTGGGCGTTGGAGGTGCAGTTAGCCGGGCTCGAACTCCCCAGCTATGTTTAGGCCGTTCCGGTCGAGAACCGCCAAGGTGATCCTTCTCCAAGAGGATCCTTCTCCAAGAGTCTGAGTGAATGGTCCCGTTCCCGCCGGGGTCAACCGCGTGGTCCAAGACCTCAGGGCAGAGAATCTCGGGCGCGAAAGCGTCGGCGACCTATGCCAGTCGTGACCCATGACGCTGCCGAATCAGCCCTGAGAATTGCTTTTCGTCTCGTGCCGCTCGTCGAGCGTCAGAACCGTGTTCGGCTTCACTCGTCCGCTGATCCGCAGATCCCCGGCAAGGACGCGTGCCTCGTCGATCCGGATCTGCGCTATGGCTGGCGTCACACTCGCTCCAAGGCACAGGAACGCGAGGCCGATGGGCCGCATGAACGGTCTCCGCCTGCATAGACCGAGTTTTGGCGCGGCCCGCGCAGGAGGTCAATCGGGCAACGGCGGGCCCGGTTCTTTACCCGCGGGGCCTGAGACGGAGCGGATTTACGGGACAGACGGTGCCGTCTTGCGGTCATCTCGACGGTCTCTTCGCCACAAATCCGAGCGCATGCTGGCTCCGGCACGGCGCCTGCGACTCCACTCCACCCGACGCCGTGCAGGCTTGTGTCCTGCGCTGGTTAACCAAATCTTACCAAGCCGATTGACCGGCCTTCATGACCCGGGGACACTGAAGCCGTTGAGGGTCTCTACTGCTTTCTCGACTTCGGCCGCCGCCCAGGAGGCGGCCTTTTTTTGCGCCCGTTCCGCTGCCGCCGGGATCGTGCCCGCCAGGCGTGGACGGACGCGGATCACCGTGACCGATTGAAAGGGTGGGCCTCGACCCGAGGAGAATAAAGGGCACTGGCTGACGCAAGACTCACGAGGCCCGCTTGTCCTGTCGCTACGCGTCCAACTTGACACCGCGCAGGGATGGCGGGTCAGCGAAAACTCGCCATGCGCTCCTTGGCTTCGATTATCCCCTGCTCGGACGCCCGCTGATAAAGCTGACGAGCGCGTGCGACGTCGCCCTTGATACCCCTTGCGCGCCATTCCGAGAGCACCTGAGGGTCATAGGTCTGGGCGAGCGTGAATGCGGCTTGGGCGCTTCCACTGGCGAGCGCCCTTTCGAGGACGAGCCTTGCGCCGCTGATGTCGCCCTCGCGGATCTGGTCCTGCGCACGCCTGACCAGACGGTCCGCGTTGGCCGCGGCGGCCGAATCCGGCGAGGGTGGAGTCACCAGCTTGACCTCGGGAATGGCGGCAACCTGCCGCCCGCCGGAGGGCTCCTGACCCGGGCGCGCACTGTCGACTGGCGACGGCGCACTCGTGGTCGCCTCAACGGCCGTACCGGGCTCGTCGGGGGCAGGCACCGTCACAACCGGACGCGGAGCGCTGGGTTGCATGTCCTGTCCGCCGGCAGACCGCGTCGTCGCAACGTTCTTTCGAGACGACGACGAGTCACTGGCTGGTTCTGGCGGCGCGTTTGCGGCTCCGGGCTCGTTACGCGCTAGGGGCACAGGCGCAGCGAGTGGATGGGAAGGTTCCAGCGATGGTTCGGACCGGACGTCTCCGGCTATCGCGACGACGTTCGGCATTGCACCGGTCGTGTTGATATTCCCTTCGTCGGATGCCTCCTGGCCGACGGGAACAGGAGCATCCCGGGACGCGCTGGCCAGCGTGGTCGTTCGGAGTGAAGGAGCCGAACCTTGAGAGGCGAGCTGTTGGGGCGCGGCAACCTCCGGCGGCGAACTCGATCCTCGTTCGGCCAGGGTCGGCCGAGGTGTCGATGACGTCCCGGTGAGGAACGGATAGGCCAGGTTCGTTGCAATGGCCCCAGCCGCGAACAGAACCACGAAAGCCGCTGCGGCCTTCAGAGGCCACCGCTTCGCGGGCCGTCCGGTTTCGAACTCGAACTCAATCTTCTTCGCGCGGGCGGGCGGTTTTTCCGACTTGATCAGCCGCGGCGGGAACGCCGGCTCGGGCGTGTCCTCCGGACCAGGCGCCAGCTCCCGGAGTTCTGCCAGCACCTTTGCGAGCGCTTCGCTGGTCGCCCCGGACGAATGTTCAGGCTGGGGCCTTGGATTTGATGAACGTGCGCTCATGGAACCGCTCCGGCGCTCTTCTTGCCGCGCGCCTGCTGCCAAGCGAGGAATTCCTGGAAGAGGCGCTCACGCTCCGCCGGGGAGAGCTCGTTGGGCTGCGAACCTTTGGAATCGACGAACTGGTTGAAGAGTTGCTCCTGCGCCTTTGGACTCGCCTGCTGCGTCTCGCGGTCGAGCCAGTCTTGAGCAGCCTTGAACCGTTGCCATCCCGGGACCATGGCAGAGAGATTCACCTCCTTCCACTTCGGGTGCCGTCCCGGCTGCAGGAAGTCGTCGAACCGCGAGAAGAAGGCGTCTACGAAGCGTTGGACCCGCCTGTAGCGATCCGAGTTCTCGGGCCAGTTGAACACCGCAAGAACGTTGCCGACCGCAACCGTTTCGACCACTTTGCCAGCGTCGATCAGACGAGGGTAGTCGCTCGATGCGAAACGAGCCGGCAGATAGGTCTCGGCCACGTCGCCTTCGAACGGGACCGACAGGAGATGGAAGCGGCCCTCGCCCTGGAATTCGGAAATCGCGCGCACCGGCCGTCCAGCGATGTACAATGCGGCTTGGAGCTCGCCTGAGCGCAGGCGTTCGTACGATGTCGATTGGTCGTAGGTGGTGAATTGCGGTTTGATCCCTAGCTTTTCGAAGATCAGTTGCGCGGTCAGGTTGGTGCCGCTGCCCGGTTTGTCGATGTTCACCTTCTTTCCGTCGAGCTGACGAAAGCTGGTGATATCGCGGCTGGCCAGCACGTGGAGCTCTTCGTTGTAGAGCCGCGCAATATACCTCAACCGCTGCTGCGCGCTCGCCTGCAGATTGCTCGGAGCGAGCCCCTGGCGGGCGTCCATCTGCACGATCCCAACGTCCACGCCGCGCAGAAACATGATGTCCCGGAGGTTCTGCAGCGAACCGCGTCCGATGATCGGAAGGATTCGAATCGTATCGCTGTCGAGGACGTTGGCTAGGTCGGCCGCGATTCGGATGTAGGTCCCGTCGGCGCCTCCGGAGATGACCCCGATTGTCCCGGAATTCGCCCTGTCGGCACTTGGGGAGGTAACAGGGGCCTGTGCCTTCGCCGACGTGAAACCGAGCGCTGCGATGAAGGCGGCCAACACTGTAACAAGCAATCGTCCGAACATAAGAGTGCCCCACTACGACAGGCCCCCCAGCCTATTCTTCCGATACGGAAAGCAGAACATAGGTTCGGGTGTGATTCTAGTGCGATAATCGCGCGCAGAGAAATACTTCTGTGGATCCGGAAAACTTGTACAATTTCACGTAGAAATCGCAATGGCGGCCCCCGGAAAACCCGAGGCGCCCGCGCCTTGACGTGAATCAACGGATAAGACACCCGACATTGAGCGCGACCAGCGGTCGACCGTGAGCCGTGCCGAAAGGGAACATCCGGCCTCCCGGCTCGACCGTGCGGCCTCGGCTGACGCGGAGGTGATTCG
>Ga0126314_10001839_pt1 | contig 10386 bp, 10 predicted proteins | sample Plot105B_FD_92535 | JGI IMG/M metagenome (GOLD analysis project Ga0126314, IMG submission 92535) | Serpentine soil microbial communities from UC McLaughlin Reserve, CA, USA - Plot105B | ecosystem: Environmental > Terrestrial > Soil > Grasslands | place: USA: UC McLaughlin Reserve, Lake County... | reverse complement strand
CAGCTTGTCAATTCGGAGCGCACGCGCCAGTGGATGCGAGCGGCACGCGTCGATTGCGTCGATGCGCCCAAGCATCACCCCCGCCTGCGGTCCGCCCAGCAGCTTGTCGCCGGAGAAGCAGACCACCGCTGCGCCGGCGGCGACCGACCGCCGCACAGCCGGCTCGTCCGCCAACTCGGGCACCCGTTCGGCCAGGGCGCCCGATCCAACATCGTCGATGACCGGCACGCCGAGCGAGCAGAGCTCCTCGATCGACGGCTCCTCGACGAATCCGATCGTCCTGAAGTTCGACTGGTGCGCGCGCATGACCGCGCCGGTGCGCTCGCCGATCACGTCGCGGTAGTCGTCGAGGCGCGTGCGGTTCGTCGTTCCGACCTCGACCAAGCGCGCACCAGACTGCGCGACGACCTCTGGTACCCGGAACGAGCCGCCGATCTCCACGAGCTGCCCGCGCGAGACGACGAGCTCGCGTCCAGCGGCCAGCGCCGCCGCCGCCAGCAGCACCGCGCCCGCGCAGTTGTTCACGACGAGCGCGGCCTCGGCGTGCGTCAGCTCGCGCAGCAAGACCTCCACGTGCGCCTGGCGGGAGCCACGCTCCCCGCGCTCGAGGTCGTACTCGAGGTTCGAATAGCCCGCGGCGGCGGCGGCAACTGCGGCCCGCGCTGCGTCGGCGAGCGGCGCGCGCCCGAGGTTCGTGTGGACGATCACCCCAGTCGCGTTGATGACCCGCCGCAGCCGCGGCCGGGCGTCCGCTGCGAGCCACCCGCGGGCGGCGTCCACGAGTGCTGCGTGTCCCCCGTCTGGAAGGGTGACACCCCTCCGCGAGAGGATCCGCTCGCGCGCCTCGGCGATCACCGCCCGCGCCGCGCGTACCGCCGCCGCGTGCGGCACTCCGTCCAGCGACGCCGCCAGCTCCTCCACCGACGGCAGCGCCCTCAGCCGCTCGGTGACGTCAGGGGAGCGTTCCCTCGACCCAGCCACCCGCGCCGCCTTCGATCTCCTTCTTCCAGATCGGCGCCTCCGCCTTGATGCGGTCGATCGCGTCCCGCGCCCCGGCAAAAGCCTCGCCGCGATGCGGCGCCGAGGCCGCGACGATGACGCTCGGCTGCGAGAGCGGCACGAACCCGACCCGGTGCTCGGCCGCCACCGCGGTCAGTCCATGGCGCTCCTTTACGTCGGCCAGGATCGCGGCGATCTTCGCCTCCGCCATCTCGACATAGGCCTCGTACTCGAGCGCCTCGACCTCGCGCGTTACGCCTTCGAAGACCACGACAGCTCCCGCGGCCGGGTTGCGCACCAAGCCCGCGAGCGCATCTATCGACAGCGGCGCATCCGTCACCCGCGCATGCACCAGCACCGTTTCGCCGCCGCTCACCGGCGGCACCAACGCCAGCTCGTCGTGCGGCGACAGCACGTCGTCGGCGTCGGCGTACTCCCGGTTCACGGCCATCACGACCGGCACACCGGCAGCAACGTCTGCGAGCGAATCGATCGCGTCGCGAACCCGCGCGCCGTCCGGCAGCTCGAGCGTGACCTCCGAGGCACCGGCACGCTCACGCAGTACCGCGAACAGCTTCACCGTGACCTCCACGATCTGTGATGCTACGGCCCGCCATGGCCCCGTACTCGCTGCAGGGCAAGACCCTGTTCATCACCGGCGGCGCCAACGGGATCGGCGCCGAAGTCGCACGACGAGCGTCGGCCCGCGGCGCGAAGCTCGCGCTCGTGGACGTCGACGGCGAGGCAGCTCACGAGCTGGCCGAGTCCTTGCCGAACGCGCTCGGCATCAGCGCCGACGTGCGTGACTACGACTCGCTCGAGGCCGCCGTCTCCCAAACCGTCGAGGCCTTCGGCGGGATCGACGTTGCCCTCGCGAACGCGGGCATCGAGATCGCCCACAGCGCCCGCGCCGTTCCGCTCGTCGAGCTCGAGCGAATCGCGGACATCAACTTCACCGGCGTCTTCCGCACAGTCCGCGCCGCGCTCCCACAGGTGATCGAGCGGCGCGGCTACGTTCTCATCACGGCGTCGCTTGCGGCCATCCTGCACGCCCCGCCGCTCAGCCACTACTCGGCCACGAAAGCCGGCATCGAGGCGTTCGGCAACGCGATCCGCTTGGAGCTGCGCCACAAGGGCGTCGACGTCGGCGTCGCCTATTTCGGCTTCATCGACACGCCGATGGTCGCGCGCGGCAGGGCGGACCCGATCCTGGCGAAGTTCGAGGAGGCGAACGGGCAGAACTTCATCGGCAAGACCTACCCCCTCATCGGGGCGGGCGACGCGATCATGCGCGGCATCGAGAAGCGATCGCGGCGCGTCCTCTACCCGCGCTGGATCCGGCCGATCATGGTGCTGCGCTCGGCGATGCCCCCCTTCATCGACCGGACGGTGAAGGCCGACCTGGTCGCCGGGCTCGTGGACGAGCTCGACCAGCGCGACCTGGTCAAGCACGAGACGGATACGAGCCGCGAACTCCACGATCGTCTGCTATCCTGATATCCAGATATGTCACACAGACGCCCGCTCTACGTACGCCTTCCAAACGACGCCGCGGAGAAGCTCGATCGCGCTGCCTTTGAGCTCCGCGTGGCCAAGCAGGACCTCGTGGCTGACCTGGTCGAGAACCACCTCGCGCACGTCGCCGGCACCCGCCGCGTGGTGGTCGAGAGCCTCGACGACACCATGACCGTGGGTCACCACTCGTTCACACCGATCGAAAAGCTCGAAGTGATGACGCTCGCCGAGGCCGCCGACCTGCTGCGCATCGACGCCGACGAGCTCGCCAAGCTGGCCGAGTCCGGTGACGTGCCCGGCCGCAAGCTCGGCGACGACTGGCGCTTCACCCGCACCGCACTGCTCAACTGGCTCGGCAACACCGACGAGGAGGCCTGACACATGCCATTGGTCCCGATGGTCGTCGAGCAGGATTCTCGCGGCGAACGCTCATTCGACATCTATTCGCGCCTGCTGCGCGAACGCGTGATCTTCATCGGCACACCGATCGACGACCAGATCGCCAACCTCGTCGTCGCGCAGCTGATCCACCTCGAGTCCGACGACCCGGACAAGGACATTGCGATCTACGTCAACTCACCGGGCGGTCATGTCTACGCCGGCCTCGCTATCTACGACACCATGCAGTTCATCAAGCCCGATATCCAGACGACCTGCGTCGGGATCGCAATGTCGATGGGCTCGCTGCTCCTGGCCGGCGGCACGCCCGGCAAGCGCTTCGCGTTGCCGAACAGCCGCATCCTGATCCACCAGCCGTCAGGCGGCTTCCAGGGCCAAGCCAGCGACATCGAGATCCACGCGCGCGAGGCGCTCGAACTGCGCGCCCGCGTCGATGGCATCTACGCCAAGCACACTCGCAAGCCGGTCGAGCAGGTCCACGAGGACATGGAGCGCGACCGCTTCTTCACCTCCGAGCAGGCTGTCGAGTACGGCCTGATCGACCAGGTGCTGCAGAGCCGGAACGGCTCAAACGGCAGTAACAGCTAACCGGGCTGAAGCTCCAATAGGCCGTTCCCTGAGCATGCGGGGCTTTTCGACCCCGTCCGTATCCTCCCCTGCCATGGCAACCGCCGAGCAGAAGCCCACCATCGCCCCCATCGTCGGGCCCGACGATCCCCGCCGGTTCACCGACTCCGGCATCGAGGTCAAGCAGGTATACGGCGGGCAGGACGTCGCTGCCGGGCTGCCCGAACGCCTCGGCGAGCCCGGCGATTACCCGTTCACGCGCGGCATCCGCGGGGACATGTACCGCGGCCGCACCTGGACGATGCGGCAGTACGCCGGCTACGCCACCGCGGCCGAGACGAACGCACGCTTCCGCTACCTGCTGGAGCATGGCTCGACCGGCCTCTCGATGGCCTTCGACCTGCCCACGCAGCTGGGCCGCGACTCCGACGACCCGCTCTGCCTGGGTGAGGTCGGGCGCACTGGCGTGGCCATCGACTCGATCGAGGACATGCGTCGCGTCTTCGATCAGATTCCACTCGACCAGGTGTCGACCTCGATGACGATCAACGCGCCGGCAGCGGTCTTGCTGCTGCTGTACGAGCTGGTTGGCGAGGAGCAGGGCGTGGATGCCGAGACGCTGCGCGGGACGACGCAGAACGACATCCTCAAGGAGTACATCGCGCGTGGAAACTTCATCTATCCGCCCGCGCCGGCGATGCGCCTGACGACCGACCTGTTCGCGTACTGCCACCAGCGCATCCCGAAATGGAACACGATCTCGATCTCCGGCTACCACATGCGTGAGAAGGGCTGCTCCGCGGTCCAGGAGGTTGGCTTTACGCTCGCGAACGCGATCGCCTACGTGCAGGCGGCGATCGACGCCGGCCTCGACGTCGACGAGTTCGGCCCGCGCCTGGCGTTCTTCTTCAACGGCCACAACAACGTCTTCCAGGAGGTCGCCAAGTTCCGCGCCGTCCGCCGGATGTGGGCGCGGATCATGAAGGAGCGCTTCGGCTCGACCAACGAGAAGTCGCAAACGCTTCGTTTCCACACGCAGACCGGCGGGGTCACGCTGGCCGCGCAGCAGCCCGAGAACAACATCGTCCGGGTGGCGCTGCAGGGCTTCGCCGCCGTGTGCGGCGGCACCCAGTCGCTGCACACGAACGGCTTCGACGAGGCGCTCGCGCTGCCGACCGAGCGTGCCGCGCGCATCGCTCTACGCACCCAGCAGATCATCGCCCACGAGTCCGGCGCCACCGACACCGTCGACCCGTTCGCGGGCTCGTACTTCGTCGAAGCACTGACCGACGAGATCGAGGAGCGTGCCCAGGAGCTGATCGACCAGATCGACGAACTGGGCGGGTCAGTCGAATGCATCACGCACATCCGCGCCCAGGTCGAAGAGTCGGCCTGGAGTTACGACCAGCGCTACGCGACCGGCCAGGACATCGTCGTCGGGGTGAACAAGTACGTCACCGAGAGCCAGGACGACGTCGAGATCCTGAGGGTCGACCCGAAGTCCGAGGAGGAGCAGGTCGACCGGCTGAAGCGGTTCAAGGACAAGCGCGACCAAGAGGAGCTCCAGCACCGGCTCGAGGACCTGCGCGAAGTCACGCGCGGGTCGGGGAACCTGCTCGAGCCAATCCGCGCGGCGCTCAAGGCGGATGCGACGCTCGGCGAGGTCTGCGGCGTGATGCGCGACGAGTTCGGCGAGTATCAGGAGGCTTGACACCGCCGTTCGTCCACCAGCTGCGGGTTCGCTACCACGAGTGCGACGCGCAGGGCATCGTCTTCAACGCACACCACTTCGCGTATTTCGACGTCACGCTGACCGAGCTGTGGCGTGAGCTGTTCGGCTCTTACGACGCGCTCGTGCGTGCCGGCAGCGATGTCGTGGTGGTCGACGCCCAGGCGACGTTCCGCGGGTCGCCCCGCTTCGACGACCTGCTCGACGTCGAGATGACGATCGCCGAGCTTGGCAACTCGTCGATGACGAGCAGCTTCGAGGAGAGACGCGACGGCGAGCTGCTGGTCACCGGCCGCATGGTCCACGTCTTCGTCGACTCGAAGACGATGTCGAAGCAGCAGATCCCCTCCGATGTGCGCGAGCGGCTGTCGCGCTACGTTGCCTGAATGGCAACCGAAAGCAGCGCTAACACAACCTGGCAGGGGAGCCTCACGAACGGCCGCGGAACCACGCACCCGCAGAGCGGCGCGTTCAACGACGTCGACGTCACCTGGGCATCGCGCACGTCGCGCTCGGCCGGTAAGACGAGCCCGGAGGAGCTCTTGGCCGCCGCCCACGCCGCCTGCTACTCCATGGCCCTCTCACTCGAGCTGAGCGAGGCCGGCAATGAGCCCGAGCAGCTCGACGCCACCGCCACCGTCGAGTTCGTCCCGGGCGAGGGCGTCAAGTCGTCGCACATCGTTGTACGCGGCCGGGTGCCCGGGATCGACCCGTCGCGCTTCGAGGAAGCGGCCGCGAGCGCCGGCCAGAACTGCCCGATCTCAGGAGCCCTGAAGGGCAACATCGAGATCACGGTTGACGCGACGCTCGAGCGCTAGCGACAAGCGCTTCGTCTCGGTCAGTAGAGCGCCGAGCTCAGCTTCATCCGGTACGACCGCGCGGTGGGATCGGCCTGGTCGTAGGTCGCCAGGATCCCGACGACCGCGCGGCGGATGTCGTCCTTCAGCCCGTCCGCGGTCGGGATCGCGGCGATCAGCGCGTCGAGCGCCTGCTCGCGGCTGCCCGCGTCCAGCAGCTTGAACGCCTCGGCGTAGCCGGGCTCCCGCTCAAGCCGGATGCGCGCCGCCAGCCCCTCGGCGGCGAAGTCCCCGTCGACGCCGTCGACCAGCTCGAGCGCCTCGTCCCGCTCGCCGCGGGTGAACAGAAGCTGCGCCAGCTTGACCCTGGCGTCGCGCCGGGTCGGCTCTAGCGCGAGCGCCCGCCTCAGCGATGCCTCGTCGCCCGCGGCCACGAGCTGTTCGGCCTCGGAGGGAACGAGCCCATCGAAGAAACGCTCCACCTGGGCCGGCGGAAGAACACCGACGAATTGGGCGACCTCGCGTCCGTTCCTGAAGGCCTTGACGGCGGGGATGCCCTGGATCTGGAAGGCGCGCGCGATGTTCTGGTTCTCGTCGGTATTGATCTTGACGAGCTCGACATTCCCGGCCCTGGCTTCGGCAGCGCGCTCAAGGGCAGGCGTCAGCTGTCGGCAGGGGGCGCACCAGGGGGCCCAGAAGTCGACAACGACCGGGAGCTCCTTCGAGCGGTCGATGACCGCGGTTTGGAATTCGGTTTCGCCCACGTCGACGGCCATGGCTCAAGGGTAGCCAGGCCCAGTCGCGCATCCGGACGGAGCGAACTGCCGCTCGCGGCTGCTGCTCATGAGCCGTCAGCACGCCATTCATCGCAGTCGTCGGGCGCGGCTCGGACCGGCCACGACCGTGGGCATCCGCATGACGTCGTCGACGGACGCCAGTCGGAACCGCCGCGGCCGGGCGTCAGTGCGCGGCATCGGGATGAGGACGTACTTCGTGATGCGAGGAGGAGCCGGGACCTTGTTCATGCCCGAATCGTGTCTGTACGCCCGCATGTCGTCATCGGACGTCCGGTCGGAACTTCAGGCCCCGCTCTTCGACCCCGCGGCCAGTCGCCGGGCGTGCCGCCGGCGGCTCAGTCTCCCGCTAGTCCGCTGGTACCGACCGCGATCAGCGCGACTCCGGCGACGGCCAGGATTCCCGCGACCACCTGCGGCCAGTGGACCGACATCCAGCACCTGATCGGCTCGATGAGCGACTCGCGCAATGACGGGAAGAGCGCGAGCCCGATCGCGATCGCAATCAGCGGTGACAGGAAGATCAAGTTGAAGGTGACGATCAACGCGACTTCCCCGGGCGCTGACAGCAGGGCGGCGTCGATCGCGGCGATCGCGGCGAAATACGGAAAGGCGGTCGGCAGCTCCGCAAGCGCCAGCGCGGCGCCGGCGACGAAGGCAGCGCCGGTGCCGGAACCAACCTTCACGTCGGGATCATGATCCTTCGGCCGATTGATCAGCCGCCCGCGGACGGCCAGCAGCAGGCCCGCGCCCACCAGCAGGCCGATGCCACCTACCACCTCGAGAACGTGCGTCGCATGACCGCTCGTGTGCGGGATCAGCGAGAACAGCCACTTGCCCGGCCCGAACACGAGCAAGAGACCGCCGAGGACGTTCACCGCGAACACACCGGCGGTGAATGCGAGCACCCGCTGGACCGGGCGGGCCGACACTGCGAGGGCAAGCGCCGGCGCAACCGTGCCCGGATTCACCGAGTCGACAGCCGCGATGCCGGCCACGATCAGCAGGGCCGCGACCACAGCTTGGATTGTCTACGGAACTACTTCGGAAGCGACGGCTCGATGATCCGGAACGCCTTCAGGCCCAGGCCGAGCCGCTCGCGGTCCTCGGTCCTCATCGGGTCGAAGCCGGTCAACTCGCGGATGCGCTCGAGGCGGTAAGCGATCGTGTGGCGGTGGGCGTAGATGGCCGAGGCGGTCGCGTTCATGTTGCAGTTCTGGCCGAGGTAGGTCTCGAGCGTGCGGACGAGCTCCGACGAGTACTCGCGGTCATAGCGGACGATCGGGGCGACAGTGTCCTCGTAGAACGACCGGATCTCCTCGGGATGTGAGGCCATCACGCGGAACAACAGCCGGTAGGTGCCGTCGCCCATGTCAGCGCCGCTCGCGCCGCCGCGCGACTGAACCTCGAGCACCAGCTCGGCCTCCTCGAGCGCCCGCGGCAGGTCGCCCGCATTCTGGTAGTGCGACGAGACCCCGACCGCGGCGTGCTTGCCGACCCGCGCTGCGACGTCGCTGGCGCGTTCGGGGCCGCCGGGCAGGATCGCGTAGACCTTCGGGCCGACCGCTTGAGCAATCGCCCCCGCCACCTCGCTGGCGATCGTCGCCAGCGCGAGGCCCGGGGAGCGCTCTCCTGGATCGGCGCAGAGTCCGACCGCTCCGCCGGCCAGGTCGCAGCCCAGCAGCCGTGCACGGCGCTCGATCGCCTCGGGAGCCATCTCCGCCGTCGACAGGAGCTCCTCCAGGAATGACCCACGCAGCGCGCGCTCGGCGTCCTCGCGCGCCTCGACGACCGCGAGTTCGGTGAGCGCCGCCAGGGCAGCCATGTGCAGGTATTCGCCGGCCTCCGAGCGACCGCGCCCGAGAAGCAGAACGGCCCCGACTTCCTCGGGGCCGGACGCCACAGGAACCTCCGCGAGGATGTCGGGTGGAGGAGCTGGGCGCCCGCCCGCGAGACGGGCGGCCACGTAGCGCTCATACGGCGCCCACTCCTCAACCGGCACGCCTATCCGCGGGACCACAACCGCGACGGGCGAACCCGCGTGCCGGGATGCAATTTCCGCGACCCGCGCCAAGCCGTCACCCGCCAGGACGGCGGCCATCATCTCCAAGTGCGCCCCACGAGGTGTGGGCAGGGATTCCGGAGCGGATGCGGCCATCGCACGACTGACGCTATGGACGGGCCCCAGCGCCGTCTTTGGACACCCGTCGAAAGATCCCGGCGGTGCATTCGCCCGGCTGTAGAACGGGCCACGGGATCTTTAGACAGATGGATAAAGCCGCTTGGCCCGCGGTCGCCTAGATTCGCGGCTATGCCAAGAACTCGCCCGCACAACCTGTACGCCGCCCAGTGGACATCCAACGGCGGCGCGCTCGGGACCCTGGACCTGACCGAGCCGTCGAACCAGATCTTCGGCGCGAACGTGTTCTCGATCAACGAGCAGCGTGAGCGCCTGTCGAGGGACACCTACAAGCGCCTGCAATCCACCCTCGAGAAGGGTCAGCCGCTCGATGTCTCGCTGGCGGATGCCGTGGCGCTGGCCATGAAGGAGTGGGCACTGGAAAAGGGCGCGACCCACTACACGCACTGGTTCCAGCCGCTGACCGGGTCGACCGCCGAAAAGCACGACTCGTTCTACGCGCCGACCGGCGACGGACGCGCGATCGCCGAGTTCGCGGGCAAGGAGCTGATCCAGGGCGAGCCTGATGCGTCGAGCTTCCCGACCGGCGGCATCCGCGCCACCTTCGAGGCGCGCGGCTACACCGCCTGGGACCCGACGAGCCCGGCCTTCATCCTCGAGAACCCGAACGGCGCGGTGCTGTGCATCCCGACGGCGTTCGCGTCGTGGACAGGTGAGGCGCTCGACAACAAGATCCCCCTGCTGCGGTCGATGGACGCGCTGTCGAAGTCGGCGGTCCGTGCGCTCGGGCTGTTCGGCGACCACGAGTCGGCGCGCGTCTTCACCACCGTCGGTCCTGAGCAGGAGTACTTCCTGATCGACGAGCAGTACTACTACGACCGGCCTGACCTCGTGAACACCGGCCGCACGCTGATCGGCTCGAAGCCGCCGAAGGGCCACGAGCTCGACGACCACTACTTCGGCTCGATCCCGGACCGAATCCTGGCGTACATGCTCGAGGTCGAGCAGGAGCTCGCGAAGCTCGGCGTGCCGATCAAGACGCGCCACAACGAGGTGGCGCCAAACCAGTACGAGATCGCGCCGATCTTCGAGAACTCGAACGTCGGCTCCGACCATCAGCAGCTCTGCATGCAGGTGCTGCAGCGGGTCGCGCGGCGCTACGGGCTCGTGTGCCTGCTGCACGAGAAGCCGTTCGCCGGCCTGAACGGCTCCGGCAAGCACAACAACTGGTCTATGGGCACCGACACCGGGCACAACCTGCTCGAGCCGGGCGATACGCCGCACGAGAACCTGCAGTTCCTGTTCTTCTGCTCGGCGGTCATCCAGGCGGTGAACACGCACCAGGGCCTGCTGCGCGCGTCGGTGGCCTCCGCTGGCCAGGACCACCGCCTGGGCGCCAACGAGGCGCCGCCGGCGATCATCTCGATCTTCCTCGGCGCCGAGCTG
>Ga0126314_10001837_pt1 | contig 10388 bp, 10 predicted proteins | sample Plot105B_FD_92535 | JGI IMG/M metagenome (GOLD analysis project Ga0126314, IMG submission 92535) | Serpentine soil microbial communities from UC McLaughlin Reserve, CA, USA - Plot105B | ecosystem: Environmental > Terrestrial > Soil > Grasslands | place: USA: UC McLaughlin Reserve, Lake County... | reverse complement strand
TGACCTGAAACGATGGATAGATCAGCAGAAAAATGGCAACCGAATTCAGGACTGGTGTAAGAGCCCGAGGAGTACGCAGTCTGCGGGCCGTCCACCAGACAACCACGGCGCCAATGCCCAACCAGAGCGGGACCATGTAGCGGTGTCTGCCGAGGACCAAACCGGCCACGTCGATTTTTTTCAAATAGAAATATGCATGTCCATAGGTGAAGAATAAAAAGATCAACACGGCAAGCAAGAGCGCAGCGCGGTGCCAATCCCGTATGATCCAACGCAGAAAGATCAATAAAATCACGGCGCTCAGTACGACAACGATCAGAGGACGCCAAAGGACAGAAGGCTCTACTTCATTGATGTTAATTCCCACCAACGCCAATGCAGGATAAGCGGCAAAAAAAAATGGATACAGAGGGATAAATTGCAGCTTTTGAAACCAGGATGATTTAACCACTCCTAAGAACCCTTTCAAATGTTACTCATTACATGTGCTTGGTACTTGAGAAAATTTATATAAATTAGGGACCGGCGAGAAATAACTGATATCTTTAAGCGTGTCGTATTTGCCGCCGAAGTAGGTATCAAACACAAGGCGGAAAATATTGACAGATGTGATCGTTGGATAAAGCTTATCTTTATGCCCCGGAAAATAGATCGCAGTGAGATTCCACATCCGTTTATCATTGGGTTGCAGCCACGGGCCGTGATCGCCTTGGATAATTATGATCGGCGGCACCTTGGAGTTCGCCAGGATCGTATCTACGGCTTCCAGCATTTTTTTATTCAGATGCTGTAGTTGATTGACATATCCTTTTTGATACAGATTGGCCGGATATACACGCTGCTCATTCCAGAAATCCGGCGGATAGGTTGGGTTGCCGTTCGGATCAAAGACAAACGGCGGATGGGGAGAGATAAGATGAATATAGGAGTATGTTGGCTGAGGCATCTTCGCAATATCATCAAGGCTATTGAAAACATAGTTGAAACGGTCACGAAAACCAACGCCCAAAAGATAATCTGGGTCCACCCAGCCCCAATCCTGAGCATAACGAGCAAGCGTTGTCCGCAGGAACAACCCTTCGAATTCAGTCATCCCAGAAGAGATGGCAGGAGGACTCATGAAGTGATCTGAATCTTTTATGTTGAGCCATTCAAAACCGGTATCGAAATTCACCGTTTCATATCCGATGCTTTCAAAGTTATAACGGACAGCGCTATGTTTCAGTGAATCCCACAATAGGCTGCGCTTGGTGCTATCGGGCGAGAACTTGTCGCTGAGATCTTGCAGATATTGCATATTGAGGGAGGAACCCAGTGAGATCTCGGTCCGCACATAGTTGCTTTGACTGCACTTGGCGACAAAAAAGCCGCGTTGTTCCAATCCATTGATAAATTCACTATTATCAAACCCGTAGGCCTGCTTAAGAAGATCCGCCCGGCCATACGAATCCAATAGAAAAAAATAAACATCCGGTGGGTTTTCAGGGCGGACCAGATCGGTCTCAATGGGCGCGTTTGTTAGTGCCAACGCATGAACGCGTCGAGGCTGGGACTCGGAGAGGATCTGCCATCCGGCCATAACCAGCAGCGCGACCGCGATCGTGTTCAGAGTTGAGGCAGCCGAGATAAAGGTCAGCTTTGGACGCGTGGCCCAGAGCAGTGTCAGTATAAAGAGAACGATCCATGCTACTGCAAGCCAGCGCGTGTAATTGGCATCCGGGTATTTCTCATCGATGTAAATATAGGCGTGTCCATAGGAAAAAAACAAGGCTAGCCAGAGTGTAGCAAGGAATGCAGCTTTGTGCGTCTGACGAAAGAACAACCAGAGGATCAAGAACAATAATCCTCCAAACACAACCGAGATCAGCAAAGGCCGAATCGCGGCGTCTGGTCCGACCTGCCCGGTATTTGTAGCAAGTAAGGCCAGGACTGGATATGCACTAATTGCGAAGGGATACCAGGGAACAGAGAACAATTTGCTCAACATCCGCCAGATAGCTCTAAAGCTGCTCACTGTGATTTTTTCTCCTTAATAAAAAATCTGTAATTGCAAAATCAAGTTCTTCATCGATGTCCCACGCTTCGGCTGCATCCATTTCAAACATCATCGGTTTTTTGCCGATACGGTGATGAACCTTCAAAAGATTTTCACTGGTAAAAATATAAAGACACGAGTTCTCCTCATAAACTGGAGGCAGGTCCTGGGTCTGGATCAGAACGGATGGGTCATGATTAATCGCGCGGCCATCCTGAAAATACAGACGCGTCTGCAAGCGAGTCACGGAAAAAAGAGAGTCGTGAGTCGGGTAATCGGTAAAGAATGCCTGAACGGCACGCGAAACAGTTTCCGGCTTGAGAAGTGGATTGGTGCTATGAGTCTGCAAATAGAAGTCTGCCCGGACCTGATCCATATCATACATCAAAATATCGTTCATAGACACATCATCGGCTCGTAAATGTTCGGGACGGTCAATGATCTTTACCTGTGGAAAATCCATGCGCAAGCCATCCATTACCGGATCAGAATCGGTATCCACGACGACTTGAGTGATCTCAGGGACAGCCAACAGCGTCTCGATAATGTGATGGAACAGCGGCCTCCCGGCCAGCATACGATAATTCTTGCCAAGTACGCGTTGGCTGTGATGGCGCATCGGGACAAGAGCGACAAGCTTGAGCATAGTGATGACAGTACGTTAGGGTTTAATTGGCTTTAGCACAACATTGATTTGGAACCACGTCAAAGCGATAAGCGTACGGATACTCAGAATAATAACTCGTATCCTTCAAAAGATTAAATTCTGTTCCAAAATACGTATTGAATAACAGACGAAACGTATTCACGGGTGTGATGCTGGAGTATAACGCTGGTTGGGCATTCGGGAAATAATAAGCATTCAGATTGCCCATGCGCGTTGCCTCATCGAAATGACTGGGGCCATGATCCCCCTGGATGATAATAATGGGAGGAATCGATGAATTCTTCAGGATGCTTTGGATAACTTGTCCGATATTATGAGCGCCCAACTCTAGGGGAGCATAAAGAGCCAGCAGCACAGGCGGCCAGGGAAAGGAAGATATTCGGTTCCAACGAATTCGAGAAAGGGCTTGCATAGGGAGCGGCAAATTGAATCGGTTGATTATACCGAATTCAACCCATTTGCCGATGAGAAAACGATCAGAGAGAGCGAGGGATAGATAATCTGTCCGTTAACTAATCGATAAGTATGTGAAGATATCCTTGCGATTTTCCTCCCGTTTGAGTATGCATGAGATGATCTGTCCCAGTGACTCTGAGCAAATGTTCGGTCTATTGTTTTTCGTTATAGGCGCGGAGAACAATGGAGCACTTACCAATTATTATTCTTCTCATACCCCAACTTCATCAATAAATCGCCAGCTACATCCTTAAAAATTTTCTTATGCTCCTGTGTGAAATACTTTTTCCATTCGCCAGTTTTGCCCGAACGGAAGGTTGGAGAACGGTTCGGGTTGATGGAGGACTCAAGGGATTCAAGAATTAATTGCCGGGGCGCCTGGAGAGGAATCCGGCCGAGGAAGTGGTCGATGACGCGATTTAATGCCGCGGCGCGGTCGTTGATCAACTCCTCAAAATGAATTTTCAGCACGAAGGGTTGATCGAGCCAGCCAAGATAGGGAGCGAAGCGCGCGGTGATATCCGAAAATTCCACATCAGAATCAGACCGTCCAAGAATGCTGGTCTTGAGCCGTGAATCGAAATCGGGAAGTGAAGTGTAGTAATCATGATGGACATGATGCGCTTCCATCTCCGTCACATAAAAGACATGCGAGACGACGACATCGCGCGGGTCACGAAAAATAAAATAAGGAACGAACGAAGGTGAGCAAACACGTTTAATCACTTCATCGCGCGCAAAAAGATGAGCAGAAGCAACATCGCCGGGGCGTAGCGAGTCCAACCATCTCAAAGCTTGTTCAGGCGAACGCTTGTGCCCGCTTTCGCCTTCGTATTCTGCATAGAATGAGTGTAGACGGCGTGAAAATGGCGCAACTTGGTTGAACCCCAGCAAAATCTGATCGAGTAAATGGGTACCGCTTTTTGGAAAGGAAATGCCAAGCAGAATGGGCCATCCCATTTCGGGCACCATGACCGAAGAAAAACGGGTACGCTGGATAAATTTTTCGGTGTGATAGATTGCAGAACGAAGATTTGACTTCCATGTCATGAGGGTATTAAACCACACTTATCTCATTGAAAAGTGTAGGGGAAAAAGAATTCGTGAGAGGGGTTTACTTTATGTGCGGCTTCCTTTATAAGCACAGGAATCGGACACATCCAGCGAAAATTTTAGAGATTGAGGAGAATTACTTATGTCCCGCTTCCTGCTTATCCTGCTGCTGATTAGTCTTTCTGCCTGTGCTCCCCAACCCACGCCGACGAATATTACTGAGCCTGCACCCTCAACTGTTATAGAGCCAGCACAAACACAATCTTTGCAGATTCCTGCTCCCTCAGATTGGGCAGGAGCGATTTCTCACCCGGATGGCACATCTGAATCGATGAGTGTTCACCTAGACACGACAAAGGGAACACTGAACATCGAACCCAAAGTAAAAACATACGAGTTTGAAAATATTCAAGGCCTCGGTTCGAAAATTTCATTTAAAGTGACTGCTGAAAATGAGATGACGTTTTCCGGAGAATACGATGGGTCTCAAATTCGTGGTCAAGTAGAAGAAAACGGACAAACTGACTCTTTCACATTATTCTCGTTATTCTCTGAACCAAAAGAATCATTAAACGATTTCCTGGGCACCTATCAATTTGAATCGGGTGAGTCTTTGCTCATTAACCTTGCACCTGAATACAACAGTTCAGGCTTGTATTTTTTCGGGCAGGGATTGATGGTCACGCACTTCGGTACGGGAGCGATCCGGGCTTTGTATCCCATTGCCGCTGATAATTTTCTGGTGGGAAGTGCACGGGCAATTGGATATCCGTTCAAAGAGCAAATCACTTTCCAGCGCGACGCAAATGGAAATGTGACAAACTTGACCTGGCAAACTCGCAACGTAGAAACTGGAGAACTGGGAGAACCACAACCGGCGACACGCCTCGATCTGAAATCAGAAATCGTTCATTTCACCAGTCAAGATGGAACGAACCTGACCGGTCTGCTGACTCTGCCTGCAACGTCAGGGGCCACCCCAGCCATCATGAGTTTGCATGGTTCTGAGCCCGGGACGAAAGATAATTTTGGGAGCCAACAGATGAGCGCGTTTATGGCAAGCCACGGAATTGCAGTCCTCACGTACGATAAGCGCGGTGTCGGCGACTCGGAGGGTACATATGTGGAGGCTGCTTCAGAAAAAAATCTCGACCTAATCGCTCAGGATGCAATCGCGGGTGTTGAGTATCTCAAAAGCCGACCTGAGGTCGAGGCTGACCTGATCGGGTTGACCGGGTTTAGTCAGGCAGGCTGGGTCATTCCGCTCGCCGCCTCGCAGTCAAAAGATATCGCTTATTTCATTATCCTCTCGGGTCCTGTTACATCGGTTGGCCATGAAGATCTTTTCAGCACCTACACCAATGACGGCGAGAACGCAAATAATTATTCACAGGAAGTCATCGCAAAACGATTGGCTGACACGCCGCATTCGGGCTTTGACTCCACACCCCTCATCGCGGACCTCGACCAGCTTGGCTTATGGATTTGGGGGGACCAGGATAAAAGTTTGCCGTCGTTCGAAAGTGAAAGCAATCTCAAAGGGATCATCGCGGGAGGCAAATCCGATTTTAGTGAAGTTATGCTCGCCAATGCCGATCACAATTTACAGCAAACAACTCAGGGCCTGTTTAATGAAATCCCCTACTCTCCCGGCTATCATCCCGACTTTTACAAGACGATTGTGGAGTGGCTGAAAGAAAACATAAAATAAGTTTCAAAAACTGTAACCGTGGGCTCTTTCTGAAAGACACAAATCAGGTTTCGGGGCTTTATAATGCTGTCAATGGAAACCACGATTTTCAACACTCCCATTCTCAGTGGCATATATCATTACCTTGCAAAAAGTATGATGCGGTTGGCTGGCTGGCGTGTGGAGGGGGCACTCCCCGACCTGCCAAAATTTGTGCTGGTCGGCGCACCGCACACCTCCAATTGGGATTTTGTTTTGTTCCTGGGTGTGATCTTCAGCCTGCGGGCCAATGTTCGTTTCATGGGCAAAGCGGAATTGTTCCGCTTTCCAATTGGCTGGTTCTTCCGCTACTGTGGCGGCGTTCCCGTGGACCGTAAAAAATCCACGGGCCTGGTGGAGCAAATGGTGAAAGTCAGCAATGAATCAGAGAAGTTTATTCTGACCATTGCGCCTGAGGGCACGCGTCATCACGTACAGGGTTGGAAGCGGGGCTTTTATCACATCGCTAAAAGCGCAGGAATTCCCATCGTCATGGCGATTGTGGATGGCAGGCATAAGACGGTTCGCATTGGGCAGGTCTTTCATCCCACTGAGGATATCGAAGCGGATATAAAATCCATTCAGGAAATTTTCGCAGGCATTGTGGGGATCCATCCGAGGCGAAAGTATATAACCCTACAGGACTGATTTCATCGCCCTACACCACCTTTGGAGAAAACCATGTTACCTTCAGCAAATTTGATCGCCTCTACCCCTCCCATGGGTTGGAACTCATGGAACACATTTGGGCATGACGTCAGCGAGTCGGTAATTCGAGAAACGGCGGACGCGCTCGTCTCAGCAGGACTCAAGGATTGTGGTTATGAATACATTGTCATCGATGACTGCTGGTCTATCAAAGACAAACGGGACGGCAATGGTGATCTGATCACAGACCCCGAAAAATTTCCGAATGGTATCAAAGCACTGGCAGATTATGTCCACAGTAAAGGTCTCAAATTGGGTATTTACTCGGACGCCGCCGAGAAAACCTGCTCGGGGTATCCGGGCAGTTTGGGTTTCGAAGAACAGGATGCGAAGCTTTGGGCTGCCTGGGGAATCGATTTCCTCAAATACGATTATTGCAATGCACCGCAGGAACAATCCGTAGCTATGGAGCGGTATGCGCGCATGGGCGAAGCCCTCCGCAACACGGGACGCGAATTTCTTTATTCGCTGTGCGAGTGGGGCAACCAAGGTCCGCATTTGTGGGGTCGAAAGGTCGGCGGTCACACATGGCGCGTCTCGGGCGATGTATATGATAGTTGGATCAACATCTGGTTAAATACCTGGTACAGCATTGGCATCGACGTTTCAATTGACATTGCCAATGAGCTGCACGAATACGGCGGCCCCGGCGGCTGGAATGATCTCGACATGCTGGTCGTCGGACTCAAGGGCAAGGGCCAGATCGCTGGCAGTGGTATGTCGTTCGTCGAATATCAAACGCACATGTCGCTATGGTGCATGGCTTGTTCCCCGCTGATGATCGGCTGTGACATCCGCAAATTGGATCCGGACACTGCCTCGCTCCTCATGAACCGCGAAGTGCTGGATGTGAATCAGGATGTGCTGGGAATCCCTGCCCGGCGTGTCAAGCAAATGGGACAATGTGAGATCTGGACAAAACCGCTCGCGGACCAATCCGTGGCTGTTTCCGTTATCAATCGCGGTTCGCGTCCCGATGACGTTACCATCAAAGCACGTGACATCGGTCTACTCGACACTCCCAAACTGGCGCGTAATTTATGGACTCAAGAGGACATTGCTGATTTCAAAACAGATTTTACTCAGCGTATCCAACCGCATGAAACAGTATTATTGAAAATTCAGGGATAATCACTCTTGAATAGTTGCATAAACTGCTGATCCAGGTAAGCATCTCCCACCTTGAAATATCTTGGCTGGATTCCAAATGCCTTGAAGCCGATCTTTTCATAAAGCTTGATGGCTGTTTGATTGTCTGCAATAACACTCAATTCGACCTGTTCGACCCCGTCCAGGGTAAACGCATATTCCAGGGCGTGCCGGATTAATTTCTTGCCAACGCTTTGACTGCGATACTTTGAATCCACATAGACCTGTACGATTTCGCCGCGATGCATGGCCCGTTGACGGGTCAGCCGACTGAACCCTGTGATCCCGATTAATCGTTCCTCGTCGAAGGCACCCAACATTACATGATCCGGCGAACCGTTTTCAATAAATGTCTCGAACAGAAATTTGGGATGCAGGATTTCCTCTTCGTAGGTGGAACCAAAAGATTCGGGTACGTTTTTCAAACAGGCTAACCGTATCGCACGATAGTCAGCCGACTCATGAGGCTGCAGTTTGCGGATGATGATAGGCATGCTTAAATTTTATCTGAATTCCATTCCACCTGAAGAAGGAGAATAAGATGAAGTTTCGACCATTTGGCAACACGGGCATGAATGTGTCTGAGATCGGACTTGGCGCGTGGCAACTGGCAAACCCGGATTGGGGAGTCAGTGACCGGAATGAAGCATTGCGCATTATTCAAAAATCGCTGGAAGCGGGCTGTAACTTCTTCGACACCGCGCCCGGCTACGGTGGAGGCAGGAGCGAGGAATTACTGGGTGAGGGATTAAAGCCTGTGCGCAAGGATGTCATCCTCTGTACCAAGTTTGGTCACACCGCGGAAGGTCTCACTGATTTCAGCACGAACGCCATCCGTCCATCCATTGAAGCCAGCCTGCGTACATTGCAGACCGATTATCTGGACATTGTTCTCATGCATAATCCACCCCGCGAAATAATGGACGGCAGAGTCGCCTCGCAATATGAAGAATTTGAAAAACTCAAAGCGGAAGGCAAGATCCGTGAATATGGCGTTTCTCTGGATTGGCGCGAGGAAGTAGACCTGGTCATTGATACGACAAAGAGCAAAGCGCTTGAAGTATTTTTCAACGCGTTGTATCAGGAGCCATTACCAGCCTTCCAAAAAGCATATGAACAGGGAGTGGGCATTATTGTCAAAGTGCCTTTGGATTCGGGCTGGCTGTCAGGGCGCTATCGAAAAGGCCATAACTTCGAGGATATACGCAAGCGCTGGCCCCCTGAAGTGGTTGCGCGTCGCAGTGAACTGGTAGAGCAATTTGCGAAACTTGTTCCCAAGGGAACCTCGATGGCGCACGCCGCGCTGCAATTTATTCTGGCGCAACCGCAGGTTTCGACGATCATTCCAGGCGCAAAAAGTGTTGAACAGGCGCTGGATAATTTCGCAGCCGCGGAGAAGCAACTCAACCCGGAAGTGGTTCAATCCATGGTTGATCTCTGGGAACGTGAAATTATGAGTGATCCGTTGCCCTGGTAAAAAGTGCGACCCGTATGGGTCGCACTTTTTTACTTTGCTTCCGCCATTGACCTTTTGAAATCAACCAATACAGGGATCGGTGTGGGATCAACCCCGTAACCCATTGCCAGATAATAGGCCATGTAATCACCGAAGAGGATCAATGTCCACATGTGCGCCAGGGGAGTACTGCCGCGTGCGTCAACGAAGTCGGTGTTCATGCCTTCGAGCATAAACGCGCTACGCGTCAGATCGGAGCGCAGGCGATTGCGCGGGTGATCGGAAGGCGCGCGCAGGAAGAGCGTCATCGTATGAGGGTTCAGCACCTCATCAGGATTCATTGTGCCGGCGAGGGTATTGTGATCGGCTTCAGGGAGAAATTCAAAATTCGCGCCAGCTTTCGCAATTTCATTCATCTGTCCCTTCCAGCGACGGGCAACCGTCGACAGCAAGCCTGAGCCCATGATCGTAACCCAGCGTCCCATCAACTGACCGGCGTACCGCTTCGCAGGATTCTTCACAGTCGGAATATCCGCTTTGATACGCTGTTGTGACCTCTTCATCGCGGCCAGTGCATCTTCCAGCGCCTCTTTTTGATCGGGGATGAATCCCAGGCGCTGGAACAAGGCCAGTAACAAACCAAATGAATATCCAACCGCGGCACGCGGCTGGCCGATATGATTGAACGTCCACAGCGGGACGTTATTTTCTTCGGCGCGTCTTGCGAGCTCGCCACCTGTGCTGACAACGAGGATGCGACATTCAGCTTTGAGGGCGGCTTCGAAAATATCCAGAGTCTCTTCCGTGTTGCCGGAATGTGAGGAACAAATCACGAGCGTCTCTGCGCCGCGTGCGAAAAGGGGAAGTCCGTAATCACGATGAACGGAAACCGGCAGAGGGACCAAAGGCGCGGAATACGCGGCGAGCAGGTCTGCGCCGATGGCAGATCCGCCCATGCCTGCAATCACAACTTGCCTGAAATCTTTCCAGTCTGGCAGCTCATGGTTTAGACCAAGTTGATAGGCAAAATCAAGCTGGTCGGGGAGATTGTCAATTTCACCGAGCATATTGAGCGTGTCAAGTTGCTTGAAACGATCGAGATCATCGAGATTCATAATTCGACTCCCATAAAGTA
>Ga0126314_10001836_pt1 | contig 10388 bp, 10 predicted proteins | sample Plot105B_FD_92535 | JGI IMG/M metagenome (GOLD analysis project Ga0126314, IMG submission 92535) | Serpentine soil microbial communities from UC McLaughlin Reserve, CA, USA - Plot105B | ecosystem: Environmental > Terrestrial > Soil > Grasslands | place: USA: UC McLaughlin Reserve, Lake County... | reverse complement strand
GCGCTTCTTCGTCGGCGGTATCCAGGATCCGCTCGACGCCAAGAAGAAGGCCGGCTCGCGTTCGATCCAGCAGCTCGACGTGGCCCTGAACCTCTTGGCGGACCCCAACTCGCCGCCGATGCCGGCCCGAGCCGTCCCGTGTTCAACCGCATGAACCTGTCGCTGGCCGTGATGGAGGCAGCCAAGACGTTCCACACCCGCTGGCGCGGCACCCTCGGTCTGGACTACAACCCGGACGCACCTAAACTGCATCGTGGCGGACGCCATCCCCGCTCGGGGATGGCGGTATGACTCAGCTCATACGCTGTCCAGCAGCAGCGAGATGCGTCCCTCGTCCTGCGGCTCACCGGCCCAGGCATCGGCGGTCTAGTGGTGGAAGTCGACGCCGACGGCGATCAGCATCACAATGATCGCCGCGACGACCCAGTCGACGACCAGGCAGAACGGCGCCCAGCAGCGAGTGTTGGCGACATAGTGGCTCTGGTGCTGCCAGAGGTCCTTGACCCCATGGCCGGTCAGGCCAGCAACCAGCAGCCACGCCGGTCCGGTGACGCCCGCGGCGGCGACGATCACAAAGCCGGCGGCGACGCCGGCCTCGACGGCGAGCACGGTCGGTCGTCCGTCAGCGACCGCGAAGCCAACCCGCGGCTTCCACCTCACCTTGCCCGCATCCCGGAGCGTTGCGAGCAGCGGCCCAGCCGCCGGCGCTGGCCGGTCTGCCGGGGTCCCAAGCTAGGGATCAACGTCCCACCTTCCTGGATCCTTGCCCGACAGCGCGCTGCCATCGTCTGGGGTGCCGAGACCTTCGTGTCACAACCCCGCGGGTGGCGGTGTTGTTCAGGACGACAACGTTTCCGATCAGGGGCTCAACGCATGCAACTCCCAGCGGCCCATCCCATCCTCGAGGCCCGGGACGCGGTCGGGGCGCCGACCCCGCGGCCGGCCGTGGTCGCGGTCGACCTGGTCAAGACCTACGGCAGCGGCGAGGCCGCCGTGACCGCCCTGGGCGGCGTCTCGGCGTCGTTCACGGCCGGCCGCTTCAGCGCGATCATGGGGCCGTCCGGCTCGGGCAAGTCGACGCTCCTGCACTGCCTCGCCGGGCTGGACACGGTCGATTCGGGCAAGGTGCTGATCGGCGACACCGACATCACGCGGCTCAAGGACAAGCAGCTGACCCGGCTGCGGCGCTCCGCGATCGGGAGCGTCACCGAGCTGGGCCAGACGATCATGATGGTGACCCACGACCCAGTCGCGGCGTCCCACGCCGACGGGGTCCTGTTCCTCGCCGACGGGCGCCTCGCCCCCGAGCTCGAGAAGCCGACGGTCAGCGCGGTCCTCGACCGGCTCGGCGGACTGGAAGAGGGTCGGTGACGCGGTGCTGCGCGCCTCCCTCAGCGGGCTGCTTTCCTACCGTGGCCGACTGACCGCGACCGTCCTCGCCATCGTGCTCGGCGTCGGCTTCGTCACCGGCACGCTGGTCTTCACCGACGCTTTGCGCACCACCTTCTACGACCGCTTCGCGCAGGCGGAGCGCGGCGTCGACGCCGCCGTCACCGCCCGCGGCGACGGCCGGCTCGACGAGACGGCGCTCGACGCCGCCCGCGCGGTCCCGGGCGTCGCCGTCGCCGAGCCGCGCCTGGCCGACCGGGTGCGCATCCTCGACCGCGACGGCCGTCCCAACGCCCCGGACCGCCGGGAGCGGACGCTCGGCATCTCCGTCGCGTCCGACCCGCGGCTGCGCTGGCAGGACGCGACCAGCGGGCGGCTGCCCGCGGCCGCCGGCGAGATCGCCGTCGACGCGGCCACCACCCAGCAGCTCGGCCTGCGCGAGGGCGACAGCGTCCGGATCGCCGCCGAGGGGCGGGTCGAGACGTTCACGTTCGTCGGCACCGTCGACCCGGGTCTCGGCACCGCCTTCCTGAACGACGGGGGCGGCGGCGTGGCCGCGATCCCGACCGAGTCCCTGCGGCGGCTCCTCGGCGCGCGCGGCTACGACCGCATCGACCTGGTCGCCGGGGACGGCGTCGGCCAGGCGGCGCTGCGGCGCGACGCGGCCGAGGCCCTCGGCGGCGCCGTCACCGTGCGCACCGGCGACGAGCTGCGCCAGCGCGCCGCCGAACAGGTCGCCAGCCAGGCCGGCCAGCTCAACACCGTGCTCCTGCTGTTCGGCGGGGTCGCCCTGCTGGTGGCGGCGTTCGTCATCTACAACACCTTCACCATCCTCGTGGCCCAGCGCAGCCGGCAGCTCGCGCTGCTGCGCTGCCTCGGCGCCGCGCGCGGCCAGGTCTTCCGCACCGTGCTCGGCGAGGCGGCGGTGCTCGGCCTGCTGTCGTCGCTGCTCGGCCTCGGCGCGGGCTTCGGCGTCGCGCTGGGCCTGCGCCAGCTCCTCGCGAGCCTGGGCGCCGACGACGCGCCCGCCTCGTTCGGCCTCACCCCCGCAACGGTCCTGATCGGCGTCGCGACCGGGCTGGCCGTCACCGTCGTCGCCGCCATCCTGCCCGCGCGCAAGGCGACCAAGGTCGCGCCCCTCGCGGCCATGCGCAGCCAGGCGGTCGCGAGCGCGACGCGCCCCGGCTGGGTCGCCGGGACCGCCGCCGTCCTGCTGCTGCTCGCCGGCGCCGGCGCGCTGTGGCTGGCGGTCGCCGCCGGGAGCATGCTGGCGCTGTTCGCCGGCGGCGCGCTCACCGCCGGGAGCCTGGTGCTCGGCAGCCCGCACCTGGTCGGCCCCGCGGGCCGGCTGCTCGGCACGGTCAGCGGCCTGACGCGGCGCGTCCCCGGGCGGCTCGCGGTCGCCAACGTCACCCGCAACCCGCGCCGCACCGCCGCGACCACCACGGCGCTGATGATCGGCGTCACCCTCCTGAGCGCGTTCGCGACCGGCGCCGCCAGCCTCAAGGCGTCGGTGACGGCGGCCATCGCCCAGCAGTTCCCCGTCGAGTTCGCCCTCACCAACAGCTTCGGCGAGACCGTCCCGCGCGCGGTCGTCGAGCGCCTGCGCGAGCGCGGGGACCTCGACGTGGTGGCCCTCCAGCGGACCGCGACGTCCGAGATTGGCGGCGGGCGGACCACCGCCATCGGCGTCGACGGCGGCTACCTCGACGCCCTCCGCGGCGGCGCCCTCCCGCAGCCGGTCACCGCCGGCAGCCTCGGCGACCTGCGCGACGGCACCGTGGCGGTGAGCGCCCGCCTCGCCGCCGACGACGGCCTGACCCTCGGCGACACCCTCGACACCGCCGCCGGAGGCCGGCGCGCCGAGCCGCTGCGCGTCGTCGCCATCTACGGCTCGGCCGACGCGCCCAGCTCGATCCATCTCACCCTCGACGAGCACCGCCGGCGCTTCGAGGGCGGCTTCGAGACCGTGCTCGTCTCCGCCGCCCCCGGCGTCAGCGCCGCCGCGGCGCGCGGCGCCGTGCTCGACGCGGCCAGCGCCTACCCCGACCTCGACGTCGGCGACCAGGCCACCTACGTCGAGCGGCTGACCAGCGCGGTCAACGGCCTGCTCGCGCTGGTCGGCGGCCTGCTCGCCCTCGCCATCGCGATCGCGCTGCTCGGCATCGCCAACACCCTCGGCCTCAGCGTGGTCGAGCGGGTGCGCGAGTCGGCCCTGCTGCGCACGCTCGGACTCACCCGGGGGCAGCTGCGCGCCATGCTCGCGGCCGAGGCGGTCCTGACCGCCATCCTCGGCGCCGCGCTCGGGCTGGGCCTCGGGCTCGTGTTCGCCCGGGTCGCCGTCGCGGCGGGCCGCGACCTGGACCTGACCGTCTTCGCCGTGCCCGTCGGCCAGCTCGCCGCCGGCGTCGCGGGCGCGGCCGTGATCGGCCTGCTCGCGTCGATCCTGCCCGGCCGCGCCGCGGCAAGGACCGACCTGGTCGGCGCGATGGCGGCGGAGCGCTGAGCGGAAGGGACGGACCCGAGGCGGAAATCCGCTACTCGATCCTGACCGACGACGACGACCACACCAAGCTGTTGGACCAGGCTCGCCGGGCGGAGAACAAGCTCGTGCCGGCAGTTCTTGACCGCCTGCGACTGGGTACCTCCGTGCATTGCTGTCCTCGGACGATTTCGGGTCGAGCGTAGAGCGAACGGCGAAGCTTCATCCGTTATGACGAGCGCGCAAGCGGGCGCTGGTTGGTCCGGTAAGTGACAGTGTTGGAGTAGCTCGCGGGCAGCGGACTGATTGGGTTGGTCGTGGCGTCGAGCAGCAGTCCTTGCGGCTAGCGCTGGATGAGCAGCTCGCGCCCGAACATGGTCAGCTTCGCCCTAGGATGAGCCACGAGAGCCTCCTTCTCGGCTGGGACCTAGTACTCCAGCCGCGCTTGCGATCGGAGTGCCAGGCGGGTGATTCCTCACGGCAGGTGCGCGTTGGACGAGCGAGACTCGCGCGCTGGCTCAGGCACCCGTCCAGACGTCGACGACTTCCAGCTGCTGCTCGATCGGCTCGGGCGGGCGCTCGGTGACGCCGGCGGCCGCCAGCACCTTGCCGACGGCGGGTCCGATCCGCTCTTGCCGGTGGCGCTCCCAGTCCTGCTTGGACTCCCACACGTTGAAGTGCCGCAGCCCGCGGTCGCTCTTGACGACCAGGTGCACCACCAGGCCCTTGGGCGGCTCGTCGCCGATCTCTGCCTTGATCCGCCCATACAGCTCCTCGGTGCCAGGCACGTCGTAGAAGAAGGCGTAGGACATGTGCTCCCCCGTTCGCCAGAATTTCCGTTAGAATAGACTCTAACTGATAGAGGAGTCTCTACCGGATGTCGTCTTCCGTCAAGCTCCGCCGGCGCTACGACGCCAGCGGCCGCCAACAGCAGGCCCGGCGAAACCGCTGGGCCATGCTCCAGGCCGCCCGCCGGCTGTTCCTCGAGCATGGCTACGCCGCCACCACCATGCCGGCCATCGCGGCGGCGTCGGGCGTGTCGGTGCAAAGCGTCTACAAGGCCTTCGGGAACAAGCCCGCCTTGCTCAAGACCGTCTTCGACGTGGCCATCGCCGGCGACGACGAGCCGGTGCCGGTGCTGCAGCGCGCCGCCCTCGGGCGCGTCCAGGCTGAGCCCGACCCGCGCCGCAAGCTGTCGCTGTATGGGCAGTTCGTCGCCGACGTGTCGCCGCGCCATGTCCCCATCCAGCTGCTGGTTCGCGCCGCCGCAGCCACCGATCCGGAGGCGGCCGGCGTCTGGGACCAACTGCAGGCGGAACGACTAGAGGGCATGACCCAGTTCGCCCGTGCCCTGCACCAAGAAGGCCATCTCCGCCCCAACCTCTCGGTGGACGAGGCGCGTGACCTTTTATGGACCTACAACTCGCCGGAGCTCTACGACCTGCTCGTACTCCAACGCCGCTGGACACCCCGACGGTACGGCCGCTGGCTGGCCGACACCCTGATCGCCGCACTCCTTCCCTGATTCAGCATGACCCCTGATTCAGCACGACGCCCAGCATCTGTGGCCCCCGTCGCTGGTGGTGTGCCCGCCGCGCTCGGGCCTGGTGGCGGCGTCGCCAGCGCGGCCACGCCCAGCATGAAACTGGGCTCGACCGGTGTCGTCCACACCAGCGCGACCAGCAGGCGCGGACCTCGGGGACGGTCAGCGCGAGCATGCCCGGCCCGCCGGTCAGGCCGCCTCCCCCTTGATCGAGGGGGCGATGGCAGCCTGGGCGCGGGTGACGGTCAAGAACGCGTGCGCCAGCAGCGCCAGGGTGATATGCCGATACCAGCCTGGCCAGCGGCGGACCTCATCGTGGTCCAAGCCGACCTCGCCTTTGGCGCACTGGAAGCTCTCCTCGATGGTCTCATCACAAACGGCAAGTTCTGTTGCATACGGCGCGTGCGGCTGGGCTTGACCTGGTGGCATCGGCCGCTCCGCTTGCGACGATCGGGGCTTGAGACTGATGCCGTCCTGGTAGGAGCGCCCCATGACCCGGTCTTGGACCGTCTGCCGCCAGTTCAGCCCCCGTCGCGACAGCGACCGCCGCTGGGATCAGGTCTACCAGCTGCTGGTGCGCTGGACCGAGCAACCCGACCTGCCCCGGCCGGTGCCGATCGCCCAGGAGGTGCCTGATGGACGTCGCGGTGTACGCGCGGGTCTCCACGACCCGCCAAGCCCAGGCGCAGACGATCGAGCAGCAGCTTGACCGGCTCCGTGCGGCGGTCGCCGACCGCGGCTGGACGCTGGATGAGCAGCACGTCTACCGCGACGACGGCTACAGCGGGGCCAAGCTTGGCCGGCCGGGCCTGGACTGCCTGCGGGATCAGGCGGCGCTGGCCGAGGTTGACCTGGTGCTGGTCACCGCGCCCGATCGGCTGGCCCGCAACTACGTCCACCAGGTGCTGCTGATCGAGGAGCTTGGACGGCATGGCTGCCGGGTGGAGTTCTTGGACCGGCCGATGAGCCAAGACCCCCACGACCAGCTGCTGCTGCAGATCCGGGGGGCGGTCGCCGAGTACGAGCGCACGCTGATCGCCGAGCGGATGCGCCGCGGCCGTCAGGCGCGGCTGCGGGCGGGCACGCTGCTGCCCTGGACCACCCCGCCGTTCGGCTATCGGCTGGACCCAGAGCGACCCAGGGATGCGGCCGGGGTGCGAGTGGAGCCGGGCGAGGCGGTGCTGGTGGCGCAGCTGTTCGACTGGTATCTGGAGCCCCAGGCGACCGTCTACCGGCTGGCCAAGCGGCTGACGGGCCTGGGCGTGGCCACGCCGATGGGCAAGCCGTGCTGGAACGCGGCCAGCGTGCGCGGCATTCTCCGCAATCCCGCCTACAAGGGCCGGGCGATGACCAACCGCACCCGGGTGGCGCCGGCCCGCCGGCGCAAGTCGGCGCTGTTGCCGGTCGGGCCGGGCCAAAGCCACGCCCCCCGGCCGCAGGAGGACTGGATCGCGGTGCCGGTCCCCCAGATCGTCTCGGAGGAGACCTTCGCTCGGGTGCAGGCCAAGCTGGACACCAACCAGCAGACCGCGGCGCGCAACACCCGCCATGAGTATCTGCTGCGGGCGCTGGTCAGCTGCGGGGTGTGTCGGCTGTCGTGCACCGTGCGCCGGACCCAGGCCGGCTACCGCTATTACTTGTGCCGCGGGCGGACCGACGCGCTCCGGGTAGCGCAGGGGCAGCGCTGCAGCGCCCGTTACATCCCCGCCGAGCAGCTGGACGAGCTGGTCTGGGCCGACCTGTGCGCGCTGCTGGCCGATCCCGCGCAGGTCGCCGGTGCGCTGGAGCGGGCACGAGGTGGGGCATGGCTACCCCAGGAACTCCAAGCCCGCCAGCAGACCATCTGCCAGGCCCTAGGCCAGCTGGAGCGCCAACAGCAGCGGCTGCTGGATGCCTACCTGGCCGAGGTGGTCGAGCTGGCGGAGCTGGAACGCAAGCGGCAAGCGCTGGACCGCCGCCGGGCCACGCTGCTGGCCCAGCAGCACCAGCTGGACGCCGTCGCCGAGCAGCGCCTGGAGTTGCGCGCCGTCGCCGATGGGATCGAGGCGTTCTGCCAGACCGTCCGCGCCGGGCTAGCCACCGCCACCTTCGCCCAACGGCGGCTGCTGGTCGAGCTGCTCATCGACCGCGTGGTCATCACCGACGGCGAGGTCGAGATCCGCTATGTGCTGCCCACCTCACCCGACGGCCCGCATCCGCCCTTTTGTCAGTTGCGGAAAGACCATCTCGATCGCCCAGCGGACCCCGGCCACCCGGACCAGCCCGACCAAGGACGTGCCAGCCGGGCGAAGCAGGTGCAGAAGGCCAGCACGCCGTCGGAGCGGCTGCGACGCACCAGCAGCCAGCGAACCAGCGCGGCTGCACTGGGCGCGGTCAACACGACCCGTATCCAGTCATACAGTCGGCGGCCTTTGACGCCGTGGCCGGGCTACAGGTCACCACTGCTCAGCCGGCGCACTGATGGCCAACTGCTCGGCCGTGGCCCGCGTCGACCCCTCTGCTGGCCACAGCAACTGGGTGCACTTGACGGCCAGCACATAGCACAGGCCGCGGTCCTCCAGGAAGCGCCGCAGCGCCTGGTCGCCGCCGTAGGCCTCGTCGGCGGTGACCCAGCTGGCTGGGACCTCGGCATCTAGGGCGCGTTGCAGCATGACCCGGGCCAGCTGCGGCTTGGTCCCAAACGGCACCTCGGCAGGGACCCGGGCGGCCCGGCAGCGGTCGGGATCGTCGGTCCAGACCTGGGGCAGGTACAGCTCCCGGTCGATGAATGCTCGCCCTCTCCGCTGGCGTAGGTCAGGAGCACGCCCAGCTGGCAGTTGTCGACCTACCGGCCGTGCCCGAGTACTGGCGTTGCACCCCTACCGAGGTGGTGCCCTTCTTCAGGAACCCGGTCTCGTCGGCCACCAGCACCCGGCCGGATCGCCCAGGTGCTCGACCACATAAGCGCGCGATCGTCGCGGACCAGATCCCGGTCCCAGTCAGCCGTGGCCAACAACCGCTGCATCCCATCCGGGGTGGCCTCGCCGGCATGCTCGGCCAACTGCCAACCGTTCTTACGACCCACGTTGGCCAGCAGCCCACGCAGATAGGCCAGCACCCGCCGACATGGCTCAGCGCGGGCGAACCGCCCCCAATCCGGGCGTGCAGCGCCCCAATCCCGCCGCCCACCCCTGGACCTCCTGGATAGCTTCCTCGTCGGCCTCCGACACGTCCTCCCGCCTCCACCACGCTCAGCGCTGCCGGCCCATCTCCGGCCGGCGGGGCGGGAACCTACCTCATCTCAAGCCAAGTGCGGCTGGAGTACTAGACACCCCAAACCGAGCAAGGAGGCTCTCGCCCTGTCAACAACCCTTACGGGAACTACAGCTAGGCAGGGGCGTCGGTCTTCCCGGCCCGGTCGGGAGCGAGGTCGGCGGCTTGGCGGAGGGCCTCCAGCATGCTGGCTTGGTCGGCCTTGCCGGTGCCGGCGATGTCGAAGGCGGTCCCGTGGTCGACGCTGGTGCGGATGACCGGGAGGCCGACGGTGATGTTCACCCCCGACTCCAGCCCCATCACCTTGACCGGTCCGTGTCCTTGGTCGTGGTACATGGCGACCACCAGGTCGAAGTCGCCGCGGCCGGCGCGGAAGAAGACGGTGTCGGCCGGCAGCGGGCCTTGGGCGTCGATCCCGTCGGCCCGGGCCGCCTCGATGCCCGGGGCGACCTTGGTCTCCTCTTCCCCGCGCCCGAAGAGGCCGTGCTCGCCGGCATGGGGGTTGATGCCGCAGACCGCGATGCGTGGCTCCTGGATCCCAGCCTTGACCAGGGTGTCGTGGCCGCGGCGGATGGTCCGCTCGACCAGGCCAGGGTTGATCCGCTCGACCATGTCGAGTAGCCCGATGTGGGTGGTGACATGGGACCCGGAGCTTGGGGGCCGACAGCATCATCGACACCTCGTCGGTGCCGGTCAGCTCGGCCAGGAGTTCGGTGTGGCCGGGATACTTGTGGCCGGCGGCGTGCAGGGCCTCCTTGTTCAGCGGCGCGGTGCAGATGGCGTCGACCTCGCCAGCGACGGCCAGCTGGGTCGCTCGTTCGACGAAACGGAAGGCACCCTCACCGGCTTCGGGCGAAAGCTTGCCGAACGGCAGGTCCGGCGAAATGCAGTCCAGATCCAGGCAGTCGACGACACCGGGGCGAAAGGCCGCCTCCCGAGGGCCATCCACCGGCCGCACCTCCAGATGCACCCCGGTGATCTCCAGCGTCCGGCGTAGCCGTCGGGCGTCCCCCACGACCAGGGGCTGCGCCCAGGTGTACACGTCGGCGTCGGCGAGGGCCTTGACGATGATCTCGGGACCGACACCGGCGGCGTCGCCCATGGTGATGGCGACAATCGGACGTCGCATGGGGGCCTCCTGGTTGGGGGCTGGTGAAGCGGCTCGGAGTGCCTGCACGCAGCGCAGCAGAGTCCCTGGGTCGCCAAAGGCGCCAGCCTTGGTGAGCAGGATCAGGTCCCGGCCGGGGATCTTGGCCTGGACGACCCCGGGCTCGGCCTCGCCGAGGACCTCGAGCCGGGTCACTCCGGCGGCGGTGAGGATGGATCTGGCCGTTTCTCCGCCGGTGGCCACCAGCATCCCGAGGTCGTCAAGGACCGCCAGGGCGGGCTGGGCCAGGGTCGAGGCGATCGTGGCGGCGTCCTCTCGGCGGACCGGCAGCCGAGGATCGGGAGCCAGCACGACATCCCCAGCTTCCAGCCCTTCCCGCAGGGCCGCCACCGTGGCTCGGAGATCGGCTGGGTCGAGGAAGATCTCTCCGAACCCGGCCCGGACCAGCTCCCCGCGCTGGGCTCTCGCCTGCTCGGCGTAGCTGCCAACCACCACCAGGACCGGACCCTCGGCGTCGGCCGCCGCTACCGAGGGAGCCTGGGACATTGGGATGAGGGCGCGCAGCGGCCTCGCCAGACCGCCCGATCCGACCAGCAGGACCGGGAAGTCCAGCT
>Ga0126314_10001835_pt1 | contig 10389 bp, 15 predicted proteins | sample Plot105B_FD_92535 | JGI IMG/M metagenome (GOLD analysis project Ga0126314, IMG submission 92535) | Serpentine soil microbial communities from UC McLaughlin Reserve, CA, USA - Plot105B | ecosystem: Environmental > Terrestrial > Soil > Grasslands | place: USA: UC McLaughlin Reserve, Lake County... | reverse complement strand
GGGTCGGCCGCAGCTACAAGACGCTTCAGATACGCGGGCAGCGCACGCGCTGGGCGAGCTGCTCGACCAGCGGTGCGATGAGCTTCAACTGGCGCCTGCTGCTGGCGCCCGCGGCGATCCTCGACTACGTGATCGAGCACGAGGTCGCCCACCTGGACGTGCAGGACCACTCGGAGCGCTTCTGGACCCTGCTGGGCTCGCGCTGCCCGTGCTGGCGCGAGCACGAGGCGTGGCTGAAGCGGCATGGGCATGCGTTGAGGCTCTAGCTCCCTGCGTCGGCGGCCGCAGCGTTATTCCCACCTGAAGAACCGAACCGCCAGGAACAGCGCCGCCGCCGCCCAGGCGGCCACCACCACAGCGGCGGTCCCGATGTCGGATCCGCCTCCCACGATGCCCTCTGACAGCCCGTCGATCAGGTGCTTCAGCGGCAGCGCCTCGGCCACGCCCCTCAGGGCGGTCGGCAGGTCGTCGGACGAGTAGAAGACGCCCGAGATGAAGATCACCGGCAGGAAGACCGCGTTCGTGTACGCGGGCGCTGCCTCTTCGTTGGGGATGATGTGGGAGAACGCCACGCCCAGGGAGGCGAAGCAGATCACGCCCAGCAGCGTGAAGCCCACAAGCGTTGCCGGGTTCTGCGGCCAGTCGACGCCGTAGAGCAGGTTGCCGATCGCGACCACGAGCGTTACCTGGAGGATCGCGTTCAGCGTGGCCGAGCCGATGAAGCCGGCCAGGTAGGCGCCGGCCGGCATCGGGGTGCCGCGGATCCGCTTCAGAACGCCCTCGTCGCGCAGCAGCGTCAGGTTGTAGGCGAGCGCTGTGAACGTGGTGGCCAGAACGCCCATCCCGGCCACGCCTGGGATCAGCACGTCGAGCTCGCTGCCGTCGCTCGCGAAGGCTGTCGCGATCAGGACGAGCAGGAGCAGCGGCAGCAGGAAGTTGAAGAAGGCCGCGCTCGGGTTGCGCCAGAAGAGCTTGCGCTCGAAGCGGAATTGCTGCCAGGCGAGGGCCACCGCGCTCATCCGGAGTCCGCCTCGGTGGTCAGCTGGAGGTAGACCTCCTCGAGCGTGGGCCGCGTGACCTCGAGCCCTTCGAGTCGCTCTCCGCGCGCGATCGCGTCGCGCGTGAGGCGGTGGAGCAGCTCGGTCGGGTCGTCGGTCTGGTGCTCGACCCGGCTACCTGCCGAGATATACGAGACGCGATAACCGGAGCTGCCGGGTCCGAGCTGGTCGGGTGGGCCCTCGGCGACGATTCGGCCGTCCTTCACGATCGCCACGCGGTCGGCGAGCTCGTGGGCCTCTTCGAGGTAGTGCGTGGTGAGCAGCACCGTCTTGCCCAGCTCCTTGAGCGTCTTGACCACGCCCCAGGCGGTGCGCCGCGCGGCGGGGTCGAATCCCGTCGTGGGCTCGTCGAGGAACACGAGCTCCGGGTCGCCGACGAGGGCGAGGGCGAGGTCGAGCCGGCGGCGCTGCCCACCCGACAGGTCCTTGGTCCGGGCGTCCGACTTCTCGCCGAGCCCCACCAGCGCGATCGTCTCGTCGGCGTCGCGCGGCGTGTCGTACGCCTTGGCGAAGTGCTCCACCGCCTCCTGCACGGTCACCCGTGGATAGAAGCCGCAGTTCTGGAGCACGATTCCCACGCGCTGCTGCAGATCGCGGTCGCGGGTCTCGGGATCGTGTCCCAGCACACGCACGTCCCCCGCCGAGCGCTGCCGGTAGCCCTCGAGGATCTCGACGGTGGTGGTCTTGCCTGCACCGTTGGGCCCCAGCAGCCCGAACACCTCTCCACGGCCTACCTCGAACGAGAGCCCGCGTACGGCTTCGACAGGGCCGTAGGCCTTGTGAAGGTCGGTCACCTCTATGGCAGGCGCAGCCACGCGAGCGAGGTTATCCAGCGTGCTCGCAAGTTTTCGATCGGAACCCGCAAGTTCTTGGCGAAGCCTGCGTTTCAGGGTCTGAAGTTTCCGCAGGGGTACTACACGCCAGAGCCGGCGCCTCCCCTTCCCTCGCCACCGGAGAAGCGGGCGGCGCCGGCCCAGGCGGTCTGTCGCGTCGGGCCGCTGCTCTGCGCTTCGAGCGTCAGCCCCTCCTCGAAGGTCAGGCCGATTCCGTCGATCGCTGCGCGGCGGTCAGCAAGCATCGTGTCCTGGGGGAAGCGCGCCAGCGCCTCGGCGATCTCGAGCGCGCGGTCCACGTGGCGTCCTGCCGGGACGACCTCGGTCAGAAGGCCGATGTCGAGCGCCTCATCGGCGTCGACGATCCGCCCTGTGAGGATCAGGTCGAGCGCACGGCCGAGCCCGATGATCCGCGGCATCCGCTGCGTGCCCCCGTCCACGAGCGGCACGCCCCAGCGCCGCTCTGGGAAGCCGAGGGCCGAGCCGTTGGTGGCGATCCGCAGGTCGCACCAGAGCGCCAGCTCGAGGCCGCCGGCGAGGCACCAGCCGGAGATGGCGGCAATCGTCGGCTTGGGCGAGATCACACGGCTGATGCCGAGCGGGCCGCGCGGGTCGTCCATGCGCGGGGCGAAGCTCTCGATCGCCTTGAGGTCGGCGCCCGCCGAGAACGCCACGTCGCCGGCACCGGTGATCACCAGCACACGGGCGTCGTGATCGGCCACGAAGCGGTCGTAGCCGTCGGCGATCAGCTCGGCCGTCGGCCCATCGATCGCGTTGCGCCGCTCCTGGCGGTCGATGGTCAGCAGGGCCGCTGCGCCGCGGCGCTCGTAGGTCACGGGGTCCATGGCGCGCACTTTCTCAGACTGTTCACACGGCGGGGTCGCCCGCAGGCGAACATCGCGTGTGCAGATCCCCTCCTCGCACAGCGTGACCCCGGCTCAGCCCGGGGTCACGTCTTTGCACGGCTACCAGCCGACGCGCTTGCGCAGCTCGACGGCTTTGCGCTGCTGCTTGCGGCGCTCGAGCGTCGCCTGGATCCAGGAAGCGACGATTACGAACACCGCGAAGAAGATCACGAGACCAAGGCAGAAGAAGGTGATGATGCGGTCGTCGGTCTCGCCCCAGAGGCCCTCGCCATTGTCGCCGGCGTACGCCGTGCCGGCGGGGATGAGCCAGGCCGCGAGCACGAAGATCGGCGCCAGAAACCGCATACGGCACCTAACGATACCCTGTCGCTCGCCGTGGCTGACTCGTTCTCCTGCATCGTGGAGATCCCGAAGGGAAGCCGCAACAAGTACGAGTACGACCACGAACACAACGTGATCAAGCTCGACCGCTTCCTCTTCTCGTCGGTGGTGTATCCGACGGATTACGGCTTCATCCCGGACACTCTCTCGCTCGACGGAGATCCGCTCGACGTGATGATCCTCGTGTCCGAGCCGACCTTCCCAGGCTGCATGATCGAGGTGAAGCCGATCGGGCTCTTCCGCATGGAGGACGACCAGGGGATCGACGACAAGGTCCTGTGCGTCCCGCTCACCGACCCCGGCTGGAACACGCTCGAGAGCCTCGACGGCGTCTCGGACCAGCTCCAAAACGAGATCGCCCACTTCTTCACCGTCTACAAGCAGCTGGAGAACAAGAAGGTGGAGGTGGACGGTTGGTACCCCTGCGAGGACGCGCTGAACGTGATCGCCGCGTCGCGCGAACGGTTCGCGGAAGCGTCAGGCACGGGCCACTAGGGTTCCGCCGCCGTGTCCTTCTTCGAGGCGATCGTCCTCGGGATCACGCAGGGGCTGACCGAGTTCCTGCCGATCTCGAGCACCGCGCACCTACGCATCGTTCCGGCCTTTGCGGGCTGGGAGGACCCCGGAGCGGCGTTCACGGCCGTGACCCAGCTCGGCACGATGACCGCGGTGCTCCTCTACTTCCGTGAGGACCTGATCCGGATCGGACGCGCGTGGCTGCGCTCGCTCCGTGACCCGGGCGAGCGGCGTGAGCTCGACGCGCGGCTGGGCTGGTACATCCTGCTCGGCACGATCCCGATCGGGATCTTCGGGCTGGCCTTCAAGGACCAGATCGAGACGGGTGCGCGTGACCTCTACCTGATCAGCGTCGCGTTGATCGTGCTTGGTCTGGTGCTGCTGGTAGCCGAGGAGGTGGGGCGAAAGGACCGCTCGATCGAGCAGATCACGCGGCGGGACGGCATCGCGATCGGGTTCGCCCAGGCGCTGGCGCTCGTGCCGGGGGTGTCGCGCTCCGGGGCGACGATCACTGCCGGGCTCTTCCTCGGCTTCGACCGCACCAGCGCCGCCCGCTTCTCCTTCCTTCTGTCGATCCCGGCCGTCGTCTTGAGCGGGCTGCTGGAGTTCGCGTCGATCCTGAACGGGTCGGACGGCCAGCACACGGGCCTAGGTGCGCTGGCGGTCGCGACCTTCCTCGCGTTCGTCGTCGGCTACGCCTCGATCGCGTTTTTGCTGCGCTACCTGACGAACCACTCGACGATCGTGTTCGTGGTCTACCGGGTGGCGCTCGGCTCGCTCGTCCTCGTGCTCGTCAGCACCGGCGCGATCAGGTAATAGCCTTCGTCTCGTGGAGCTGGCCTGGAAGTTCGGCATCGTGGCGCTCGTCGCGCTCGTGCTCGTGGTGCTGCCCGGAGGCGGCAACGCGCTCGACGTGGTGCTCACCGCCCTCACAATCGTCTTCTTCGCGGCGATAGCGCTGTTGGTCGCGCGCCTGTATCGCCAGTACCGCCTCGACATCGAGACGCTCGACTCGAACATCCGCCTTGCGCTCTACGGGTCGCTCGCGATCGCGGTGCTCACCTTCACCGGCACCGACCGGCTGTTCAACGCCGGCGGCGCCGGGGTGCTCGTGTGGTTCGGGCTGCTCGCCGTGGCGTCGTACGGCCTGTTCTGGGCCTGGACGCGCTACCGGCGCTACGAGTAAGGCCTCCGCACGAGTAGCGCTTCCGTAACCCAGGCGCATTGTCCCGTGCGCCGCCGCGCGGGACCGTCGTGGCGTGTCCCGGATCCGGTCGGAATCAGGTCAGGCCTCGGTGGAGGCAGTGGCGGTCGTGCCGGCGGTGATCCTCGCCGCGCTGATCGCTTGGCAGCTCCTGCTGGCCGGCCACACGCTGTGGCTCTGCGCGAACGCGGCTCGAGCCGCCGCGCGCGCTGATGTCGTCGGGCTGAGCCCGGGGCCGGCGGCGCGCAGCGCGCTGCCGAAGTCGCTGGAGCGCGGCCTGTCGGTCGAGCGCTCGGACGGCGGCCGCGTGCGGGTGGAGGTGCGAGTGCCGATCCTGCTGCACGCTTGGCAGAGCCCGGTCCGGGTCGCCGCGGCGGCGGGGCTTGGGGGTGAGCGGTGAGCGCGGTGCGCGCTCCCGCACGCCGCCCCCGGGGTGAGCGCGGGCAGGCCAGCGTCGAGTTGCTCGGTGTTCTTCCCCTGCTGATCGCGGTGGCCTTGGCGGGCGCGCAGCTGCTCGCGGCGGGCTACTCGAGCGTCCTCGCGGGCAACGCCGCGGAGGCGGGCGCGCTCGCGCTCGCGGGCGGCGGGGACCCCCGCGCGAGCGCGCGTGACGCGCTGCCGGGCTGGTCGCGCGCACGCGCACGCGTCTCGAGCTCGGGCGGCGAGGTCAGGGTGCAGCTGCGCCCTCCGACCCTGCTGCGCGCGCTCGCGGGCGCACTCGAGGTGTCTGCAAGCGCGAGGGTGGAGGCGCCGTGACGGCGCAGCTTTCGGTCGCGCACAGCGCCAGCGGCGCGCCGTGCCCACGGCCGGCCGGCGCTCCCGGCGCGGAAACCGCGTGGCCATTCGGCGCGCGGCTGGCCTTCGGGCAGCGCCGCCGCGGCCTGCTCGCCAGCGCCGCTGCCGCCGTCGAGTCGTTCCTTCTCGAGCCCTCCGAGCCCCGCCTCGCATCGGACCCCTCCGTGCCGCCCGAGCAGCGTCCGGTCATCTGCGTCTTCGGCCTCGCGCGCGGGTGCGGGACCACGGTCGTCGCGCGGGCGCTCGCCGCGGAGCTCGCCATGCGCGATCCCGCGGGAGCTGCGGCGGTGTGCTGCGAGGCGCGGCCGGCCGGCATCCCGCTCGCAACACACGCGGCCACTCGGCTGGCGCGCGTCCTCGAGGACGTACCGGGCGCCACGCCGCGCGCGGTCGGACGCCTGTGCCTGGTCAGCGGCGCCGACCCGCTGGCGCTGTCCGACACCGCGCGCTACTTCGCGCCGCTCGTGATCGACGCGGGCTCAGCCGCGCTCGGCGGGGCGCCGGCCTCCGTCGCCGACCTCACAGTGCTGGTGAGCAGCCCGACGGTGGAGCCTGCCCTGGCGCGCGTCGGGGCTGCGTGCATCGCGCGGGTGGGGCCGGAGCCGATCGTCGTGCTGAACCGTGCGCCGCACGACCAGACGGGGGCCATGGCGCTCCCCAACTCTGCACTGGGCGCACAGCTCGCACTGGGCGGCCGCGAAGCCCGCGGCTACCTCGGCCGCGCGGTTGCCGAGCTCGCGGACCTCTGCGAGGGAGCGGCATAGGCGACGGCACGGTCGCGGGGGCCCGCGGTGATCGGCCATCATGCGCATTGCTGCGTCTCAGGACGGGAACAGCGAGTAGGTCTGGTTCCATTGGCGAGGTTGACCGCTTGCTTATCATCGGCGAACTGCTGAATGGTGAGGATCCGCGAATGCTGACCGCTGGGATGGTCACATCGCGGTGCGGCGGCTAGTGCGGGTCGAACGTGTCGAGGCGGGCGAGGACCTGATCGGGGCGCTCTTCACTGGCGCGTCGTCCCTGTTCGCTCGATTCTCGATGGCGCGTCGTCCTTCTCGCGCCTGCTCTTCCGCTCGCCGACTCCGCACGAATCGGTCGGCTGCGCGGCGGTCGGTACGGCGACGAAACCGATGCCGGTGAACATGAGACCGATACCGATGATGCGCCCACCGTCCGTGGTACCTGAGGCTAGCGGTAGCCCACGGTGGTCACACCGTGGTAGTCCGTTTGTGACGCACTTGCGTTGAGCCGTAACGCGTCCCAGGGGAGCGTGCGGGGTCATGGCGACCCCTCGATCGGTCCGACGCTGTGGAGCCCTTCGGGCGGCAGAGGCGCAGGCGTCGCTGCTGATGCTGGCCGTGGTCGGCATGGTGCTCGTCGGTGCGCTGGTGCTGTTCGCTTTCGGCAACGCGCTCGGCGCGAAGGGCCGCTACCAGCGCGGGGCCGACCTCGCCGCGATCAGCGCGGCACAGGTGATGCGCGAGTTGTATCCGCGGCTCTTCGAGCCGCCCTTCATCGAGCCGGACGTTCCTAACCCGCGGCATCTCGAAGAGTCCAAGTACCGCGAGCTCGCGGTCGCAGCGGCGATCCGCGGCGGCAACAGGAACGGGGCCGCGGTGCGACGGAAGGACGTGAGGTTCCCGGGCTCGGGTTTTGCGCCGACCCGCGTGACCGTTCGCCTACGCGGCGAGGCCGACGTGTCGTCCGCCGCCGCCGCTCGTGACAAGACGGCACGGGTGCCGATCCGCGCGCGGGCCACCGCCGAGCTGTTGCCGAGCGTGGGCGACGGGCTTCACCGGGACGCCAGCGGCGGCGGCTATGACGGCCCGCTCGCCTACCGGCTGGGCAAGCCGATGCGGCCCGATGTGGCGCTCGCCTTTGACCGAATGGCGGCGGCCGCGCGCGAGGAGGCGGGCCTGCTCCTCAGCATCTCGAGCGGCTTTCGCTCGGACGCCGAGCAGGCGCGGCTGTTCGCCGCTCACCCCGATCCCAAGTGGGTTGCGCCGCCCGGCGAGAGCCTGCACCGCCTCGCCACCGAGCTCGACCTCGGGCCGCCCACGGCCTACGCGTGGCTAGCGGCGAATGCGGCGCGATTCGGCTTTGTGATGAGGTACTCCTGGGAACCGTGGCACTACGGGTATACGCGCAGCCCCGGCAGCTCCTCGGTTGGCTTCGGCGCGCGCGGCGGCGACGGTCGTGCCACGCGCGCGGTCCAGGCGTTCGTCCCCGCCAGGTTCGCGACGCTGATCATTCGTGCGGCGCAGCGCTGGAGCGTGTCGGCGCAGCTGCTGGCGGCGCAGCTGTACGCGGAGTCGAACTTCAACCCCTTCGCGCGCTCGCCCGCCGGCGCCGAGGGAATCGCACAGTTCATGCCGGGCACGGCGGAGGCCATTGGCCTGCTCGACCCCTTCGACCCGGATGCGGCGATCAACGCCCAGGCGCATCTGATGCGCGACCTGCTCGGACGCTTCGGCTCCGTGCCGCTCGCGCTGGCTGCCTACAACGCGGGCGCGGGGGCAGTCGCGGCCTGCGGCTGCATCCCGCCGTACCCCGAAACGCGCGCCTACGTCGCGAAGATCCTCGGCCTCCTGGGAGGCGCCGGCGACGTGGCGGCCGCCGGACTGGAGGTGAGGCTCGTGGAATAGGTCCAAGCGCTCCTCGTGCGTGACATGGGAAGATGCGGTACGTACTCGGACTGCACGGAGCCGCCAAGCCATGAGCGAGAGCAATAAGCCAGGCCCTAGCGAGCTGAAGGAGCTCATGGCTCGGGTGCTTGCGTCGGATGCCTCCGAGGCGTTCGGGCAGTTCATGATCCGCCGGGTCGCTCTGAGCAACATGGCGCCCAATGCCGATGACGCCCTGCTCGATGGCGTCGAGGAGTCGCCCGACGGAGGAGCCGCGATGGCGGAGGCGCACCTGGTCGGCCTGCCCGACGACGAGCGCGACGACCTGATGGAGCGCGCTGGCCATGAGACTGGCCGCCGTCTCCACGCGGCGGCGTCCGCGCTACTGGCCGCAGTCGAGGCCGGGCGGCTGGGCGTCGACGTCACGCCGGAGATGGTCGCCGTCGCGGCGGTCACCGAGCTCGGTGACTGAGCCGGGGCGCGCGGAGCGCGCCGGCATCAGATCCAGCGCCTGATGCGGCTCTTGTAGTCGAGGTACTCCTGCCCGAACTTGCGCTCGAGGTAGCGCTCCTCGCGGGTGATCACGCCGCGGTCGATGATCAGGAGCACGAGCGGCGTCGGGGCCAGCGCTCAGAGCGCCGCGCCGATTCCATGGTGCCCAGACGCTAACTGCCTGCGGTGAGAGGCGGCTGTGTTCGGGTTGGGCGCTTTCCATTGCGGAAAGCGGCCGGGGACGCGACCCTCAGGTTCAACCGTCTATCGGCATTTATCGGTTAGAGTGTCGCCGATGGACGAACTGACAGACGGCCTCTGGCGCTGGACGGCGCGGCATCCCGAGTGGCATCCGGGCGAGTTCGGCGCTGAGGTGGCGAGCTTCGCCGCTCAGGTCGGCGACAGCACGCTTTTGATCGACCCGCTGCTGCCCGCTGACCCAGCGCCGGTGCTCGCCGTGATCGACGAGAACCTCGGGGGCCGGCTCGCCATCCTGATCACCATTCCGTACCACGTCCGAAGCGCGGAGCAGCTCTGGCAGCGGTACCGCAACGACGCCGAGACCACCGTCCACGGCCACGCCGCCGCGGCCAAGCGCCTCCGGGACCGTTCGGGATTCCGCGAGATCGAGCCCGGCGCGGTGCTCCCCGGCGACGCGACGGCGCACCCGATCGGCAAGCCGCGCCGGTACGAGATGCCGTTTCACCTGCCGAGCCACGACGCCGTCGTCTTCGGCGATGCCGTGGCCGAGGCCGGCGGGCGTCTGGTGGTCTGGACGTCCAGCAGGGTTGACGCCAAGGTCGAGCGCTTCTACCGGGAGCGCTTCAACCCGACGCTCGAGCCGCTGCTCGAGCTCGACTTCGACTGCGTGCTCGTGACCCACGGCCAGCCGGTGCTTCGGGGCGGCAAGCGCGCGCTGCGCGCCGCGCTCGCGGCGAAGCCCTGGTACCACCGCGGTTGAGATACTTCGCGCCATGACCCCCACAACCGTGAACGGAATCGACGAGCTCAAGGAGCTCGTCGGACAGACGATCGGCCCGAGTGACTGGCGCGAGCTGACCCAGGAGGACATCGACAAGTTCGCCGAGGTCTCAGGCGACCACCAGTGGATCCACGTGGACGTGGAGCGCGCGAAGACCGAGAGCCCGTTCGGCACGACTATCGCGCATGGCAACCTCACGCTCTGCCTGCTCGACAGTTTCCGTGCTCAGCTGTTCCGGTCCGACGGCTTCAAGATGGGCATCAACTACGGCTGGAACAAGGTGCGCTACACCGCGCCGGTGCCGTCCGGGGCGCGCATCCGCGCCAGCCTGGAGACGCAGTCGGTCGACGACGTCGGCAACGGCTGGTACCAGCTCGTCCAGAAGTGGACCGTCGAGATCGAGGGGCAGGGCAAGCCCGTCTGCTTCGCCGAGTCGGTCGTGCGCCTGCTGGCCTAGTTGCGGTAGAGCCGCGCGGCCGGGACGAGTCCCCGCCTATCCTCGGTGGACGTGGCCACCGAGGCACCAGAGCGCATCACCGAGCAGCGCCGCGGCCTTCCGGACGGGCCGGGCGTCTACATCTTCAGGGACGCGAGCGGAAAGGTGCTCTACGTCGGCAAGGCGCGCTCGCTGCGCAAGC
>Ga0126314_10001834_pt1 | contig 10391 bp, 8 predicted proteins | sample Plot105B_FD_92535 | JGI IMG/M metagenome (GOLD analysis project Ga0126314, IMG submission 92535) | Serpentine soil microbial communities from UC McLaughlin Reserve, CA, USA - Plot105B | ecosystem: Environmental > Terrestrial > Soil > Grasslands | place: USA: UC McLaughlin Reserve, Lake County... | reverse complement strand
GCCCCAGCGCGACAGCCCGCGCACCTGGTCGCGGGGCAGGTCGCAGTTGGTCACCAGCGCCCCCATCCCGGGCAGGCACACCTGGCCGCCGTGGGTGTGCCCGGCCAGCACCAAGTCGTAGCCGTTGCCCGCGAAGGCGTCGAGGGCCCGCCGGTAGGGGCTGTGGACCACCCCGAGACGCAGGCGCGGGCGCGCGTCCCCGTTGGCGGGGACGGCCGTGGCGGGGTCGTCGCGGCGGATGTGGGGGTCGTCCAGGCCGGCCAGCTCGATGTCGCCGAGCTGGCCGCGGCGGTTGGACAGCACCGTCCAGCCCCGCGCCTCCAGGCCCTTGACCAGCTCGCGCCAGGGGTTGCGGGGCGAGCTGCGGCTCCAGCGAGAGCTCGGCCCCATGAAGTAGGTGAGCGGGTTGCGGAACCGGGGCGCCCAGTAGTCGTTGGAGCCCAGCACCGCCACCGCCCCCAGCCGGGGCCGGAAGCGGCCGAGGGCCTCCAGCACCGTGCCGAGGCCGCCCGGCTCCCCGAGCATGTCGCCGGTCAGCACCACCAGGTCGACCGGCTCGGCCGCCAGCCGCTCCAGGAACGCCACCCGGCGCGCGTCCGAGGCCGTCATGTGCAGGTCCGACAGGTGCAGCACGGTGAGCGGGGCCTGGCCCGGGTCGAGGGCCTCGACCCGCTCCCGGCGCAGCCGGTACCAGTCCCGCTCGACCAGGATGCCGTAGCCGACGCAGGCCGCCCCGGCCACGGCCACCGCGCCGGCCAGCCGGGCGAGGTTCGAGACGGCAGCGGGCATGCGTTGCGCTCCTGGGAGGTGTGCGGTGGGATGAACGAGGATTGTAGCTGTAGGCTCGGGCCATGCTCATCGACGACGTGCAGCAGGCGATGTTCGCGGCCATGAAGGCCCGCGAGGCCCGAGAGACGGCCGCCCTGCGCCTGGCCCTCTCGGCGTTGAAGTCGGCCGCTATCGACGCCCGCCACGACCTGTCGGACGACGAGGCCGTGGCCGTGCTCCAGCGCGAGGCCCGCAAGCGGCGCGAGGCCGAGCAGGTCTACCGCGACGCCGACCGGCCCGAGCGGGCCGACCAGGAGGCGTACGAGCGCTCGGTGCTGGAGCGGTTCCTGCCCGCCGGGCTCGGCCCGGCCGAGCTGGCCCGGCTGGTCGACCAGGCGGTGGCCGCCTCGGGCGCCAGCGGCCCCAGGGAGCTCGGCAAGGTCATGGGCCGGCTGATGCCCCAGGTCAAGGGCCGGGCCGACGGCAACGAGGTCCGCCGCCTGGTGCTGGAGCGCCTGGGCGGCTAGCCCCGCCGGCCGACCAGCAGGGTGACGTAGGAGCCCTTGGGCAGCGGGGCGCCGGCCCCCGGGCTCTGGGCCGCCACCCGCCCAGGCTGGCCATGGTCGGTGTAGGCCACCCCCGAGCTGAACCCGGCCCGGCGCAGCACCGCCGTGGCCGCGCTCAGCTGGAGCCCGACCACCCCGGGCACGACCCCGTTGCCACCCTTGCGCCCGCCCGAGACGGCCAGGTAGACGGTGCCGCCCTGGCGCAGCTTGGTGCCAGCGCGCGGGCCCTGGCGGACCACCGTGCCCTTGGGCTGGGCGCTGGGGATCTGCCGGGCCGAGGTGCGGAACCCGGCCCGGGCGAGCACGGCCTGGGCCTCGTCCTGGGACAGCCCGACCACGTCGGGGACACCAAGGGCCGGCGGGGCCGGGGGCGGCGGGGCGGCCGGGAACCCGACGATCGGCGCGCCGGCCAGGGCGGACGCCATGTAGTCGTGGAAGATCAGCGCCGGGAAGGTCCCGCCGTACACCGGCCCGCCGTTGAACTGGGTCCGCATCGGCACCCGCCGGGCCCGGAAGCCGACCCAGACCGCGGTCGACAGCTGGGGGGTGAACCCGGCGAAGAAGGCGCTCAGGTTGTCCTGGGCGCTGCCCGTCTTGCCGGCCACCGGCCTGGCCCCGAGCGACGCCCGGTGGCCGGTGCCGCCGTTGATGACCCCGCGCAGCATGGCCACCGTCTGGGTGGAGATCTTCTCGTCGATGACCCGCTTGCAGTCGGGCCTGTTCTCGATCAGCGGCTTGCGCTCGCCCGGGGCGACCACCCTGGTGATCGAGTACGGGGCGCAGCGGACGCCCTTGTTGGCCAGCACGCCGAAGGCGCCGGCCATGTCCAGGGGCGAGACCTCCTTGACCCCCAGCACCAGCGAGCACACGTTCCATTCCGCGTACGCCCTCGAGCCCCGCGGCGGGATGTTGCTGATGCCCATCCTGCGGGCCACCTCGAGCGCCCGCTCGGGACCGACCTTGACCGCGAGCTGGGCGAACCAGGTGTTCACCGAGTTGGCGGTGGCCCCGTACATGTTGTAGACGCCGGCACTCGAGTCCCCGGCGTTGCCGGGGCTCCAGGGGCCCCTGTCGGTGTAGCAGCGCCTGTTGGGGATGGTGATGCGCGCCGGGCCGGCCATGGTCAGCCCGGGCGAGATGCCCTTCTCGAGGGCGGCGACGATGAAGAACATCTTCATCGTCGACCCCGGCTGGAACCCGCTGCCGCCCTTGGCGGTGGCCAGGTCGACCTGGGACTTCTTGAAGCTCTTGCCGCCGTAGAGGGCGACGATCCGGCCCGTACCGGGCTCGACGCTGGCCAGCGCCCCGGCCGGGTCGCCGCCGAACTGGTTCATCTGGCCCTGGACGGCGCTGGCGGCCATCACCTGCTTGGGGCTCTGCAGGGTGGTGTGGATGCGCAGGCCGCCCTGGAAGACCTTGCGCTTGCGCTCGTCGCTGCCGACCTTGCCGAGGGCCTTGTTGTAGCTGGGGTCGTTCAGCAGCTGGTCGACGATGTAGCGCTCGAAGTAGGGCTGGCGCCGGGGCGGCGAGTACAGGTTGATCCGGAGCTTCTCCTTCTTGGCCCTGGCCACCTCCTTGCCCGTGGCGTAGCCGAGCTCCCGCATCCGGTCCAGGACCAGGTTCCGCCGGGCCAGGTTGGACTTCTTGGACGTCGGCTTGTACCGCTCGGGGGCGGCGATGGTGGCGGCCAGCGAGGCCGCCTGGGCCAGGGACACGAACTTGATCGAGGTGTTCCCGAAGTAGTGCTGGGCGGCGGTGGCGATGCCGTAGACCCCCTCGCCGAAGTACGCCTGGTTCAGGTAGTACTCGAGGATCTGGTTCTTGGTGTGGGTCCGTTCCAGCTCGACCGCGTACATGGCCTCGCGGAGCTTGCGGTCGATGGTCCGGGAGTTGCCGGTGACGGTCAGCTTGACCAGCTGCTGGGTGAGGGTGCTGCCGCCCTGGGCGATGTGGCCCGAGCGCAGGTCGGTCACGGCGGCCCGGGCGATGCCCCGGAAGTCGACCCCCTCGTGCTGGTAGAAGCGGTCGTCCTCGATGGCGATGACGGCGTTGCGGACGCGCTTGGGGATGCCCGAGAGGGGGACCACCCGGCGGTTCTCGTCCAGCCAGATGGTGGCAAGGGCGGTCTTGCCGTCGCTGGCGTAGATGACCGACCGCTGGGCCGGGTCGGGGAGGGCCTCGGTCAGCGGGGGCACGTCGCCCAGCTTGTTGGCGGTGTCCCTGGCCAGGCCGCCGGCCGGGACCACCAGGGGGAGCAGGGCGACGCTGGCGACCAGGGAGACCCCGGTGATCAGGGCGACGATCAGCACCAGCCGACCGCCCACCACGGAGGCTGCACGACCGCGGGACAGACGGGCTGGCGGCGCGGAGATCGGAGCGTCGGCCATGCTGACGGGATGATATAGGGTGGTCGATCGGCACGGGCAATTCGACGCCCGAACGTTATTGAGGGAGGCCGTCCGCCTGGCCGAGTCGTTCCGGGAGTTCGGCGACGGGGTCGTCGACCGGCTGCCCTACCTGGTCGCCGCCGTGGTCGCGATCGTGCTCACCGTGGTGGTGGCCCGGCTGGTCCGCTCGGGGGTGGAGCGGGCGCTGCGGCGGGGCCGGGCCGAGCGCCATGTCGTGGTGGTGGTGGCCACCCTCGCCTACTACGCCGCGTTCGCGCTCGGGCTGGTGGTCGCCCTGTCGCTCGGCGGGGTCAACCTCGGGGTGCTGGTCGGCAGCCTCGGCCTGGCCACCGTGGCCCTCGGCTTCGCCCTCCAGGACATCGTCAGCAACTTCACCGCCGGCATCGTGCTGCTGCTCGAGCACCCCTTCACCGAGGGCGACCACATCGCCATCGCCGAGACCGAGGGCGAGGTGGAGGAGATCCGGGTCAGGGCGACCCGGCTGCGGGCCCCCGACGGCCAGCTCGTCCTCGTCCCCAACAAGCTGCTGTTCACCCAGGTCGTGACCAACTCGACGGCCACCATGCGGCGCCGGGTCGAGGTCCCGCTCGAGGTCCCCTACGGCCAGGACGCGGCCAGGGCCAGGGAGCTCGTGCTGGAGGTGGCGGCCGGGCTCGAGGGGGTCAGCGACGACCCCGCGCCCCGCCTCCTCACCCAGGACCTCGGCAAGGGCGCCCGCCGCCTGCGCCTCACCTTCTGGGTCGACTCCCGCAGCGACGACCCCGACCGGGTCCGCGGCGAGCTGCTCGACACCGCCGAGAAGCGCCTGCGCGACGCCGGCGTCTCGATGGCCCTGCCGGAGTCGTAGCCTTCGAGCAGGCCATCCTAGCGCGACTGTCCGGTTGGTTCGGGAGGGAGCCCTGCCCCCCGAACCCCCCCAAGATCTGCGAACAGGTGCTCACCCAGCCGGCGCAGCCCCGGCAGGTCATGGACGTCGTCGTTCAGCAACGGGACCTGGACGACGCCGAGGTTGGGGACCCGGTCCAGCAGCTCGCGGACGCGGCGCTGCTCGGCCGCGGCCAGGGCCTCAAGGCCGTCGTGCAGCTCCAGCAGGTCGGCCAGCATGCGCCCGTCGGCCCCGTCGGCCCGGAGCCGCCCGCGGGCCGCCGCCGGCACCGCCGGGACCGGCCCGGCCTGGTGGATGCGGTTCACCACCAGGGCGCCGAGCGGCATCCGGTCGGCGGCCAGGCGCCCGGCGAAGTAGGCGGCCTCGCGCAGGGCCGCGCCGTCCGGCGTGGCCACCACCACGAACGCCGTGCTCGGGTGCTTGAGCTGGTCGTAGACCAGCCCGGCCCGCTCCTTGAACCCGTCGTACATGCCCTCGAAGGCGGCGAAGAACTCGCCGACCTCCGCGAGCAGCTCCGACCCGGTGACCCGCCTGACCATCTTGGACATGGCCGTCGTGGCCAGGTTCAGCCCCCGCAGGTAGCTCCGCCCGATCCGCTGGGCGGGGGCGATCAGCAGCCGGAAGGCGCGGGCGTCGAGCAGCTCGTTGAGGTTGTCGGGGGCGTCCAGGAAGTCGAGCGCCGACCGGGTCGGCGGGGTGTCGACCACCAGCAGGTCGTAGCGCTGGGACTCGTGCAGCTCGTACAGCTTCTCCATGGCCATGTACTCCTGGGTCCCGGCCAGGGTCGAGGACAGCCGCTGGTAGAACCGGTTGGCCAGGATCCGGTCGGCCTGGTCGGCGTCCCGGGCGTAGCGCTCGATCACCTCGTCGAAGGTCCGGCGCATGTCCAGCATCATCGCGTCGAGGCTCCCCGGCCCCCGCGCCGGCAGCCCCTTGGCCTTGACCGGGTGGGGCTCGTTGGAGAGCAGGTCGAGCCCGAGCGCCTGGGCCAGCCGCCGCGCCGGGTCGATGGTGAGCACACACGTCCGCCGCCCGTGCTCGGCCGCCCAGAGGGCGACCGCGGCCGCGGTCGAGGTCTTGCCCACCCCGCCCGACCCGCAGCACACCACGATCCGGGCCGTCCGGGCCAGCTCGGCCAGGGGGGTCACGCCGCGACCAGGTGCCCGGCCAGGGCGCGGACCTCGTCGGGACCGCCGGCCCCGTCGGCCAGGGACGGCAGCTCGACCAGGGGCAGCCCGTCCAGCCCGGCCCGGAGCTCCTTGAGCAGGCGGCGCTCCCGGGTCACCTGGCGCTGGCGGTCCCTGGCCTCGGAGACCAGCGTCGCCATGGCCGCCCGGTCCAGCTCGGCCCCGGCCGCCGCCGCCGCCGCGGCCAGCGGCGCCGGGTCCCTGGCCAGGCCGGCCAGCCGCCCGGCCCGCCCGCCCAGCCGGTCCCTGGTCACCCGGTTGGCGACCACCCCGGCCACCGGCAGCCCGGCCTCCCGGAGCGCCGCCACCCCCTCAAGGGTCTCGGTCACCGGCAGCTCCTCGGGCAGGCAGGTGAGCAGCACAGCCGTCCGGCCGGGGTCGTCGAGCAGGTCCCTGACCCGGTCGGCCTGGTGCCGGATGGGCCCGACACGGGCCAGCTCGGCCACCGTCTCGGGCGCCCGCAGGAACGGCACCACCCGCCCGGTCGGCGGCGCGTCCAGCACCACCAGGTCATAGGCCCCCGACCCGGGCCGCGCCGACCCCCCCTCCCGGGTCGCCGCCTCCCACACCTTGCCGACCAGCAGCACGTCCCCCAGCCCGGGCGCGGCCGCGGTGATGAACCGGTTGAGGTGGGCCCAGGTCAGCAGCCGGGCCAGCGGGGCGAACCCGTACCGGGCCAGGTACTCCCGCAGGGACTCGTCCGGGTCGACGGCCAGGGCGTGCACGCCCTCGGCGACCGGCGCCTCCCGGTGGTCGAGGGCTTCGCGGCCGAACAGCCCGGCAAGCCCCTGGCGTCCCTCGACCTCGGCGACCAGCACCCGGCGCCCACGCCCGGCGGCCGCCACGGCGAGCCCGGCCGCGACCGTCGTCTTCCCGGTCCCGCCCTTGCCCGTGACGACCAGCAGCCGAGCCTGTTCCAGCACCTCCAGCATGGTCCGCCATCCTAGCCGCCCTGGCGCGGGGCGGGGCAGGCGGGAACAATGGGGGCGATGCGACGAGCCGCCTCCCTCCTCTGCCTCCTTGGTGCGTTGCTGGGCACCCTGGGGCTGCTGCCCGCCCACGCCCAGGCCGGCGGGCCGGTCGTCGAGGTGTTCGAGGCCTCCGGGGTGCTGGACGCCAGCGTGCTCGGGGCGCTGCGGCGCGACCTGGCCGGGGCCCAACGGCGAGGGGCGCGGGTCCTCCTCATCCAGGTCTCCAGCTTCGGGGGCCTCGGGGTCGACCCGGCCGAGGTCCGGCGGACGGTCGCCGACGCCGGGGTGCCGGTGGCGGTGTGGGTCGGGCCGCGGTCGGCCGAGGCCGCCGGGGCGGCCACGTTCCTGCTCGCGGGGGCCGACGTCGTCGGGGTGGCCCGCGACGCCCGGGTCGGGCCGGCCCTCCCGGCCGAGCTGGGCCGGGGCCGCGACCCGGCCGCCGAGGCGGCGCTGTTCGCCACCTCCGGCCTGCCGGCGGCGGTCGGGGGGTCGCGGATCTCGGGGGCGGCCGCCGAGACCGCCGGGCTGGCCGACTACCAGGCCGAGTCCCTGCCCGACGCGGTCCGGCGGCTCGACGGGCAGGCGGTCGACGGCCGGCCGCTCGAGGTGACCGGCTTCCAGGTCCGGTTCCTGTCCCGCTCCCTGCTCGACCGGGTCCGCCACGCCCTGGCCAACCCGACCCTGGCCTACCTGCTGCTGCTGGCCGCCGCGGCCTGCCTGTCGTTCGAGTGGTTCCAGCCCGGGTTCGGCGTCGCCGGGGTCGCCGGGCTGGCCTGCCTGCTGCTGGCCGTCGTCGCGCTGCTCGTCCTGCCCACCAACTGGCTGGCCCTTGCCCTCCTGCTGGCCGGCCAGGTCCTGTTCACGGTGGACGCCGCCATGGGCGGCCTGGGCCTTGCCACCGCCGGGGCGGCCGGGCTGACCGCCGCCGGGTCCTTGTGGCTGTTCGCCAGCCCGTCGCCGCTGCTGCGGGTCGACGGCCGCCTGGCCGTCCTCGGGGTGCTGTGGTCGCTGGCCTGGTTCGTGGTCATGCTGACCGTCATCCTCCGCTCCCAGCGCCAGGCCCCGATGGGCACCGAGGCCCTGGTCGGCTCCCGCGGGGTGGTGCGCAGCATGCTCAACCCGGGCGGCATCGTGGTCGTCGACGGGGCCATGTGGCGGGCCCGGCTGGCCGCCGGCGAGGGCAGCCTCGGCACCGGCCAGCGCATCCGGGTCGGGTCGGTGGCCGAGGGCATCCTCCAGGTCGAGCCCGAGGACCCGGCCGCCGTCCGCCCCTCGCGCCGCCGCGGCCGTCGGGCCGCCGCCCCGGTGGCCGAGCCGGCCAGCCGGGAGTAGGCCGCGGTGAGCACGCCCGAGGGCACCCGGGAGCGTCCAGGCGACGCCGGCACCGGCCGGCCCGGCGTCCCCGACCGCCGCCTGGTGCTGGCCCAGCTGGCCGCCGGGCTGGCCCTGTGCGGCTTCGGCTGGGGGGTCAGCCTGGCCAGCGTCGAGCCCTTCCGCGGCTACTGGTTCGACCTGGTCTGGACCGGCTTCATCCTGGCCGCCGACGCGGTCGTGTGGGCCAGGGCCGGCCGCTCCCTTATCCACGGCGGCGGCTGGCGGCTGGCGGCCATGTTCGCCCTGAGCGCCCCGTTCTGGTGGGCCTTCGAGGTGGCCAACTGGCGGCTTGAGAACTGGCGCTACGTGGGCGAGCACGTCTTCTCCGGCCCGGCCCGCATGCCGCTGAAGACCCTGTCGTTCCTGTTCGTGCTGCCGGCTCTGGCCGAGTCCCGCGACCTGCTCCGGTCGTTCGCGCGGTTCCCGCACCCGCCGGCGATCCCGCTGCCGTCCTGGACCGCCACCGCCCTGGTCGTGACCGGCCTGGTCTGCGTGCCGCTGCTCTACCTGTTCCCGGACCAGACGTTCCCGCTGGTCTGGCTGGCCCCCCTTGCCGTCCTGGACGCGGTCGCCGAGCTGCGCGGCCGGCCGAGCATCATCGGCCTTGTCCGCCAGGGCCGGGCCGGGCCGGTGGTGCTGCTGGCCGTGGCCGGGCTGGGCACCGGGGTCCTGTGGGAGCTGTGGAACTGGGGGGCGCTGCCCTTCTGGCAGTACCGCATCCCCTATGTCGGCGTCTTCCCGGTGTTCGAGATGCCGATCCTCGGCTACCTCGGCTACCCGCCGTTCATCCTGGCCGCGGACGCGTTCTGGCGCCTGTTCAGCGGGGGGGCCGGCGGCCTCACCGAGGCCCCGGTCACCGATCTCGGCCGGGAGGGCCCCGCCGACCGAATCCTGTGACAAACTAAGCACAGCATTCTGGAACCGGACGACCTGGACGGGAGGGACACCCCATGAGCACCTGGGTGGTCGTCCTGATCGTCGTCGCCGTGATCGCCCTGATCATCTGGGGGATCGTCTCCATGGTCCACGTGCTCCAGGAGTACGAGCGCGGGGTCGTGTTCCGGCTGGGCCGGGTCAGGGGCAAGCCCAAGGGGCCCGGCCTGATCATCCTGCTGCCGTTCGGGATCGACCGGATGCGCACGGTCACCATCCAGACGGTGGCCATGAACGTCCCGCCCCAGGACGTGATCACCAAGGACAACGTCACCATGCGGGTCGACGCGGTCGTCTACGCCCGGGTGGAGGAGCCGGTCGCGGCGGTCGTCAAGGTACAGAACTACCTGTTCGCGGTCAGCCAGTCGGCCCAGACGAACCTCCGGGCCATGCTGGGCAAGTACGACCTGGACACGCTGCTCAGCGAGCGGGAGTCGATCAACCGGGAGCTGCACGGGATCATCGCCAGGGTCACCCACGAGTGGGGGGTCCAGGTCCTCAGCGTCGAGGTCAAGGACGTCGACCTGCCCGACGACCTGCGCCGGGCCATGGCCCGCGAGGCCGAGGCCGACCGGGAGGCCAGGGCCCTGCTGATCTCGGCCGACGCCGAGCGGCGGGCCTCGCGCCTGCTGTCCGACGCGGCTGCCGTCCTCAGCCAGAACCCCGGGGCGATGCAGATCCGCTTCCTCCAGACGGTCGCCGCCGTGGCCACCGAGCAGAACTCGACCCTGGTCATGCCGATCCCGGTCGAGCTGCTGAGCATGTTCGGGGGGCGGGCCCCCGCCGACCCCGGCAACGGGCGCCCGATCGGGCCGGCGCCGTCCCCGGCGGTGTCGCCGCCGTCGTCCCAGGGCCCCCAGGGCCCGGAGGAGGGGCGCCCGCCCGACCACGGCAACGGCCGCCCCGCCTAGGCCCTTTACGCCGCATTGAATCGGGTTGTGGGATACCTGACCCGCAACACAAGCGTTACTGCCTGGAGATTGAGGCCGCAGGTGCCCTGGGTTACCCTGCGATCCGGGGCGAGGAAGGAACAAGGAACGGCATGGCCACCTCATCGGGCGCCGCGGCCGGCGGCCTGACATCCAGGGACCTCCAGATCGGCTGGCAGTACCGTGCCGCCTGCAAGGGTTCGGTCTCCAACCTGTTCTTCGCTCCCAACCACCTGGAGCGCAAGGAGGAGCGGCTGGCTCGCGAGTCCGCCGCCAAGGCGATCTGCCGCACCTGCCCGGTGCTGGCCGAGTGCCGCGAGTACGCCCTGCTGGTCCGCGAGCCCCACGGCATCTGGGGCGGGCTGAACG
>Ga0126314_10001833_pt1 | contig 10395 bp, 12 predicted proteins | sample Plot105B_FD_92535 | JGI IMG/M metagenome (GOLD analysis project Ga0126314, IMG submission 92535) | Serpentine soil microbial communities from UC McLaughlin Reserve, CA, USA - Plot105B | ecosystem: Environmental > Terrestrial > Soil > Grasslands | place: USA: UC McLaughlin Reserve, Lake County... | reverse complement strand
CCCAGCTTCGAGCGCGAGGTCGAGATCGTGCGCTTGAGGGTCCCCGAGGCCGAGGAGAGGCTCGCCCGGCAGGTCGCCGCCGCCGTCGAGAAGCTACGCACTATGGACCTCTACAAGCCACCCGGCGTCGCCGAGACCATCGACTGGACGGAGGCGCTCGTGGCCCTGGGAGCCAGGGAGCTCGACGAGTCGATCGTGCGGTCCACCATCGGATCTGTCCTGAAGTACCGCGAGGACCAGCAGAGGGCGGCCAACGCAGGTCTCACCGCGCTCATCGGTGGGATTAGGAGTGACTGAGGAAGGTACCCAGGGCCCGCCGATGCTGGATGCGGCCGTTGCCTTCGGTCGCATCTTGAGGGGCGTGGGTCTGCGCGCCGGGACGGACAGGCTCGTGGAGTTCGCCCGGGCGCTCGAGGAGCTCGACGCCGGACGGAGGGTCGACGTGTACTGGGCCGGCCGGGTAACGCTCGTCTCCCGACCCGAGGAGATAGAGACCTACGACCGGGCGTTCGAGCTGTTCTGGGACAGAGGGGCAAGCGCGAAGGCCCGTCCGGCTCCGAAGGTGCGGCTCTCCGTCCCGCAGCCGGAAAGGTCCGTCATGCCGCCCAAGAAAACGGTCGAGAAGAACGAGAGGGGTGAGGAGGCCGTCCGGCTCCGCTACAGCCCCATGGAGATCCTGCGCACCAAGGACTTCGCCCTGTACTCCCCGGAGGAGTTCGCCGAGTTGCATCGCCTCCTCGCCGATCTTCGCCTCTCCGGGGCGCTGAAGAGGAGCCGGCGCCTCGAGCCCGCCCACAGGGGGCGCCACGATCCCCGCCGGACCATGAGGAGCGCCATGCGCACCGGCGGCGAGACCGTCCGCCACCGCTTCAGGAAGGCTCGGGTCCGACCCCGGCGGGTGGTGCTGCTCTGCGACGTGTCGGGCTCGATGGCCCCGTCCAGCCGGGCGCTCCTGCGTTTTTTGCACGCCGGTGTAATCTCCGCCTCGAGGCTCGAGGCGTTCTCGATGGGCACGAGGCTGACCAGGATCACGAAGGAGCTCGCGACCCGCGACCCCGACCAGGCTCTGAGGCAGGCCGCCGGGGCTGTGAAGGACATCTCGGGCGGAACCCGGCTCGGCGATGCCATGAAGGAGTTCGTGGACCGCTGGGGCCAGCGCGGGATGGCCCGGGGCGCCGTCGTCGTCATCCTCTCCGACGGCTGGGACAGAGGGGACGTGAACGTCCTCGCCGAGCAGATGCGGCGCTTGAGTCGTCTCGCCTACAGGGTCATCTGGGTCAACCCCTTGAAGAGTGCCCCCGGCTACCAGCCCCTCGCGGCGGGGATGGCCGCCGCGCTGCCCCACGTGGACATCTTCCTCTCCGGGCACAACTTTGAGAGCCTCGAAGAGCTCGCCGGGGCCATCGCCGACGCCGCCGAGCGAGACAGATAGAATTAGGAGAAAATCACAGGAGGCACCTTATGAACCCGGTCGTGGCCAGGGTTGCGGAGTGGCGCGAGGAGGACAAGAAGGCCGCCATGGCCACCGTCGTCAAGGTAGAGCGCTCGGGACCTCTGGGACCGGGGACCTCGATGGCGGTCTCCGAGGACGGGCAGGTCGTGGGGTCCGTGAGCGGCGGGTGCGTCGAGCCCGCCGTCTTCGAAGAGGCCATGGGCACCATAGAGACGGGCGAACCGAAGCTTCTGACCTACGGCATCTCGGACGACGAGGCCTTCGGGGTGGGCTTGACGTGCGGCGGCGTCATCCACATCTTCGTGGAGAGGGTTGACTGGTGATGGGGGATCTCCTCAAACGCTGGCACGCGGCGCTCGCCGAGCGGTCCCCGGTGGCGGTAGCCACGGTAATAGAGGGTCCAGGCATCGGGGGGAAGATCCTGATCACCCCCGAGGACCATGTCGGCAGCGCCGGGAACGAAGATCTCGATAGCGCGATAATCGAGGCGGCACGCGGCATGCTCGAAGGAGGCAGCACCGGAACGCGCCACTACGGACCTAAAGGCCAGCGCCGCATGGAGGACGTGGCGGTCTTTATCCAGTCCTTCGCCCCGCCGCCCCGGATGTACGTCTTCGGGGCCATAGACTTCGCTTCAGCGGTTGCGAAGGTAGGTAAGTTCATGGGCTACCGGGTAATCGTCTGCGATGCGAGGCCCGTCTTCGCCACCCGCGAGCGGTTCCCAACCGCCGACGAGGTCGTCGTCGCCTGGCCGGACGAGTTCCTGAAGACGGCAGAGGTGGACAGGAGGACCGTCATCTGCGTCCTAACCCACGACCTCAAGTTCGACGTGCCGGTTCTCCTTCAGGCGCTCAAGACCGAGGCCGGTTACGTCGGGGCGATGGGGAGCCGCCGCACCCACAACGACCGGACCGCACGCCTCAAGGAAGAGGGCGTCACGGACGAGGAGCTCTCCCGCATCTCGAGCCCTATCGGGCTCGACATCGGGGCGCGGACGCCGGAGGAGACGGCGATCGCGATAGCGGCGGAGATCATAGCCCGGCACACCGGGCACCCGGGCGGACGCCTCGCCGAGCGGTCCGGCCCCATCCACGCCACCCGGCCGGATCAGACGGAGTCAGCAGCGGCGGACCGTTCCCCCTAGAGCAGGTCTCAGGAAATTCGTGCCATGAGGCATGGAACGGAGTAAGATGATACGCCAAGGGGCATGTGTTCCGGTTCTCGGATCTGGGGACCGCAGGAAAGGGAACTCCAACGCCGTTGGAGAGAAAGGAGGACCGCGTGCAAGTTCCGGCGCGGTTTGAGTACGAGGTTGCGGGCACGGTTGGGGAAGCGGTGGAGCTTCTGGAGCGGTACGGGGAGGGGGCGTACCTGCTCGCCGGGGGGCACAGCCTCATCCCGATGATGAAGTTGCGGCTCGCCGTGCCCGAGGTCGTCATAGACATCAGCGGCCTTGATGACGAACTGCGGTACATCGAAGAGGACGACGGAGCGTTGAGGATCGGGGCGCTCGCCCGGCACCGCGAGCTGCTGGAATCTCCGGTCGTCCGGGAGCGGTACACGCTGCTGGCGGACGCGGAGGCGATGATCGCCGACCCCCTCGTGCGGAACATGGGGACGGTCGGGGGAGCCGTCGCCAACGCGGACCCGGCGGAGGACCTTCCGGCGGCTTTCGTGGCTCTGGATAGCGAGGTCGTGGCGCGCGGTCCGGATGGGGAGCGTACCGTGCACATAGATGATCTGCACGTCGGCCCCTACCAGACCTCCCTCGAGCACGGCGAGGTCCTGACGGAGGTCCGGGTACCCCGGGCGCCGCAGGCGAGCGCCTACTCCAAGGTCAAGCGGCGGGTCGGGGACTACGCCTCGGCTGCGGTGGGCGTCGCCCTGAACATGAGCGGCGGTGAGATAGAAGACATCCGCATCGGCATGTGCGGCGTCGGGAGCCGGACCCTGCGGGCGAGGGGGGCGGAGGAGGCGCTCCGGGGGCAGAGTCCGGGGCCGGAGGCGTACGGGAGGGCAGGAGACGTCGCCGCGGAGGAGTGCGACCCTATAGAGGACGCCAAGGGCACGGTGCCGTACAAACGGGACCTGGTCAGGGTGCTCGTGGGACGGACGGTGGCCACGGCCGTCGAGCGCGCGGCCGGGCAGGGGGTGGAGAGGTGAAGATAGCGGTCAACGTAAACGGGGAGAAGCACGAGGCCGACGTCGAGGCGCGCCTCTTGCTCGTACACTTCGTGCGGGAGATCCTGGGGCTCACGGGAACCCACTGGGGGTGCGACACCTCCAATTGCGGGGCCTGCACGGTGTTCCTCGACGGTGAGCCGGTCAAGAGCTGTACGGTATTCGCCGTCCGGGCCAACTCTCACGAGGTGACAACCATCGAGGGGATCTGGAGCGGGACCGAGCTCACCCCGGTGCAGGAGGGCTTTCACGTCGAGCACGGGCTGCAATGCGGCTTCTGCACGCCGGGTGTGATCATGACGGCCACGGCGTTCCTCGAGCGCAACCCCGACCCGACGGAGGAGGAGATCCGGGAGGCCATCTCGGGCAACCTCTGCCGCTGCACGGGTTACGAGAACATCGTCAAAGCGGTCCAGTGGGCCGCGAAGAACGGCAGGACACAGGAGGTCGGCGCGTAATGGCTATGGCGGAAGGTCACACCCTTGGCGACCGGATGCCCCGCAAGGAGGACGGACGCTTCATCCGGGGCAGGGGGCACTACGTGGACGACGTCCGGCTGCCGGGTATGCTGCACTCAGCCATCCTGCGCAGCCCCTTCGCCCACGCGAGGATAAACGGCGTAGACGTGAGCGCCGCGCTGGAGCTTCCGGGCGTCCACGCGGTCATCACGGGCAAGGACCTCGACGAGCAGGGGCTCGCCTGGATGCCCACCCTCGCCGGTGACACCCAGGCCGTGCTCGCCACCGACAAGGTGCGCTTCCAGGGGCAGGAGGTCGCCTTCGTCGTGGCCGACGATCGCTACGTCGCGCAGGACGCTTTAGAGCTCATCGAGGTGGACTACGAGCCCCTCGACCCGGTCGTAGATTCCCGGAAGGCGCTCGATGAGGGCGCGCCCGTCATCCGCGACGACAAGGAGGGCAAGGAGGACAACTTCATCTTCTTCTGGGACGCCGGGGACAAGGAGGCGACCGAGAAGGCGTTCGAGGAGGCGGAGGTAACGGTGCGCCAGGAGATGTTCTATCCGCGCATCCACCCGGCCCCGATGGAGACCTGCGGGGCGGTCGCCGACTACGACGTCTCCACCGGCGAGATGACCATCTACATGACCTCGCAGGCCCCGCACGCCCACCGGACGCTCTTCGCGATCGTCTCCGGGCTGCCGGAACACCAGATCCGGATAATCTCCCCCGACATCGGCGGCGGCTTCGGGAACAAGGTCCCGATCTATCCCGGATACGTCTGCGCGGCGGTCGCCTCCCTCGTGCTGGGCCGGCCCGTCAAGTGGATGGAGTCGCGCTCCGAGAACCTCATGAGCACGAGCTTCGCGCGCGACTACCACATGGTCGGCGAGATCGCGGCTAACAAAGACGGGAAGATCCTCGGTATCCGCTCGACCATCCTCGCGAACCACGGGGCCTTCGACGCCCACGCCCAGCCGGGAGAGCAGTATCCCACGGGCTTCTTCCCGATCTTCACGAGCTGCTACGACGTGCCCGCCGCCTACGCCGAGGCGACCGGGGTCTATACCAACAGGGCCCCCGGCGGCATCGCCTACCGCTGCTCGTTCCGGGTGACGGAGGCGATCTACCTCACGGAGCGCACGATGGACGTGCTCGCCGACGAGCTGGGAATGGACCCGGTGGAGCTGCGGCGCAAGAACTTCGTCAAGAAAGAGCAGATGCCTTTCGTCTCCGTCATGGGCTGGGAGTACGACGGCGGCGACTACGAGGGCGCGCTGCAGGAAGCCTTGCGGATCGCGGGCTACGAGGAGCTCCTCGAGGAGCAGAAGAAGGCTCGCGAAGAAGGCCGCATCATGGGCATCGGAGTCACGACGTTCACGGAGATCGTGGGCGCGGGGCCCGGCAAGAAGTGCCACATCGCCGGCATCGAGATGTTCGACGCCGCAGAGCTCAGGGTCCATCCCACCGGCAAGGCTATTCTCAAGCTCGGGGTCAAGTCGCAGGGGCAGGGCCACGAGACGACCTTCGCCCAGATCGTGGCTGGCGAGCTCGGCATCCCCGCCGAGAATGTCGAGGTGCGCGAGGGCGACACGGATAACACGCCCTTCGGGCTCGGCACCTACGGCAGCCGCTCCACGCCGGTCTGCGGCGCGGCGACGGCAGTGGTCACCCGCAAGGTGCGCGAGAAGGCGAAGAAGATCGCCGCGCACCTCCTCGAGGCCGCCGAGGGGGACATCGAGTACGAGGGCGGGCGTTTCTTCGTCAAGGGCTCGCCGGACAGGGCCAAGACGATGGACGAGGTCGCCTTCGCCGCCTACACCAACGTCCCGGAGGGCGAGGAGGCGGGACTCGAGGGCGTAACCTACTACGACCCGCCGGAGATGACCTACCCCTTCGGGGCGTACCTTTGCGTGGTCGAGATAGACAAGGGCACCGGGCAGGTCGAGGTCAAGCGCTTCATCGCGGTGGACGACTGCGGGGTAAGGATCAACCCGACCATCGTTGACGGGCAGGTGCACGGCGGGCTCGCGCAGGGCATCGGCACCGCCCTGATGGAGGTCATCGATTTCGACGAGGAGGGCAACCACCTGAACAGCAGCTTCATGGACTACCTGATCCCCACCTCCATGGAAGTCCCGAAGTACGAACTGGGTGAGTTCGTGACCCCCTCGACGCACCACCCGCTCGGAGCCCGCGGCGTGGCCGAGTCCCCGACGGTCGGCTCGCCCTCCACCGTGGTCAACGCGGTGGTGGACGCGCTCTCGCCCTACGGGGTGCGGAACATAGACATGCCGTTGACGCCGGCCAGGATCTGGGAGCTCCTGCGCGAACACGGGGTGGAGGCCTGAGAACGATGCTCCGCCAGGACCCGAACTCTCTCGCCCGCCGCGCCGAGTCGTTGCGGCGGGCGGGAGAGCTGGCGGGTGGGGAACGCACCTTCGCCCTGATCACGGTCGTCCGCACCGAGCCCGCCACCTCCGCACGGGTGGGCAACCGGGCGATCGTCTTCGCGGACGGAACGCTGGAGGGTTGGGTCGGCGGCGGGTGCATCGGGCCGACCGCCCGCCGGGAAGCGCTCGCCGCGCTGGAGGAGGGTATGCCACGGCTCGTACGTGTCACACCCGACACCGCCGCCACCCAGCCGGGTGTTCGCATGGCCCGGATGACCTGCGCCAGCGAGGGCACCGCGGACCTCTACGTGGAGCCTTTCCTCCCGCGCCCGACCCTCATCGTCGCCGGAGACTCCCCGGTCGCAGCCACGCTCGCCGCGATAGCGCCGCCTCTGGGTTTCAGGCTGCTCGAGATGGATGCCGGCGCGAAGCTGACCGCCAGCGAAGTTCCCTACCCGCAGGACTCCTGGATGGTCGTCGCCACCTTCGGCGAGTTCGACGAGGACGCCGTCGAAGCGGGGATCAGGCTGGGGCTGCCCTACGTAGGGCTCGTGGCGAGCGAGCGGCGGGCCAGGCAGGTGCTCTCCGAGCTGCGGGCGCGCGGGCTCGAGGACGGAGAACTCTCGGCGATGCGCTCCCCGGCCGGGCTGCCGCTGGGCGCGGATGGGCAGGAGGGCATCTCGCTCTCCATCATGGCCGAGATCTCCTCACTACGCGCGAAGCTGCGCCCGAACTTCGAACCGACGAGGGAGCTGCTCGAACAACCCGGCGAAGCCGCAGACCCGGTGTGCGGGATGTTGGTCGAGATCTCGTCGGCCCGGTACGTCGTCGAGTACGCTGGTAGACGCTACTACTTCTGCGGCTCCGGATGCAAGCGGGCTTTCGAGAAGGAGCCGGAGAAGTACGCGGCGCAGGTCTCCGCCCGATGAGCGTGGTCGGCGTGGTTCTCGGCGCCGGGAGATCCAGCCGTTTCGGCTGCCCGAAGCAGCTCCTCCCGTTCGGGGACACCACCCTCCTCGGCCAGGTCGTCAGGAACGCCAACGCCTCATCTCTGGAGAGGATCGTCGTCGTACTGGGCCGCGCATCCGGCGAGCTGCGCGAGACCCTCGACTTCGGACGGGCCGAGGTGGTGGAGAACACTGCCTATGGCACAGGCTGCGCCTCCTCGCTGCTGGCCGGCCTCGACGCCGCCGAGGACGACTGCGAAGCCCTCTTTTTGCTCCTCGGCGACCAACCGGGCGTGCTGCCGGAGTTCATAGACCGGGCGCTCTCGGAGTGGAGGCGTGAACGACCGTGGGCGGCGGTCTGCTCGTACAGGGGCAGGCTCGGCCATCCTTTTATCTTCTCCCGGGAAGCTTTTGATGATCTCAGAGGTCTGCACGGGGACAAAGCCGTCTGGAAGCTCATCGAGACATACCCAGGCCGGGTCCAAAATATGGAGCTCGACGCCGGGTTGCCTCCGGACGTGGATACCCCGGAGGACTACGAACTGGCCCTCGCCCACGGACGGAACACCTCCTAGCTATGCAGGGGCCGTCGGGCGTATCGGCGATACTGCTCGCCGCCGGAGCCGGGAGCAGGTTCGGGGGCGGCAAACTGCTGGCGAAGCTCGGAAATAAACCCCTCATCGAGCACGCCCTCGACGCCCTCTCCGGAGCGCTGGTGGACGAGGTGGTCGTCGTAGTCGGAGCCGACGCGGAGGGACTGCGCGAGACGTGCGAGTCTCACGGGGTGGTGGTTGTCGAGAACCAGGACTGGGCGCAGGGTCAGTCCACCTCGGTGCGAACCGGGCTGCGGGCCTGCGATCCGGATTCACGGGCGGCAACCGTCCTGCTCGCGGACCAGCCGCTCGTGGGGGCGGGAGCGGTGGAACGGCTCGTCGCGGCGTTCGAGGAGGGAGCGCGGGTCGCAGTGGCGACCTACGGCGGGAAGCCGCGCAACCCGGTCCTGTTCTCCCGGGAGGTGTGGCCGCTGCTCATGACCGAGCTCGAAGGAGACGAGGGGGCGCGACCTTTTTTGCGGCGGCATCCGGAGCTGGTGGTACGGGTGCCGTGCGATGGAGTGGGGGACCCGGCTGACGTGGATACCGCGGAGGACCTGCGGCGTTTGGAGGGACTGCACGCGGGAACAAACTATAAGACGGGTCGAAAGGAGATCACATGAAGATAAACAACGAGTTCACGGTGAGCGTCCCGGCCGAAGAGGCTTGGAACACCATGCTGGACCTCCAGAGGGTGGCGCCGTGCCTGCCCGGGGCGGCCATACAGGAGGACAAGGGCGACGGGGAGTACGAGGGCACGATGAAGGTCAAGATCGGCCCGATCACCGCCAACTACAAGGGGACGGTCAAGGTCGAGGAGGCAGACGAGGAGAACCGCCGGGCCGTCATGAAAGCCACGGGCCGCGACGCCCGCGGCCAGGGTACGGCCTCGGCCACCATCGTCTCGACCCTGCAAGAAGAGGGCGACGATACGAAGGTCAGCGTCGAGACCGATATGAAGCTGACCGGACGCGCCGCCCAGTTCGGGCGCGGCATCGCCCAGGACGTGGCGACCAAGATGCTGGAGCAGTTCGCCGACTGCCTGGAGCGCGAGATCTCCGGCGGCCCCGAGGAAGGAGCCGCCGCGGCTAGCGAGGCGCCGACCGAGACCTCGGGCAACGGCGCATCCTCTCAGGATGCAGCCTCCGCCGCGCCCGCAGACGGTATCGGCGGCACCGCCGGTAGGGTCATAAGCAGCGAAGATCCCGGCGTCATGGCCGGGGGATCGGTCGAGGGAGCCGTCGTCTCCGAGGGCGCCTCAGAGGCGGCCGGAGCCAGGCAGCCGCGGCGCGAACCCGAAGAGGCGGAAGCGTTCGACCTCGGCGCTGCGAGCCAGGAGGCGATCGTCAAGCGGGCCGTGCCCGTGCTCGTCGGCCTCGGGTTGCTCGCGTTCCTGATCTGGCTGATCCGACGCTAGGCATAGAGTAAGGGCCGGGACTCTTCGGATCCCGGCCCTCCAGATCTCCCGTCTAGTGGCCTTCGTGTCCGCCGTGGTACTCGTGGACTACCGCGTGCCCCTTGCCGCGGGCGATGAGCCAGCGGTTGACCGGGAACGCCGCCACGAAAGCGACCGCCAGCGCGAATACCAGGCTCCCCCAGAACAACAGGCTCCCGAGGCCGGCGTCCATCGCGCCGGGGATGACGAGCACTATCACGTTGTCAACGATCTCCATGATCGTGATCGAGAGCGTGTCGGAAGCGAAGGCCAGCGGCAGCACCGTCGCCAGCGCCAGGCCCGACCGCAAGAGCGGTAGCATCGTCAGCGAGTAGCCGAAGAAAAAGGCGAGCACGACGGCCAGGACTATCATCGCGACGTTACCCCACCCGAGTATGGTCCCGATCACCAACCCGAGCACCTCGCCGATGGCACAGCCGGTGAGGCAGTGCGCCGTCGCGCTGAAGGCTAGCCTGTTGAGCGAAGCATCTTTAGCAGCCATCCACGCTCCTTCCTCTAGACCCTCAAGAACCGCTCGACGGCGGCGGTGAGCTCTTCGATCTTCTCCTCCGCATCCTCGCCCTTCTCGATGGACTCCCTCACGCAGTGCTCGACGTGGTCCCTGAGCAGGATGGTGCCTACCTTCTCCAGCGCCGCAACCACGCTGGCGATCTGGGTGAGGACGTCTATGCAGTAAGCCTCCTCATCCACCATCCTCTGCACGCCCCGCACCTGACCCTCTATGCGCCTGAGGCGGTTCTGGAGGTTCTCCTTGTCCTTCGCCTTTATGTAGCCGTGGGCAGGTCCCTCCACGGGGGCCGTCGCCTGGCTTCTCTGTGTCGCGTCCACCACTTACTCCTTGTGTTTTGGTTTCGGTCTACAATCGGTTGGTGTGGGCGCGGTAGATCGAATGCTCCTTGGTCCCAAGCTACGCT
>Ga0126314_10001832_pt1 | contig 10395 bp, 13 predicted proteins | sample Plot105B_FD_92535 | JGI IMG/M metagenome (GOLD analysis project Ga0126314, IMG submission 92535) | Serpentine soil microbial communities from UC McLaughlin Reserve, CA, USA - Plot105B | ecosystem: Environmental > Terrestrial > Soil > Grasslands | place: USA: UC McLaughlin Reserve, Lake County... | reverse complement strand
CGCGATCGCATACAAGGCGAGATTATGCAAGCGTACGAGGAGAAGGAGAAATTGATTGGCAGCACAATCATGCGGCGTTTTGAGCGCGACGTGATGCTGCAAATATTAGACGGCCAATGGAAGGATCATCTCGCTGCAATGGACTACCTGCGCCAAGCTATCGGACTGCGTGGTTATGCGCAAAAAGATCCCAAGCAGGAATATAAGCGCGAGGCCTTTGAGATGTTCCAGCAGATGCTGGAGCAAATCAAGCACGATGTTGTATCTTTTCTGGCGAAAGTGCAGGTGCGCTCCGAGCAGCAATTAGACGAGCTGGAAGAAAACAATCGGCAGCAGCCGTCGCGCGTGCAGTATCAACATGCGGACGCCGGCGATACCCTGCACCCGCAAGCCGCAATCGCGAATGCTGAGCCGGAGCGGGAGCCAATGCCAGCGGCGCAACCGTATCGACGTGAGGGACGCAAAATCGGCCGCAACGAGCCGTGCTGGTGTGGCTCAAGCAAGAAATTCAAGCAGTGCCACGGCAAGCTGACGTAATCCATCGAGCCGCTGTAGAGGCAACGTCCTCGTCGCAAATTATCGCGATCAGGGATCGCTCCTACTAGCAGGGACATCTCGTCATGGCCGTTGCCCTGAATCCCGCCGCTCAACTGACGCCGATCAACGGCATTCGCCTCTCTGCGGCAGCGGCCGCAATTCGCTACCAAAACCGCACTGATCTTGCTCTGATCGAGATTGCACGCGGTGCTAAGGTAGCGGCAGTGTTCACCCGCAATGCATTCTGCGCTGCACCGGTAACCGTCGCCAGACGTCATCTTATACGCCGCACACCGCAGTATCTGCTCGTAAACGCGGGTAATGCTAACGCAGGCATGGGAGAAATGGGTGTGGAAGACGCATTGTCCTGCTGCCAAGCGCTGGCTGGGCACACAGGCTGTAGCGCCGAGGAAGTGCTTCCGTTTTCAACGGGCGTAATCGGCCAACGTCTGTCAGTGGATAAAATCATTGATGCATTGCCTACGGCTGTGGTGCGGCTCGATACAAATGCATGGCTGATCGCCGCCGCGGCCATGATGACCACCGATACCGTTGCGAAAGGTGCCTCGCGCAAGGTGATTATCGATGGTAAGCCTATCGCCATAACCGGCATTGCCAAAGGCGCCGGCATGATCCGCCCGGATATGGCAACAATGCTGGCCTTCATCGCCACCGATGTTAATATGTCGCAGACATTGCTGAAAGACCTCTTGTATGGAGCCGTCGAGGAGTCTTTCAATCGCATCACCGTTGATGGCGATACGTCCACTAACGATGCCTGCGTGTTAATCGCGACCGGCAAATCGAATGTGTCGATTAAATCAAATTCAGGCGAGGCTCATGCACGATTTCAATCTGTCTTGACCGAAGTCATGATTGACCTGGCTCAAGCCATCGTGCGCGATGGCGAGGGCGCAACCAAATTTATTACGGTCGATGTGCGCGGTGCCGCAAGCAGCGAGGAAGCGCGACAGACCGCCTTCACCGTCGCCCATTCGCCATTGGTCAAAACAGCCTTTTTCGCCAGCGACCCGAATTGGGGACGGATACTCGCCGCTGTCGGGCGCGCCGGCATTGAACGACTTGCTATCGATCGGATTGAGATCTTTCTTGATGAGGTCTGTGTGGCGCGCAGGGGCGCGGTAGCCGGCGATTACACCGAGGCTGCCAGCAGGCGCGCCATGACCAAGCCAGAAATTACTATCGGCATTGACCTCCATCGCGGCGCGCATAGCTTCCACGTATGGTGCTCGGATTTATCGTACGAATATGTCCACATTAATGCCGCATATCAAAACTGACCAGCTATTTGTGCATGTAGTGGTGGCCGCGATCTTTAACCTACACGGACAGGTGTTAATAGCGCGACGCCCGGCGCATGTGCATCAAGGCGGCCTGTGGGAGTTCCCCGGCGGCAAGGTCGAGCCCGGCGAATCTACTTTAGGCGCGCTGCGCCGGGAATTGTTCGAGGAGTTAGCAATCCGCGTGCAGCGTTGCGAACCACTCATCCAGATTCGTCATCGGTATCCAGATAAGGCTGTTCTGCTCGATGTCTGGAAAGTAACGCGTTATGCGGGTGACCTTTACGGCCGCGAAGGTCAGCCGCTTGCCTGGATTTCGCGGCAGGAATTCCCACGCTTTAAATTTGTAGCCGCTAATCAGCCCATTTTGAAAGCAATAGGCTTACCCGACCTATATCTCATCACGCCGGAACCTGGAGAAGATCAAGTACTTTTTCTAAACGGCCTGGAAGACGGACTGCGAGCAGGCATAAGACTGGTTCAATTGCGCGCCCCGGACTATGACGCAGGCTGCTATTGCGAGCTTGCCCACGCGGCAATCCAGCGCTGTCACGCGCACGGCACCCGCCTGCTGATCAACGGAGAACCGGAATGGGCGGTTGAATTACAGGCCGACGGGGTGCACTTGAATAGCGCCCGTTTGCAAGTGGCGGCGGCGAGACCGTTAGGGCGAGAGTATTTAGTCGGGGCATCCTGCCATAACGCCGCTGAGATTGCGCGTGCCAACGATGTCGAGGCTGATTTTGCCGTCGTCTCTCCCATCAAGGCGACGCTTAGCCATCCCGACGCTGCACCATTTGGTTGGCGGCGGTTCAGCGAATTATGTGTTCAGGCTGAAATGCCGCTTTATGCTTTAGGCGGTATGCGCCCTGGGGATCAGATTAAGGCGAAGCGCTGCGGCGGCCAGGGAATAGCGGCAATACGGAAGCTTTGGTCGGTGCGGGGAACGGGGAGGTAGGGATCAGTGCATATCGTCTTTGCAGCATCCGACGCAATAGAGTTACGGGTATGTAGTTATCCTTCCGAAGCGCTGGAGTGGCTGATTCTTCGTATTCGTTTGGCCCACGTACGCCATGCAGGCCCCCCTAATTCCTGTATATTACAGCGCGCAGCAAGCGAGGGCGAAACCCAAATCTTGTTCTACCGGCGCGCCACACGTGTTTAGGGTGGCCTGGCGTAGAAAGCGAACGGCAAATCAATGTTTGCCGGCGCGGACTTCCGGATAGTACGTAGCGCTTGCTTACAGCAGAATACGAATCATCTGGTAAGGCTGGCTTGATTCCAGGCTTTGTTGATAATAATCTACGTCGGCATGCACTTTTTGAGGCATGGCGCTCTCGCGGACCAGCCTGCGTACGTCAACAACGGCCGAGTGGATTTCCAGAAATGGTGCAATCTACAAGCTTTAATACGTCGTGACGCTGTTCCACTGGCCGCGATAGCGAGTAATGGTAGACAGACAGATCGAAGTCGCAGGCGCCACCTGGGATTATAGTGCGGCGCCGGATGCTGGTGACGAAACCGTTGTGGTTAAGCTCGCTGCCTGGCTGTCCGCTCTGGCCGTGTAGGAACTCCGTCAGGCTTCGATGCAATCGACGATACCTCGCACGCGTCCGCTATCAACTTGTGGTATCGGCTCTAAATGCTCCAAACTCGTGATCTGGCGCTTGAGCTCTATCATTAATTCGCTTTTTAAATCGACGCACGGCAAGATTGATAATCTCCAGCAACAGCATCAGCCCGCTGTGAGTGTCCCAAGCGGTAGTGCGGCTCCATGCTGTGTTCGAAGTACTGCATGAGCTGCTCTACACGCAAAAACGTGCGCATGCGCTCATTCAGCGGTTATTCGTAGGTGATAGTATTGATCATTTTTGCAGTGACCTAGTAATGCCTAGCTACAGCGTGGCTGCGTTTAGTCTGTTATCGGCTACGGATTAACGCGGCCCACCAAATGCAGGTGATTGTAGGATGCAAATGGTCAGCGGGCGTTTCGCTCTAGCGCGCGCACAAGATATTGCTGATGTAGTCGCGTAACCTCCAGAGTAACGTGACCGATGTCGCCCGTATTCAGGATTACATCATCAGCGGCTGCCAGCCGAGTATCTCGCGAAGCCTGGGAGGCGATGATGGCTCTAACCTCATCCGCTGTACAGCTATCTCGCGCGGTGACCCTTGCGATTTGTTGCGCTTCATCGCAATCGACCACCAACACGCGGTCAACCAGATCAATCATGCCGGATTCCACGAGTAGCGGAATGACCACCAGGCAATAAGGCGTGGAAGACATGCCTTTGCGCGCGAGAATTTCCGACCGCATCGCCGGATGCAGAATATTCTCCAGGCGGCGGCGATTTTCGGGTTGCTCAAAAGCGATGCGCCGGAGTTTGCGTCGATTCAGTTGCCCGTCCGGCAGCAGAATGCCCTCGCCAAACGCCGCCACAATGTCGCGCAAGATGCGCGAATCGGGCGCAACTAAGTCACGCGCGATGATATCGGCATCAATGACTGGCACGTTCTGCCGCTGAAATAAATCGGCGATCGTGCTCTTGCCGCATCCCACGCCGCCGGTGAGTCCAATAGTGAGCATATCGTAACGATGCTAGTGACTACACTTGTCTTCCCTTGTGATGGTAGGGCTCGTTGGGCCGAAACAAGCTTCGGCCCAACGAGCGGGTATATACGGACATATGCCCTGGACTGCAAGTGGGTCAGGCCCAGCGCGGCGCAGCAGGAGCACGCATAGCACAGCAGGAGGTTGGGGCGTCACAGCGCCAAGACGTCATCCTCATCCTAACCCTTCCCCCATCAAAGGGGGAAGAAAAATATCTACAGGACATGCTGAAGATATATTTGGGTGATCTTTGGCCCCCACAGAAAGGCGATCCACCCTGCTATCGCTAAGTACGGACCGAAGGGTATGGGAACGTTGCGGTCGCGGCCTTTAATAACTATCAGCCCAATGCCCACAGCTGCGCCGGCCACAGACGATAGCAAGATTACGAGTGGCAATATCTGCCAGCCTCCCCACGCGCCCAGCATGGCGAGCAGCTTGAAGTCCCCATATCCCATGCCTTCCTTACCGGCGAGAAATTTAAACAGGTGATATACACACCATAAGCTCAAGTATCCGCACGCCGCTCCCAGGACACTGGATTGCAAGTCGACAAACAAGCCGCCCACGTTCCCCAGAAGGCCGAGCCACAGCATCGGCAGGGTGATCGAGTCCGGCAGCAGTTGGGTATGAAAATCTATAACCGCGAGCGCGATCAGCACCCAAGTAAAAAGTAGCGCACCGACAGTGTGCCAAGCGTAACCATAATGCCACGCCACAATGAGCGATAAAATCGCGGTTAGGATTTCGATCAAAGGATATTGCAGGGAAATCGAAGCGCGGCATGCGGCACATCGGCCGCGTAAAACCAGGTAGCTGATAACCGGAACGTTCTCCCGAGCCGTAATCTGATGCCCACAGGCCGAACACTGCGAGCGCGGTACAATGAGGTTATAAGGTTTGCCAGAACCTTCACCCTCAGCGTCGTTCGTTTGGCTGTTCTCTTTGAGCCACTCGTGGCATTCGTCCGCCCAAGCACGTTTCATCATGATGGGTAGGCGATGAATGACTACGTTTAAAAAGCTGCCGATCGTCAGCCCGAGGATGGCGATTGCCAGCAAAAATGCCACAGGATGAGTTTCCAAAACAGCGAACATGATCTTTGATGGGCTATGATTGAGCGCCGCAATAGTTGCGGACTGGCGCCCCACATCTAATATGAGCGAAGTCTCCGGATCAAGCCCGGGGCAGGTCTTCGCGATATTTTAATTGCAATCGAAAGGCCTGTCCTCAGCCTGCCGAATGGGTTGTTGCTACAAAAAGCAAAGCTGATAGCGTAAATCATCGAACTCAGTTGAAGATCGGCAGGTACATGGGGATTACTAAACTGTCGACTACAACGCCCAGCACAGCGATAATCAGCGGTTTTAACAGGCTGCTTAGGCTGTCCACTCGATTATCCACCTCGGCCTCGTAAAAATCGGCGACTTTTCCCAGCATGTCGTCCCGCGAACCGGCTTCCTCGCCGGTTGCGACCATTTGCACCACCATATTGGGAACAGGGCGATTGAGCGCATGCCCTGCTGGAGCTGGGTGGCGGTAGCCACTTCGTCTTTCATGTGCAAGGTCGCCTCCCAATACAGCCCGTTATCGTTGCGCCAGCTACCGAACTCATCGCTTCAACCAGCGGTACGCCGGCCGCGAATATAGTTCCTAAAGTGACCGCAAAACGGGCGATGGAAGGTTTATGCAGGATATTGCCGATAACGGGTATTTTGAGAGAAACGACACCCAGCCCACGATTGAAAGCGGGCGAGCGCCGCTTTGCCTGCACAGACGCAGCTCACATAAAGATGATGGCACTGAGCACCACCACCCACCACCAAGCTTGTAAGAGTTCTGAAAGGCTAATGACAAACAAGGTGACGGCGGATAGTTCGATTCCGAACCCGCGGAACAACTCCTGAAATTGCGGCACAACGAACAACAGCAGGATCGCGGATACGATAGACGCGACTATAATCACCGCCGTCGGATAAAATAGCGCCTTTTGATCTTGCCTTTAAGCGCCCCGGTTTTTTCTTTGTAAATGGCAATCTTGTCCAATAACCCTTCAGCGCACCGGACTGCTCGCCGACATGCACTAGATTACAAAATAGATCGTCGAAGTATTTTGGTTTTTTGCGCAGCGTATCGGTCAGATTGGTGCTGCCCTCGATATTGGTCTTAACGCGTAACGTAACGTCAGCTCAAGCATCGACACGTTTTCGTGGTCCTAAACGACAATGTCCAGCGACTGCACTAATGGCACGTCGGCCGGCATCACGATGGCGCGTTTGCGCGCTAATATGCAGATGTCTTTACTGACAACCTTCTTATTGCCGCCCATTAACGGCTTGGATTTCTTTTTGGCTTTGAGTGGATTGGTTTCCTTGCGCAGCAGTTCGGTTTTCAACAGTGCCTCGTTGACAGTCGGCGCTTTGCCTTTGACTCTATCGACCTTTCTGTTCACGCCTTCCCGCCGGAAGATTATGTCTGCTTGTGCCGCTTGGGTCGTCATAACTTAGTTTTTGGTTACCCGGTTGATCTTTTCTAGGGTGGTGATGCCTTCCTTAACCTTTTTAGGCTCGACTCGCGCAGGTTGCCGATGCCTTCCCGGCACGCTTGTTCGGCAAGCTGCATAGCATTGCCCTCCCTCTAAGATAATGCTGCCCATAGCCTCCGAAATGGGCATCAATAGGTAAATGTCCGAGCCGTCCTTGTAGCCATTTTTGCACTGGTCACAGCCCACAGGTTTGGAAATTTTGATGCCCGTCAGTTCGGGTTCTTTAATGCCCGCTTTCAGCAACACCTCTTGCGGAACGTCCTGTACAGTTTTGCAGCGGCCGCACAAGCCCTGCGTTAAGCGCTGGGCGAATATGAGGCTGGCCGCTGATGCAAAGTCATAAGGCGGTACGCTCATATTGGCGAGTCACATGATCGGCTGCAGAGCATCGTTAGTGTGCAGGGTGGACAACACGAGATGATCGGTCTGCGCGGCCTCGATCGCGATCCCGGCGGTCTCTAAATCACGGATTTCTCCAACCATAATCACAGCAGAATGCTAGCGCAGATACGAATGCAGCGCGGCCGCGAAGGTTCAGCCCAACTCGCGGTCGCACGTTCACTTGATAAACGCCCGGCACCTCGATTTCGGCCGGATCCTCCGCCGTGGAGATGCTGCGATCCGCTGTGTTAAGGATGTTGAGACCGGTATAGAGGGACGCGGTCTTGCCGCTGCCGGTAGCGCCGGTGACTAGAATCATTCCGTAGGGCTTAGATAGCGCGTCAAAATAAAGCTGCTTCTGATTCGGCTCATAGCCCAACACGCCGAGGGCCAGCGTGTCGCTGGTAAGATCCAGAATGCGCAGCACGATCTTTTTGCTAAATAGCGTAGGGCAGGTGCTAACGCTAAAATCGATGACGCGATGCTTGGAAAGTTGCACATACATGCGCCCATCCTGCGGAATACGCCGCTTGGCAATACCCAGTCGTGCCATGACCTTAAGGCGCACAGCGAGCCTCGGCGCTCATGTAGGCGGCGGGATGGCGATCATCTGCAGAATGCCATCCAGGCAAAAGCGCACAAGATACAATTCTCATATGGCTTGAAATGGATGTCGGAAGCCTTTTGATTGATGGCATCTAACAACGTCTTATTGAAAAAGCACGCGGCCGGTGTGTTATCTATGTCGGGCGCCGCGGCCTCGGACCCTTTGTCCTCGTTTTCAGCCGGAATCTTATAGTTTTCGAGATCTGCATCCGTCAGGCGCTTCATCATCGTCATTGCATCGGTTTCAGCCAGTGTTGAATCGAGCACTTTGGCGAGCTTGTCATCCTCGACCAGCACCGGCTTGCGGATCCCGGTGTGGGGCTTGATTCGTCGAGTGCCACCTGATTCATCGGGTCGGAAATCGCCACGAACAGGCGAGTGTCGCGCCTACCGATGGGTAAAGCCCGATGCTGGCGGATAAGCGTTTCATCCATCAGATCTTTAGGCAAAAAATTCGGGATCGAGCGCGGCAAGATCAAATACGGGTATGCCGAATTCAGCAGAAGCACCATGGCAAGGTCGATGGGCGCGACCTTCTTTTGCGAAACAAGATAAGTTACTAATGAAATTAGCTTTTTCTTAACTTTTTCTTGTGTAGCCAGCCCGTCAGTTTCGCTGAGCAGGTCCCCGCCAGCGAGCCGTTTTGTCAGACTGCCAGGCTCGGGCGCTGTAGGTATCGTTGCGGATGTGGGTAGGTTCATTGGAAAGCTGGCGACTCAGATCTTCTGGGGCGCAGCAACATTGCTATCCGGGCTCGCGCCTTTACCTCGATAAAACGGTAATAGATAAGCGTCTTGCCGCATTATGCTTAATGATTTCTTAAATAAATCCTGCGCGTGGTGGTGCTTTTTACCTGCTCGCCTCTGCGGGGGTCACCATTGATCGCGATTCTCAAAATACGCCGCAGATACTCACTTCGCCCACGCAAGACAAGTGCCTGACGCTATGAACGGTGGAAAATCTCGGATTGGTGCGGCCTTTAAGGTCAGACGGTTTGAAGTTCTTACTCAAGTACGGCTTTACGAATGCCGGCTAGCAACGGAGCCCAAATCGAGGTGACGCGAGTTTAGGTTGTGCACGTCATGTACGTGTGCTAGGTTGCCTCGGCATTACAGGATGGACGGCTAATATGGCTAAAGCAGCAAATGAACTTCGACATCAGGCCGGGCGGATGGAGCGCAAGCATATCCTGATGCCATCCAGTCTGATCCGTTGTGTCGACGCGATGGCCGATGAGGCTAATGTCGCCTTGCGGAGATCGTACGTCGGGCGCTATGGTGCCATAACCCGCCGCTGAAAACGAAGACGATGACCCAATCCTGGAACAACTAGCCGATGTCTTGATCAAGTCGAACGAAGAGACCATCACCTATCTGGATGAAGTTAGTCAGAAGTTGCACAAAACCCGCGCCCAACTCGCGAAACGCCGCCAATGACATGGCGGGGCAAGGTTGTTGAAACATTGGGTACGGGACTTGTGTCCAACGAGCGCGTAATGGAATTGGCTAGAAAAGTAAAGCGACTCGACCAGGATGTGCACGGCATAGATCTAAGACTGATCAGGATCGAGACATCCGCTAAGGTAGCCAATCAGCGCGAGCAGCTGCCGCCGGAAAATTAATTTGCAGGTCGCCAAGCCCCGGGGCGGCGCTTAATCTAAACCCATTATTTACGGTAGCAATAAAAATCGGCGCGATAGTCGATGCAAATCAACGAGACGAACAGCGCGTCCGTACGCCGGCGCGGAATTGCGAAAAAAGAATTCTCGCGAGGAGCGGCTTTCAGTTTACGGCGGATCACACCCTTCACTCTATTTGCGCGCGCAGCGCATCATTGAATTAATGCCGTCAATTGACCTCAAGAATGAATGGCGCCTCACTTACGCGGAGTAATCTAGACAATGCCGACGACAACGCATGACATCGTAAGAGCCTATCTTGCTGGTCATCTTTCTATTAGAGACTTTAAGGCTGAATTAGCTAACTTTGCGTATGCGAATAGCCAATTTCTGCGTGATGTCAGTGAGTCAATCAACGACTACGACGAAGGCCGCATTAGTGAGAGTCAAATTAAGCAACGCCTAAAATATCTCCTTACTGACGGCGAGGACGTGTGAGTTTAGAGAAGGGCTTGCGACAGATGCAGCCAGGAATGGTAAGACCGAGTTGGCGTGCGCGGGTCATGAAAAGCGAAATTAATCAGAAGGGGCTTGCTACTAGTGCAACTGACCTGCTTCTTTCTTTATAGCCACTGAGGTGGTGAGTCTTTCTGCATAGTGGAGCCAGGAGGACTCGATGAAAAAGCGTTTTATCGAAACACAGATTGTTAGCTTGTGCGTGCAGCAGAAGCCAAGGATATAGCTGCCCATGAGAACTGCCGTAAGCAGGATATCTCTGCGCAAACCTACTACCGTT
>Ga0126314_10001831_pt1 | contig 10395 bp, 7 predicted proteins | sample Plot105B_FD_92535 | JGI IMG/M metagenome (GOLD analysis project Ga0126314, IMG submission 92535) | Serpentine soil microbial communities from UC McLaughlin Reserve, CA, USA - Plot105B | ecosystem: Environmental > Terrestrial > Soil > Grasslands | place: USA: UC McLaughlin Reserve, Lake County... | reverse complement strand
AGCGATCTTGATCGTTAGCTCGCGGATCTCGTCCGAGTTCAACATGACCTCGTAGAGGCCGACCCGGCCGCGGTAGCCGGAGTAGTTGCAGCGAGCGCAGCCGACGGATTCGTAGGCGTCGATGTCGGTGTCGCCGTTGAATCCGTGCGCGGCGAGGGACTCCCTGCTGAGGGTGGTCTGGCGCTTGCAGTAGGTGCAGAGCTTCCGGGCGAGGCGCTGAGCGACGATGCAGTCGACCGCTGACGAGGTCAGGAACGGCTCGATGTGCATCTCCGTGAGGCGGGTGATCGCCGACGGCGCGTCGTTGGTGTGGAGCGTCGAGAGGACGAGGTGGCCCGTGAGGGCCGACTCGACGGCGATGCGCGCGGTGTCGCTGTCGCGGATCTCGCCGACCATGATGATGTCGGGGTCTGCGCGCAGCATCGAGCGGAGGCCGGTAGCGAACGTCAGGCCGGCCTTGAGGTTGACGCTGATCTGGCTGATCCCCGGCAGCTGGTACTCCACCGGGTCCTCAATCGTGAGGATCTTCTTCTCGATCGAGTTGATCGCGTTGATGCCTGCGTATAGCGTCGTCGACTTGCCGGAGCCGGTCGGGCCGGTGACGAGCACCGCGCCGTACGAAGCGCGGATTGCCGCGTTGTAGCGGGCCAGCGCGTCCTCGCGCATGCCGAGCGTGTCCAGCGTCAGCAGCACGTTCTCCTTGTCGAGGATGCGCATGATCACGCCCTCACCGAGCGCCGTGGGCAGCGTGACGATGCGGACGTCCACCGAGTGGCCGTCGACGGTCAGGCCGATGCGGCCGTCCTGCGGGAGCCGCCGCTCGGCGATGTCGAGCTGCCCCATGATCTTCACACGCGAGACCACGCCCGCGACCATCCGCCGCGGAATCGTGGTCACCTCACCGAGGACGCCGTCGACGCGGAAGCGCACGCGCATGTCGCGCCCATCCGGCTCAAAGTGAATGTCCGATGCACCCTCCTCGACCGCCTCGGCGATGACCGAGTTGACGAGCTTGATTACAGGCGCTTCGTCGGCCGACTCGCGGATGTCGCTGATGATCGGCTCGTCCTCGAACTCCTCAGCGGTAGCGTCCGCGACTGCGTCGTCGAGGCTCTTGGCTCGGCTGATCAGCCCGGCGATGTCCTCGGGGACCGCCACGACCGGGCGCAGGCGGTCCTGCCCGGTCATCAGCTTGAGGTCGTCCAGCGCGAGGATGTTCGACGGGTCGGCCATCGCGATGAGCAACGCGCCGCTCTCGTCGTGGCCGACTGGAACGGCGCTGTAGCGCTTCGCCGCCGACGAAGACACCAGGCTGACCGCGGTCAGATCCGGCTTGAAGAGGTTCATGTCGACGAAGTCGAGACCGAAGCGCTCGGCTGTCGCCCTGGCGAGCTGCTCGCTCGAGAGCTGGCCATCTGCCCGGAGGATCTCCTCCGCCGACCGCCCAGCTTGGCTCGCCTGGTTGAGGACGTCCTGCATTTGCTCGGCGGTGATGAAGCCGAGCTCGATGAGCACATCTGGTAGCGACCTGCGCGCGCCACCACGGCGCCGCGGAGGCGTCAGCGGAGCGGGAACCGGCTCGTCGTGCTGTCCATCATCCACCACGGGGTCGGCCATTCGCGGCAGCTCGAGAACTGAGCCGCTAGGAATCGGCTCTTCCAGCATCAGAGGGCATCCCGAACCGTCTGCTTGATCGTTCCAGCGTCGAGATACCCCTGCAGGAGCTGCGCCTTGCGGCCGCGGTCGATCACGACCATGGCCGGGCTTTGCGAGACCCCGAGCGAGCCGACGAGCCGCCGGTAGTCCGAAATACGGCGCACCCTGTCCTGGAACAACGCCACGGCTCCGCGCGCGGGGGGCCGCGCGGCGCTGCGCACCGCCTTGACGGCGGTCTTCGTGGCCTGATCATCCGAGGCGGCCGGCTCGTAGAAGAACAGGACGACGACCTTCTGGGTGTTGAGCGCACGCGCCACGTCGCTGGGAAGCCCGGGGCCCGGAGCCACAGCGGGCTCCTTGGGCTGCGCGGCCTTCTTCGCGGCGGTTGCGGTGCCAGTCATGGTCGTCTTCGTCGCCGGCGACTTCGTCTTCGCAGGGGCGGACGGAGCTGGCGCCGCCACGCTGGCCGTGTTGTCCGCGGCCTTGGTGACGAAGAAGGTAATCGCCAAGACGAGAAGGCCAACTGCCGCGATCAGCGCAGGGCGAGGAAGGTTTATTTGGGGAGCAGTAGGCAAGGTCTCGGTCGAAACGCAGCTTCGTTAACTGCGTTTTCGGCACAAAGGCCAGGATGCCTTAGCCCCGGAAGCGAACCGGCGCGAAAGAAGCGTCGCCGCAGGAGCGGACGGCCTCTCTCATTTGGGTCACAGGCGCGTCCTGGCCGGTCCAGCGGGCGAAACTGAGCGCGCCCTGGCGCACGAGCACCTCGCGTCCGTCGGTCAGGCGTGCCCCGCGGGCACGCGCCCAAGCGCTAACCGGGGGGTCGAAGTCCCCATAGACCAGATCGGCAACCAGCTCGGGATCACCGGTCTCGGACAGTGGTAGGTCATCCGCCGCGCCCGTCAGGCCAACGGCGGTGGTGTTGACGAGAACCTCGACCGGACGTGGGCGCGCCACGGCCTCGACGGCGAAGTCCGCGGCCAGCAGGCGCGCGCGCTCGTACGTGCGGTTCCACACGAGGACTTCGCGGGCGCCGGCCTCGCGGGCTGCCCACACCACAGCGCGGGCAGCGCCTCCCGCGCCGAGGACGAGGACGCTGCGACCCGATAGCGGCTCATCGAGCGCGTTCAGAAACCCGTGGGCGTCGGTGTTGTCCGCCGCGATTCCGTCGTCACGGAACGTCAGCGTGTTAGCGGCGCCGATCGCGGCAGCCGCATCAGAGGCGGACTCGGCCAGCGTGAATGCCGCTTCCTTGTGCGGGATCGTCACGTTGATGCCGCGGTAGCCGGATGCCGGTAGCGCTGGGACGGATTCCGCGAACAGGTCCGGCGGGAGCGGGAGCCGGGTGTAGAGCCAATCGTCCATTCCGAGCGCCGCGAACGCCGCGTTGTGCATCGCCGGCGAGCGGCTGTGCGACACCGGCCAGCCGGCGACAGCGGTCAGCACCCGAGCGCCCACGCGCGCCCTAGCACTGGGCGGGCGATTTCCCGCGCTTCTTCGCCCGGGCGCTGTTGTACTTCGCGACGTCGCGCTGGAACTGGGCGTCGCTGCTGGAGAACGCATGCGCGCCGTTGGCGCATGGCTTGACGACGTAGAAGAGGTATTTCGCGCGCGCCGGGTGCGCCGCCGCCTTCAGCGAGGCGAGACCGGGGTTGCCGATCGGCCCCGGCGGCAGGCCTTGATGCGTGCGCGTGTTGTAGCCGGACTTGACATCCAGCTGGGACACCCGGAGCGGGCGCGTCCAGTTGTGGGTGACGTAGCGGATCGTCGCATCGATGCCCAGCGGGATCCCCTGCTTGAGGCGGTTGTAGATCACCGCCGCGATCAGCGGGCGCTCACGGTCCAGCGACGCCTCGCGCTCGACCATCGAAGCGATCGTCACGACGTCGTACGACGTCAGGTTCTTCTTCCGCGCGTACGACATACCGACCTTCGCGAAGTTCTGCTTGAAGGCGTCAAGCTGCTTGCGGACCAGCGCCCGCACCGTCGCGCCGCGCTTGAGCTCGTAGGTCGACGGGAACAGGAAGCCTTCGAGGCTGGCACGCCGCGGGGCTCCATAGCGCCGCGGGTTGAGGTGGCGGGACCGCGCGCTCGCACGCATGTAACTGCCCTTGACGCCGGCCTGCTTGACGAGCGGCGCGATCTCCCGACGGGCGCGGCCCTCGGGGATGGTGACGTTGATGACGGTGCGCGGCACCCCGACCGTCAGCTTGTCGATGACGTCGCCGTAAGCCATCTCCTTCTGCAGCACGTACCTGCCCGGCTTCAGGTCGTTCGCATGGCCCGCCATGCGCACGCGGAGCTTGAAGAAGAACGGGTGGGCGATGATGCCGGCCGCGTCGAGGCGATCAGCGATCAGCCCGAGGGTGCTGCCGCGGGGGATCACGACCGGCGCCCGCCCCGTGCCCGTTCCCTTGCCCGGCTGATAGAGCGAAGTCAGAAACCACGCCGCCGCAACGCCCACCAGCACCACGATCACGAGTAGCGGGACCAGGAAGCGCGTCCGGCGACGACGTTGCGGCGGCAGCCGAGGCGATCCGTTCGTCGGCTGCTGGAATGGACGTGAGTCGCGCCGCGCTCGTGAGCGGGCGAGCGCAGCCTCGACCCGGTCCGCCCGCGTGGCGCGAGTTGCCTCGCGCTCGAGGCGCTCGCGGTCACGCTCGTCGTTTCTGCGCGGCATCATCGGGCCTGCAACCAGCTTTCGAGAAGGTGGGCGGCCGCGACGGAATCGGCATCAGCGGCGCCACCCGTGCGGTCTGCCATGCGGGTAGTGAGGCGCTCGTCGTGCAGCTCCACTGGCACGTCAATCGCACCCGCCAGCCGTTCGGCGAACGCGCGGGCGGCGCGCGCCTGCTGGCCCTCCTCCCCAGCCAGCGTCAGCGGCAGGCCGACTACGACGTGCTCGGCCTCCCGCTCGCGGACCACGTCCGCCACCCGCGCGAGCCCCCGCCTGGTGTCGGGACGTTCGACGACCGCGAGTGGCGTGGCCAGCTCACCGGTCGGGTCGCTCACGGCCACGCCACAGCGCGCCTCGCCATGGTCGAGCGCGATCACGCGGCTCATCCGAGCGCGCGCTCGATCGCCATTCGGGCCGTGACCAGCGCCTCGGGGAGCTTCTCCGGATCCCGACCGCCTGCCTGCGCGAGGTTGTCACGGCCGCCACCGCCGCCGCCCGCAACCTGAGCGGCGGCCTTGATGGTGTCGCCGGCCTTCAGCCCGCGCTCGACGGCCGCCGGCGCGAAGTTGGCGACCAGGAATACCCGCTCACCGTCTACGGCTCCGAGCACGACCGCCGCGTCGCCGAGCTTCTGCCGAACCGCATCCGCAAGCGCATTCAGGCCGCGCTGATCAACCCGGTCCACAGGCTCCACAACCACCCTTATTCCCGCAATCTCGGTCGCCGATTCCGCGAGCCGGACCGTTGCACCTGGGTCCAGGCTCGCACCCTGGTCCGCCTTGCGCGCGGCCTTCATCTGCTCCTGAAGCTTGCGCACCGCGGTCGTGACCTGGTCCTCTGGGACACGCAGCAACGCCGCGATCTCGCGCAGCTCCTCGGTGCGGCGCCGGAACAGCTCCAACCCTGCTGGCCCCGTGACCGCCTCGATGCGGCGGACGTTCGCCGCGCTCGAGGTCTCCGTGGTCAGGTGGAACAGGCCGATCTCGGCAGTCGAGCCGACGTGGGTGCCGCCGCACAGCTCGCGCGACACCTCCTCGATCTCGACCATCCGCACAACATCGCCGTACTTCTCGCCGAACAGCGCCATCGCACCGAGGGCCTCGGCCTCCTCGCGCGTCGTCTGCACGGCGAAAACCGGGTGGTTCCGCACGATCCAGCCATTGACGAGCTCCTCGACCGCGGCGGCGTCCGCAGCCGACAGGCGCTCACCGTGGGTGAAGTCGAAGCGCAGCTTGTCGGGCCCGACGTAGGAGCCGGCCTGGCGCACGTGCGTGCCGAGCCGCTGGCGCAGCGCAGCGTGCAGCAGGTGCGTCGCCGTGTGATTGCACATCGTTGCGAGCCGCAGGTCGCGGTCGACCTGCGCCTTCGCCGGCTCTCCGGGCCTGAGCTCACCCGAGTCGAGCTCCAGGGCGAGCGCCTGGTCGTCACCGACGCGATAGACGTCGACGACCCGCCCGACCGCCGATGGCGTCTCCACCAGCCCCGTGTCGGAGACCTGGCCGCCCCCCTCCGGGTAGAACGGGCTTTCGGACAGCTTCGCAAGAAGCTTGCCATTCACGCGCTCGACTGCGCCAACCGTCGTCTCGGATTCGAGCGCCTCGTAGCCGACGAAGCGCGTTGCGAAGCCGGCCGCCCGAGCAAACTCGATCACGTGCTCGTGTCCTTGGTCGCCGGTGCGGCGCATGCCGCGGCGAGCAACGTCGCGAGCCTGCTCCATCAGCTCTTCGAAGCCCTGGTCGTCGACCGCCAGGCCCTCCTCTGCCAGCAGCTCCTTCGTCAGCTCGTACGGAAAGCCATAGGTGTCGTGCAGCTTGAACGCATCCTGGGCTTCGATCCACGACGTTCCGGCCTCGCGCGCACGGCGGATCACCTCGGCCAGCAGCCGCTCACCCTGATCGAGCGTGCGGCGGAAGCTCTCCTCCTCCGAGCTGGCCCAGCGCCGGATCGTGTCGGCGTTGTCGCGGAGGTCGGGGTAGGCCGCGCTCGTCGCCTCGATGACGCGCTCCGCCAGCTGCGGCAGGAACGTCTGCTCGATGCCGAGCACCTGGCCCTGCTGGATGGCGCGGCGCATGATCCGGCGCAGCACGTAGCCGCGCTCCTCGTTGGACGGCACGACTCCGTCGCTCAGCAGGAAGGTCATGCCGCGACCGTGATCGGCCAGGATCCGCAGCGCCCGCGTCACGCGGTCGCTGTCGCCGTACTTGTGGCCGGACAGCTCCTCACCGAGCTCAACCATCGGCCGGAAGTCCTCCGTCTCGAACACCGACGGGACGTCCTGCAGGATTGCCGCCATCCGCTCGACACCCAGGCCGGTATCGATGTTCTTCGCCGGCAGCGGTGTCAGGGAGCCATCGCCGTGCAGCTCGTACTGCATGAAGACGAGGTTCCAGAACTCCACGACGCGGTCGGTGTCGTCCCCGGGCCGCTCGTCGTCGCTGCCGAAGGCCGAGCCGCGGTCGTAGTAGAGCTCCGAGCAGGGCCCGCACGGCCCGGTGGGGCCGGCCTGCCAGAAGTTGTCGTCGCGGCCGAGCTGGACGATGCGCTCCTCAGGCACGCCGACGGCCTTCCAGCACGCGATCGCCTCGTCGTCCGGACCGAGCCCGAGCTCCTCGTCACCACCGAAGACCGTGACCCAGATGCGGTCGAAGTCGAGCCCGAAGCCGTTCGTCGACAGCTCGATCGCGTACTCGACCGCGCCCTGCTTGAAGTAGTCGCCGACCGAGAAGTTGCCGAGCATCTCGAAGAACGTGAGGTGGCGCTTGGTGGTGCCGACGACGTCGATGTCGACCGTCCGGAAGCACTTCTGGCAGGACGTCAGCCGTTGACTCGGCGGCTTCTCCTCGCCGCGGAAGTAGGGCTTGAACGGCTGCATACCAGCCGTCGTCAGCAGCACCGAGGGGTCGTACGACGACGGCACGAGCGACGCCGACGGCATGCGCCGGTGGCCGCGCTCCTCGAAGAACGACAGGAACTTCTCTCGGATCTCGTCCGCCCTCACGGACGCTGAGTGTACGAGCGCCTTCGCTGGATCTTGGGATCCGACGTAACAGCGAGGAGGCGGCAGACGCGGAAGGTCACTCCCGCAGTCTGCCGCCTCATCCGGCTGTTACTTGAGGCTCATCGAGCTGAGGTCCCACGCGGCGTTGGCCTTGTTCAAGACCGGAACCACGTTTGATGCGCGGACCAGGTACGGCTTGTCCCACATCCACGGGATCGCCGCCGCGGTCGCAATGACCTTCTTGTCGATGTCAGCCCACGCCTTCGCGCGAGCCTGGTCGCCGACGATCGTCTCCGCCTTGTCCATCTCGGCGTTGAGCGCCTTGTCGTTCAGGAGCGACCAGTTGACGTTGCCGTTCGGGACGATGTTCTTCCCGTTGAACACGGGGTCGATCATCGTCTGGGGATCCGCGAAGTCCTTGAGCCAGCCGACGCTCGGACAGATCTCGGGCTCGTTGGTCGGAACGGCGCAGAACTTCGAGAACATCGTGTCGCGGGTGGTCGTCCGGAAGTTGACCTGGAAGCCGATCTTCTGGAGGCTGTCCAGCACGACCTGTGCGGCCGCCTTCTGGTTACCGGCGTTGTCGGCCACCATCGTGATCTTCGGCCCGTTGTACTTCCCGTTCGAAAAGCCCGCCTTCTTCAGGTAGCTGGCGGCGAGCTGCGGATCACCGCTCGGGTTCTTGAGATAGTCCACCCCGGTCCCGGCCGCGCCACCGGATTCCTCGAAACCGGCGACGCCCGGCGGGATGATGTGCGTGGCGACCTGGCCGACAGCCTTGCCGCCGAACCCCAGCAGCATCGCATTACGGTCGAGCGCGGCATTCACCGCCTTGCGCACGTTGATGTTGTCGAACGGCTTCTTCCTCGTGTTCAGCGCCACCCAGCGCGTGCGGCCGGTGTACGGCGACGGCACGAGCTGATCCTTCTTCGACCCGTTCAGGTTCGCCTTCAGGAAGTCGGGCGTGGGCGCCAGGTCGACCGGGTTGGCCACCACCGACTCCCCGTCCAGGACCTTACGGTTGCCGACGGTGGGGTCGCTGCCTTCCTCGACGACGATCTTGTCGAGGTAAGCCGGACGCCAGTCGGTCTTCGGATCCCAATTCGGATTACGCACGAGCGTGATGCGACGCCCCGGCGTGTAGCCGGTGATCTTGCCGTTCGCGTCGTTCGGGATCATGTAAGGGCCGGTCGTCACCAGGTGCGGCCCGTACTCCGACTTCTTGCCCTCGTCGAACTTCTGGGCATATTCCTTCGGCACCGGCGCAGTCCCCGGCAGCGCCATCGCGCCGATCACGATCGGGGCGACGGACCGGGTCAGCTCGAGCTTGAGCGTGTACTTGTCCGGTGTCGTGATGCCCTTGATCTCCTTTGCCTTGCCCGACGCCATGTCCTTCGCGCCGACGATGTCCGGCCAGTAGGAGTTCGCGTAGCCGTTACCGACTTGTGGCAGGAAGTCACGCTCCATCGCGTACTTCACGTCGGCAGCCGTGACCTCACGGTTGACCGGCGGGCTGAACTTGACGCCCTTCTTGATCTTGATCGTGATCGTCTTGCCGTTGTTGCTGATCTGGGCGTCGCCGTCAGCCAGGTCGGGCGACGGCTTGGTCGTGTCATTTGGCTTGTAGCGGAACAGCGTGCGGTGCAGGTCGTTGTCCAGGATGAAGTCGTACTGGTAGTACGAGTAGCCCGGATCCAGGTTGTTGTCGACGTCGCCGCTGGCGAGCATCGTCAGCGTCCCGCCCTTCTTGGCAGACGCCGGTGCGCTCGTCGGAGCGGTACCGGACGAAGTGCTCTTGTTGTCGCTGCTACCGCAACCTGCTGCGACAACCGCCAGACAAGCCACGGCAAGCAGCGCCGTGACGCGGGTCCTCCTCATTCGAGTTCTCCCTCCTCGCTCGTGAAGTGGCCTTCCTACCAGAAATCAGGCAGCGGCGGGCCGCTTCCCTGTCCGCTCGGCGGCCTCTTCCTCGGTCAGCGGGAAGTGGCAGGCCGCCAAGTCGCCGGGCGCCTTCGCCTCGAGCAGCGGCTCGTCCTCGGCGCACACCTGCTGCATCTTCGGACAGCGGGTGTGGAAGCGGCAGGCGGGCGGCGGGTTGGTCGGGCTCGGCACGTCGCCGCCCGGTACCGCACGCCGCTTACGCTCGGCGATCGCCGGATCCGGGACCGGCACCGCGGACAAGAGTGCCCCCGTGTACGGGTGGCGCGGGTGCGCGTAGAGCGCGTCGCTGTCAGCGAGCTCGACGATCTTGCCGAGGTACATCACCGCCACGCGGTCGCACATGTGCCGCACCACCGACAGGTCGTGCGAGATCAGCACGAGCGTCAGGTCGAACTCGCGCTGGAGGTCGCGCAGCAGGTTGAGAATCTGCGCCTGGATCGAGACGTCGAGCGCCGAGACTGGCTCGTCGGCGATCATCAGCTTCGGCTGGAGCGCCAAGGCGCGCGCGACGCCGATGCGCTGGCGCTGACCGCCCGAGAACTCGTGCGGGTAACGGTTGTAGTGCTCCGGGTTCAGGCCGACCTGCTCCATCAGGTCCTGAACCGCCTTCTTGCGCTCGCCGTCGCCCTTGTTCAAGCCGTGGATCACGAACGGCTCGCCGATGATCGCGCCGACCGTCTTGCGCGGATTCAGCGACGAGTACGGGTCCTGGAAGATCATCTGCACGTCGCGACGCAACGGCTTCATCTGCCTGCGCGACAGCGGGGCGATCTCGTGGCCGTTGACCTTGATGCTGCCGCTGGTCGGCTGGAGCAGCCGAGTGATCAAGCGGGCGGTCGTCGACTTGCCACAGCCCGTCTCGCCGACGATGCCGAGCGCCTCGCCGCGCTTGACCTCGAACGAGATGCCGTCGACGGCGCGCACGGCGCCGACCTGCTTCTGGAAGATGACCCCCTTGCTGATCGGGAAGTGCTTGACGAGGTCGCGGACCTCGACGAGCACGTCGCCGTTGGTTGTTGCATCTGGCGGGCTGGTCGTGCTCGTGCTCATCCGGCTCCTGTTTCGACCGTCAGCCCACGCTTGACCTCATCGGGTGACTTGCCCTGCTGGAGCTGCTCCCAGATCT
>Ga0126314_10001830_pt1 | contig 10399 bp, 11 predicted proteins | sample Plot105B_FD_92535 | JGI IMG/M metagenome (GOLD analysis project Ga0126314, IMG submission 92535) | Serpentine soil microbial communities from UC McLaughlin Reserve, CA, USA - Plot105B | ecosystem: Environmental > Terrestrial > Soil > Grasslands | place: USA: UC McLaughlin Reserve, Lake County... | reverse complement strand
GTGCCGTGGGGCAAGCGCTCCGAGGAGCGGCTCGACCCGCAGCACACACAAGAGGTGCTCGACGCGGACCACGCGGGCCTCGAGGACGTCAAGGAGCGCATCGTCGAGTACATGGCCGTGCGCAAGCTGCGCAAGGAGCGCGGCATCGAGGACAACAAGCGCTCAGGCGCGATCCTCACCTTGATCGGACCACCAGGCACCGGCAAGACGTCGATCGGCGAGTCGATCGCCCGTGCGACCGGCCGCGAGTTCGTTCGCATGTCGCTCGGCGGTGTTCGTGACGAGGCCGAGATCCGCGGCCACCGCCGCACCTACATCGGCGCGCTCCCGGGCCGGCTCGTCCGCGCGCTGCGCGATGCCGGGACGATGAACCCGGTGATCCTGCTCGACGAGGTCGACAAGGTCGGCGCCGACTGGCGCGGCGACCCGTCGGCGGCGCTGCTCGAGGTGCTGGACCCGGCGCAGAACTCCACGTTCCGCGACCACTACCTGGACGTCGAGCTCGACCTGTCCGAGGTCCTGTTCATCGCGACCGCAAACATGGCGGACACCATTCCGGGGCCGCTGTACGACCGCATGGAGATCATCAACTTCGACGGCTACACGGTCGAGGAGAAGACTGCGATCGCACGCGGCTACCTGTGGGCACGCCAGGTCGAGCGCAACGGGCTGCGCGCCGAGGAGGTCGAGATCTCCGACGAGACCCTGCGATTGGTCGTCGACGAGTACACCCGCGAGGCGGGCGTGCGCCAGCTCGAGCGTGAGCTCGGGAAGGTGCTGCGCAAGACCGCTACTCGAATCGCCTCCGGGACCGCGACTGCGCCCGTGACGGTGGATCCTGCGGCCATCCGCGACGCCCTCGGCAAGCAGCGCTTCTTCCATGAGGCAGCGTCGCGCACGGCGGTGCCCGGTGTCGCCACCGGCTTGTCCGTGACCGGCGTCGGTGGTGAGGTCCTGTTCATCGAGGCACAGTCGATGAAGGGCGACGGCGGCCTTGTGCTGACCGGCCAGCTCGGCGACGTGATGAAGGAGTCGGCGCGGATCGCGCAGAGCTACGTGCGCGCAAACTCGGCGAAGCTCGGCATCGCGGACGATGCCTTCGACGGCAAGGAGTTCCACGTCCACGTCCCCGCCGGTGCGATCCCCAAGGATGGTCCGTCGGCGGGCATCACGATGACGACCGCGCTGGCGTCACTGCTCAGCGGCCGTCCGGTCAAGCACACAGTCGGCATGACGGGTGAGATCACGCTGCAGGGACGGGTGCTGCCGATCGGCGGGCTCAAGCAGAAGGTGCTCGCTGCACATGCAGCCGGGCTCACCGACGTGATCCTGCCGGAGCGCAACCGCGCCGACCTGGACGACCTTCCGGAGGATGTACGTGAGCAGATGGCCTTCCATCCAGTCATGACGATCGGCGAGGTGCTCGACCTCGCGCTGGAGCCGGCACCGGCGGCCACGCTTGCCTAGGGCATTCGGAGGCCTCCCGCCCGACGACCCGGGGCGCCCTGAGGGCGCCACCGGGCCGCGGCCGGTCGGGCGAGTCGTTCGGCTGTTCCGGCCGTACCGCAGGCCGCTTCTCGCGCTACTGGCACTGATCCTGGTCGCGGCGGGCCTGGGGATCGTCTCGCCGTTCCTGCTGCGCGACGTGCTGGACGAGGCGATCCCAGAGAAGGACACGGCGCTGCTCACCGCGCTGGTCGCGGGGATGGTCGCCATCCCGATCGTGACGGGGGCCCTCGGCATCGGCCAGACGTGGCTCTCGAACCGCGTCGGCCAGCAAGTGATGCACGACCTGCGCACGTCGGTCTACCGCCACCTGCAGCGACTGTCGCTCGCGTTCTTCACGCGTACGCGCACCGGCGAAGTCCAGTCGCGCATCGCCAACGACATCGGCGGCATCGACAACGTCGTCACGAACACCGCGACCTCGATCGTCTCGAACACGACGACGGTGCTGGCCACGATCGTCGCGATGTTCCTGCTCGACTGGCGCCTCGCCGTCTTCTCGCTCGCGCTGCTGCCGCTCTTCGTCTTCCTGACCCGGCGCGTCGGAGCCGTCCGAAAGGCTTTGGCGGGTCAGCGGCAGTCGACTATGGCCGACGTCTCCTCGTTGGTCGAGGAGTCGCTCTCGGTCTCGGGCGTCCTGCTCGGCAAGACGATGGGCCGCTCGCCGGACCTGGCCGAGCGTTTCACGGAAGAGTCGCGGACGCTCGCTGACCTAGAGGTGCGCCAGCGCATGGCCGGCCGCTGGGTCATGGCCTCGATCCAGGCGACCTTCGCGATCATGCCGGCGCTCGTCTACTGGTTCGCCGGCTGGTCGTTCGCTCACGGCAACGACGCGATTACGATCGGCACGGTCGTTGCGTTCACCACGTTGCAGACGCGCCTGTTCTTCCCGATCGGGCAGCTGCTCTCGGTCGGTGTGGACGTGCAGACTTCGCTGGCGCTGTTCGAGCGCATCTTCGAGTACCTCGACCTGCCGGTCGACATCGACGAGAAGCCGGAGGCGCTGTCGCTCGACGCGAACACGGGACCGCTGCCCGTTGCGTTCGACCGCGTCGCATTCCGCTACGACAAGGACGGCGACTGGACGCTGCGCGACATCACCCTCGACGTGCCCGCGGGATCGACGGTCGCGTTGGTTGGTGAGACGGGATCCGGAAAGACGACGCTCGGCTACCTCGTGGCGCGTCTCTACGACGCCGACGAGGGCGTCGTCTCGATCGACGGCATCGACGTGCGCGACGTGACGTTCGAGTCGCTTGCCGCCGCGGTCGGTGTCGTCTCGCAGGACACCTACCTGTTCCATTCGTCGATTCGCGACAACCTCCGCTTCGCGCGTCCAGACGCAACCGACGAGGAGATCGAGCACGCCGCGACCGCGGCCCAGGTGCACGAGCTGATCGCGTCGCTTCCCGAGGGCTACGACACGCTCGTGGGCGAACGCGGATACCGCTTCTCCGGTGGCGAGAAACAGCGGATCGCGATCGCGCGCACGATTCTGCGCAACCCGCCGGTGCTGGTGCTGGACGAGGCGACGAGCGCGCTCGACAACGAGACCGAGAGGGCCGTCCAACAGGCGCTCGACGAGCTGGCGGTTGGGCGCACGACCATCGTGATCGCCCACCGCCTGTCGACGATCCGTGACGCCGACCAGATCGTCGTCCTGAGCCGAGGCGAGATCGTCGAGCGCGGGACGCACGACGAGCTGATCGACGCCGGCGGCTACTACGAGCGACTCGCGACGAGGCAGCGCGCCGAGTCGGAATCGGCGCCCGCTTACGGGCACTAGTCGGAGGGCGCGACGGCGCCCGTAGCCGCGGGGGCGGCGACCAGGCCCACGCTGCCGGCAATTCCTGCCAGCAGCGCAGACCAGTACCTCATCTGGCCACCCTAACGGCGGATTGTGATCCGCTTCGATTTAGTTGTGTTGCCCAGGTGGTCGTAGCCAGAGGCGACCGAGGCGCGGTAGAGGCCGCTGACCACGTGGCGCAGCCGGACCGCGTAGCTGGCGAAATCCGCGATCGGCGTGGGCGACAGCTTCGCCTTGAGCACCGTGCGCCAGCCTCGCTTTCCCAGGCGCTGGATGTAGACCGTGTTGCCGATCCGTGCCGGCGTCGAAAAGCCGGTGAACAGAACGCTGCGTCCTCGCTTCGGACGCGTTGTGCTCGCCTTGAGCGAGACCGTGTCCCGCTCGAGCGTGAACGCCGTATTGCTCGTGCCCGGTGGTCTCGTGCCGGCGACGGCGCGCCAGGCGGTGTTGGTCTTCAGCTGACGGATGAACTGGTACCTGCCCGATGCATCCGTCGTCGTCGTCGAGATGTTGTTCCACCCGGAGAACGGATAACGGTTCTCCTGCAGCGTCACCGTGATCCCCGCGACCGCGGTCCCGAAGACCTGCCCGCTGAGGGTGACGTTGCGGTTGAACAGCGTCGAGGTGCTTGACGCATTGAGCGCAACCGCTGAGCGCGTCGTGAAGGTCCGGTCCCTCCCGGGAATCGACCCGGACGCATTCGTTGCAACCACGCGGTAGTGGTAGACGGTGCCGGGTGCTAGCGCACCGACGTCCGCCGCGACATTCGTCGTTCCGGCGCCCGCGGCAACCGGGCCCTGCTCAGCCGTGGCCGCGCCGTAGGCGGTCGTTGTGCCGATTTCGAAGTGCCACGTCGTGCTCTGGCGGTTCGGCTTCACCGAACCGTGCAGCCTCGCCGTGCTCTGGGTGACGTTCGTGACGTTCCCGGTCGTTGCGGTAGGAACCGCAGCCTCGGCGCTCGCCGCCATCAACAGTGACGCCGCCAAAGCGGCAAGTAGTGGTCGCATGGCCTCCCAAACCCGCGGGCGGACCCGGGGTTGCGCCTACAGGTGCTTCTTCAACAACCCGAAGACACCGCGCACCACCTCACGCTCCAGCGCCTTGCCCTGGCGTGATTTGAGGAAGCCGCCGAGCGCGTCCATGCCGCCGGCCGCGGCGCCCGCCGCCTCCTTGTGCTCGCGCCTCGGCGCACGCGCCCGAGCGGGCTTCGATGCAGGTGGCGGAGCCGGCTGCTCGAGCCGCGCGGCGAGCATCTCGCGTGCGCTCTGCGCGTCGGTGCGGGTGCCGTACTTCGCCCACAGTGGCGACGCCTTGGCGGCGGCGTCGAGGTCGTCAGACGGCGCCATCCGCGAGCGCGGGGCTGGCAGCTTCGAGTGGACGACCGGCGTCGGTACGCCGGTCTCCGACAGGATCGTCACGGCCGCCTCACCGATCCCCATCGAGGTCAGCAGTTCTCCGAGGTCGTAGAAGTCCGACTTCGGGAAGGTCGAGACCGTCGCCTTGAGTGCCTTCGCGTCGTCGGGGGTGAAGGCGCGCAGCGAGTGCTGAATCCGGTTGCCGAGCTGGCCGAGGACGTCGGCGGGGATGTCCTTAGGTGTCTGCGTCACGAAGAACACGCCCACACCCTTCGACCGGATCAGGCGCACCGTGCTGGCGACCGAGTCGAGGAAAGCGCCGGTCGCGTCGTCGAAGAGCAGGTGCGCCTCGTCGAAGAAGAACACGAGCTTCGGCTTTGGCTGGTCGCCGACCTCCGGAAGCTCCTCGAACAGCTCGGCCAGGAGCCACATCAGCGCGGTCGAAAACAGGGCGGGCTTGTCCTGCACCGCTGGCAGCTCGAGACAGGAGATGATCCCGCGACCGTCATCGGCCACCCGCAGCAGGTCCCCGACTGCAAGCTGCGGCTCCCCGAAGAACTCCTTGCCGCCCGCGTCCTCGAGCTGGCTGAGCGTGCGCAGCAGGACGCCAACCGTCTGCTTCGAGACGCCGCCGAGACCCTGAAGCTCTGCCTTCCCCTGATCCGAGCCCAGGTACTGGAGAAGCGAGCGCAGGTCGGAGAGGTCGAGCAGCGGCAGGCCCTTCTCGTCGGCGAAGCGGAAGACGAGCGAAAGGCTCTGCTCCTGCGTCTCGTTTGCCGACAAGACCTTCGCGAGCAACTGCGGCCCGAAGTCCGAGACGCTCGCGCGCACGGGAACGCCGGGGCCGATCCCACCGAGCGACAGGAACTCGACCGGGAAGCTCTCGGGGCCGTAGTCGATCCCGAGCTCAGCGTCGCGCTCGGCGGCAGGGCCATCGGCGTCGCCCGGCGTCGCGAGGCCCGAGACGTCGCCCTTCATGTCGGCGGCGACGACGGGCACGCCCGCGGCCGACAGCTGCTCCGCCAGGCCCTGGAGTGTCTTCGTCTTCCCGGTGCCGGTCGCGCCGGCGATCAAACCGTGGCGGTTGACCATGGAGAGCGGGATACGAACCACCGCCTCCTTCACCAGCTCGCCGTTGTGGACGCCGCGGCCGAGGTCGAGCGCGGGGCCCTCGAACGTGTAGGCCGTCGCGACTGCGGAGCCAAAGTCCGCCTGCGTTTCAGTCTTCGCCATGGAGTGGGTCTACCCAACCAGCACCGGTGGCGGCTCTGGCTTTGGCTTCCAGGTCAGGCTGTTCCCGCTGTGCACCTACCCGACGCTCGGTCCGGATGTGCTGCGGGCTTCGCGTTGCTACCCGACGCGGAGGGCATCCAGCTCGCGCCGCATGGCCAGCTTTGCCAGCGCCTTCGACTCGATCTGGCGCACGCGTTCAGGCGACATGCCAAGGCGCTTGCCGGTTTCGCGCAGCGGCGTCGGCGCGCCGCCGTTGATCCCGTAGCGCAGCTTCAGCACATTGCGTTCGGTCTCCGGAAGCTCGTTGACGGTGCGGCGGATCGTCTCCTCGGAGAGGGTCAGGTTGACCTCCTCCTCAGGCGTCATGTGGTCGGCGGCGATCATGTCGCCGAACGCAGTCTCGCCCTCCTCGCCAATCGGCTTGTCAAGTGAAGTGACAGCTCGGCCGGCGTCGCGGATCTCCTCGATCTGCTCAATCGGCACGCCGGACTCCTTCGAGATCTCCTCGTCAGTGGGCTGACGCTCGAGCTTCGCCGCGAGCTCGCGCTCGACGCGGGCGATCTTGCGCTCGCGCTGGCCGATGTGCACCGGGATCCGGATCGTACGGGCGCGGTTGGCGATGCCGCGCTGGATCGCCTGGCGGATCCAGAAGGTCGCGTAGGTCGAGAACTTGTAGCCCTTGCGCCAGTCGAACTTCTCCGACGCCCGGATGAGGCCGAAGATGCCCTCCTGGATCAAGTCGAGCAGCGGCAGATCCTGGCCCTGGTACTTCTTGGCGATCGAGACGACCAGGCGCAGGTTCGAGTTGATCATGCGCTCCTTGGCCGCCATGTCGCCCTTCTCGATGCGCTTCGCGAGCTCAATCTCCTCGGCGGCGGTCAGCAGCGGGTAGCGGCGGATCTCGTTGAGGAACAGCTGGAGGGCGTCGGTGGTCGACATCGCCAGCTCCTCCGGCTTGAACTCCGTCCGGGTGACGGCGTCGCCGCGGCCACAGTCGTCAGTCAGGTCGATCCCGCGGGCGTCGATACGCTCGTGCAGCGCGTCGAGCTCGTCGTCCTCGAACTCAAGCCGCTTGGCCAGGTCGTCGACCTCGCTCAGGTTCAGGCAGCCGACCTCCTCCCCGCGCTCGAGCAGGGCTTCGATCTCGGGCTGTACGAGCGCCTGGTCAGCCATCAGCTATTGGGTATCCCCGGTCATCTGCCTTCAAACACGGAGCGCCCGCCGAAAGAGCGATGCTGCGAAGCACAGCATGACCGCTGCGAAAAGCAGCTTCAACGCGTGCTCTGGGAGCACGTTCGCAGTGCTACGCCGGCTGCGACTCCGGCCACGCTGAGAACGGCCATCAGCGCCCCGTCGCGCGGCCGCAGATTGCCATAACCGTGCTGTCGCCAGGCGCCGGCCGCGCCCACGGCCATGATCGCGAGCAGCGACGTAGCCTCGGCGTCGACCTGCGAGAGACCTAGGACCAGCGCCAGTGCGGGAATGAAGACGATGCCGCCGCCCACGCCGAGCATGCCGCCAACAAAGCCGCCGACGAGGCCGAGGAGGCCGGCCGCGACGACCTCGTGCGTCTCCACTCAGACCACCAGCAAGGTCGCGCTGACCACGAGGAGGACACCGAACCCGACGGCCACCGCGCGCGCTGGGACACGCTGCTGCGCCGCCGTGCCCACGATGACCCCGAGGACGGCGGGGGCACCCACGACCAGCGCCTCGAGCGGGTGGACGTTCCCGTAGAGCGCCTGGATTGCAGCGCCGGCAGCCGCGATCAGGACGATCGCCATCAGCGATGTCCCGGTGGCCTCGCGTTCCCTGTACCCCAGCCAGACGATCAGGAGCGGGACCATCACGGTGCCGCCACCGACGCCGAAGAGCCCTGAGAAAAACCCTGCAACGGTGCCGATCAGGGCGATCCGGACCAGCCTCCGCGACACCGGCGGGCATACTAGGCGCCGATGCCGGTGCCCCCTGTGGAGACGATCTCCGAACCGCTGCGGCCGCTGACCGACCGCCCCGACGAGGCTGCCGTCCTCTGCGACATCGACGGCACGCTCGCGCCGATCGTCGAGCGCGCGGAGGAGGCGACGGTCCCGGAGACGACGTCGAGGCTGCTGGCGCGGCTCGCTCGCCGTTATGGGCTGGTCGCCTGCATATCGGGTCGCGGCGCCGCCGAGGCGCGCAGGATCGTCGGCGTGGGAGGCATCGCATACGCGGGCTCGCATGGAGCGGAGCTACTGCTCCCTGGCCACGCACAGGCGGAGCTCGTGCCGAAGTTCGCCGCCTGGGCTGACCGCGTTCGCGAGTTCGCCCTCGCGAGGGACTCGGCCGAGCTGCGGATGATGCGCGTGCGCATCGAGGACAAGGGGCCGATCGTGGCGTTCCACTGGCGCGGCGCGCGCGATGAGCAGGCGGCGCTGAACGCGGTCGAGGCGATCGCGGCACAGGCTGAGAGCTCAGGCCTGCTGACCCACTGGGGACGGAAGGTGCTGGAGATCCGGCCGCCAGTCCCGATCGATAAGGGTCAGGCGGTACGCGAGCTCCTGCGGCGGACGCCGGTTCAGACGGCGGTCTTCGGCGGCGACGATGCGACCGACCTCGACGTCTTCGACGTGCTCTCCGACCTGTGCGAGGAGGGAGTGCTGCGGACAGCCGTGCGGGTCGGCGTGCGCTCGGACGAGGGTCCCGCCGCGATCGTGGACCGCGCTGACCTGGTCGTGGACGGGACTGAGGGATTCGTCCAGGTGCTGGAGGTGCTGGCGGGGTCAGCCGGCGGATAACGACTCGTGCGCTTCACCGACTTCCTACGGACGAGCGTGCTGCTCTTCGCGGGAGCAGCGACAGCGCTGGCTGCGGTGGCGGTCGCGGGCGCGCAGTACAGGGAGGACACGACGCTGCTCTACGTCGCCGTCGGGTGGTGGGTCGTCGGCGCGATCGGCGGCTTGTGGCTCGGCCGGCGCCCGGAGACGACCCACGGCATCGGACGACTGCTGGCCGGTGCGCGCCACTCGCCGACGCTGCCGGAGCTCGAGCCGGGGCGCACGGTCGTCAACCGGCTGTGGCCGCTGATCATCGTCACGGCGGCGGCCGCGGCGATCGCGTTCTTGATCCCTCAGGTGCCGGCGATCGGCGCCGGATATGCGCTGGTCATCGCCCTCTCATGGCGGAAGCAGGCGCGGGCGGTCGCCGCGATCGAGGACCGTGACGGCGTCCGCTTCTACGTGGAGCGAACCAGCGCGCTGAAGCCGATGCAGCTCCTGCGAACGCCGTGGATGCGCCGGATCGAGCCAAGCGACCAGCGCCTCAGCGCCGTCCCGTAACAAACGGGATCAGAGCACTTTTGTAACGGCGGCGGTCGCCTCGATCTCAACGAGCATCTCCGGACGAAGCAGTCCGGTCACGCCATACATCGCAGTCGCCGGCTTCACGGGGCCGAGCACTTCGCCGTGCGCGCGCCCGACGTCCTCGCCGTCCGCCGCGATGTCCACCACGAACATCCGCGTCCGCACGACGTCGCTCAGCGACGCGCCGAGCTCCTTCAGTGCCGCCTCGATCGCCGCGAGCGCCGCCCGCGCCTGCTCGTACGCAGAGTCGCCGGGCGCGGTTGTGCCGGCGACCTCGATCAGATCGCCGACTCGCACCGCCCGGCTGTAGCCGAAGCGGTCGCCCCACTCGTTCCGAGCGGGGACGCGATCAGGCAAGTACCGGCTCGAGCTCCTGCTGGAGGCGCGCCTTCGGCAGCGCGCCCACAACCTGCTTCGCGACCGCGCCGTTCTTGAACAGAATCAGCGTCGGAATCGACATGATCCCGTACTTCGCGGCCGTCTGCGGGTTGTCGTCGACGTTGAGCTTCACGACCGTGAGGTCGTCGCGCTCGTTGTCGAGTTCCTCCAGATGCGGAGCGATGATGCGGCACGGCCCGCACCAGGGCGCCCAGAAGTCGACCAGCACAGGCTGGCCCGCCTCGAGCACCTCGGCGGCGAAGTTGTTGTCCGTTACCTCGGTCAGGTTGCCTGCCACGAGAGTCTCCCCATCAATAGGTGGTTGCTTACGAAAGATTAGCACTGCCCCGGCGACGCAGCGCGGGCACCTTCCACACAGCTTCGAGCGCGATCCTCGCCGTCATCTTGGATTCTCCTACCCGCCGCTCCCTGAAAACGATCGGGATCTCGATGACGCGGAAACCCGCCTTGATCGTCCTGTACGTGAGCTCGATCTGGAACCCGTATCCGTCCGCGTGCACGGCATCAAGCTCCAAAGCCTCCAGCACCGACCGGCGGAAGCACTTGAAGCCGCCGGTCAGGTCGCGCACCTTGACCCCCAGGATCACGCGCGCATACCAGGAGCCGGCACGGCTGACGAACTTCCGCAGCAGACCCCAATCGGTGACGCTGCCGCCGTCCACGTAGCGAGAGCCGAGTACCAGGTCGCCGCCGTGTTCGGCGGCGGCGATCAGGCGCGGCAGGTCGGCCGGGTCGTGCGAGAAGTCCGAGTCCATCTC
>Ga0126314_10001829_pt1 | contig 10399 bp, 7 predicted proteins | sample Plot105B_FD_92535 | JGI IMG/M metagenome (GOLD analysis project Ga0126314, IMG submission 92535) | Serpentine soil microbial communities from UC McLaughlin Reserve, CA, USA - Plot105B | ecosystem: Environmental > Terrestrial > Soil > Grasslands | place: USA: UC McLaughlin Reserve, Lake County... | reverse complement strand
CTCGCGCGCGAGCGCGCGGTCCTCCAGGGGGTCGACGTCGAGCGCGCCCGCGCGCGGCGCCTCGGACTCCGGCGACCAGTCCGCGTCGAGCAGGCCGAGCTCGGCCTTCTGGCGCAGCACGCGCCGGGCGGCGCGGTCCACGAGCGGCTCGGGCACGGCGCCGTCGCGGACGAGCTGCGCCAGCGGCTCGGCGTAGCACGAGACGTGCGGGAGCTCGACGTCGATGCCGGCCGTGAGCGCGAGCGCCCCGGCCTCGCCGGGCGACGCGGCGACGCGGTGCATGAGCGCCAGGAACGCGATCGACCAGTAGTCCGACACGACCACGCCCTCGAAGCCCCACTCGTCGCGCAGCACGCCGGTCAGCAGCTGCGCGTCGGCGGCGGTCGGGACGGTGTCGATGTCGCTGTAGGAGTTCATGACCGAGCGCGCCCCGCCATCCCGCAGCGCCATCTCGAACGGGGGCAGGATCACGTCGCGCAGCACGCGCGTCCCGATCTCAACCGGCGCGTGGTTACGGGCCGCTTTCGACGCCGAGTAGCCGGCGAAGTGCTTGAGCGTCGCGACGAGCCCCGACGTCTCGAGCCCGCGGACATAGGCGGCGCCCGTCATGCCCACCAGGTAGGGGTCCTCCCCGAACGTCTCCTCGACGCGCCCCCAGCGCGGGTCGCGGACGACGTCCATGACGGGCGACAGGCCCTGGTGTGCGCCGACGGCGCGCATGCGCTCGCCGATCGCGCGCGTCATCCGCTCCACCGCCTCGGGCTCGAAGGTGGCGGCCAGCGCCAGCGGGGTTGGGAACACCGTGGCGCCGAACGTCGTGAAGCCGGTCAGGCACTCCTCGTGCGCGATCGCCGGGATGCCGAGCCGGGTGCGCTCGACGAGGTCGCGCTGGAGCGAGGCGAGCCGGCGCGCGCCGTCGACCGGATCGATCGGCTGGGTGCCGAGCGGGCGGGTGAAGTGCCCGATCCCGTTTGCGCTGGCCTGCTCGTGCGGCGCGTGCTCCGCGAACGCCTCCTGCAGGGGCGCGACGTTGCCCGATCCGAGCTCCGCGCCGACCCAGACGCTGGCCAGCTGAGCGAGCTTCTCGTCGAGCGTCATCTCGCCGAGCAGGAGCTCGGCGCGTTCGGCCGGCGGGCGCTCGATGTCGTGCCAGGGGCGACGCGTCTCGGTCATGAGCGGCGTGCAACGCTACTCCGGTGGTGCGGATGGTGATCGACCCGGCCTTCACGGTGGGGGACGTGGACGAGCGCATGTACGGCGCCTTCGTCGAGCACATGGGGCGCGCGGTCTACGGCGGGATCTACGAGCCGGGGCACCCGAGCGCCGACGGCGACGGCTTCCGCGGCGACGTGCTGGGGCTCGTGCGCGAACTCGGCGTGAGCGTCGTGCGCTACCCGGGCGGCAACTTCGTGTCCGGCTACGACTGGGAGGACGGCGTCGGCCCGCGCGAGCGGCGGCCGCGGCGGCTGGACCTGGCGTGGCACTCGCTCGAGCCGAACGAGGTCGGGACCGACGAGTTCATGCGCTGGGCCGGGCGGGCGGGGGTGCAGCCGATGCTCGCGGTCAACCTCGGCACGCGCGGCGTCGACGCGGCGCGGAACCTGGTCGAGTACTGCAACGCGCCCATCGGCAGCCGCTTCTCGGACCTGCGCGCCGCCCACGGCCACGCCGAGCCCTACGGCGTGCCCCTGTGGTGCCTCGGCAACGAGCTCGACGGGCCGTGGCAGATCGGCGGCAAGACCGCCGTCGAGTACGGGCGGCTCGCGCTCGAGGCGGGCAAGGCCATGCGCCGGGTCGACCCGTCGATCGAGCTGTGCGTGGTCGGCAGCTCGAACTCCGCGATGCCGACGTTCGGATCGTGGGAGGACACGGTGCTCGACCTCGCCTGGGACGTCGCCGACCACGTGTCGCTGCACAGCTACTACGACCCGCAGGAGTACCCGGACCTCGACGCATACCTCGCCTGCTCGCTCGACCTCGATCGGATGATCGCCACGGTCGCCGCCACCGCCGATGCGGTCGCCGGGCGCAAGCGCAGCCGCCGGCGCGTCGGGCTCAGCGTCGACGAGTGGAACGTCTGGCACAAGGCGGCGAACCCGAGCTACGCGGACACCACCGGGCCGTTCCGCCGCGCGCCCGCCCTTGCGGAGGACGACCAGACCGTGGCCGACGCGCTGGTCGTGGGCTGCTTGCTGATCACGCTGCTGCGCCACGCCGACCGCGTGCGGATCGCCTGCCTCGCGCAACTCGTGAACGTGATCCCGCCGATCCGCACGCTCGACGGCGGCCCGGCCTGGCGGCAGACGAGCTTTTATCCCTTCGCGCACGCCGCGCACTTCGGGCGCGGCACCGTCCTGCGGATCGAGCCGGAGGGCGCGACCTACGACGTCGATGGCGAGGGCGCCGTCTCCGCGGTCGAGGCGACGGCCGTGCTCGGCGACGGGCTGACCCTGTTCGCGGTCAACCGCCTCGGCGCACCGCTGGCGGTCGAGGCGGTCCTCGGCGGGCTCGACGGCGTCGAGGTGGCCGAGCACATCGTCCTGGCCGACGCGGACCCCGGCGCGGGCAACAGCGCCGAGCAGCCCGATCGCGTCGTGCCCGCGGCCGGGAGCGGGGCGACGGTGCGCGACGGGAGCCTGCACGCCGAGCTGTCGCCGCGATCATGGAACGTGCTACGCCTGCAGGGCGGCATGCTGACCTGAAGGAGGAGAGAACGATGGACGACGACGTCTCGCCGCTGCCCGGAGAAGCCGCGCTCGGCCGCCTGGGACTCGAGATCACCCAGCCACGCTCGGCGACCTCGGAGCGGCGGTTCCCCGACGGCGGCGCCTGGCGCGTCGAGATCCCGTCCGTCGAAGGGCCCGAGGCGCTGGAGGCGGTGCTGGAAGAGGCGCAGCGCCTCGGCGTACCCGTCCACCGCGTGAGCCAGGGCAGCGGCGTGATGATGCTCACCGATGCGGAGATCGGCGAGATGCTCGAGCGCGCGGGCGAGCGCGGCGCCGAGGTCTCGCTGTTCCTCGGCCCGCGGGGCACGTGGGACGTCGGCGCCGCCACGCGCTCGCTCTCCGGCGGGGCCGGGCCGCGCGCTCGCGGGCGCGACCAGCTCGGCCAGTGCCTCGAGGACTGCCGGCGCGCGGCGGAGCTCGGCGTCCGCAACGTGCTGGTCGCCGACGAGGGCGTGCTGTGGGCGGCGCACCAGCTGCGCGCGCAGGGCGATCTCCCCGCCGACATGCGCTTCAAGGTCAGCGTGCTCACCGGCCCGGTGAACCCGGCGGCGCTGCGCGTGTGGGCCGGGCTGGGCGCCGACTCGGTCAACGTCCCGAGCGACCTGACGAGCGGCCAGATCGCCGAGCTGCGCGCCGCGAGCCCGGTCGCGCTCGACCTGTACCTCGAGGCGCCCGACGACATCGGCGGCTTCGTGCGGCTCTATGACAGCCCGGAGTTGATCCGGATCGCCGCGCCCGTGTACCTCAAGTTCGGTCTCCGCAACGCGCCGGGCATCTATCCCACCGGCCGACACCTGCGCGGCGTGGCGGCGGACACCGGGCGCGAGCGCGTGCGCCGCGCACGGCTGGCGCTCGACATGGTCGAGCGGGCGGGCGGCGCGCCGCTGCCGATGTCCGCCGTCGGCGACCCGTCGCTCCCGGAGCCGGCGCGGTTCGGCCTGCCGGTGGAGGTGCCGTCGTGAGGATCTCCGAGGTGACCACGCATGTGCTCGGGACGCCGTGGCGCGACCTCACGTTCGTGCAGGTGCACACCGACGAGGGGCTCGTCGGCGTCGGCGAGACGCGCATGCTCGGCCACACGCAGGCCCTGCTCGGCTACCTGGCCGAGGCGAGCCGCAACCACGTCGTCGGCTCCGACCCGTTCGACATCGAGTCCCTCGTTCGCCGCATGAAGTACGGCGACTACGGGCGCGCCGGCGAGATCGTCATGTCCGGCGTCGGCTGCATCGAGATGGCGTGCTGGGACATCGTCGGCAAGGCGCTCGGGCAGCCCGTCTGGCGGCTGCTGGGCGGCAAGGTGAACGAGCGCATCAAGGCCTACGCCAACGGCTGGTACACGGTCGAGCGCACCCCCGAGGAGTTCCGTGCGGCGGCGTGCCGCGTGGTCGAGCGCGGCTACCGGGCGCTGAAGTTCGACCCGTTCGGCAGCGGCCGCATGGAGCTCGAGCACGACGAGCGGATGCGCGCCGTGGCGCTGGTCGAGGCCGTCCGCGACGCCGTCGGGCCCGAGGTCGAGGTCCTCGTCGAGATGCACGGCCGGTTCGCAGCGCACGAGGCGATCCGCGTCGCCGGGCTGCTCGAGCCGTTCGCGCCGGCGTGGCTCGAGGAGCCCGTGCCGCCGGAGAACCTCAAGGCGCTCGCCAAGGTCGCGCAGCACACGCCGCTGCCGATCGCCACGGGCGAGCGGATCCACGACCGGCTCGAGTTCCGCGAGCTGTTCGAGCAGCAGTCGGTGGACGTCATCCAGCCGGACATCGGGCACATCGGCGGCATCCTCGAGGTCCGCAAGCTGGCCGCGACGGCCGAGGCGCACTACGTGATGGTCGCGCCGCACAACGTCGGCGGGCCCGTGCTCACGGCGGCGAACCTGCACCTCGCCGCCTGTACGCCCAACTTCAAGATCCAGGAGCACTTCAACGACTTTGCCGACGAGGAGGTCAAGCAGGCGGCGCCCGGCGTGCCCGAGGTGCGCGACGGCGCCTTCGACCTCCCGACCGCACCCGGACTCGGCGTCGACCTCGACGTCGACTTCGTCGCGGAGCGGCCGAGTCAGGGCGCGCACTTCGACCTGTACGCGCAGGACTGGCACTTCCGCGGCACCCAGGAGCAGGCGCGATGACCGCCGTCCGGATCGAGACGCCCGGTGAGCTCGGCCTGGTCGAGGCGCCGGTGCCGGCCCCGGGGCCGGGCGAGGCGCGCGTCCGGGTCGCGTTCGCGGGCATCTGCGGCTCCGACCGCGAGCTGCTGGAGGGCGGCCGCCCGGCGCCCTACGTCCGCTACCCGGTGGTGCCCGGCCACGAGTGGTCGGGGATCGTCGACGTGGTGGGGCCGGGCGTCGACCCGGAGCTCACGGGGCGCAAGGTGGTGGGGGAGGGCTTCCGCAACTGCCAGGCGTGCGACGCCTGCCGGCAGGGCCAGACGACGCTCTGCCAGGCGCCCTACGAGGAGACCGGTTTCACGCAGCCGGGCGCATGGAACGATCACGTGCTGCTGCCGGCGCGGTTGCTGCACGTGCTGCCCGACGACGCGGACCTGCGCGCCGCGGCGCTGCTCGAGCCCGCGGCGTGCGTGGCCGAGGCGTGCCTGCTCGCGCTACCGCTCCCCGGCGAGCGCGCGGCGGTGGTCGGCGGCGGAACGCTGGGGATGCTCAGCCTCCAGCTGCTGCGCGCGGGCGGCCCGGCCGACCTGGCACTCGTCGCCCGCCGGGTCGAGCGCGAGGGCCTCGCGCGGCGCTGCGGAGCCGACCGGCTGGTCACGCCGGACGACGCGCTCGGCTCCGCAGACCGCTTCGACGTCGTCATAGAGGCGGCGGGCACGCCCGGGTCCGCGCAGCTCGCGATCGACCTGGCGCGGCGCGGCGGGCGCGTCGTGCTGACGGGGATCCCCGCCGACGCGGCCGACAGCGTCTCCGCGCAGTCGCTCGTCACGAGGGCGGTCACGGTGTTCAACGTCTTCGGCGCCCCGTCGCGCGCCTGGCTCCACACCGTGCGCGCATTCGCCGCGGGGCTGCTCGACCCGACGCCGCTGATCACGCACGAACTGCCGCTCGCCGAGGTGCGCGAGGCGTTCCGGCTGATGATCGACGACCCGAGCGCCGGCAAGATCCTGCTGCGTCCGGGATCGTGAGACTCGAGACGCTGCGCGCGGCGGTCGACACCGTCGTGCCCGCCGACGACTGGCCCGGCGGCTGGGACGGAGGGGTGGCGGAGCTGCTCGAGCGCGAAGGCGACGCCGTCCTCGGCTGGGCGCGCCCGCTGCTCGAGCGCGCCGTCGAATGGCTCGACGCCGCGGGGCTCGACGGGGGCGACCGGACGGCGATCATGGCGAGGCTCGCGAGCGAGGATCCCGAGGCCTTCGCCGCCGTCGTACGCGTCACCCACGAGGGCTACTACGCCGGGTTCCACGGCTTCGAGCCGCCGGCGTGGGACATGGTCGGCTTCCGACCGCTCGGCTCTGCGCCCGCTGGGGTGGAGCCGGAGCCCGTGCCGGCCGTCGACGCCGGCGCGGTGCGCGACGCCTACGATTTCGTGATCGTCGGCGCCGGGGCGGGCGGCGGTGTGACCGCCGCGGTGCTCGCCGAGGCCGGCGCCCGCGTGCTCCTCGTGGAGCGCGCGCGCCGCCACACCGACGCGGAGCTGCGCGGTGACCATCTGCACGGAAAGCGGCTGGCGATCTACGACCCGACGGCAGGCCCGGGCCGGGGGCACCCGCGGGTGCTGGCGGATCGCGACGGCGGCGAGCACGTCGTGGACTGCGCGACCGATCCGTGGGCGTGGGGGTTGAACGCGATGGCGATCGGCGGCGGGACGCGGGTGTGGCAGGGCATGGCGTGGCGGTTCATGCCCGAGGACTTCGAGATGGCGACGCGCTACGGCGTCCCCGAGGGCAGCTCGCTCGCGGACTGGCCGATCGCCTACGGCGACCTCGCGCCCTACTACGACAAGGTCGAGTGGGAGATCGGCGTCTCCGGCCAGTCGGACGGGCCGCTCGTCGCGCGCACGCCGCGCACGCGCGGGTACCCGATGCCGCCGCTGCCGGCGAACGCGACCCGGGAGGCGTTCGGCGCGGCGGCCGACCGGCTGGGGTGGGGCTGGGGGCCGGTGCCGCTGGCGATCAACAGCGTGCCCCGAGCGGGCCGCGCCGCCTGCGTGCGCTGCCCGCAATGCGTCGGCCATGCCTCGCCGGTGAACGCGAAGAACGGCACGCACAACACCGTCATCCCGCGCGCGCTGGCGACCGGGTCCTGCAACCTCCTCGCCGGCGCCCAGGTCGTGGCGATCGAGCACGCCCGCGGGCGCGCCCGCGCCGTGCGCCTCGTCGCCGACACCGCCGCCGGCCCGGTCGAGCGCACGGTCCGTTGCGGCCGTGTGGTCGTAAGCGCCGGCGCCGTCGAGACGCCGCGGCTGCTGCTCGTGTCGCGCGTCGGCGGCCCGGCGGTCGGCGCCAACCTCCACAACCACTCCTTCACTGCGCTCTGCGGCCGTGCGCGCGAGCCGCTGAGCTCGTTCGACGGCCCGGGGCACTCGGTCGCGACGCTCGACTTCGTGCACCGTGACGGCGAGGCGTGGGGAGGAGGCGTGCTCTTCGACGCCCCGTCGCTGCTTCCGCTCGCCGCCGCGCACGCCGCCGCCGTGCTCGGGCAGCCGGCGTGGGGGGCGCAGCACAAGCACTGGATGCGCACGGGGCTGCCGTACGTGGTCGGCGCGATGGGAATCGGGCAGGAGGTGCCGTCGGCGCATGCGCGCGTCACCGCCGACGCGCGCGTCACCGACGCCCACGGGATGCCGGTCGCGCGCCTGGCCGGCGACCTGCACCCGGCGACGATCGAGGCGCGCGACTACATGACCGAGCGGCTGACCATGTGGCTCGCCGAGGTCGGCGTCGACGGGCTCGTCGACCTCTTCGGGGACCGCCCGGTCGCCGCGGCCGGAGAGCACTCGGCGGGCACGTGCCGGATGGGCAGCGACCCGGCAACCGCGGCGTGTGATCGCGACGGGCGCGTGCACGGGACGCAGAACGTCTACGTCGCCGACGCGTCGCTGCTGCCCACGAACGGCAGCGTCAACCCGTGCGCGACGACGATGGCGAACGCGTGGCGGGTGGCCGAGGCGCTCGCGGCGTGACGTGCGCGCTCCCGGCGTACCGGTTCCGCTCGCACGCGACCCGGCCCGTCGCCAGCGCTCGCCCCGGTGCCGCTGGCCGTCGCCGTCGGCGGCGTCGACGACGACCGTCAGGACGATTGCTGCCTCGCACGCGCCGAACCTGCGACCGCCTGGTTCTTTCGAGCCGGGAAGCCGCAGGTCAAAGAGGTTCTTCCCTCCCGTATGGCCGCCCGCAACAGCGGGCCTTCCGTGACCTCGTCGAGGCGCGGTCGGAGGCGCGGGTCCCGGCGGCGGGCGGCCGCGCGCCGCCGGCATGAGTCGTATCCGTCAGTCCCCGTCTCCCAACGCCAGGCGGGTATGCACGGGCCGCTCCCGCCCACGCAGGCGCGCGAGCAGTCGCGTCACGTACGGAAGGCCGATCGCGAGCACGGCCGTGCTGAGCAGGACGACGGTCAGCGGCCGCTCGACGAACACGCCCCAGTCGCCTCCGGAGGCGACCAGCGCGCGGCGGAACTGGATCTCCATGACCGGGCCGAGGATGACGCCGAGGATCACCGGTGCGATCGGGAACTCGTAGCGGCGCATGAAGAAGCCCATGACGCCGATCGCGTACATCACGAGCACCTCGACGACGCTTCCGGAGAGGGAATAGACGCCCAGGGTGGCGAAGACCAGGATGCCCGAGTACAGCAGCGCGCGGGGAACCTCCAGGACTTTGACCCAGATGCGGATCATCGGCAGGTTGAGCAGCAGCAGCATCACGTTGCCGACGTAGAGCGACGCGATGAGCGTCCAGACCAGGTCGCTGTGCTTCGTGAACAGCGCCGGGCCGGGCTGCAGGTTGAAGATCTGGAACGCGGCGAGCATGATCGCCGCGGTGGCCGACGTCGGGAGCCCGAGCGTGAGCAGGGGCACGAGCGTCCCGGAGAACGACGCGTTGTTGGCGGCCTCGGGTCCGGCGACGCCCTCGATGGCGCCCTTGCCGAACTCCTCCGGGCGCTTGGTGAGTCGCTTCTCGACGGAGTAGGAGAGGAACGTCGGCAGCTCGGCGCCGCCGGCGGGCAGAGCGCCGAACGGGAAGCCGATCGCGGCGCCGCGCAGCCACGGCTTCCATGACCGCTTGACGTCGGACCGGCCCAGCCAGCGCGCCGGCCGCATGTGGTCGGGATCGGCGAGCTCCTCGGCGGCCTGGTCGGGGTCGAGCAGCTCCTCGTCGTCGCTCTTGCGGAGCTTGGACGCCACGTGCAGCGCCTCGCCGGCCGCGAACAGGCCGACGGCGACGATCACGATGTCGATGCCGTTGCCGAGCTGGTCGACGCCGAACGTCAAGCGCGACTGGCCGGTGAGCGAGTCGATGCCGACGCAGCCGAGCATGATGCCGACGCTCAGCGACGCCCAGCCGCGGATCATCGAGCGGCCGACGAGCGTGGTCACCGACGCGAACGCCAGCAGCGCCAGCGCGAGGTAGTCCTGCGCCCGGAACTGGACGGCGAGGTCGGCCATCGGCTTCGCCACGAACGTGAGCGCGACGATACCCAGCGTGCCGGCGACGAACGAGCCGAGCGCGGCGGTGGCGAGCGCGGCGCGGGCGCGGCCGCGCTTGGCCATCTGGAAGCCCTCGATCGCGGTCGCGACGGACGCCGACTCGCCCGGCGTGTTGAGCAGGATCGACGTGGTCGAGCCGCCGTACATTCCGCCCGCGTAGATGCCGGCGAAGAGGATGAAGGCGCCGACCGGGTCGCTGAAGTTGTAGGTCAGCGGAAGCAGCAGCGCGATCGTCAGGGCCGGCCCGATGCCGGGCAGCACGCCGACGAGCGTGCCGAGCGTGACGCCGGCGGCCGCCAACAGCATGTTCTGCGGCGTGAGCACCGCGCCGAAGCCGTCGAGCAGGGTAGCCGCGAACGGGAGGACCACGGCTCACACCCCCCAGGGCCCGACGGGCAGTCGCACGCCGAGCCAGCGCGTGAACGCGTACGACGTGCCGGCGCCCAGGAGCGCGCCCACGACGCTGTCGCGCCCGAGCCGGCGGCTGCCGAGCACGCGCGCGGTCACGGTGAAGAACACCGCCGTGGCGAGCGCGTAGCCGGCGGGCGTCAGCAGGGCCACGTAGCCGAGCAACGACCCCATGATCGCCGCGGGCGTCGCCCAGTGTGTCTGCGCTGACTCGGCGCCGGCGAAGCGGGCGAGCTCGACGTCGGGGCGCCACACCGTCCGGACCTGGAACGCGATCGCCAGCCCGATGATGGCCAGCGACGCGATCAGCGGGACGAAGCGCGGGCCGCTCACGGACCACCCCTCGCGCGCGCTGTGGATCTGGGTGGTGGCCGCGAGCGCGGCCACCCCCAGGACGAGCAGCGCAAGCCCCGCGATGCGGGGCCCACGCCACGAGACCGTGGCGTCCATCAGCCGGCGAGGCCGAGCTCGGACGCCAGCTGCTGCACGCGCTGCTGCTCGCTCTGTAGGAACGTGTCGAACGCGTCGCCGCTCTTGTCCAGCGGCGCCCAGCCGAAGCGCTCCATGTTCGCCTGCCACGCCGGGGTGGCACGCAGCTTCTCGACGAACGCGACGACG
>Ga0126314_10001828_pt1 | contig 10402 bp, 4 predicted proteins | sample Plot105B_FD_92535 | JGI IMG/M metagenome (GOLD analysis project Ga0126314, IMG submission 92535) | Serpentine soil microbial communities from UC McLaughlin Reserve, CA, USA - Plot105B | ecosystem: Environmental > Terrestrial > Soil > Grasslands | place: USA: UC McLaughlin Reserve, Lake County... | reverse complement strand
TAATAGTGCTGAACGCTCGCGCCGCAATACCGGGAGTTCCTCTCAACCCTTCGCCGACAACACAAATGATTGCCCGTCCTTTTTCCACTCGCACGCTTCCCAGTTGTTGCAACTCCTCCACGATTGCAGGCAGCGACCTCGCATCGTCGAGTGAAAGAGAGACGCTGACTTCCGATGTCGTCACCACGTCAACCACCGTGCGATGTCGTTCAAAGACTTCAAAGAGAGCGCGCAGGAACCCGTAAGCACCCAACATGCGTGCGGAACTGATCTGGACCGTGGTGACATCCGTTTTGTGCGCTATGGCCTTCAGTGTCGATGGAGACGTTTCTGTTGGACCGACGAGTGTGCCACGCTCCTCGGGTATTCGCGAATTGCAGATGCGCACCGGAATGCGGTTTTCAATCGCCGGCTGAATTGTCTTGGGATGAAGAACTTTCGCGCCGAAGTAAGCAAGCTCGGCGGCTTCACTATACGACAAGTGTTCCACTGTCTGCGCTTCCGGAACCACTCGCGGATCCGCAGTCAAAACGCCCGTTACGTCCGTCCAGATCTGTATCTCACTCACGTGCAGCGCCGCTCCGATAAGGGCCGCAGTGTAGTCAGAGCCTCCGCGTCCGAGGGTAGTTGTTGCTCCCTGCGCAGTGGCGCCGATAAATCCGCCGAGAACAGGAACAATTCCTTTCTCCAGGAGAGGCCGCAACTCGTTCTGCGTGTGCGCGAAAGTTTCAGCCATTAACGGAGCCGCACAGGTATGTTCTTCATCGGTAATGATGCAACGGCGCGCATCCACCTGCCGAGCTTCTCTGCCCCGCTGGTTCAATACTGCTGCAAGTAAGTTGCTCGAGAGGATCTCGCCAAACGAAACTATTGCATCCTGAAGAACTTTCTGCTCGGAAGGTGACCGGACGACCTCAGGAAATCGCGCGGCGAGCTGATCCGCAGCACTATTCAACTGGTCGAGAAATTCCTCCCTGCTGCGATTGGGAAGAAGCTCCTTCGCGACAGCCTTGTGGCGGCTGAAAACGTTTTCGAGCGACGCAATCGCCTTGGGCGCGTTGCCTTCAACCGCGATATTCATCGCCGCGAGCAAACTATCCGTCACTCCGCTCATCGCGGAAACGATGACGACGGGCGAACTCTTACGTTCCGCTTCGATAATGCGCGCGACGTTCTCAAACGCGGCGGCATCAGCGACGGACGTCCCACCAAATTTCATCACGATAGACATTGACGCCACAGATTACACGGACAAACACGGATCGGAAAGTCTTTTTATAACTTTCCAATCCGCGTTTTACGGGTGAGGAGTTGTGGCTTTACTTCGACACTTGCGGCGACACGTACGTGACGAACTTCAACGTCGCCAGCGTCCCGAGCTTATCGATCGGAAGACGACCGATGATGAGTTTCGAAGTCTTTGTGTCAAGCACGACTTCGAAACCGAGTTCCTGAAGTGTCGCGAGGGCTTCAGCGGATTTCTCTGTTAACCAGATCTGCACTTCAGCTTTGCCGTTACGAATAAACCCGGCCTCGTCGGCAGTCGAAAGCGCTTCTTTCTTTTGCAGCTTCTCGACCACCGCGAGAACTGAGCGATGCAGTTTCTGTTGAAGCTCTGTGCGTTGCTGCTGTTCCTTTAAGATCTTGCTGGCAGTAGCCGTTACTGCAGGTAAAGACGAGTTGACTGACAACACTCCGGGGCCCACGTTTGGTGGTTGTGCAACACCGCCGCCACCTCCGGCGCCACCCATTCTGCGTCCGGACGGCGCTTTGCCTTTGGTTTGTTCTCCTGCACTCAACGTGAAGTATCCGACGGACGCATTTTTTGCAACAGCCGATTGCTCCTGATCTACCACGCTGTTCCTGTTGACCCCCTCCGGAACCTCAACCGGCACGTCGATTCGTCGCGGCTGGCCACCATCGGTCACCACCATCTCCTCGACGGCTACAAAAGAAGTAAACTGCGTCATTAACCGGTACTCGATTCCAAGCTGCGTGATCGTGTCTTTCAGATCCGCGCGCATGTTTCCGTTCTGCGCGCCCTGATAATCCTGGCTCATCAAGTTGTCCACTCGCGCACGCGCCCAGAGAGTTGCAAGCACGTCATGCGATGCCATTGTTTCCGGAAACTCGACCAGAACGTCGCGAACGAAATCATTCCCTGCCATCTTGCCTTTCAGATGAATGGTGGCGCGGCCCGCTGACGAATAGCGTCCGGTCACAACCACCGGCTTCGCGCCAAAAAGATCCGGAATACGTTGCGGGTAAACATCTGCTACTGGCAGCCCGCTCCATTCGATCGAAATGTCGGTCAACAATGGATTTCGTACGCGCTCGTGAAAGCGGCGTGCGGCTGCGGATCCATCGTCATCCAAACTGACATACTCCGCTTCGCCTCGTCCTGCCTCCGCCATCTTGTCGAGCAGAAAACGATTCACAGAACCTCCGATTCCGAAAGCAAACACCCGCGCGTTCTGATATTTCTGGATTTCTGAGATGATCTCCATGTCGTTGCCAACGTAACCGTCGGTCATGAAGCAAACGATGCGGACGTGCGACTGATCGTCGGAGGGCTCGAGCGCCGCTTTGATGGCCGTCATCATTTCAGTGCCACCTGAACCCGAACTCGAGCGAAGGAATGCTTGCGCCTTGCCACGGTTGGCTCTCGTTGCAGGCACTGGTTGCGGAAAGAGTATTCTCGTGTCGCCGGCGAAGGTGATGAGATTGAACGTGTCAGAAGGATAGAGGTTGTCCAGCGCCAGCTTCATCGTCTCCTTCGCTTTCTCGATCGGAAAACCTTCCATCGAGCCGGACGTGTCGAGCACAAACACCAGTTCTTTTGGCATCACGTCTTCCGCTGTGACTCGATCCGGTGGTTGGAGGATCAATGTGAAGAAGCCTCCCTGTTCTGAGCGATGCGTCAGCAGTGCATCCTGAATAGCTTGCCCGGCGACGTCGTAGCGAAGAACGAAGTCTTTGTTGGGAATGGTCGGGCCTTCCCTCAGACGAAGCCGCGCACTGCGAGCGTCCGGACGTTGTATATCGATCGGGTGTGTTTTCGAAGCGATGTTATCGATGATCAAACCAGCGTCGAGTGTGACTTCGAGTGAGACATCGTGTCCGCTTCTCATGCCTGCCGGAGGCGCTTTGGGAGTGATGCGCGACGCATCGGGAACTCGATCCGTATCCGGCGCAAAACCATTGCCCAGGTTCCTGCTGGTGGCCGAGCCCGGTACGTAACGCGGCCCGACAACCATTGGAAATACAAATTCATAGGCCCCGTTCATGTAGCTGAGTGTTTCGACGTAGCTGATCGTGATCTTTACCTGCGCGCCGGGAAGAATGTTTGCCACTGACTGCGTGAAGATGTTTGGACGTTCCTGATCGAGCAAGCCGGCCACCTGCCCGTTTGACTTCGCGGCGTCGTAGACCGCCTGAGCTTCTTCGCGAGGAAGAATTTTTCCGCGGACTGTTCGGTCGCCGACGATCATCGTCATGTCGTCGACGGCGGCGTTTCGCGGCAATGGAAACGTATAGACAGCTTCGATTTTCTCTTTGAAAGGATTCTCAAACTGCTGCGTGACTGTGACGCGAGAAATGAACCCGCTGATTTCCGCCTTCACGTCAGTATGTTTGAGAGGACAGACCGACCTGGCTTTTCCTGTCGAATCGATAACAGTGAGCGCGCCAGATGTATCGCCGGTTTGAGCGGAGACAGTATTTTGTGGAAAGTAAAAAGCGAAGAGCGCAGGCAATGTTAAAACGCTGAGAGCAGTTATCAGCAAGGATTTGGGCAGGAGCTGTCTATTCATGTTTTCCTCCGAAGCACGGTGTCAATTGCGTTAGAACCCGACTGGTCCAGGCTGTTCCAGGGTATATTGGGCTTAGAACGCAAAAGAGAGTCGCGACTTGCGCCGAATTCTGTTCGACGCTGGTTTTTTTGCTCCAGAGGAGCAAGTGGTTCCTAATCGATCGCTCCGCAAGAGCGAGATATGATTTCGGCTGTGGCCCGACGGCACATCCCTCAATACAGATTGAAGTTGTATTCCAACTGCATAAAGACGGGCACCGGACTCCCGCCTTTCATCGCGGGCACAAACTTGATTTGCCGCGCGGCAGCAATTGCACGCTCCGTGAGTCCAAACGGAAGCGTGCGCACGGCCCGTATTTGGACGACTTCACCGGAGCTGGAGAAGACTACGCGTAAAACAACTGTGCCCGTGATCTGATTAGTACGCGCTTCTTCGGTGTACTGTGGCTCAGGTTTGAATATCAGACGTGCTCGTTGCTCAACTTCACGTCCTGAAAACGGTTGGCCCTCTAGATCGGATCCGCCACCCGGACCGCAACAGCACGCCTGCTTGGATCCGCCGCCGGTATTTCCGTCCTTGCCCGGCCCATAACCTGGTCCAATGCCGTCGCCGACACCTAATCCAGTGTTTCTTCCAATCCCTTCACCCGCACCAGGACCTTTTGATTCTCTTTCAGACTTCGATTTCGGGTCTCCGTAAACTGGAGCTTTGAGGTCCTTCCACAGTGCGGGATCGATATCAATGCCGGCAACCGGAAGCGTTGGCGGATTGATTGGAGGAGCGGTTGGTATTGCAGCCTGAATGGAGGAGGGCGGCGGCAATTTCCCGGCTTGCGGCGGGCTGGGATTGTGATTGCCTCCTCCACCACCTCCCTGCGCGAGTCTTGGTGATGGCCCTGAGCCCTCGCCGCTCTTGTTCTGAAAACCGACTCGGCCTGGTCCATCCTTCCCGATTCGCGCATTGCCGGTGGCATCGGTCGGTTTGGAAAAATCCATGATCACTACTTCCGGGTTCTCTGCATTTTCAACACTCTCTCCCCCGGTTGGCGTCTTATCGATCACAAGCGCGATCACGATAATGCATGTAATCGTAGCCACTGCCGTCAGCGATGCAGATGCAAAATTGGGAGTGAAGAGCAATTTCTCGAAACGATGAAGCAGGTCGCGAGTTATCCGTGCTCCAAACGCTCCTGGATTCCTTTTGAACTCGTTCCCGCTTCGTTTGAGTTCGTCACGCAGAAACGCAAGCTGGATTGCGAGTCTTCTAATCAGGAGTCCGGTTTCGATGATCGTGGGTTCGTATTGGTGGATTCGTGTTGCGGTAGAGTGGGCACTATTCATCGCAGAACCTCGTTTGGCTTGTAAGCACACTTCCGGCGCCGGACCAAACTCAGTGTCCGAGTGTGAGCAACGCAGAAGTTCGCTTACAAAAAGAAGTCGAAACGGTAATGCCGGCAAACGGAGAGTTAGCCGACGCGGGGAGCTTCTATTGCTTTGTTACCGATACCAGCCAAAAGGTGACGCTTTCGAGGAGACCGGTGATCGGCAATTGGGATGAGACGACGCGTTGTTAGGATGCTTACTTGATTTGATTGAAAAGTTTTGTCGCGCGCGCGCCATCGATGCGCTGAAGAATTCGATACTGCTGCAAGGCGCCGTTTCGATTGTTCACTGCGATGAACGACATGCCGAGATTGTAATGCGCTGAGGGGTAATCGGGCTTTTGCTGAATCGCAACCAGGTATTGTTGAATCGCTTGAGCATAACGATTCAACTGATGCAGCGAATAGCCCAGCTCGTTGTGTGCTTCGGGATAATTGGGCCGCAACTCGATGGCCTTGCGCAGTTCTTCAACTGCTTCGCTGTAACGCTCGAGATCGTTGTAACACCAGCCGAGATTGTATTGAGCGGTCGCGTTGCCGGGACGCAGTTCAAGTCCCTTTTTGTAAGACCTTGCGGCTTCCGCATACTGCTTCGTGTTGTAGTAATAGACATCGCCGAGGCCGAGATGCGCCAGGCCCATGTCAGGCTTCAAGCGAATTGCTTCCTGGTACGCCGCGATAGCCTCCGGGTAGCGGCCAAGGCTTCGCAGCGCATAACCGAGTTCGTTCTGTGCTTCGGGATAACTCGCGCGATAAGAGAGTGCAAGCTTCAGGTTCTTGATGGCGTCGTTGTAGTTCTTCTGCTCGTTCTGGATCCATCCGGTCTCGTAGTGTGCGGCAGCGTAGTCGGGCTTGTTACGCACAGCTTGATTGAAGGTGGTTAACGCTTCATCGTAGCGTTCCAGTTTTTTGTAGGCGTAGCCCAACTCAAAACTTGCGGCTGCGTTGTTGGGCTGCAATTCGACGACGCGTTGCAGCGGATTGGTGGCGGAGTTGTAATCCTCGAGGTCGTTGTAGATCCAGCCGATGCGATAGAGGGCCGAGGCCATAGAGGGATTAATTTCGGTCGCCTTTAAATACTGTTCGAGTGCGTCGCGATATTTTTGCGTGTTGTAGAGGGCCTCGCCTTGCTGGTAGTAAGTGTCGGCGCTGGCAGTCGTTGTTGTTGGGGGCCGTTTGACAGGAGTGGGAGTTGTTCGTCTTCGCGGCGTTGTGGTTATGGTTGTGATTGCAGGTTTTGTAGTTGCGGGTTTGCTCGCAGGCTTACTGGCCGGACGTCCCGTGCTTCCGCCAATCATGCCACCGCCCGTGATGCCACCCGGATCGTGTTGCGCAAGGGCGATGCTGCTGCTTGCCAGTATTAATAGGAGTGCAGACACACAAACTAATCGGGGGCGAGACTGGATGGACATGACATTTTCTCCTGCAGCTCAGACCGGAATGGGACGGGTAAAGACCGCGCGGTGGCATTATAGATAAGAATTGGGTTTCGTGTGAACTTCTGTGTGGGGAGGTTTGGAGTTCAGCCTTTAGGCTGCTGTTCCGGCAGACATGCTAAGGATTTGAACTCCACAAGACTGCGACTTTGTTTGACAGCGTCAAATCCATTACGGTAACGTAACGCGCCTGCTCACCAACTGCGTCCCGTTCGTCTAGCGGCCTAGGACACCGCCCTTTCACGGCGGCGACACGGGTTCGATTCCCGTACGGGACGCCAACAACTTGAAGCTTGCTCGAAACGTCCGCCGAATTAAATAAAGATGCCCGCTCATGGCGAGTCGCTGTTAAGCTTCTAACTCCGTATTATCGCGCGACAGCGAATGCTTCAGGCGAGTTTGGGCGATAGGAAATTAGGCGGGTATGCTTACCATTCTCTCACCTCGTTGAAATAATGCACCTTAGCCGTTGATTCAGCAACTACTGCTCAACTCGTTTCATGCCAATCTGGTGAAGGTATTTCGGCGCCGTCGCGATTGAGGGAGTCCCAAAGCTGGTCCATCGCGCAGCGTCGCACCTGGCTCGTAATGTTAGTTAGGGCGATGGAACATTCTTACTGGTTAAAATTATCTCTCCTATGGCGATAGTTGCCGCTGATCGCGCCTCTTTACTCTTCAAGTTCTCACTCATGTTTATTGCTTGAAAGAAGTCCTCTTTGGCTAGCTCGCGAAAAAGTTTCTTGAGCCGAAAGTTTGACGCGTCATAACAGGTGACCCAATCGCCGACCGGTGTTTCAAGGCGAATCTCTAAAAGGCCGTTCTCGCTATCAAAGTTATTGGCCTTGTCGACGGCTATGAGGGACTCTATCAAATAAGGTTTCGCAAGCTGTGGCTTATACCTCATGAGCTGGAGAGTGATTGCGGTTAACGCTCGTGCCCTATCCGGATCCGTTGAATCTATTCGCCTCGCTACTGCGACTAACTCCATCATTAGGGTCGTTACCTTCCCAAGGAGCTTGGTGTTAAAGAGATCAACTGCTTGCGTATAAATCCATACGCGTTCTACAGGAGAGAGAGCTTCGCAACGAGCGAATTCGAGTACTGCTTCCAAATCTTTTTTTCTTAACGCGTTCCTTGCCAATACCATATATACATAAGCCCGCACACGATCTCTCAGATCGTCACCATCGACTCCCTGGAGAATTTCCTTTGCGCTACTGTCCCCCTGCTCTGCTGCTAACATCGCTGCCTGAATGTAGAGTCGGTTTCGCATTGATGCATTTGTTAGCTGCTTCGCTCGACCTAAAATCTCCTGTACGTTTTCGTTGTAATCAGGGTTATTTATTCCTTTTCTAAGCTTGTTCACGAGTTCGGGAGTTAACGAACCCGGAGGAATAATTCCCGATATTTCACTGAGCCTTGATTTGATTTGTGTCGCCAGATTCGGATTGAACTTCTCAAAAAGCGGGAGCAGACGAGTGGCAACCATATACGAGATGCGCTGGGCTGCCGGATCGGAAGGCGTTCTCAAGAGTACCTGAGCAGCCGAGTCGAGGAATAGGGAACGAATTCTTGGTGGGACGTCTGCACTACGCGTGTCTCCGGTGTTTTGCACTAAGCTAGGCAATCCATTACTGCCGATTGTGAAATATAGAAACGGCGAGAAAACATAAGATGAGAGTAGCGAGATGGTATTGGCGTCCGAAGTAGGATCAGTGACCACCCGCGCAAGCAGAGAAACATAAAGGTCGTCTGCGGCTGTGGCGTTCTTTTCGCGAAGTTCAGAAAGAAACCTGATCGTGGGGATAAGTGCTCGGTTGAGAATGTCCTGCGCGAACTTCACGGCTTGGGTTTCATCTCCATCCCGGAGCAACTGCCTTGCTACATTTAGACGCTCTAAGTCGGAGCGAGACGATTGTGCATTGGAGGAAGCGCTGGAACTTTCATTGTCGCCCTCCACTTGCTCGACCTGTTTGATCATCTTCGCAAGAAGCGCCTCTCCGAGAACCGGATCCTTTTTCCAGGCGGCTGATATTACCTCGCGGCGGGCTTCAGGCGGGTAACGCATGATGACCGAGTTTGGATCACTACGTTGTTGTTTCTCTTCGAATTCGCGGTCAGCTGACTCCGCCGCTTCCCACGCCTTTAGGAAGAGATCACGAGCAAAAAGTCTATCGAAATCCCAGAGAAGACTTGCCGCTTGCGTTTGGATGTGGGATCTCAATGGAGGCTCGAACGTTTGAGCTTCACTCGCAAGCGCACTCAAGCGTGAAATAATCTCATCGACTCTTAATTTCGACGAAGCTTCTGTGGCTCGCGCCTTCTCACCAGGTTGTTTACGTGCTGATTGATCAAGTTGCGCCTGACAATATGTAACAGACACTAAGACAATCGTCAGAAGAGTAGTTGAACGATAGCCGAGAGTGGTCACAGTTATAAGGAACCTCAGATAGCACCAGTAAACTGCTGGAGACTTTCAAGAAAGGGTATATTCTTACTCGCGTCTAATCTCTGAAGGCGATCCCGTCACGCTCACAGTTCACATGTTAACCCAAACCACCGATTCTTAGGAGGTAGCATGAAAAGAACCTATGTCTCGCTGTCGATGTTGGTTGTTATCGGCTTAGCGTTGAGCTTCACGTACTACACGACGTGCAGCCCTTAGAATACAGTCAAACCTCATCTAAGAGTTCGGTAGCACCGGGAGAAACCTTTGAGCTGAGCGTTGAATTGAACGTCGACCTCCTGAAACAGATGGTACGGGAAAACGGAGTCGGACGATATTTAAAGATGAACATTGCCTAGTTGTCTTCAGAGGTTATTAAGTTCACAGACAACACAAGTTGGGTCGCTGGTGAGTGGTTCCGTTTTGATAATCAGACAAAAAATGGATGCGAATGATCCAGGCAGGGCTGGGTAACCCCACAGATTCGAAGCTGGATTTTCAGCTCGTGAGCTTTAAAGTTCCCCAGTCAGGAACTTGTTTCAGTTCGTTACCCGACTTCGTTGACTGTCCCAGTGCTTGCCAATGTGGTACCAAAAAGAACATCGCTACTCCTGGTGACATACGCAACGTTGGTAATTTCCAGGCGGACAAGATTCAAGTGTGCTGCACGCAGAATGGGTTTCAATGTGTGGTGGCATACGACGGCGTGACGCCAGGATGTCCAGGTCCCTGACGTTTCGAGATCTTGGAACAAAAATTATTGGCACATCGGTTAAGGGTCCAATAACTCAGAGGATTCTTTCTGAAGTCTCGCCGCAGTATTGAGCGAGTTGGAAAGAAGTTGACCCATCAAGGGTGGCGCTCACGGCGAGCCCTTTAGAAAGAATCCTCTGAGTTATCCGCGTACATCCGTGGCTGATTCCTCATACACTCCGGCCTATGATTGGCAAAAGAACATCATCACCGGCGCTCTTAGCAAATCCGTGAGTTACTCGCGGCCACGACAACCATCGTCGTGCTTGGAATCAAAAATCGAGGCGCAGCAAGGTTGATGAGCAAAGATTACGACCCTTTAGACATTCGCGACGCGCGTCCATTAAGGGTCCAATAACGATTCCTTAGAATACTTTTAATACCGTACGGTGCTATCCATGCCGCAAGTTTCCTTTGAATTCCTGTAAATCGCTTCTCTTTCACGGCGGCGACAGGGGTTTGATTCCCGTACGGGACGCCAACACTAATCAATGACTTACGTCCTGAGGACGCGGTGTGTGATATCGTGGTGATGACTCTTCTGAGTTGATAATGAAACCCCTAATCGCTCTTT
>Ga0126314_10001827_pt1 | contig 10408 bp, 8 predicted proteins | sample Plot105B_FD_92535 | JGI IMG/M metagenome (GOLD analysis project Ga0126314, IMG submission 92535) | Serpentine soil microbial communities from UC McLaughlin Reserve, CA, USA - Plot105B | ecosystem: Environmental > Terrestrial > Soil > Grasslands | place: USA: UC McLaughlin Reserve, Lake County... | reverse complement strand
GCCGTCTCGGGCATGTCGGGGACGACAGAGCTTGAGGCGCTCGCCGATTGCGACGTGGTAATCGAGGCGATCTTCGAGGACGAGGCGCTTAAGGCGGAGACGTTCGGCCAGCTGGATAGTATCTGCGGCTCCGAAACACTCTTCCACACGAACACCTCGACGCTTTCCGTGACCGCCATAGCGGCGGGTTCGGCCCACCCGGAGCGCGTAGTTGGCACCCATTATGCCAACCCGGCGCCGATGGTGCGCTTGGTCGAGGTGGCGCGGGGCCGGCTCACCAGCGACGATGCTCATCGCAAGACAATCGACTTCGTCGAAGGGCTCGGAAAAAAGGCGTTGCTGACCAAGGACACTCCGGGATTTATCCTCAACTACTTTCTTGTTCCTTTTGAGAACGATTGCATCCGAGCGTTAGAGGCTGGCCTCGGGACCGTCGAGTCGATCGACAAGGCTGTGACCCTCGGGCTTGGTTATCCTATGGGAACCTTCCGCTTGCTGGACTGGGTTGGACTAGACATCCACAAGGCGGTGTCAGCGGTTCTTTACGAGCGGCTGCTCGACTCACGCTTCGCCCCACCACCGCTGGTAGATCGGATGATCAGCGCCGGCCACCTCGGCCGCAAGACCGGCAAAGGGTTCTACAATTATGAGTAAGCCAGGCTCGGGGGCAGTGAGCAGCGCGAACGATAGAGCTGTAACTATCAGTTGGCAGGAGGAAGAAGGATGAGCGACATCGAGACGGTTGCCGTCCTGGGCTTTGGAACGATGGGTGCCGGGATCGCCCAGGTGTGCGCCCAGGCGGGCCACAACGTCGTGGTGCTCGAGAACTCGGACGAGCGCCTCAGAGGCGGCCGCCAGAAATTAGAAGGCGATTTGCAAGAGGGCGTGCGCCGGAAGAAGGTGACCGAGGTGGCCCGGGACGAGACGCTCGCTCGAGTGCGGGGCACCACGGAGGTCGACGAGCTCTCTGGGGCCGGAGTGGTTATCGAGGCCGTGGTCGAGGACCTAGAGGCGAAGCGGGAGTTGCTCCCCGCCGTCGCCGACGCCGTAGGCGAGCATGCAATCGTGGCGACCAACACCTCGGCCCTGTCGGTTACCGAGTTGGCCGCCACGGTGTCTCGCCCCGAGCGCTTCGGCGGGTTACATTTTTTCAACCCCGCTCAGCGGATGAAGCTCGTAGAGGTGGTCGCCGCGGAGCAGACGTCTGAGGAGACCCTCAAAACCCTTGAGGGCTTCGCCGAAGGCCTCGGCAAGCAGCCCGTCAGGACGAAGGACCGGCCGGGGTTCCTCGTCAACCGGCTGCTCATGCCCTACCTAAATCAGGTCATACAGGCCTACGACGACGGTCTCGCCTCGGCCGAGGACATGGACACCGCGCTCGAGATGGGGCTAGGTTATCCGATGGGCGGCTTAAGGCTGCTTGATCTCATCGGCCTCGACATCCACCTGCACGCGACCTCGGCTGCCTACGAGCAGACGCACGACCTGCACCTCTCCCCGCCGCCGCTTCTAAGCCGCATGGTGAGCGCGGGTTACCTCGGACGCAAGACCGGGCGTGGCTTCTACCTTTACGGCAAGGAGGATTAGTGAACTGGGAAGACCTAAAGGTCGAGCACCGAGAAGGAATCGCTACCATAACCATAAACCGGCCGGAAAACGGGAACATGTTCCGCCGCCAGACGACCGTCGAGCTGGCTGAGGCGTTGCGCCAGCTCCGCGACGACCCAGACCTTAGGATCGGCATTCTTACCGGTGCGGGCGACCGATTCTTCTGTGTCGGGGGCGAGCACGAGCCGTTCGAGGGCTACACCCACTCGGTCGTGCTGCCCATCGTCGACGTCTACGAGTTGCTCGACACCATCACTAAACCGGTAATCGCCGCCGTGAACGGCTTCGCTGTCGGCGGCGGCAACGTTCTTCACGTGATGTGCGACTTGTCGATCGCCTCGGAGAACGCTGTTTTCCGTCAGGTAGGGCCAATGGTTGGCAGCTACGACGCCGGCTTCGGCACCTGGTACCTTGAGGAGGTGATAGGGCGCAAGAGGGCAAAGGAGATGTGGTATCTGAACCGGAAGTACTCAGCCGAGGACGCACTCGCGATGGGCCTGGTGAACGAGGTGGTGCCAGCGCAAGAGCTCATGGACCGGGCACGCCAGGTGGCCGAGGAAATGATGGACCGCGGCCCGCAGGCCCTCGCCGCCCTAAAGACGGCCTTCGCGGGTCGACACCTAGGGGCACTCGGGCAAGCTCGCCTCGCCCACGACCTGCTCCTTACCCAGTACCTAACCACCGAGGAAGCGGAGGAGCTGTCGGCGGCCTTCTCCGAGCGTCGCGCTCCCGATAAGTCACGTTTCAACCGGTGAGCGCTGTAACCTGGCAGACCAATGGCGGGCATAATGGTCAGTACGGCGGGTTCCCGCCGTACTGACCCCGCTACCTTCCGAGACAAAGAGGCCGGGCCGACGCGGCTCTGGCTCCGCTCCTTGCTTATTCGCTTTCCCTCGGCTCTTAGTGATACGACAGGCTCCCAAGCGGTGTCCCGAGGGGGAGGGGGAGAATCGCCGATGCCTGACCTCGTTGGGCTGCTGTTCTAGGGCCCGAGTTCACCAGTTCTCGACCCTCGCTACTGCTAGCTCGTCTTCCTCACCTCCGGCTCATTGTGGCGTTCGCCCTAGCTTTTGCCTGACTCTCTTTGTCGGGCATGCTCCCAAGATGGGCGTAGACGTACCTTAGTGCCTTTAAAGAATCCGCTTTAGGTGTCTGATTGTTGTCCTAAAACTAGGAATGGCCTACAGTGTAGGTAACGCGCGTTACTGCTCCGGCACACGCGGTCCTTGTAGAGCGGGTGTGACAAGAGGCAACGGTGCCTAGGAGCAATGGGGAAAGGGAGGACAAATATGAAGACGAGCGAAGAGCTTGTTGCACGGCCAGAGAGCCGACTCACTCCCGAGTTGGTAGAAAAGTACCGGGCCGAAGGTGCGTGGCGCGAGGTGGCGCTCGGAGACTACCTTGCCGAAGCCGCTGAGGCCGCCCCGGACAAGTTGGCCGCCGTTTCGGTCGACGGGCAGACGGGAGAGCGGGTCGGGTCCGTTAGCTATTCGGATATGACCACGATGGTAGACCGCTTGGCGGGAGGCCTCTCTCGGCTGGGCGTAGGACCAGGCGACGCGGTATGCATCATGCTCCCGAACCGGCTGGAGTTTGGTGCGCTAATCTACGCCCTCGTGCGGCTGGGCGCTGTCTACTCTGGCATCCCGGTCAGCTATGGACAGAAAGAAGCGGCCTTTATAGTGCGGCGCACGCGGGCCAAGGTGCTCGTCGTGTCCTCAAGCTTTCGTAGTACGAACCACGTCGATATGGTCCGTGAGATGCGTCCGGAGACGCCTGCGCTCGAGCACATGGTCGTTTTGGGCGAGGATGTGCCTGACGAGCCGGGATGGCTCTCTTTCGCTGAGTTCGCCTCGGTGGAGCCGCTCGAGCAGCTCCCGGAGGTGGATCCGGGCTCGCTCGTCCACATCGGCTTTACCTCCGGGACGACCGGGGAGCCCAAGGGGGTAATGAACACCCACCAGACGTTAGATGCGGTGCGGCGGCGCTGGGTCGAGCACGTGGGGGAGGAGGCGTTGGGAACGCCGGCCGTCAACCTTATCGCCTCACCTGTGGGGCACCACACGGGTTTTCTTTGGGGTGCTCTGCTTAGCGCCTCTGTCGGCGGCACGGCGGTCTACCTCGACCGCTGGAAGCCTCAGGTGGCTGCCGAGGTGATCCGGCGCGAGGAGGTCACCTTGATGTTCGGCGCCCCCACGTTTTTGCAGGACCTGATGCGACTTCCCGAACTCGGACCAGACACCTTTCCCTCGCTTCATATGATCTGCACTCCCGGCGCCCCCATACCCCGCAAGCTCATCCCAAGAGCTCGTGAGACGCTGGGATGCTTCATCTGTCCAGCGTGGGGCATGACGGAGTGGGGTATCGGCATCTCTGGGTCGCCGAGGCTGCCGCAGGAGCGGGTAGAGGCGACCGACGGAGTACCCATCGAGGGCTGCGAAGTCCGGGCCATGGAGAGCCCCGACAAGCAGGCGGAGCCGGAACAGGAGGGGGAGCTGCAGATTAGGGGAGCCGGCCTGTTTGTAGGTTACTACGAGCGTCCCGAATACACGGAGGAGGACATCGTCGACGGCTGGTTCTGGACTGGCGACCAGGCGATGGTACATGAAGACGGCTATGTGTCGCTGCTCGGACGGACCAAAGACATTATCATCAGGGGAGGAGAGAATATCCCGGTTTACGAGCTAGAGAATAGCCTCTACCGGCACCCGGTTGTAGTGGACGCCGCCGTTATAGGCGTACCCGACGAGCGGCTGGGCGAGCGCGCTTGCGCCGTACTGGTGCTCGAACAGGACGAGCACCTCACCCTCGACGACGTCAAGAAGTTCTTACTCGGCGAGGGCATCTCCAAGCATTTCTTGCCGGAGCGCCTCGAGCTGATCGACGCTCTGCCCAAGACCAGTACCGGGAAGGTCCGCAAGGTAGAGCTTCGTCAGCAGTTCGCTCAACGGGAGTAGTCGCTCAGACACAGTGGGTAAAGAGGCGCGAGCGGAACCGGGAAGGTTTCGGGGACGGTGCAAAGGGATGATTTAGCCGACGCTCGCGCCTCTTTGGCCTGACGTAAGGTTTAGGGCTTGCTGGAATAGTCTGGTCTAGCTTGTAATCGTCACGATGAATATACTCTAGAACCACAACAGGAGGCTATAAGGAGAGCGGGGACATGACCTTCACGCCCAACGATGCTTCAGGGAATGAGTTGTAACGCTGGCCCAATATGACCAGCATGACCGGGGGTGAGCAGCGAGATGCGGGGAGCTGTAGGTTTTGTTGAGACGGTGGCGTACCCTTTTTCGGGAGGCAGAAGGCCCGCCTATGTGCCGCGACTAGCGTCGCTTCTCTGGCCTTGTACGACCTCCTTTGGAGGGTGCGTGTGATCCCGCTGGAAGGTATCCGGGTACTGGACTTCAGCACGCTGCTGCCGGGACCGCTGGCGACCTTGATACTGGCCGAGGCCGGTGCTCACGTCACCAAGATCGAACGACCCGGGCGGGGCGACGAGATGCGCTCTTACGCGCCCGAGTTCGGCGCCGACAGCGTCAACTTCGCCCTTCTGAACCGCGGCAAGGAGAGCGTCGAGTTCGACCTCAAGTCACCCGAGGCGGGGGAAGCTCTGCGGCCTCTCATCGAGCGTGCCGACGTGCTGGTGGAGCAGTTCCGGCCCGGAGTCATGGAGCGTCTCGGGCTCGGCTACGATGAGCTCTGCGAGGTCAACCCGCGCCTCATCTACTGCTCGATTACCGGCTACGGTAAAGAGGGTCCCCGCGCCGGGGTGGCGGCTCATGACCTAAACTACGTGGCGGAAGCAGGCTTGCTCGGGCTTACCACCGGCGCCGACGGCGCGCCGGCGATACCGCAGGCGTTGCTCGCGGATATCGGCGGCGGGGCATACCCCGCGGTAATTAACATCTTGTTGGGGCTGCTCCAGCGAGAGCGGACGGGAAGGGGCGCCCATCTCGACGTCTCGATGAGCGATAACATCTTCACGTTCCTCTATTGGGCGCTGGGCAACGGAGTGGTCGCCGGGGACTGGCCGGAGCCAGGGGGTGAACTGGTTACCGGCGGCTCCCCACGCTACAACATCTACCGCACGGCCGATGGGCGCTACGTCGCCGCTGCGCCCCTGGAGGAGCGTTTCTGGCAGAACTTCTGCGATCTGCTGGGGCTGGAAGCCAAGCTGCGTGACGACTCCAAGGACCCCGGGGCGACGATCGCCGCTGTGGCCGAACGCATAGCCCTTCACCCCGCGAGTCATTGGCAAGAGCGTTTCGAGGGCCACGACGTGTGCTGTAGCGTGGTGCGTAGCGTCCGGGAGGCTATGGAGGACGAGCATTTCAACTCTCGGGGCCTCTTTGATCGGATGGTCGAGAGCGGAACCGATGGTCGCTCCATACCGGCCCTGCCAGTTCCGGTTATGCCGGAGTTCCGCCGGCCCGAGCGCCGGGTTGGCTATCCCAAACTTGGGGAAGCGAACGATCGGCTCCAGAAGGAGATGCGTTAAGCGTGCGCGCGATGATCGTCAACGAGTTCGGTGCCCCCGAACAGATGGTTGTCGAAGAGGTACCTGCCCCCGAGCCGGGACCGGATGAGGTCCTGATCGAGGCCCGCGCGATCGGCGTCAACTTTCCCGACCTGATGGTCATAGAGGGCAGCTACCAGATACTGCCCGAGCTGCCATTTAGCCCGGGCAAGGAGGTCGCGGGGGTCGTGAGCGCGGTTGGTCCGGAGGTCTCTGGTCTGAAGGTCGGCGAGCGGGTGATGGCCCAGGTCGAGTACGGTGCCTACCGCGAGCAGGTGCTCGCTGCGGCGGCTCACACGACGGGTCTTCCCGATAACATAAGCTTCGAGGAGGGTGCCGCCTTTGGCCTCGCCTACTTAACCGTGTACTTCGCCCTCGTCCGGCGTGCGCAGCTACAGTCGGGGGAGACGGTGCTCGTGACGGGGGCCGCGGGGGGCGTGGGCATTGCAGGGGTGCAGTTGGCCAAGGCGTTGGGGGCGAGGGTATTAGCGGTGGGCAGCACGGAGGAGAAACGCGCCCTCGCCCTCGAGGTGGGGGCAGACCACGCCCTCGATCCCGATCCCGGGTCCTTTAAGGAGCGAGTCTTCGAGCTCACAGACGGGCGTGGCGCCGACGTGATCCTGGAGCAGGTCGGCGGCGATCTCTTTACCGCCTGCATGCGCGCGATCGCGTGGGAGGGCCGTCTCGTGCTGACCGGGTTCGCGAGCGGGGAGATACCGACCTTGAAGGCCGGCCGCGTGCTGGTCAAGAACATGACGTTAATCGGGCTGCAGAGCAGCGACTACCGAGAGCGCGAACCCGAGACATTTCAAGACGCTCAGAAAGCGCTGCTCGACCTTTACAGCCGGGGCAGAATCAGTGTCCACGTCACCGCCACCTACCCGCTCGAGGAGGCCGCCGAAGCGCTGAAGACCGTACAAAGCGGCCAGGTTCGGGGCAAGGTCGTGCTAACCACGGAGGCCTCGTGAGTGCCCCGGCTGCTAGCGGGCCCCTCTCGGGTGTTAGGGTCGTGGACCTCTCGAGCTCGTACGCTGGTCCCACCGCCACGATGTACCTCGGCGACATGGGGGCCGACGTGATCAAGGTGGAGCGCCCGGAGACCGGCGACGACGCGCGGTTCTGGGGTCCCCCTTTTGTCGGCGAAGAAGCGGCTTGGTTCTTGTCCGCCAACCGCAACAAGCGGAGCGTGTGTCTCAACATCTCAGACGAGGAAGGGCACTCGGTACTCCTACGCCTGCTTGGCAGTGCCGACGTTTTCGTCGAAAACCTGAACCCGGGCAAGCTCGGGCGCCTCCGTCTCGATCCGGAGACGCTCCGTTTGCGGTTCCCGCGCCTCATCTACTGCGCCCTCTCCGGATTCGGCCTCGATGGTCCGGACCGTGACCGGCCCGGGTACGATCTCATCGCGCAGGCCCGTTCCGGTCTTATGAGCGTCACCGGGGCGCGCGGAGGAACGCCCCAGCGGGTGAGCACGGCGCTCTCGGACATCGTTGCCGGGATGGCGGCGGCCTTCACGATATCTTCGGCCCTCGTGCGTCAACAGCGATCGGGCGAGGGCGAGCTGATCGACGTCGCGCTGCTCGACGCCGACCTGGCACTGATGGCGCCGCGCATCGCCAGCTTCTTCGCCGGCGAACCCGAACCGCGACCCAGCGGCGGCACCGACTCCGTACTCGCGATCTACCAACCGTTCGAAACCGCCGACCGGCCCATAGTCGTGGCGGTCGGCAACGACCACATGTGGAACCGCTTCTGCAAGGTGTTAGGGCTTGAGCGCCTCGCGCAAGATCCCGCCCTGGCCACGAACGCCGGCCGGCGCGAGCGGCGTGAGGAGATTCTCGAACCGATCGCGGCCCGGCTCGCCGAACAGCCCGCCGGGCACTGGCTCGAGCGCTTCCGCGAGGCTGCGGTTCCGTGCCAGGTCATCCAGTTTCTCTCCGAGGTGGCCGAGGACCAGCAGGTGAAGGCCCGCCACGCTATCGCTGAGGTAGAGCACCCTACCGCCGGAAAGGTGCGCACCGTGGACAGCCCGTGGCGGTTGGGGACGGACGGTAAGCAGCAGGAGCACCGTCCGGCCCCAACGCTCGGCGCCGATACTCGCGAGGTTCTGAGGGAGGCCGGCTATGCGGAAGAGGAAATAGACGTACTGACGGAAAGGGGAGCCGCGTGGACGAACGCGATGAAGACGTCTTAATTGCGGAGCAGCGGGGGCACGTACGGTACCTGACGCTTAACCGTCCCGAGGTGCTCAACGCGCTCAACGCCCGCGTGTTCGCCTCGTTACGAACCGAGCTCGCCAGCGTTGCCTCCGACCCCGGCACGCGGGTTCTCGTGATCACGGGTGCCGGCGACCGGGCGTTCTCGTCGGGCGCCGACCTGGAGGAACTGGTGGGGCTCGATCCCGTCGATACCCGGGCACTGCTCGAACAGGGGCAGCGGGTCTTGCGAGATCTAGAGACGCTCGGGACCCCCGTTATAGCGGCAGTCAACGGCTACGCGCTTGGCGGCGGGTTTGAGCTCGAACTCGCCTGCCCGCTCGTAGTGGGAGCGGAACGAGCGCAGTTCGGCCTCCCTGAGGTGGGATTGGGCTTGATGCCGGGCTACGGGGGAACGCAGAGGCTTCCGCGGGCTGTAGGTCCCCAAGCAGCGCTACGTATGATGCTAACCGGGCAGCGCGTAGACGCCGCGCACGCCCATGAGCTGGGTATACTCTCCCAACCTCCCGTCGAGGACGGGCAACTGCTCGAGGTAGTAGGCGACCTCGCCAAGGAGATCGCGAGTCGTAGCCCGAGGGCCGCAAGCCTCATCCTCCAGTCCGTGGGCGCTTCGAGCGGGCTTGACGCCGGGCTGGCCCATGAGACTACGCTCGCCGCCCTCGCCGCCGCCTCAGGCGACGCCGCCGAAGGGGTTGCCGCCTTCCGCGAGAAACGGTCTCCTAATTTCGGGTACACCGACCCGTAACGATCCCTGTATGAGGCCTTTCCGGGTGGCAAGAGTGGAACGGGTGGCGTGGTAGGCGGCGACAGCACGCTCGCCGGACGCGTCGCCGTCGTGACTGGCGGCGGTCGTGGTTTGGGACGGGCTTTTGCGCTCGCCCTGGCGGAGGCCGGGGCCGATGTGGCGTTGGCGGCGCGGAGCACCGAAGACATCGAACGGGTCGCCGCCGAGGTAAAAGCGCGTGGCCGACGCGCCCTGGCTGTGCCAACCAATGTCGCCCAGAGCGCGGATGTGGAGCGGCTCGTCGAGCGCGTGCTGGGTCAACTGGGCGATCTCGACATCCTCGTAAATAACTCTGGCGTTATCCATTCGGCGCCGCTGCTCGAGACGCCTCCGGAGGAATGGGACCGCGTGGTGGCGACAAATCTGCGGGGTTGTTTTCTCTGCATGCGCGCGGCCGGGCGCCACTTTGCCGATCGTCGAGCGGGCAAAGTCATTAACGTGGCCTCGAACTTCGCCTTCATGGGGGTCCCCAACTTCTCGTCTTATTGCGCCTCGAAGGCGGCGGTCGTCAACCTTACCAGGGCCGCCGCGATCGAGTGGGCAGGCTTCGGCGTGCAGGTTAACGCACTAGCCCCGGGCTACGTCGAGACGGATATGAACGCAGCAGCCAGGGGCGACGAGGAGATGAAGGCCAAAATTCTTCGCCAGATCCCCGCGCGCCGGATGGCTCGCCCGGAGGAGCTGGGCCCGCTCGTGGTCTACCTCGCGTCGTCTGCCTCCGACTTTATGACGGGCGAGACGCTCGTCTTCGACGGGGGCCAGGTGGCGAAGTGACGGCTCCGACCGGCGTAGCGACGAGGTTTCGGGCCTGAGTGGGTTCTGTCAGGCGCGGTGCGGTCTGGTAATGAGGCCGGTTCGAGAGCATCCAGGGAGGAGGTGCGTTTTAACCTACAGCTTGTGCGAGGCGCCCGCTATCCTTTACAAGTAGCGAGAGGGAAAGCAGGAAGGAGAGAGGATATTGAATAAATGACGCTAGGATCCGTGTCGCCCCTTGGTACTGACTACTTCTTTCTCGACGGCCTCCTGACCGAGGAGGAGTGCGATGTCCGCGACCGGGTCCGTTCTTTCTGCGATAAAGATCTCACCCCGATCATCAACGACTATTGGGAGAGAGAGGAATTTCCCTTCGAGCTGCTCCCCAAGATCGCCGCTCTCAACATCGCGGGCACGACCATCGAAGGGTATGGCTGTCCGAAGATGAGCGCTACCGCGGCTGGCCTGGTCAGTAGGGAGTTGGCTCGAGGAGATGGCGGTATGACCACATTTTTCGCCGTGCACTCCGGC